>Ga0335083_10007808_pt1 | contig 13151 bp, 11 predicted proteins | sample Lox_Sample_42_FD_206716 | JGI IMG/M metagenome (GOLD analysis project Ga0335083, IMG submission 206716) | Soil microbial communities from Loxahatchee National Wildlife Refuge, Florida, United States - Lox_Sample_4.2 | ecosystem: Environmental > Terrestrial > Soil > Wetlands | place: USA...
GACCAGGCGGTCGCGCTTCGAAACCGCCTCGACGCCCAGCGCGATGGGGCCTTGGCGCCGTACAAGGACCGGATGGTTCTCGTCGCCGGCAAGGCGCGCTTCACGCCGGACGGGTTTCAGATGACCGAGCGCGGTCTCACGTATCTCGACGCACCCGATTCCGGCGACGGCCGCGTGCCCATCGAAAGCGCGCGCATCGCCGCCGTCAGGACGTGGCAGGCCGATTGCGCGCACGGCGACTTGTCGTCCTTCAGCAGCGCCTTTGCGGCGTACGCCGAGCTGCTCGAGACGGGCGAGACCGACTTGCTTCCGCAAATGCCGGACGTCGCCGCCGCCGCGCGCGCAGCGGCGGCCGCGGACACGCGCATCCCGAACCGACCCTCGCGTGCGCCGTCGTCGAGCCAACCTCCGGCATCCGAAAGCGACGTCGTCGCCGCGCCCGGCGCGCGTCCGCGCGCCGGGCGCACGGCGAGCGGTACCGCGCTTTCGATGAGCGTCATCCACGGCGACCTGATGTTCGTGCGCCAGCCGCTTCTGCTCGGGCACTACCGGTCGCTGCGCCTCACCGGCACGGAGAGCGTCGTGGACGGGCTCCTCGGCCGCGCCATGAGCACGTCGCTTGCCGTGGGCAACTATCCCGATAGGCCGGGCACCCATGAGGTGTTTCTCAACCGCAGCGTCTACCGCGACAACCCGCTCCAGCTGCCGCGACCGCAGGCGGCGATCGTCGTCGGCCTCGGAGCCGAGAGCACGATCACGGCGAACGAGCTCGTCGATTCGGTGCGCCAGGGTGTCGCGGCGTGGTCGCGCCGCCTGACGGAAATGCGGGAAGGCGCCCCGGCGGTATTCGAGCTCGCTTCCACCCTGCTCGGCAGCGGGGGCGTGCGCATCACCGTGGGCGAGTCGGCGCGGCTCATCGCGCAGGGCGTGCGCGAGGCCAACGCTCGACTCGCGGACGCCGGCCTGCCGGTGGTTGGGCATCTTCATCTCATCGAGCTGTATCTCGACCGCGCCGGCGACGTCTGGCGCGCGCTGCAGGTGCAAGTCGCCGCGGCGCCTGCCGACTACGAGCTGCGCGAGCCCGTGAAGTCCAGCATCGGGGGGCTGCCGCGGCTGCTCGATTCGGGATACCGCGGCGCGGCGTACGACTTCGTTTCCGCGGTGACGATGCAAGGACCGCAGGGCGAGACGAAGATCGCGTACACGCTCGACACCAAGCGCGCGCGCAGCGAGGTGCAGGCGCAGCAGACGCAGGTCGCGCTCGTGCGCAACCTGCTTGCCGTGGCCTCGCCTGACGACACCGTCGACACCGAGATCGGCCGCACGCTGTTCCGGCTCCTCGTGCCGATCGAGATGGAGCCGTTCCTGAGCGGCACGATGGACATGCAGCTCGAGGTCGACGACGGTACCGCCGGCATCCCCTGGGAGCTCCTGGACAACGGCGCGCCTACCGGGCCCGGCGCGCGGCCATGGGCGATCCGCGCCAAGCTCATCCGCAAGTTCCGTACGTCCGACTACCGGCCGCGCGTCGTCGACGCCGACGCCGAAGCGAGCGTGCTGGTGATCGGCGAGCCAGCCGTCGACCTGCGCGTGTATCCGGCGCTGCCCGGCGCGCGCCGCGAAGCGGCCGCGGTCGCGCAATGCCTCGCGAGCGCTGCGCGCAGGCCGCAACGCGTAACCGAGCTCTTCCGCCGCGATCCGCAGGAGCCGGGATTCGACGCGAACACGATCGTCAAGACGCTGCTCGGACGGGATTGGCGCATCGTGCACATCGCGGGCCACGGCGAGCCGCCGCTGTCGAGCGCGAAGCCGCGCGGCGTCGTGCTCTCGGACGGCACGTTCCTCGGCCCCGACGAGATCACCAGGATGCGCGTCGTCCCCGAGCTCGTGTTCGTGAACTGCTGCTACCTCGCGGCGCGCGACCCTACGCAGCTCCTCGCTCGCGAGGGTGCTGCGACCGCGCGCTCGGATCGCGCGCGCTTCGCCGCCACCGTGGCCGAGTCGCTGATCAGGATCGGCGTGCGCTGCGTGATCGCCGCGGGCTGGCCGGTCAACGACGACGCGGCGCGGGCATTCGCGACGCGCTTTTACGAGGCGCTCCTGCGCGGCGAACGCTTCATCGACGCGGTCGCGGAGGCGCGCGGCGTCGCCTTCGACATGGGCGGCAACACGTGGGCGGCGTACCAGTGCTACGGCGATGCCGACTGGCGCTTCGTCCCCGGCGCGGCGGACGCCCAGGCGCCCGCGACGTCGCCGGCCGAGGAGTTCGCAGGCGTGGCAGCTGCCAAGACGCTCGTGCTCGCGCTTGAGACGCTCGCGATCAGGAGCAAGTTCCAGAAGGCGCCGCGCGAACCGCAGCAGGCGAAGATCCGCTACCTCGAAGCAACCTACGGCGCACGCTGGGGCGGCATCGGCGAAGTGGCGGAAGCCTTCGGCCGAGCGTGGTCCGAAGCAGGCGAGCAGGACGCCGCCGCGCGCTGGTACACGCAAGCGCTCAACGCCGGCGACGGCACTGCGTCGATGCGCGTGATCGAGCAGCTCGGCAACCTGCGCGCGCGCCGCGCGGTGGGCAAGCTCGAGCGCGAATTGGCCAAGCCCAAGGCGAGCGGCGCCAAGACACGCGCCGCAGCGGGCAACCGCGCCCGCGAGGAGATCGACGCGGCGCTCGAGCTGCTCGAGCGTGTCACCGATCTGCAGCCGACGGTCGAACGGCAGAGCCTCTGCGGCTCGGCGTGGAAGCGCCTGGCGATGGTCGAGATGCAGGCGGGCGACGCGGAAGCGGCGCAACGCGCCATCGCGAAGATGAAGGAGCGATATCGGCGCGCGGTGGAAATCGCGCGCGCCACGGGGAGCGACGACCTCTTCTATCCCGCGCTCAACTTCATGGCGGCGGCTCTCGTCGCCGACGCCGGCAAGCGCGGCTTCCGCGGCTTCGATCCCGCGCTTCGCGCCGAGGTCAAGGCGGCCCTCGAGGCGAAGGCGCGCGACGATCCCGATTTCTGGAGCGTCGCCGGTCTCACCGAACTTGCGACGTACGATGCGGTCGTCAAGACCGAGCTTGCCGGCGCGCTCGAAGGCATCCTGCGCGATCACGCCGATCTCCATGCGCGCGTGAGCGCAGCCTGGATGTGGAGCTCGGTTCTCGACCAAGCGCGCTTCGCCTTCTCCGGCTACGCGGAACGGGCCCCTGCCGCCGAGAGGAAGGCAGTGCAGGCGCTCGTCCGCCAGCTCCGCGGGTATGCGAGCGCGCCCGCTACGGATACAGCGACTTGATGAGCGAGATGTCCTTTTTCGACACGGTGGTGTTCTCATTGGTCGGGCCCAAGCCGTCGGAGAACAGCGCCGCGTCGAACGCGTAGAGCATGATCGACTGCGGATCGTAGTCCGTGGCGGTTATGCCCGCGGGCGAATACTTGTCGAGCACGTTGGACTTGATGTCGGCGGTGTTCCAGTAATTGGGCGGCCCCTGGAAGTACTTCATCACCGCCGCAACGTTCCACACGCGGTCGAACTTCGGCGACTGGTGCTCGTGAATCGCGCCGAGCGCATGGCCGAACTCGTGCGTGACGACGCGATGATATTCGGTGTCGTCCGTGTCGTCGCGCAGCCAGCCGTAGTTCATCGTGGGTTGGTGCACGGGGAAATAGCTCGTGTTGAGCGCGTCGCGCCCGACCGCCGACCACGAGCCGTCGTCGGCGTAGAACGAGATGCGCACTTCCGCGTCGCCGCTCGTGACGAACTTGATCCTGATGTCGGCGTACTTCTCCCACTCTTTCGCGACCTTCTGCACCTTCTTCTTCATCGTCGGGCTGCCGTCGAGGAAGCGGCAGCGCACCGTGGATCCCGGCGGCCATTTCTTCGAGTTGACCACCGCCATGCGGGAGACGTGGGCCATCTCAGCCGCCGACAGCTTCTTGCCGCGCGTCATCTCGCTGCGCAACGCGCGGCGGACGTGCGCTTCGTGATCGAGTTCGTCGGGAACGATGCGTTCGAAGCAGATCTTGACCTGATGCTCGTGCGGCTGGATGGGCGTCTTGGTCGGAGCCTTCGGCGGCTTCGACGACGCGCGCGCTTTGCGTGCCATGGTCTCTCCTCGTACGTAGGGATCGGCGCCTAGGCGCCGATCTGTAACGTACAACTGAAGCGCAGCGATGGCAATGCGAATATTCGGCAGGGGCGCGCCCCGAGGGCGTCAGCTGCGCGGGCAGGCCGGCAGCGTGAGCGTCTGCAGCACCTCGCCGGTCGCGCCGTTCTGTACAAACGCAACGAGCGAGGGGAAGCGTCCGCGCTCCGAAGGCGGCGTCACGGCCACGTTCGCGACAACCTCGCCCGCTTCGTCGACCGGGTAGGGGCCGTACAGCGACCGCACGACGTGGTCGTGCGTGAGGCGCACTCCGCGGTTCTCGCCCGCCTTGACGTCGGACGAAAGGCCGCTGTCGGTGTACGCGAGCCACAGAGCGGCATCCTTGCGCGCAGACTTATCGGCGACGCTGGCACGCACGCGCACGCTCGTCGGCCCCTCGTCGAAGCCGGCGGCGTCGACGCGCAGCATGGCGCGCGTCGGCTGCGAGCGCGCGGCGAGGGCAGCGTCGGCCGCGTGCGAACGCCGGGTCGAGTCGACGTCGCGGCCCTGAACGAGCACTTGCGGCGTGTAGACGAACGTCGCGCCGTTCGCGCGCATCGATGCGTACTGACGCGCGGTGAATTGCGGCGAGGCAAAGCGATCCTTCCAACCGAGCCGATCCCAGTAATCGACGTGGAAGGCGAGCACCGAGGCGGTCGCGGTGCCGCCTGCGGGATACGTTGCCGACAGCCAGCGATCGGCGGGCGGGCAGCTGTCGCAGCCCTCGGACGTGTAGAGCTCCACGAGCGGCAGCGTGTCGCGGCTCGAGGCAGCGGAACACGCCGGCGCACCTGATGCCGGACTGGTGGAAACCACCAGATGGAGGGCGCAAAGGCCCGCGACCAGCCACCGCGCGTCGGATCGGATCTTCATGGAGCGACAGTCGCCCCCGGCCGGCGCGACCTTACACGCATCGCGTGCTAGCATGCCCGCGGTAAACGAGGCGCGGAGGATAGGCCATGGGCATCATGGGCATCATCGGAATGATCGTGGTCGGCTTCATCATCGGCGTGCTGGCGCGCTGGTTCTACCCGGGCACGGTCGCGATGGGCTTCTGGATGACGGCGGCGCTGGGCGTCGCCGGCTCGCTCATCGGCGGCGTGATCACGAGCTTCCTCTGGAAGGCGCCCGACGGCAAGTTTCATCGCGCGGGATGGATCATGTCGATCCTCGGCGCCATGATCCTCATCTGGGGTTACCTCAACTTCGGCAAGTGAATTTGTAGCGCCTAGATCAGCATCGCCGAGAGCTCGCGCGCCGCCGCCGCGACCTCGGGCAGGAAGCGGCGCGTGAGTTCTCCGACCGCCACGCGGGACGCCTGCGTGCTGATGTTCATCGCTGCGACGACTTTGCCCGCGACGTCGCGCACCGGCACCGCGATCGAGCGCAATCCCACTTCGAGCTCCTGGTCGACGATGGCGTAATCCTCGCTCGCGACCTGAGCGAGCGCCCTGCGAATGCGTTCCGGCGCGATCAGCGTGCGCGGCGTGTGCGCGACGAGGTTCGTGCGCCGCAGGTAGGCATCGAGGTCGGCCGCGGGCAGGTGCGCGAGCAGCACGCGCCCCATCGACGTGCAATACGCGGGCAGGCGCGTCCCGATCGACAGGTCCACCGACATGATCCGGCGCGTGATCGACGAGCGCGCCACGTACAGGATCTCGTCGCCCTCGAGAAGCGCGATCGACGACGACTCGCCGAGGCGCTCGCTCACGCGGTCGAGCAGCGGCTGCGCCGACGTGGCGAGCGTGGAAGACGACAGGTAGGCGTGGCCCAGGCTCAGGATCTTCGGGCGCAGGCCGAACGTCCTGCCATCCTCGCTTCCCACCAGCCCCAACCGGGAAAGCGTATGAAGACAGCGACGAACGGCGGCGCGGGGAATCCCGGTCCGATGCGACAGCTGGGCAATCGTGAGCGAGCGCTTTTGTTGCGTGAAGCCCTGAATCACGGCGAGGCCGCGCGCGAGCGAAGTCATGAAATTGGGGTCACCCGTCATCGAGTCGATCTCCGAGGCGGCCGTGGCCGGCGCCGCGGGCGCCTTCGCCCGTCCGGCAGGCCGCGTGCGAGCGTCCAGCTTAGCCCCCGATTGTTCGATAAACGCACATATTTTCGATAATCGCACTTGACGGCCTACGCAGGCAAGGGCAATCTTGCGTTCGCTCATCGCACAATTGTTCGGTAATCGCACATCCAACCGGATAAACAGCCCTGGCCACAAAGCGAGGGCGCCCGCTGCTCGAGCTCGCAAAAGAGGAGGAACGCTCATGAACAACCGCATCAAGGGTGCGCTCGCCGTTGCGGCGCTCGTAGTGCCGCTCATGGCGGCGGCGCAGCAGGCCCCGGTCAAGATCTACAGCGTGGTGGAGCTTTCCGGCACCGGCGCTACCGCCGGCACCAACTTCGACAACGGCCTGAAGCTCGCCTTCAAGGAGATCAACGCCGCGGGCGGCATCCTCGGCCGCAAGGTCGACGTCATCTCGGTCGACACTCAAAGCAACCCCGGCATCGCCAAGGCGCTCACGCAGAAGGCGATCGACGACGGCGCCTACGTCGTCATGGGCCCCGTGTTCTCCGGATCGATCATGGTCAGCATGGCGGAGACGAAGAAGGCGGAGATCCCGAACTTCACGGGGGGCGAGGCGGCGGCCATCACGCAGCAGGGCAATCCGTACATCTTCCGCACGTCGTTCACGCAGGCCACGGCGATGCCCAAGGTCGCGAAATACCTCAAGGACAACGTCAAGGCCAAGTCCGTGGCGCTGATGTGGGTCAACAACGACTTCGGCAAGGGCGGCCGCGACACGATGGTGAAGGCGCTCGAAGCACAAGGCATCAAGGTGGCCGCAGACATTCCGACCGACCCCGGGCAGGTCGATTTCTCGAGCGCTGTGCTCAAGGCGAAGCAGGCCAACGCCGACGCCCTGTTCGTCTACCTCAACGAGGAGGAGTCGGCGCGCGCGCTGCGCGAGTTGAAGAAGCAGGGCTACGACAAGCCGATGATCGGCGAGACGACGCTCACCGGGCAGAAGGTGATCGAGCTTGCGGGCGACGCCGCGAACGGCGCCATTGCGCACGTCGGGCTCACCGCGGACGCGCCGCAGCCGGCGATCAAGGCGTTCGACGCGAAGTTCCAGAAGGAATACCAGTACAAGAGCGATCACAACGGGATGAAGGGCTACAGCGCCGCGTACGTCGTGAAGGCCATCACCGAGAAGATCAAGAAGTTCGACCCGAAGGAATTCGCCAAGGCGATGCACGGCGCGAAGATCGCCGTCAAGGACTATCCCGGCGTGCTCCTCGACGTGACGTTCGACAACAACGGCGACCTTGACCGCGAGAGCTTCCTCGTCAAGGTCGTCAACGGCAAGCAGGTCGTCACCGAGACGCTGCCGCCCGCGGGCGGCAAGTGATTTGAGGGCCGGCCTCGCGCAGGCCGGCTCCGTTCCGTCGTCGACGCTCTCGCCGCAAGAGGACAGCGCAAGGAAGGCCAGTGGGCGACTTCGTTCAGCTCATCGTGTCGGGGACCGCGACGGGCGCGATCTACGCGCTCGCCGCGCTCGGCTTCACGCTCTTGTGGCAGGCGGCGGGCGTCATCAACTTCGCGCAGGGCGAGTTCGTGATGCTGCCCGCGTTCGCGATGCTGTTCTTCGTCGCCGCCGGGGCGCCGCTCTGGCTCTCGTTCCTGCTCACCTGCGCCGTGGCGATGGCGGTGCTCGGCTATGGATTCAAGCGCGTGATCGTCGATCCGCTGATCCGTCACGGCGTCATCCCGCTCGTGATAGCGACGCTGGGGCTGTCGATCGCGGTCAAGAACGCCGTGCGCGGCTACAGCGCACAGGCGTATCCGTTTGCGAGCCCGTTTCCCGACGGACAGCTCGCCCTCGCCGGCGTGAACGTGTCGTATGCGGACATCGGCACGCTCGTGCTCGCCGGCGCGATCGTCATCGGCCTGCAGGCGTTCCTCAGCAAGACCGTGACCGGCCGCGCCATGCAGGCGGTCGCGCAGAACACCGAGGCGGCGAAGGTGCTCGGCATCAACGTGCGGCGCATGGTGCTGTACGTGTTCCTGATCAACGCGGTACTCGCGGTGGTCGCCGCGCTGCTCATCACCCCGACCTATCTCGCCAAGTTCGACATGGGCGACTCCATCGGCCAGAAGGCGTTCTTCGCCGCCATCATCGGTGGCTTCAACCAGACGCGCGGCGCGCTTCTGGGCGGCGTGCTGATCGGCGTCCTCGAGAACGTCGTGGGCTTCTACGTGTCGCCGGCGTACAAGGAAGGCGTGGCGCTCGTCCTCTTCCTGCTCGTCATCCTGTTCCGCCCCGAGGGCCTGCTCGGCAAATCCGAGGAGCGCAAGGTATGACTGCCAGGTGCATCGGCCTTGCCGCTGTCATCGCCGCGCTCGCCGTGCTCGCGACGTTGCTCAAGCGCAGCGACGTCTACCTCATGACGCTGTGCTGCGTGTACCTCATGGCGACGATGGGGCTCAACCTCACTGTCGGGTACGCCGGCCAGATGTCGCTCGGGCAAGCGGCGTTCTTCGGCATCGGCGCCTACCACGCGGCGATCCTGCTCAAGCTTGGCTGGCCGTTCTTCGTGGTCCTGCCGATCGCCGCGGTCGCATGCTTCATGATCGGCCTCGCGCTCGGCTTTCCGGCGCTGCGCGTGCAGCACCACTACCTCGCGTTCGCGACGCTCGGCTTCAACATCCTGGTCTTCCTCGTCATGCGCAACGAGGAGAAGATCACCGGCGGCACCTTCGGCGTCTCGGCCATCCCGCGTCCGACCGTGCTCGGCATGTCGACGGAAGGGCACCTCGCGTACTTCTACTTCACGCTCGTCTCGCTCGTCGCCCTCGCGGCAGTCCTGTGGTGGCTGCTGCGCTCGCCGTGGGGACGCGCATTCGCCGCGCTGCGCGACAACCCAATCCGCGCGGAGAGCCTGGGCGTGAACATCACGGCGTACACGCTCCTCGCCTTCGCCATCGGCGCAGCGTGCGCGGGTGTGGGCGGCGTGTACTACGCCTCGCTCGTCGAGTTCATCGAGCCCGGGCCTTTCCACTTCTCGACCTCGCTCATGATGCTGCTCGCCGTCATCGTCGGCGGCTCGGGTCGGTTCTTCGGGCCGGTCGTCGGCACGATCATCATCATCCTGCTGCCCGAGGCGCTTCGCGCGAGCAACATGGAAGCGCTCAAGTTCATGCAGAAGTGGTACCTCGTGTTCTTCGGCGTCGCGGTCGTGATCCTCATGGTCTGGCTGCCCGGCGGGATCCTGTCGCTGTTCGACCGCTGGAAGAAGGCGCCTCGCATCGAGGCCGCAAAGCCATGACGCCGTTTCTCGAGGTCAAGGACGTGCGCAAGGAATACGGCGCGATCAAGGCGGTCGACGGCGTGAGCTTCGACGTCGGGCCGGGCGAGATCGTCGGCGTGATCGGGCCGAACGGCTCGGGCAAGACCACGCTCTTCAACAGCATCCTCGGCCAGATCAAGCCGACGTCGGGGCACGTCGCGTTCTGCGGCGAGAACATCACGGGCATGTCGCCGCTCGAGCTGTCGCGGCGCGGCGTCGGGCGCACGTTCCAGACGCTGCAGGTGTTCGGCAAGCTGTCCGTGCGCGACAACCTCATCGCCGCGGCGCAGGAGTTCAAGGGCACGCTCGGGTCCCGCCTGTTCGCCGCACCCGACGCCGGCCTCGGCGAGCACGCCGACCAGATGATCGAGATGTTCCGCCTGGAGCACGTGGCCCATCTGCCCGCCGGGACACTGTCCTACGGCCAGCAGAAGCTCATCGACATCGCAATGGCGTTCATGCCGGCGCCGCGCCTCGTGCTCCTCGACGAGCCGTGCGCGGGCGTCAACCCGAGCCTCGTCGACCAGCTGCGCGGGCTGTTGGTCGAGCTCAACAAGGCGCAGGGCGGCAGCTTCGTCGTGATCGAGCACAACATGGACTTCATCATGCAGCTGTGCCCGCACGTCATCTGCATGGTCGAGGGCAAGGTGCTGGCCGAAGGTCCACCCGAGACGGTGCAGGGTAACCGCCAAGTGCTGGAGGCGTACCTTGGCAACTGAAAGGATCATCGAGTTCGACAAGGTCGTCGCCGGCTACACGCCGAGCCTCACGATCCTGAACGAGACCACGCTCGACGCCCGCAAGGGCGAGATCACGCTGCTGATCGGGCCGAATGGCGCGGGTAAGTCCACGGTCCTCAAGACCCTCTTCGGCCTCCTGACGCCGCGCACCGGCGAAGTCCGCTTCGAAGGCCAGGTGATCAACGGCATGGCGCAGCGCGCGCTCCTGGCGCGCGGAATCGCCTTCGTTCCGCAGGGCCGCAACCTGTTCGGGTCGTTGTCGGTGCGCCACAACCTGGAGCTGGGCGGCATCACGCTGCCTCGCACCGAGTTGCCCTCGCGCATCGAGGAAGTGCTCGCGCGCTTCCCGCGCATCCGCGAGCGCATCGACAACCAGGCGTCCACCATGTCGGGCGGCGAGCAGAAGCAGCTCGAGGTCGGCCGCGCGCTGCTGCTGCGGCCCCGCGTGCTCCTCATCGACGAGCCCTCGATCGGCCTGTCGCCGAAGCTCGTGCAGGAGGTCATGACGCTGCTGCGACAGCTCGCCGACGACGGCGTGACGGTGCTCATGGTCGAGCAGAACGTGCGCACGGCGCTCAAGTATTCGAACCGTGCGCTCGTCCTCGAGATGGGACGCCTCGCCCTCGACCGGCCGGCGTCCGAGCTGCTGCAGGACCCGGACCTCAACCGCCTGTTCCTCGGCGGGCACGCCAGGAAGTCGGCGGCGTGACGCAGCATCGCACGGACGTCGGCATCATCGGTGCCGGCCCGGCCGGGCTCATGCTGTCGCACCTGCTGCATCGCGCGGGCATCGAATCCGTCGTCCTCGAAGGCCGCGACCGCGACTACGTCGAGCATCGCGTGCGCGCGGGCGTGCTCGAGCATGGCACGGTCGATCTGCTCGCGCATACGGGACTCGGCGAGCGCATGCGGCGCGAAGGACTCGTCCACCATGGCATTGAGCTTCGCTACGGGGGACGCGGCCACCGCATCGACTTCCCGTCGCTGACGGGCGGGCGCTCGATCGTGGTGTACGGCCAGCAGGAGGTCGTGAAGGACCTCATCAAGGCGCGCCTGGCCGACGGCGGCACGATCCTCTTCAAGGCGAGCGGCGCAACGCCGCACGGCTTCACGTCCGGCGAGCCTTCGATCCGCTACGCGCACGGCGGCGAGGCGCACGTGCTCGCCTGCGATTTCATCGCCGGCTGCGACGGCTACCACGGCGTGTGCCGGCAATCGATGCCGGCCGGCACGCTGTCGGTCTTCGAGCGCGCGTATCCCTACGCCTGGCTGGGGATACTCGCGAAGGCGCCGCCCACGCACGACGAGCTCATCTACGCCTGCCACGACCGCGGCTTCGCGCTGTACAGCATGCGCTCCCCCGAGCTCACGCGGCTGTACCTGCAGGTCGCGCCGGACGAGGACCTTTCGCTGTGGCCCGACGACCGCATCTTCGAGGAGCTGCACCTGCGCCTCGAGACCGCGGACGGCTGGAAGCTGCGCGAGGGGCCCGTGCTCGAGAAGATCGTCGCGCCGATGCGCAGCTTCGTCGCCGAGCCGATGCAATGCGGCCGCCTGTTCCTGGCGGGCGACGCCGCGCACATCGTGCCTCCCACCGGCGCCAAGGGCATGAACCTCGCCATCGCCGACGTGCGCGTGCTGTCGCAGGCGCTCGCCGAGTACTACGCAAGCGGGCGGGAGGACCGCCTCGGCGCATACTCGCAGACCTGCCTCGCGCGTGTCTGGCGCGCCGAGCACTTCTCGTGGTGGATGACCTCGATGCTGCACCGGGCTCCCGACGACGACGCCTTCGGCCGGCGCCTGCAGCGTTCCCAGCTCGAATACGTGACCCGCTCGATCGCCGCCGCCACGAGCCTCGCCGAGAATTACGTCGGACTGCCGTTCGAAGACTGAAAGCCCTGCCGCATGATCGACAAGACTGTCGCCTCCGTCGCCGCCGCCGTCTCCGACATCCACGACGGCGCCACGGTGATGATCGGCGGCTTCGGCACCGCCGGCATGCCTTCCGAGCTCATCGATGCGCTGATCGCGCAGGGCGCGCGCGACCTCACCATCGTGAACAACAACGCCGGCAACGGCGACACGGGACTCGCCGCGCTGCTCGCAACGAAGCGCGTGCGCAAGATCATCTGCTCCTTCCCGCGTCAGGTGGATTCCTACGTCTTCGACGCGCTCTACCGCGCGGGCGAGATCGAGCTGGAGCTCGTGCCGCAGGGCAACCTGGCCGAGCGCATCCGCGCCGCGGGCGCGGGCATCGGCGCCTTCTTCACGCCGACCGGCTTCGGGACGCTGCTTGCGCAGGGCAAGGAAACGCGCAAGATCGACGGCCACGACTACGTGCTCGAATACCCGATCCGCGCCGACTTCGCGCTCATCAAGGCGCTGCGCGGCGACCGCTGGGGCAACCTCGTCTATCGCAAGACGGCGCGCAACTTCGGCCCGATCATGGCGGCGGCGGCGACGTGTACGATTGCGCAGGTGCGGGAGATCGTGGACCTGGGCGACCTCGACCCCGAGTCCGTCGTCACCCCGGGCATCTTCGTCACGCGCGTGGTAGAGATCCCTCCGGCCGCCGAGGCGGCGGCGGCCTGATTGAGGAGTCGGACCGATGCAACGCTTCACCCGGGAGCAGATAGCCGCGCGCGTCGCGCGCGACATCCCAAACGGTGCGTACGTCAACCTCGGCATCGGGCTGCCGACGATGGTGGCCAACCACCTTCCGAAGGACCGGGAGATCATCCTGCACACCGAGAACGGGCTGCTCGGCATGGGGCCCGCGCCCGCAGCCGGGACCGAGGACCCGGACCTCATCAACGCCGGCAAGCAGCCGGTCACCGCGCTGCCGGGCGCCTCGTACTTCCATCATGCCGACTCGTTCGGAATGATGCGCGGCGGCCACCTCGATTTCTGCGTGCTGGGCGCGTTCCAAGTGTCGGTGCGCG
>Ga0335083_10007810_pt1 | contig 13149 bp, 20 predicted proteins | sample Lox_Sample_42_FD_206716 | JGI IMG/M metagenome (GOLD analysis project Ga0335083, IMG submission 206716) | Soil microbial communities from Loxahatchee National Wildlife Refuge, Florida, United States - Lox_Sample_4.2 | ecosystem: Environmental > Terrestrial > Soil > Wetlands | place: USA...
CCAGAGTGTTCCTCGAAAATGCGGATTTCAACAGAACCGAAAAGTCGGACCGTCCCAATTTAACTCAGATTTAATATTGCTGAAATCTTTACGCAACGCGCGGACGGTACTGTACTCACAATTGGGGTGGAACAGACCACGAGGAATTGAGGGATCCGCGTCAGAGACGGGGCTCGGGTTCTTCAATTCTTCGGATAAACCCGAAGCCTCTCGTTCTCTTCGCATCCTGCCTGATCGACCTGCCGAATTCCTGCCCAAAACTTCCGCTGAATTCCTGCCACGGGAGGCTTTTTGGAGTTCGCGACGCAACCGTCGTCGGCACAGACGCCAGAAACAAGAGAGAATTCAAGCTAAAGAGGCAAATGCTGAGGTACGAGGCCAGGGGCAAAATCTAATTTAGGGGCTAGGTTCAACGCCCACAAAGAAATTCTAAACAGACGCCGCAGCTTCAGGATTTCGCTGATGCTGTAGCTCAGACAGAAATTCTTCCTGCTGCAGCGAAGCTCCCCGGCGGAGCAGATCGAGCAAAGGATCTTCCATCTCTTCGTCTGGATTGGCGGGCTTTTCGGAATGTTCAAACTGCGTCAGATCAGCGACCAGCGCTTTCGGAGAAATGTCCAGGTCCGGCATCGTGCCGGGGCAGCTACGCAGAAAATTAATGACATTCTCGACCTGCTGACGTTGCTCCGCAGTACGGGAAGGGAACTCGACGCCCATTCCGTGCCCCGGATGCGCCACGCGCACCATCGCATCAGCATGCACTTCGTGATCTTTCGTTCTCAGACAAAAGTCAATGAGTGACCCCTCGGGAAACGGCGCGTCCGTCTCGACGTAGCATCCACCTAGGCTTAAGTCCGTCAACTTGCAGTGCGGGACCGTTTCATCAGGAACAGTACCGTAAGCAGCAGCGGCCTTGCGCAACCACGCCTTCAGCTCAGACACTTTTTCCGCTTGAAGGTCAAGGAACTGAACGCCAGTCTGGCCATTCGGATTCGCCCAGGCGACCTGGCCGTGCCCTTCAACCTCTACCTCTCCATCAGGCAATTTGAAATGAAACGCCAGCAACGCCGGAGCCACTTGCGGCTCGGCTGTGAGCACATCCATGCCGGTTTCCGATAGATCCAGCAATATGCCATCCAGCTTGCGGGTGTCTGGCAATGTGATTTCGACCGGAGCCTGAACCGGAACGCGGAAGGCTTTGCGCCGTTCGCGGTTCAACATGGCAGCAGCCGCACGCAAGGCTGCTTTGGCGGCATCTTCCGATACCGGTTTATAGAGCACAAAATGAGCTCCACCGCTCAGAATCTGCCGCACCTTCGCCGTGTCAGCGACCAGTGCAATACTCAGCGGCGACAGCCCCAATGCCTTGGTCTGGTCGAGGACGGACTTCGCTGCCGCTGCATCGTCAAAATCGACAATCAGCGCGTCGAACTTCTGGTGCTGGATGCGTTCGATCGTGGTCTCGAGATCGCTCGAGCGGTCCATGACGATACCAAAGTCAGGCAGAACTCTGGCTAATACGTCTGCCGCGGAATCATCGCTCGAAACCAGCAGTGCTTGAAGGTTCATGACTCGATCGGATCGTGCCGTCCTTTGAGATTACGGCCAGCGAGGAGCGGCCGGACGCGAGGACTTGGAGGCGTTTGCCCCAGAGGAACCCGCCGATGCCTTTGCCGCCATCGCATCGCCCTCAGTGCCGGCTTCGTCTACATCGCCCAGAACGACGTTGTCTTCCTCGTCGCTCTCCGCCAGCAGAGGAGCCACTTCGCGGAGCTTCTCCGCAGCCTGCTGGAGCATCTCGATCTGTTTGCCAAGTTGGGCGTATTTCGCCTGCTTCTGACGCAGGACCTCGTGAATATCCTTCATACAACCCCCTGTTGGCAATTTAAGAAGGGGACCCTAGGCGGGTCAACGGTAATCCCCCCAAGGCGATTACTGCGGTAATGGGAAACCAACGGTCGTATCCGGTCGCCACTGGATCTGAAGGCTTGTATTGGGGCATCGCTTCAGCCGCTGCCCTACACGCCAACTGCCTGAAGGGATTTCAGGCGGACCCCTAACCCGTCAACGAAGGCAGTTTGCTCGCCGAGCCCAGCAGGAAAATCGCTCCTACCACGATGCTGTAAGCCGATGTCAGCAGTGTTAAAGCTCGCAGCGCACCAGGTTTCGCGAAGCTCGCCGAGAACAGCCCTGCCGCCGACGCGCACATCAGAGTATTCATTGCCAGCAGCCCAACGATGAAAGCCAGAAGTCCTAGTAGTCCGGCAGCCGTGCCCCCGAGATTGGCCGCCATCAGGAACAACAGAATCTGGGTCGGCGTCTCCGCTCCCAAACCATGGATTACTCCCACCAAAAAAGTTGATGTCGTCCCGTAACCATCTTTGAATACCTGCGGAGCCTCGACGCGCGTTCCGCCAAACAACTGGCTCAACCGCCAGTACACCCATAGTGCCCCATTGATAAGCAAGGTGATCCGGGTCTTGGGCCGGTGCGAATGCGTCGACGGCCGAAAAAACGTTCCCAGAACATAAATGCCGAGCACTAACAGTGTCACTCCCACAAGCCGCTCAGCCCAGCGGTCGCTTGCCGGAGGCAATGCCAGCCGAAACGCCACCGCGCACGAACCCAGCACCGCAACAGTGGTCGTGTGCCCCAGCACATACAGCAGGCCGTAGCGCATGGCATCGCGCGCCCGTAACTGGACACTGCTAATGTCCGTAATCGCCGCGATGTGGTCGTAATCCAAACCGTGACGGAAACCGAGCGCGACCGCCGACCCCAGAGCCAGCCGTAAATTGACAGGATCAACCATGCTAGAGACTGCGCCTCGACGCGGCGCCGGCATCTTGCCGGCACCTTGCGGAAGTGTCCCGGCGACGCGGCGCGTGCACAGACCCTGTAGGCTAGCACACCTGTACGTGGGATTTACTTTGCCGTGGTTTTCTTGGAACTGGCGGCTTCTTTGGCGGCTGGCGCCGATTCGCCCGTCTGACTGGCAATCATTTCACGCAGTCTTCGCGAAAGGATCGATGCCAGCGATCGATAAAAACGCGAGCCAAGGTGGGGAAACAACTCAAACAACGACTGCAGTGTTGGACGGTCGATGTAATAAGCCTCGGTGTCGCTCTGCGCGACCACGTCGGCCGTGGCGGGCAATTCGTCGATAAACGAGATTTCGCCACAAACTTCGCCGGGACCAAGATCAGTTGTCCGGCCTTGTCCCGGAATCTGTACCGTCGCCGTCCCTTTCAGGATCAGAAATACTCCGTGTGTCCGCCGCGACTGTTGCACCAGATGCTCGCCCGCCTTGAACTGCCGCCGCACCGCCTTATCGGCAATCAGAGCCCAATCGTTTGCCGAAAGATGTACTAACCCGTTTTTGGATGAAGTCAATACTGACAGGTCTTGCTGCTGACTGGCTTTGACCATGGCGCGCTCTGGTTCGCCCATAACGGAAGAATTCGTAAAGAAGTCGTAAATCTTCGAAACAACAGGGCTTAGGAGAGATTATCAGAAGGCAAGCGCAAGGGATATCCCTACGGTATCTCTAAAGTCACCGAAGTGCTGGTTTTTTGAGGCGAAGCATGGTGCGCCCTGAGAGATTCGAACTCCCGACCTTCTGGTTCGTAGCCTTATAATTTTTGTTGATTCGGCGCAACTTACGAACCATTTTAGCTGTTTAGTTGGACCCAACTTTGGACCCAAGTGCAGATAGATACACGTCGATATTAGTACAGAACCCCCCGGCAGAGATGCCGGGGTTTATTTTTATTGTTGTGTCTGGCATTGTTGTTTCGTGGATATCCACTTGACGCCATTGCTGGTCAGGACCGCCATATCGATGTTACCTCCTACCGATCCAGAGTCATCGAATCTTCTAGTCAACTGTCCCAGCGCCTGAATTCTTCTTTCAGGACTATATGCATCGATTTGCTTGTGCCAACTCTTCGCCCGGTCACTGCGGTCAGCCAAGAATTCATCAAGGATATCCATGTGGCCGCTACCCATAGGGAGTCCATTGAGAGCGATCTCAGCTATCCTGTGTTCAAAAATTGGCCCATTTGATGGGGATTGTTTGACCGTAAGTTCATCGTCAATTGCTTCGATGCTTCCAAAGAGACCGACATTGAAGTACAGCGCCGTCATCATACCTCCGTCTGGATTATGAACCCCGCTGCAACCCACAAAGTCCGTTGTATGGAGGCGCAGTTCTTCATCCCAGGCCAACATGAAGTCCTTCGCCCTGACCACTTTATTGCTGATTCTCAACCGTTTGTATACGGACAGTGCAGTCTTTTGGGCGTCCCACTCGTTGTGCTGGGAGACCTGACAGACGCGAGTCCCCGAAAAAGTAAAAATTGCTCTATTGTCGAATGCGACGATTTTGCAGCCCTGATCAGTGGCTATCTTGTGAGTACTATCAAGCTCCCGACTGTCAGCGGAGACTATTGCCTTCTCTGGAGTGACCGAGAATATGATGGCCGTCCCGGATTTTTGCTGCGCGACAGCACTCGAACTGACTAGCCCCACACCTATCAAAACAAACATACGATAGAGCGAATTCATGCAGAATACCCCGTCCGCGACGTTAACCTCGCATCCCCGTCGCACGTTTTCGTGTCAGGATGTTGATGCCAATGTTACACCCCAAACTCGAGTAATACGCGGCACACATCCCGCGTGTGTCACTTGCTTTTGTCGTTAGCCATCCGGCGCACATTCAATGGTGACGATCAACACAGCGCAGCACTCCGCAGTCGCATATTCTGGAAACAGTTCAGCACTTCCGTCCACTCTTGCTGAACAATGACCGGCGCCGGGAACTGGGAGATGGTTCACCGGCGCCGGACAGGAAAGGGAACCATGAAAAAGCAGAAGACGTTCGATGCACCGTGTCCACGTTGCGGAATGCCAGTAGTCGGCAAGGCCAACGATCACTGCCTCTGTGGTGCTGCACTCCGTCCAACCAAGAAGTAGTTCCTTCCACCACCTTCCGACAGCAATGTCGGAACGGTTCACGCAACCACCTAACACACTTCCCGGTTGTGCAAATGCTATGACCCTGCCACGCAAACCGCACCGGGGATGCGTTGCATGTCAACGGAAAAGATGTGGTTTGACTGATCCACGAATTCGTGGATCATCCTAGAATATCTTCTTCCACCGTGGCACCCAGATCTTTACCGCGTCTATCCGAGCCCAAATAGGCTCGCATTCAGAACTCCGGTTTCCACCGCTGCCAACCTGCGCAGTATCAACGCATTGCCGTGCATGTCGCTGCCTCGAACCCTGTAAATTAACCTGTTTTTATGTATCTTCCACTTAGTACAGGTAGTTAGTCAAAACGACATGTATTTGATAGGTAGTCGTTTCGACTGCGACATAAGCTGCCGGCGTCGTTGCGATTAGCCTTAGGTGTACGATATACATCTGGAAACCCGAGCAACATAGACTGACTCCCATAGCAGCTAACCCTATAGGCCAGAGCACCGTAGGTAGTACCTTGGGGTTCCCTTGGGATGGCCTTGCATGGCCCTGCAGCGACATGGGGATTGTCCGTTACATATTGTAACACTGGCAGTCCCGTGCCAATAACCTCTGCGTTTTCACTGTCTTCTACCTAGCCTAGCAATGCATTTGCAAGGCAATCCCAAGGGAAAACCCGATACCTGGCGTACCTGGGACGCCAGGTACCTCCCCGGTGTTCCTGCCCACTGGCCAGTAAGCTGGGCGAGTATTCCTAGCTATTATGCCCGGGTGTATATCGTACGTTTTTATAACTGGCCAGATACCCTAGGACAGGAACTCTAGCCCTAGGAACGATACGTCCCAAGGACGTAAGGTACCCATGCACTACGCCTAGCGTAGTAGATACCCTCAGGAACTCAATAAGAAGCCGATACAGCGATAATTCCGAACGGGATGACCCAAACCACCAACCAATGAAAAACCCCGGCGGTTAGGCCGGGGTACGCGTGGCGGATTCCGCGATCACAAGGTTTCGAGGACTCCTCAAAACCGTCGCGGAAGGGTCACTGTGCTTGCATGATCCTGTAAACAGCAACCGGAGACCATTCACACCCTCTTGACGTTTGGATGCCGCGTTGGTTCAGGCCATCGGCAAGTGCTGCCAGCGTTTCACATCCTGCAGACCGTAGTTCGTCCAATATGGGTGCCAGATCACGCGCACGCTGCGCTGCCTTGGCGCTGCGCACTGCATTACCTGCACGCGAACCCTTGCGCTGGTAATCAACGATATCGGGATTGCCCTCTGGTTTCCATCCGCGCCGCATCTTCGCCTGTAATGCAGCGCTGGTGCGCGCACTGATCTGCTTCCGTTCATAATCCGCGAAGATGGCCAGCATCTTAATCATCGTTTCGTTAGCCTCTGCGCAGTCCGTTGCGCGAAACCTAGCACCCTCATGGAGTAGCTTCTCTACGAAGTAGCTATCACGCGACAGACGATCTAGTTTAGCTACCAGCAACGTAGCACCATACACCCTGCAGCTTGCCAAGGCCTTGCTGAGCTCTGGCCTGTCATTACGTCCGCCGGATTCAATTTCCTGAAAGGTACCACATAGCTTTCCACCTACTGCCTGTAGGTAGTCGGCAATCATCTTCTGCTGGCCTTCTAACCCTAGGCCAGATCGTCCTTGACGTTGAGTGCTCACTCTCAGGTAGGCTATGTACTTTTCCATAGTATTTATGCGCCTTTCCGCTGCTTTTGCATTCCGCTGCACGACCATGCAAGGGAATGTAACGTAGGAATGAACCCATAGGAAGTTACATTAGGTGACAAAGTAGAGAGATTCCTTGCTACGGTCTGCGCTTGGCATGGTATGGCGCAGGTTATACTTTGGGTAGTACGTCGGTACCCCGGATTTTCTTAGCTCTCCGCACAGTGTCTACAACGCTCACAGGAGTCCTGGGAGCGTAAGTGGTATGTGTGGAGGAACTCCTCCGCACATCCTGGATCTGATTAGATCCAGGGTCACCACAGGGTATCCGTATCCCCTGGGGATACGCACTGCCGACATTAGTGTCGGCACATGACGTGATGCACGATCCCCAGAGTCTGGGGATCGTCACCACTGCCGTTTCCACCGATGCTCAGCGGAGTCCGCGGAGCATCTCCCCATTTTTATTTGCATCCCTGTAAATGCAATGCTTACACCCACTTATAAGTGACTTAGTGAATTCTAAGGTAATTTGGTGTAACTTGATGCAGATTTCAGTTGACAACCAACACTTTTCGTGGTACTATAAGAATAGGGCAATACGTTTAAGCAAGCCCACCTACCTGTTGTAAATTTCAACACAATCGAGAATGGCAATGAAACCTATTACACCTGATTATGACAGGGAAACCCCTGTCCGGCGCACTCCCTTGGAGCGCGCGCAACAAGCTAGGATCACCGACTTAACCACAGAAATCAACAACCTGAGGGCCATCATTCGCAAGGAACGTGTCCGGCATAACCGCCTAGAGGCAGCGTTGTCGAAGTACCAAGCGATTCTGGAATCCACAATCACAGAACAGCGCGAAGCGTTCAAGACGCTGGGCAAAGAATTGGTTCCCAGCGCACTGAGGGTCAGCTAATGCCAGCAGCCACGATTGGAGTAGGCGCACAGCTTGACAGCGTATTGCGCCGTGCGTTCAGCGATGCCAGCATCAGGCTGAGACCTGACACAAGGATGACCGATGTTGTCGAAGCGCTGGGCGCCATGGGAGTGACCGCTGAACTCGAGGACGGCAACATCCTAATGTTGCGACAGGGCACAACGGAACTACACACCGTGAAAGCGTTGCGCAATTTCGTAGCGATGCCACAGCATGAGAAGTTCATCGTAGTGGAAGGCCAGCATCCCTATACGTGGTCGCTGCAGAAGAAAGTCGAATACTTGAGAACACACACCGCCGAAGAGTACCGCGCATTGATCCAAGCGCCGGTGCTGGAAGCCGGTGTCCGAGTGCTTGACGCGAACATGTCCCGGGAAGACTACGACAACCTAACGACCAAAGAGAAAGTGCAGTTTATTCGCGAATTCGGTGCTGGCGGCGTTCGCTTGGTTATGTCGAAACCGTGGAAGGCCACAAAGTGAACCACACACCTGCAGGATCGCGCCAGCAGGCGAAAGAACTCGCGCAGCAGCGCTGGGAAGTGCTTTTCCCGTTCGATTTGGACAGCGAATTTTGGGACTGGGCCTTCGATCAATATTGCGCCGGCGAAGTGCTCGAAGCTGAGAAGCTGTGCGCAAAGTATGTGCGAGACAAGAACCCCGAAGTGATCGTCAACAACCTTCGCTATTGGTTAGACCGCGTGCACTCGGGAAAAACAACCGCTCTGCAATTCAACTAAACACAAGTTTCCCGCCACACTCTTCGTTGCCCTTTCTCCTGTGCGCGGGAAGGGGCCAGTGGTCCGTAAACCGCTGGCCCACCTGAGAAAAGGCAAACATCCTATAGGAGAAATGCAATGAGTGAAGTCAAAGTTCAGGATTCCCCAGCAGTACCATCCGGCGCACAGCGACCACTAAGCGCAGACCTAGAGCAAAAGAACCGGTCAGGATTCGTCGGAAATCAGAACCAACACAAGAATGCGATCGGCCGCGGCGTCGAAGTGAACCTTTCCGCAACTTCCGCGGCAGTGAAACCGAACATCGAAGCCGGCGAAGGACAGCGCGAATCAGCTTCTGTGTCCCAGATGGGATGCAACGGTATCGCAGTCAACGTGAAGCCGGTTGACCGGCGCACCATCGAAGGCAGCTATTCGGGCGATTCTCGCGCGAAAGGTTCTCCAGCAGTATTGCCAGCGAACCCCGGCCCGAGGGAGCAGATGACACAGGCGCCGTTCTCAGGGAAACGATAATGAACCCATACACCGAAGGACTCTGCCAAGAAGACATTTTGCAGCAGATCCCAGAGCTAGAAGCACAGCTTGCCAATACAAACGGCGACAACCGCGAAGCGACTGCAAAACACCTCGCGGCACTCCGTGAGGCATTGAATGCCACAGCCTAAAGTGCTGTGCTTGGTACTTGGTTCATTGGAGCGTGAGGGGTGGATAAATCCAAACCTCGCGCTCCAGCTAATCAAGTACGCCAAGGATGACCGCTTCAACGTCGAAGTGGGAACTGTGACAGGTTATCGCCCACATGACACCGCACGGAACGCTGCGATGGTAGCGGCACGGCAAGCAGATCCCGATTGGATCATCCAGCTTGATAACGACGTAGTCCCGAGCGTATCCCCGCTGGATATCATCGCGAACGCACCGAAGGATGCCGCAGTCATTGGCGTATCGTACGGCATCTGTGGCCGCGGTTGTGTCGGCAAGGATGTGCCGAAGCTGTATCCACCGAGCGCAGCCAAGCAAGTAGCAGATTACGAACCTGCCACAGAACTCCCCGGCGGGGTGTTGTGCATCAACAGCGTAGTGCTGCGCAAGTTTCCCTGCGGACCTTGGTTCCAGATCAATACCAAGGCCGGAAGTGAAATTCTGGAATGGGGAGCTGGTGAAGATTCTCACTTCTGCAATCTGGTACGCAGCGCCGGACTCAAGGTGTACCTGCACAAGAGCCGCGCCGGCCATCTGCACACGGTAGATGTATCCACACTCGTTTAACAAGTTTCCCGCGGGAATAGGTTACCGCGGGAGTTTCCTACGCTGCGAGTAAAAACCCCAAAAAGACGCGGCGTGAGCGAACAAAGGGCAGGCGGGTTCCTTCCATTTCCTACCTGCCCGATATTTCCAGAAAGGCACCCATGACACACCTTGGATTGATTGCAGTCTGCAGCGCAGCGATTGCAGCGATGCGGAAAGACCCGGATCATTCATTTGAAATTGCGCGGGAGACCTCCCGCAAAGAGTTTGGAGAAAACAGCGATGTTATCGAACGAGAACAAAGCCGCAGCGACTCCTGAGGAATTGGCAGTCGCTTTCAGAGATGCCGCCAACTTCGCGCGAAGGTTAGGTACGCAGTTGGTCTCATTCGAGCGGCACCCGGACCCGAAAGCGCACCTGAACCTACCGAACCCCACAGATGCAACGTTTATTAGAGTGGCAAGGCCACAACCAAGGGTTCTGCCCGTTACGGATGACGTGAAGCAGCACAACGAATATGTCAGTTCATTAGGCCGGACAGGTAAACCATGCCGCTAACACTTCGCGAAATTGCAGCGATTCTGAACGTATCGCTTAGGCAGGTTCAGCGGTACGCAGCCGGCGGGTACCGCGGCCATGTGCTACCCACATCGAAGGTAGGACACTCGCAGGTAGTCGATTCGACCGATTTTGAACAATGGTTGAAGTTGACCGGCCTTGGTTCCAAGGGAACCCCGGAACCAGAGCCGGAACCAGAGCCCCAGGTATCGCCGGAACCATCGGCGGATTCCGCCGACGTACCAGCGCCGGAACCCGCGGCACCAAGCGTCCCGCGTCCCGAGCACCTGATACCGGCCAACCCAAACGGTGCGCTCACCAATTGCCCACATCCCAATTCATCGAACTGGTGCACACCGGAAGCGATGCAACATCACGTAGAAGCAGAGGCACGAAAGCTGGTAGCGCAGTACCGCGGTTCAGGAGGAACACCCCATGAATACGATTACGAAATCTGAGAAGTTGCTTTACTCCCGCGCGGAAGCTGCGCAGTTGCTTGGCATTCATCCGCGGACCCTAGATCGTCTCATCGCTGAGAAGCGATTGACGGCGGTCACGATTGGCGATCGGCCCATGGTTTCGAGATCTGCGTTAGAGAGGTTCGCCGGTGTCACTGCTAAGGCGTAGGTGTTGGCGAATTATTTTGGGCTATGTACCGACGTGCTCTGTACCGTCCCCTGTGAAAATCAGCATAACGTACACAGCAAGATCGAAAACGAGAGGAGTAGAGGAGTGCTCAAGAAATGGTTCAAGGATGGTCCTGTGCTCTCTCCTGAAGAGAAGCACTCACTGTTTAAAGAGATACGTGACGCTTGCCAAGTAGGCACAGACGGATGGTCCGATTGTTGGCTATACCCGGACAAAAACAGCTCTGGGTATGGAATGAAATGGTTGGGTGGTAAAGCTTATGCAACATCCCGGATTATGCTGGCGCTGGCAACCGGAGAGAGTCTTAGCATTCCCTTCGATGCCTGCCACAAGGTGGCCATCTGTCCTTATCGCAACTGTTGTAATCCGGCGCATCTGGAGTGGAAGAACCACAGCACCAATTGCGCCGACAGAGAAGCGCACAAGAGAGATAACCTAGAAATGTTCTCCTTCTGGGAGAACCATGCGTGGATCGATGGGGTATTCCATATTGGCCAGATGGACCCAGCGCACCCAAAAGCCAAGGCATCCAAGGAGCACAGTCAAGGATGTTCTGAAGCACCCTACATGGTTGCTCAGTCGGATATAACCTCTTGTTTATCAGCAGATAGCGTCAGCATCTGAGAGATACGGAAGCGCACCCAAGGGGCATTATCTATGCCACAGCTTAGGCACTCCCATGTCCTTGCAACGACCTTGCAATGGCACTGCAACGGCCCTTGCAATGCTCCCTGTCCTACGGTGTCTGCCTCTTGTTAAATATCCACCTGCACTAGCCCAAGGTAAGAACCATTCTGCCGGACCCCGGGGTATTGGCCGGGGTGCTGGCCGGACTCGCGCAACGTACGCTGTACGTACAGGAGCCGGATGACTCGAACCTGAGCATCTGGCTTCGATCTTATGCAAGCAAATCAGAGCAGTGATGTGGCCGTGCTTGACGTGCGTGGTACGCTGGCCACAGTTGCGCCGGATCAGCGGACACGGAGACGAAAGTCAATGAGCCGTCGATCTGGACAGAAGGGAAGTGTAGTTAAGAAGGGAACCATGTGGCACGTTCGCTATTACGTTGACGTTCCGAATCAGGATGAGCGTGAACGCAAGAGCGTGGCAGTTGGACCCTGTGTTGGAGCGCAGAAGTTAACCAAGTCGGAAGCACAACGCAAAGGCACAGAGATAATCGCAGCGCTGGGAGTGAACACAGAAGAGCACTTGCAGCGTGCGACCAATCCAAACCCGATCACGTTCAAGCAACATGTGAAATGGTGCAGAGAAAACCGAAGTGCATGGCTTGAAGGGAAGCCCGGACCTATTCGCACGATGGAAAGCCAGTTGGAGAAGCACATCCTTCCAAGGTTCGGCGATCTGCTTTTAGAGTCCGTTGATGAAACCGCAGTGCAGGAGTTCATCAGCGACCTGAAGCGCAGGACGTTCGAACGCAAGAACAAGAAGGGCGATGTGGTCAAACGGTACAAGTTGAGCCGCAAGACGATTCTTAATATCGTCGGCGTGGTAAAGCTGGTACTAGGCAAGAAGGTTTGGGGACTCTGGGAATTGGACTATGGGAGACCCGTCAACGCAGTGCAGCCGTACTTCACCGATGAACAACTGACGAAAATCATCGAAGCAGCAGAGGGACAGTACAAAGTTCTCTTTGCCGTGCTTGCTGGCACAGGGATGCGAATCGGCGAAGCTGCTGGCCTGTACGTGGAAGACGTGGACCTAGAGCACGGTGTCATCTCAGTACGCCGCGCCGTCTGGAATGGGATTGAACAAACTCCCAAGACAGGGGCAGGAGTACGGGAAATCGACATCGCGTCAGAACTGGCAACATTGCTGCGCGAGTACATAGGAACGCGGAAGGATGGCCGACTGTTCAAAGCACGGAACGGCTCACCACTCAGCGCCAACAATGTGCTCAAACGAGTGCTGCATCCAATTCTCGCGAAGCTGGGTCTGCCGAAGTCCGGCAGATTGCTCCATGCGTTTCGGCATTCGCGTGTCACAGCGCTGCGCAAAGCGGGGACGCCGGAGGATTTACAAAAGCAGTGGATCGGGCATACCTCATTGACCACCACCGACCGATATAGCCACACTGATCAAGAGTTGGAGTATCGGCGTCAAATGGCCAATCAGGTAGGACTGAACTTTAAATTGGACCCAATGGACCCAACAGTGAATGTTGAGGAGTTGCTTGCAAGTGCTTGAGGGGAAATGGTGCGCCCTGAGAGATTCGAACTCCCGACCTTCTGGTTCGTAGCCAGACGCTCTATCCAACTGAGCTAAGGGCGCTTCTCAACAAGAAAGGATGCTTGGAGTTTATCACAGCATCCTTGGCACG
>Ga0335083_10007812_pt1 | contig 13148 bp, 17 predicted proteins | sample Lox_Sample_42_FD_206716 | JGI IMG/M metagenome (GOLD analysis project Ga0335083, IMG submission 206716) | Soil microbial communities from Loxahatchee National Wildlife Refuge, Florida, United States - Lox_Sample_4.2 | ecosystem: Environmental > Terrestrial > Soil > Wetlands | place: USA...
GCGCAAGCTCGAAGGCTTCTGGAGCGAGGAACGCGAGAGCATCCCGGACGCGCACTCCGACGACGCCCACTCAGAAAGCGCCCCCACCCACTGAGGTTGTCAGACTCTCAGCGGCCTATGGCCGGCTGAGAGTCTGACAAGTCGAACAGACCTGCGGGCTAGTCGGCGGACGGGCGGCGGCGCAACGCCTTGGTGTCGCCGTGCTTGCGCTTGCTGTCCAGACGTCGTCGCTGCGCCGCCGCCGTGGGCTTCGTCGCTCGCCGGCGCGGGGGCGGCGGGGCGGTCGCCGCCCGCAGCAGGTCGGCGAGGCGCTCTCGGGCCGCCTGACGGTTGCGCAACTGCGAACGATGCTCCTCCGCGGTCACCGTAATGACCCCGTCCACGAGCCGGCCGGCCAAGCGATCGAGGGCGCGGGCCTTGTAGGTCGGTCCGAGGCTTGGCGAGGCCGCAACATCGAAAGAAAGCTCGACCCGACTGTCGGAGGTGTTCACCGACTGCCCACCGGGGCCGGAGGACCGCGAGAACCGCCAGCGCAGCTCGCCCTCGGGGATGGTCACCCGCGCGCTCACGCTCATGCCCTCGGCCATCGCTCCATCGTGGCGGGACGGGGTGCCGCGCGCCATCACCGCCACGAGGAGCCGTCTCGGCGCGCCACGGTTGTGAGCGCGCCACCGGTCGGGCAGGCTTGCGCCATGACGACGTACCCGGTGAGCGAACCGGATCGTCGCGCCGGTCCAGGTCTCGCCGTATCCATCGCGGTCATCGTCGTCGGTGCGGTGGTCGCGATCGTCGGGCTCGCAGGCGGAGTTGCGCGGGTGGTTCACAACCTCACCGCGTACAGCGCGGTCGCTCCGGCGCGGTTCGACGTGCACCTGTCCGCAGGGACCTGGCAGGTGTGGGTCGACGACGACGGCGTCCTCGCGGACCAACTCACCCCCAACGACGTTCGCGTCGTGACCGCCAATGGCGTGCGGGTGCCGACCACCTGGGTGCCTGACGGCGACGTCGAAACCCGCCCGCACGCCGGTGCCGTCTACACCGCCGAGGTCCGGTTCGTGATCGCCAGTGCCGGGGAGTACACCGTCACGGTCAACGGCGCCCGCGGCACGGCAGTTCTGATCGCCAAGTCCTATCGCGACCTGATCAAGGCGGCCATCGGCTGGTTCATCCTCATGGGCGGCGGCATTCTGATCGCGGCGCTGGGAGTCGTGCTGTTGATCGTCGGCGTCGTTCGACGGCGGCCGCCCCATCCGGCGTACCCGGCGGGATACCCACCCGCCGGCTACGCACCGGCCGGGTACGGCTACCCGCCGGGCCCGTATCCGGCGCCGACGCCCCCAAGCCCACCGCTGCCGGTCGCCGGCTGGTACGTCGATCCCAGCCAGCCCGACGCCGTGCGGTGGTGGGACGGCACCCGCTGGACCGACCAGACCAGGCCCTCGCCGTAGCGGCGATTTGCCGGAATTGTTCGCGTTCTCAAGGTTCGAGGCTGCGCGGCCGAGACAGAGGGTGAGCCAAATTACACCGATGTAATTCACCCGCCACCAGGAGCGCCGATGCCCACCTCCCCCGTCATGCAGTGGCTGGCCGACGGCCTGCCGATCACCCTGATCTGCGACCTCGTCAGCACCAGCGATCCGGACTCCGGCGCGATCAACAGTACGGAACGGCCCGCTCACGACCCGATCTGGCGGGAGACGTCGACCACGGTCGATGCCGGTCCGGCAACGGCCACCGGATGATCAGACCGGGGCGTCTCCCGAGCTGTACTCGAAGACCATCGAGCCGACCGCCGGAATCGCGAGGGCGCCACCGAGAATGCACATCCACCACCCGAACACCACGCCGGCGAAGACGGTCGCGGCGGCCCCAGCACACCACAACGGCGCCCAGCTGTACGGGCTGAAGAATCCGACCTCGCCGGCGCCGTCCGCGATCTCCGCGTCCGGCAGATCCTCCAGCCGAGCATCGATTCGGCGGGCCGTGACGAGGAGGTAGGTCCCGACCAAAGTGCCGAGGCACACGCCGAGGGTCAGCGCGTCGTGCCGGTCGGGTCGTGCGAGGTGAACCAGTAGACAACCGTCACCGGTGCCAGGAAGACCGCAATGAACGCAAACAGGAATCCTTCGATCTTCACGTCGACGACCCTCCGGCATCAGCGCCGACCGGCTGCGCAAGGCCGGACAGGTGCGGGTAGTGGAGGTCGAACGCCGGCCGTTCAGAGCGGATCCGCGGCACCGAGACGAAGTTGTGCCGGGGCGGCGGGCAGGAGGTCGCCCACTCGAGCGAGTTGCCGTATCCCCACGGATCGTCCCCGACGACACGTTCGTTCTTGCCCACCCAACTGCGCCACGCGTTGTACATGAACGGCAGCATCGACAACCCCAGGATGTAGGCGCCGATGGTCGAGATCGTGTTCAGCGTGGTCCAGCCGTCCGAGGGCAGGTAGTCGGGATAGCGCCGCGGCATCCCTTCCACCCCGAGCCAATGCTGGACGAGGAAGGTCATATGGAAGCCGACGAACAACGTCCAGAAGTGGATCTTGCCGAGCCGCTCGTCGAGCATCGTGCCGGTCATCTTCGGCCACCAGTAATAGAAGCCGGAGAACATCGCGAAGACGACCGTACCGAACAGCACGTAATGGAAGTGTGCGACCACGAAGTAGGAGTCGCTGACGTGGAAGTCGATCGGCGGTGACGCCAGCAGGACGCCGGTCAGACCGCCCAGAAGGAAGGTGATGAGGAAGCCGATCGCGAACAACATGGCCGTGTCGAAGCTGATCGACCCCCGCCACATCGTGCCGATCCAGTTGAAGAACTTCACCCCGGTCGGTACGGCGATGAGGAAGCTGAGCAGCGAGAAGAACGGCAGCAGCACGGCGCCGGTCGCGAACATGTGGTGCGCCCACACCGTGATGGACAGCGCGGAGATCGTCATCGTCGCGAAGACCAGGCCCTTGTAGCCGAACAAGGGCTTGCGGCTGAAGACCGGGATCACCTCGCTGATGATCCCGAAGAAGGGTAAGGCGACGATATAGACCTCGGGATGGCCGAAGAACCAGAACAAGTGCTGCCAGAGGATCGCCCCGCCGTTGTTGGCGTCGAAGACATGCGACCCGAACTTGCGGTCCGCCTCCAGTGCGAATAGCGCCGCGGCAAGGACCGGGAACGCCACCAACACCAGGATCGAGGTGAACAGGATGTTCCAGGTGAAGATCGGCATCCGGAACATCGTCATGCCCGGCGCGCGCAGGCAGATGATCGTGGTGACGAAGTTGACGCCACCGAGGATCGTGCCGAACCCGGACAGCGCGAGCCCCATGATCCACAGGTCCGCACCCGGCCCGGGCGAGTAGAGCGAGCTCGACAGCGGCGAATAGGCGAACCAGCCGAAGTCGGCGGCACCGCCCGGGGTCAGGAAGCCGGACATGACGATCAGGGCGCCGAACAGGAACAACCAGTAGCTGAACATGTTCAGCCGCGGGAACGCGACATCCGGTGCGCCGATCTGCAGCGGCATGATGACGTTCGCGAACCCGACGAACAGCGGGGTCGCGAAGAACAGCAGCATGATCGTGCCGTGCATCGTGAACATCTGGTCGTAGGTCTCGTTGGACAGCAACTGCTGGCCGGGCCGGGCGAGCTCGGTCCGCATGAGCTCGGCCATCAGGCCGCCGACCAGGAAGAACACGAACGAGGTGATGAGGTACATCAACCCGATCACCTTGTGATCGGTGCTCGTGATCCAGCGAACGACCCGGCTTCCGGGAACGACGTGCACCTTGTGCGCGCGGACCCGCTGCGCGCGGACGGGCTCGACGACGGTCACAGGTTGCTTCCCTTCGACGGCGCCGGGTAGTGCGGACCGGTATAGACGGTGTACTCGTCGTTCGTGCCGGCGATCGCCTCAGCCCTCGCGTTGGCAAGCCACGCCTGGTAGTCGGCCTGGCTCACCGCCTTGACGTTGAACAGCATTCGATCGTGATGGATCCCGCAGTACTCGGCACATCGTCCCTGGAAGGTGCCGGTCTTGGTGATGGTCACCTCGAACTCGTTCGGATGACCGGGGATTACGTCCCGCTTGAACAGGAACGGCACCACCCAGAACGAGTGGATGACGTCCGGCGAGGTGAGGTGGAAGTGGACCTGCTCGTCAACGGGCAGGACCAGGGTCGGCGGTTGGCCTGGGCGCCCGGTGATGGTCAGCCCGTGGTCGACGTAGTCGAACTGCCACGACCACTGGAAGCCCACGACATGCACCTGCAGCGCGGACTGATCGTTGATCTGGTCCTCGCTGGTCTCGGTGACCGCGGTGAAGTAGAAGAGGACCGAGACGATCACGATCGGGATGAACGTGTACAGAACCTCGATCGGCAGGTTGTAGCGCACCTGGCGCGGAAGCCGGCCGTCGTGCCGGTTGCGGAACATGAACGCGGCGTACAGGATCATCCCGAGCACCAACCCGCCGATGATCAGCGAGGCCAGCACCGCACCTTGCCACACGTGCAGGGCCTTGACCCCCTGCACCGTCACCGGGGACGGCCAACCGGCCCGCTCCCACTTCGCCGGCTCGCCCGTGCATCCCGTCGCCAGAACCACGATCAGCGGCAGCACCGCCAGCCGGGCGATACGCAAACCCCGCGAGGACGTGCGGCGAGGCGAGCTCGGGGGTGGTTCTTGCGGCACGCGGGAAGATTAACGCAGCGCCGTCCTGCGCTTGCGCTGAGGGGCGGCGTGTCAGCCCAGCCGGTCGGGCGCCGGAGTTCGGCCTAGCAAACCCGGGCGAGATGGTCGCCGATCTCCGCGGCGGCGTCGGCGCCGTAGGCGTCCGCCAGACGGGCGCGCGCAGCGGGCGGGTCGACGACGTACTCCTGCGGACCGATGCTTTCCAAGCACAGCGTGGCGAGCAGCGCGCCGGCCTGGGCGGATCGCTCCTGGCTGAGACCCCACGACCTCCCGGCGAGGAATCCCGCCCGAAAGGCGTCGCCCACGCCGGTCGGGTCGACGACCGTCAGCGCGGGCACGACCCCGACCTCGAGCGCGGGCGCGCCGGCCTGCTCGATGGCGATTCCGTCCTTGCTGTGGGTGGTGATCCGCATGCCGACGATGGCGAGCACGTCGGCGGCCGACCAGCCAGTCTTCGCCTCGAGCAGGGCCGCTTCGTAGGTATTTCCGAACAGCAGCGACGTACCCCTCAGCAGGTCGCGGATCGCCTCGTCGGACAAGGAGGCGAGCTGCTGGGACGGGTCGGCGGCGAAGGGCAGGCCGGTACGTCGGCAAAAGTCGCTGTGCGCCACCATCGCGGCCGGGTCGTTCGGGCTGATCAGCACCAGGTCGAGGGCGCCGAGAGTGCTCAGGTCGATCTCGGCCGCCTCGCTCATCGCCCCCGGGTAGAACGAGGCGATCTGGTTCTGGTCGGCGTCGGTCGTGCACACGAACCGCGCCGTGTGGTGCGTCGCCGAGGTCCGCACGCCGGCGGTATCGACCCCATGCGTGTCGAGCCACCGTCGGTAGTCCTCGAAGTCCGGACCGACCGCGCCGACGAGGACGGGGCGCAGGCCGAGCACGCCGAGCCCGAAGCAGATATTGGCGGCCACGCCGCCGCGCCTGACCTCGAGGTCGTGCACGAGGAAGGACACCGACAGGTGATCCAGTTCCTCCGGCAGCAGCTGTTCGCTGAAGCGCCCGGAGAAGGTCATCAGGTGGTCGGTGGCGATCGACCCGCTCACGGCTATCCGCACGCGAGCAAACTACCGGTCGGTATGCCTTCCGTTACCCGTGGGTCGGGCCTAACCTCACGGGCGTGACGCGGACTCCGCTGCCTTCCCAGGTCGATGCCGAGCAGCTCGGCGAGCTGCTCGAGGACGTCCGCGCGATCCCGGCGGAGGCGTTCGAGGCCGCAACCGACGCGGCGTCTGAGCCGCTGGCCGGCGCCGCGCCGCCGGCCGCCGTGGTCGAGATCCCGGAGAGCACGCTGGCGCTCGCCGCAGCCGCCGGCGACCACCTGCCCGACTATTCCGCCAACTGTCAGTAACCGGCCGTTTTTCGCGTCGAAACGGCCGATTTCTGACAGTTGGGCGTTAGTGGAACGAGTCTCCGCAGGCGCAGGAGCCGGTCGCGTTCGGGTTGTCGATCGTGAACCCCTGCTTTTCGATCGTGTCGACGAAGTCGATCGTCGCGCCGACGAGGTACGGCGTGCTCATCCGGTCGACCACGACTTTCACCCCACCGAAGTCGGTGAACTCATCGCCCTCGAGCGTGCGCTCGTCGAAGAACAACTGGTAGCGCAGGCCGGAGCACCCGCCGGGCTGTACGGCGATCCGCAGTGCGAGATCGTCGCGGCCCTCCTGTTCCAGCAGGTTGCGCACCTTGACCGCTGCGGCGTCGCTGAGCAGCACCGAGGTCGGGGCGTCGTCGGTCGTGGGCTCGGTCGTGTCCTGCACGCTCATCGCGTCGTACTCCTCGGTGCTAAGGGGTCGGTGCTACAGGGTCGGTCGGTGGGACGGGAGCTCGGCACCCGGCCGGTCACGGCCTGGTGAAACACCCTGCTGGCCTAACGACGGCCCGGGCCGAATTCTTCCGCGCTCCATCGTCCCACATCCGCGCGGCGCTGCCGGATCATCGCGACCACGAGGCAGCGATCGCGCGTCCGAGCGCTCGCAGGCCCTCCCCGTCCGGCGCCATCGCCGCGTCGACCGAGCCCAGCAGCTCGGCGGCCGACCAGACCTCCTCGACGCCGTGCGCCGCCGCCTCCCGCGCCCCGACCACCGACTGACCGGCCGCCACCACGCACGGTACGCCGGACTGCGCCGCGGCCTCCGCCACGCCGCACGCCACCTTGCCGCGCAGCGACGTCCCGTCGTACCGGCCCTCACCGGTGATCACGAGGTCGGCACCCGCGATGGTCGGCCGCAGGCCGATCAGGTCGCTGACCAGCGCGACGCCGGAGACCCGCCGGGCACCGAGAGCGAGCAGGCCGAAGCCCAGCCCACCCGCCGCGCCGGCGCCGGCGGTCTCGCGCAACCCGGCGCGACTCACGGCGACCTCGGCCGCGTCGGCCCAGCGTTCCAAGGCGAGATCGAGGGACATGACGGTGGCCTCGTCGGCGCCTTTCTGCGGGCCGAAGACCGCACTCGCGCCGGTGAGGCCGAGCAGCGGGTTGTCCACGTCCGTGGCGGCCACGAGCGCGACCCCGAGGTCGGCCGGAGGGCTGACCGGACCGATCTGGCTCAGAGCGAGACCACCCGCTTGCAACCTTTCGCGGGGCTCGGCGCCAAGCGCCGCCCACATCCCCGCGCCCCCGTCGTTCGTTCCCGAACCGCCGAGACCGACCACGACGGTCTCGACCGCCGGCGTCGCGGCGGCCGCGGCCGAGATGAGCTGACCCACGCCGACGGTCGTCGCCGTGCGCACATCGCCTCGGTGACGCCGGACCAGCTCCAGCCCGCATCCCAGCGCGCTCTCGACGTACACCGTGGTTTCCACCCGGACGATCCGGGCGTCGACGTCGACGCCGGTCGGCCCGGTGATCGTGACCGGCGACGTCCGGGCGTTCGGCACGCCGGCGGCGATGACCGCAGCGAACCCCGGTCCGCCGTCGGACATCGGCGCGAGCACCCGATCGTCGCCACCGGAGACCTGCGCCCACCCCTGCGCCAACCAGCGAGCCGCCCGGTCGGCGGAGGCCAGGCCCCCGAAGGAGTCCGGCGCAAACACCACGCGCATCCCCCATTGTGCGGGGTTACGGACTGGCGCGAGGCCTAGGAGATGTCCGGGACCCCGTCGGGAGGAGCGCCGGGGGTTGCCTCTTCGAGCTGCTCGGACCCGCCCGCCCGCTTGCGCCATGCCCGATAGAGCATCCGCAGCATGATCGCGAGGACGATGAACGCGATGCTGGCCGCCACGTAGGTCGCGTATCTGCTGATCGTGGCGACGTGGTTCCCGGCGACCTCGCCGACCGTGGCCCACGCCGACACCCAGAGCGCGGCGCCGATGAAGGTGTAGACGACGAACTCGCGAAAGCGCATGTTCGAGATGCCGGCGATGATCCCGACCGCCTGCCGAACTCCCTCGACGAACCGGCCGAGGAGCAACACCAGCCACCCGCGCCGATCGAAGAACGCGTGAGTCTTCTCCAGCCGCTCCGGCGTCAGCAGCACGTACTTCCCGTACTTCTCCGCGACCGGCCGTCCGCCGTAGTCGCCGATCAGGTAGCCGACCGAACTGCCGGCCGTCGAGGCGACGACCGCGATGACCGCGACCAAGACGATGTTGAGCCGGCCGGTCGCGGCGTAGAGGGAGGCGGCGATCAGGACCGTCTCGCCGGGCACGGGCAGGCCGATGTTCTCGAGAAACAGCAAGAGCCCGACCGCGACGTAGCCATAGTGCTTCAAGGTCGGTTCGAAGGTGTCGAACGGGCTGGGAAGAGGCGCTGGCGACGCGCCGGCGTGCGCGGCGACCGCGGCAACGACATCGATCACAGGACCGGCGCTCCCCAGACCGGGAACCACTTCGACAGGTCCGGCTCGAGCGCGAGCAAACCCTCGAGCGCGGTGCCGATGGCGATCTCGCGGGGGTTGTCGCGCGTGGCAAGTCGCTTCGAGCCGACGTCGTCCCCGTCAGCGATCGGCACGAACGGATACCAGGTGCCCCGCGAGGCGCGGAAGACCAGCGCCATCGGCGGGTTGCGGGCGTCGGTGAACGCCACCATCGTGCACATCAACGCGCCGGTCGATCCGGACTCGACCGCGGCCGCGTTGACCGACCGAAGGTCCGCCACCAGCCCGTCCAGGTCATAGACCGAGGTACGCCGGACGAGCCAGCGATGACCGAACTCGTCAATGCTCTGCTCGAAGCGCGCCGACCCATCCGGGTCCGTCGCGGCCAGGATCGGTGCGAGCCGCTCCTCCAGCGATGGGTACGCAGCCGGATCCGGCGCCCGCAGACAGACCCCGCCCGCGCCGGTCGGGCTCAGGCCGCCACAGGTGACGAGGGCCGGCGCCGCGGCCGGCAACTGAGCAAGGTGGTCAAGGACCGCGGGTTCCTCGGCCTTGCCCCGCCGCCACCGACCCAGCACTGCGACCCACTCAGTACGGCGCCTGGCCGAGATCGACCTCGATCTGGTGAAGCTGCGCGAGGCGCTTCTCCAGCGACGGGTGCGTAGAGAACAGCGAGGAGATGCTGAACCCCTGGGCGATCGCGGGGGTGAAGAAGAAGGCGTTGAACGGCTCCGCCGTCCGCAGGTCGTTCGTCGGGATCCGCGCCATGTCGCCGGTGATCTTCTGCAGCGCGCTGGCAAGTGAGCGCGGCTTGCCGGTGAGGTACGCGCCGCTGCGGTCGGCGGACAGCTCGCGGTACCGCGAGAGGGTCCGGGTCAGCAGGAACGAGATCGCGTACACGACAATCGACACGACCATCACCGCGAGGAACACGAGCGCGTTGTTGGAGTTGTTGTTGTTGTTGCTCCGGCCCCCGAAGCTGCCGCCGAACAACTCGCTGTAGAAGACGAACCGGGTGATCAGCCCGGCGGCGACACCGAGCGCCGAGGCGAACGTCATCACCGCCACGTCGCGATGAGCGACGTGGGACAACTCGTGGCCGAGCACGCCCTCGAGTTCGTCGTTGTCCAGTCGCCGCATGATGCCGGACGTGGCACAGACCACCGCGTGCTTCTGGTTGCGTCCGGTCGCGAACGCGTTCGGCATGTCGGTGTCGGCGATTGCGACCCGGGGCTTCAGCATCCCGGTCTGCGCGCACAGCTTGTCCACGATCGCGTGCAGGTCCGGAGCCTCTTGGGGCGTAACGATCCGGGCGTTCATCCCGTACAGGGCCATCCGGTCGGAGAAGAAGTACGGGACGAACAGCATCGCCGCGGTGATGACGACCACGAAGACCAACGACACCCCGAGCGCGATCATCGCGGCGACCGCGGCGACGCCCAGGGCGCCGATCAGGAACATCGTGACGGCCATCCGCGCCTGCAAGCCCGGGTCAGCGGGAATGCGGCCACGCTCGGTGGTGCTCATGGGCTGATCAGTCCGTCCGTGGTGAGGAGTGCGGACACCTCGGCCAGCGAGGCATCCGCGGAGGGGAGCACGAGATCGGAGGGTCCGGGCTCGTCGGTCACGAGCGGGAAGCCGGCCTCACGCACGCCTTCGAGCAACGCCGTCAGCGCCGCCGCGCATTCCGCTCGATCACCGTTGGCGCACGCCGCCACAACCGCCTGGTCGAGCGCGCTCAAGCGCACGAGCTCGGCGTCGGGCACCTCGAGCTGATCCTCGCCGAGAATGCGAACGATCATAGGTTCAAGCCTAGGCGCTGGTACCTGAACAGGCCCTGATCGTTCGTAGACTGTTTGCTGTGTTGGGCAGACGGACCCCGGTGACCGACGACCCGGCGACGAGCGCGCTCGAGGAGTCCGCCGCCGAACCGGTCGGCAAGGGTCGCCCGACGCCCAAGCGCGCCGACGCACGCAAGGCGCGGCGTCAGGCCCAGCCGCGCACCAGCAAGGACGCCGCCGCGCGCAGCCGCGAGCGCAGTCGCGAGCAGCGCAAGGCGGCGCGTCAGGCGCTGATCACCGGCGACGAGCGGAACCTGCCGGTCCGCGACGCGGGCCCCGCCCGCCGGCTCGCGCGCGACATCGTCGACTCCCGGTTCACCGTCGGTCAGCTGATGTTCGCCCTGATCATCGTCGCCTTCCTGTTCACCCTGATCCACAACCCCGTGATCAACCTCGCCGCGACGGTGCTGGCGCTGGTCGCGATCGCCGCGATGATCGCCGACAGCATGCGGGTCGGGCGACTGGCCCGCACGGCGGTGACGGAGCGGTACGGCGAGGCGGAGGCCACCGGCATCTCGTCGTACGCCTTCATGCGCTCGTTGTCACCGCGACGCTTCCGCCGGCCCCCACCCGCGATCCAGCGCGGCGACGCACCCCGCTGAGGGCGCGCTACTCCGCGTGCAGGCTCATCGGTCCGTAGACCGTGCGCCCGTCCTCCAACAGCGAAACCGCGTCCACGCCGCAGTCGAGAAGCTCACGCCAGGTCTCCCCCAGCCAGGTCTCGGCATCGCCCTGAGTCGGGAAGTTCTCCGCGATCGGCGCGTCGTCGGAGTCGACTGCCGCGCCCGCGGTGTCCTCGTACCTCCACGTCCATCCCATGGGTGGCGAATCTAGTGCCCATCAACCGAGGTGACCGTCGTGAGCGGCCGGTTTGACCCGCGCGTCCGCGTGTGGTGGCATCGCGGTGCTATCGCCGCAGTGCGGGGAAGCCGGTCAAAGTCCGGCGCTGACCCGCAACCGTAGGCCTCACGCGTGAGGCGAGCCGGGATACCGCTCGGCGGCGAGGGCTCCCACGACAACCCGTCGAGGAACGCGGGGCGGAGCCCGGGTGCACAGCCCGGCCGACACGACCGGTGCCTGCTCGGACTTTCGTCACGCCTCCTCACCCACCAGGAGGACGTGTGCACACCATTCGAACCACCGCGGCTCTTGCCGTCGTGAGCGGGGTCGCGGTCGCCTCGTTTGCGACCCCGGCCGGCGCCCATCCGAACCCGACCGCCGCCGCCGCGATCACCCACCAGCCTGCCGCCGCCGCGGCCGGCTTCCTCGCCCGACAACTCGCGGGCGCCGGCAAGGACCATCTCGTGACGACGTACGCAGGCACGAAGTACGCCGATGATGGCGACACGGCGGACGCGATCCTGTCGATGGACGCGGCCGGCGTGGCGCAGTCCGCGGCGAAGCGCGCGACCGCGTGGCTGGAAGCCGACGCCACGAACTACGCGTACTACACCGGGTGGTACCCGGGCGGTCTCGCGAAACTGCTGCTCGTCGCCGAAGCTCAGCACGTCAATCCCGCCGCGTTCGGCCGCCACGACCTGCTCGCGTTGCTTGCCGCCGACGAGGGAGCGGGCACCGACGCCGCACCCGGCCAGTTCCAGAACCCGGCCGATCCGGGATCGGACAGCTCCAGCGTGACGATCCAGGCGCTGGCCGTCCTGGCGCTGTCCGACACGACCGCGGCGACCGGTCAGCCGGACGCTGCCGCGGTGTCGTTCCTCAGCGGCCAGCAATGCACGGACGGCGAGTTCCAGAACGCGATCCGCACCGACACAAGCTCGGACTGCACCGACACCGGGGACACCGACGCCACGGCGTACGCCGTTCAGGCCCTGATCGCCGGCGGCGACCGGGCCACGGCACGAACGGCCGTCGCCTGGCTCAAGGGTCACGAGAACGCCAACGGAGGCTGGCCCGCGTCCGGCTCCACCACCTCGAACGCCAACTCCACCGCGCTCGCGGTCGAAGCACTCGTCGCCGCTCACCACAACGCGGGCGCCGGCATCACCTGGCTCGAGAAGCAGCAGTTCGGCTGTGGCGCGAAGGCTGCCGACCGGGGTGCCGTCGCCTACAGCGGCAAGCCCACCACCTTCAACGCCGGCGAGGACGTGCGCGCCACCGCGCAAGCCGGTGCCGCGCTCGCCGGCACTCCGCTGGCCTGGGTGGACAAGCAGGGGGCGCGGGCGCCAAGCCCGACCCTGTCCTGCCCGAAGAAGAAGTAACCCGTGCGCCCGCGTCACTCCGCGCTGCTTGCGAGCGCCGCCCTCCTGGCGGCGACCGGAAGCCTGTGCGCCCCAGTGGCGCGGGCCGCGTCGGTCCCGTCGAGATCGACCACGATCTGTGTCGGGCTGGTGGTCGACGGTCGCGCGCTCGGCAGCGACGTGTCGACCTCGTGCGCGAAGGTCGCGAAAGGCGCGACCGGGATCGACGTCCTTCAGGCCGCAGGCCACACGATCGGCTTCCGCCGCGACGGTCTGATCTGCACGATCGACGGGCTGCCGGCGGACGGTTGCGCGGGCGTTGACGACAGCCACTACTGGGCGTACTTCCATCGGGCGGCCGGGTCGGCGACGTGGGCGTACAGCACCGAAGGCGCCGCGACCTACCAACCGGCCAACGGCGCGACCGAAGGATGGGTGTACGACGACGGCACCGCGAACACCCCGAAGAACGTCCCGCAGACGACGATCTGCCCTCCGGCCACGTCCTCGCCATCACCGTCGCCGACCCACCCCGAACATCCGACCACCCACCCGAAGTCGACATCCTCGGCGCCTCCGACCGGCAACGCGGCCACGACGACGCCCTCG
>Ga0335083_10007814_pt1 | contig 13147 bp, 8 predicted proteins | sample Lox_Sample_42_FD_206716 | JGI IMG/M metagenome (GOLD analysis project Ga0335083, IMG submission 206716) | Soil microbial communities from Loxahatchee National Wildlife Refuge, Florida, United States - Lox_Sample_4.2 | ecosystem: Environmental > Terrestrial > Soil > Wetlands | place: USA: Florida...
GTACGGAAGCGCCGACGCGCTCGCGCGCGAGATCGACGCCGACGTCGCCGCGCTCGAGGCGCGCTATCCGGGGTACGTCGACGCGAGCGCGATGCTCTACACGGGCTTCTCGCTCGGAGCGATCCTCGGACCCTCGATCATCGCGCGCGACCCGGGGCGCTTTCCGGCGGCGGTGCTCATCGAGGGCGGCGAGGATCGCTGGAGCCCGGCGCTCGCCGCGAAGTACGCGAAGGGCGGAGGACGACACGTGCTGCTCGCTTGCGGCCTGAAGTCGCGCGTACCGGGCGCGCAGCACGCGGCGACGACGCTCCAGCACGCGGGCGTCGACGCGCACGTCGTGCTCGGGAAGCTGCCGGAGACGGGGCAGTTCATTCATTGGTACAACGGGCCCATCGTCGAGGAGACGCGCGCGCAGCTCCCGTGGCTGCTCGACGGCGACCCGCGTTGGGGCAGCGGCCCGTTCTGACGCGTCCGCTCAGCCGCCACCGGCGACCCACTCCATCGGCTCGCGCATCCGCGCCTGCATGTCGGACGGATAGCCGTGCCCGAAGTGCCCGAGGCTCACGAAGCGCGCGGGCAGCCCCTGCGCGGCGAGACGGCGCGCATCTTCCTGGAGCGGCGCGCTCGTCATGTCGAGATCACCCGCAGCGAGGACGACGCGCTTGACCCCTGCCTTCTCGAGCAGCCCGGCGTCGGGGTGCACCTGCGAGGCGACGACGACGAGCCCCTCGTAGAGGCCCGACGATCCCTGCGCGATCTGCACGGCGGCAATGCCGCCGAGCGAGAAGCCGACGAGCACACGGGAAGCCGAGGCGTCCACCTGCCCTGCGTGCTCTCGCGCCGTGGCACGGACGCTCGCCTCGACGAGCTGCGCATCGTCCGGTCCCCGCAAGCGCCATCGCGTACCGCCGCCGCAGGGATCCTCGCCGCGCGGGCACACGAGCCAGCCGCGCGTGGTCGACACGTCCACGAATGGAGCGCACGCGCTCTGGGGATGACCGCACATGCCGTGGAGCATCACCGTGACGGGGCGCGCGGCCTCGTTCGGATCACGAGGCGGGTAGACGAAGGCCTTCCCGCTCGCCGGCGCCTCGGCCTCGATCCACGCGGGCGACTCGAGCGGCGCGCTCGCACGCTGCGTCGGCTGCTCGCCCTCGGTCGCGGCGACTGCGCTCGCCGAGAACGCGGGCGATGTCGCGCGCGGCGGCGCTTGCGGCGTCTGCGATCGCGCGAGCGGCGCCACGATCATCGCCGCGAGTCCCAACGTCGTACACACTGCTGCCATCGCGCATGCGCGCGTCACCCGGAAACCTCGCTGAAAAGCGAGGTGCGCGCCGAAGGCGTGCCACATCGTTCCCTCCTCGGCTCGCCGGCGCGTGCTTGCTGCCGGCTTCTGCTCCCTCTTCGCGCGAGAGCCGAGGAGTGTGACGCGTCACTTCGAGGGCGCTGGAGGCGTGGACTGCTGCGGGATGGCGTTCCAGCCGAAGTTTCCCGTCGGATCCGATGCGGCCGACGGTGCCTTCGTCGCCTTCTTGGGTGACGGCTTCTGCGGCGCCGGCATCGACGTGGGCACCGGCTTGAGCGGCGCGGGCTTGGGCGACGGCAACGCGCTGTCCACCGGTGGCGGAGGAGCCGATGCGCTCGGAGCGGGCGCCGCATCCGGCTGCGTGCTCGCCGCAGGCAACGACTGCGGTACCTCGGGCGGACCGATCGGGGCCGGCGGAAGCGCCGACGGCACGAACGAAGGCTCAGGCCGCGGGGCGACCTGGTCCTGGTCCTTGCGTCGCAGCGCGAAGACGATGGCGAGCGCCACGAGCAGCAGCGCCGCGACCGCCGCCGCCTGGGCAGCCCACTTCTTCTTGTAGTACCGGCGCAGGCGAGAGACCCGCTGCCGCACACGCGGCGCCGGCACGTTCGCATCCGCCGCGATCGTCTCGAGCTTCTCCCCTTCCCCCTCGCGCAGCATCCACTCGAGCGTCTGCTCGTTCTCCTTGCCGGGCGGCAGCTCCTTGCGCGCCCAGCGCATCAGATCCATGGCGCTCGTGGGCACGCTCTCGGCGGGCACCGCGTCCTCGTTGGCCTGAAGGTCGTGCGGCACCTCGCGCCGCATGCGCCGGAACCAGTCGACGAGCTTGTGCCGGCAGATGCCGAACACCCATCGCACGATGTCCTCGTCGCCGTCGGGGTGCTCCTCGGCAGCGAGCGCGTCGGCGATGGTGGCTTGCACGATGTCCTTCACGTCGTCCTCGGGCACTCTCGTGCGCACGAAGTGCGACAACCTCGCCGTCAGGCCGGGGTCGGCAAGACGCTCGACGAGGCGGGGGGAGGACATGATCATGGCATTATCCCTCTCTTCTGCCTCATCGCGCGGGCCGTCGAGAGTGTGACAGCGCTACCCCAAATTCGGCTTGGGCCGCCTCGCTAGGGCCCTTGCTGCGGCCACGGCGCCAGCATCGCCGCGAGCCTCGCGGGTTCGGCAACGTGCTCCGCGGCGAACACCTCGGTCGCGCGCTGGCTCATCGCCGCCCCCTCGTCGCCGCCCTCCAGGGAGGCGAGGCGCGCCTGCGCGACCGCGCCGAGCAGGCGGCTGTCGTGCTCGCGGAACGTCTCCACCGCGGCCTGCAACGAGCGTCGCGCAGCGTCGAGATCGCCCCTGGTGCTCGCCACGCAGCCGCGCGCCAGCAAGGCCATGCCGTACGACCACGGCATGCCCTCTCGCTCGATACGCGCGAGATCGCGCTCCGCGGCGCGCGTGAGCTCGAGCCGCCGCCCGCTTCCGGCCGGATGGGCGAGCGCCGCCGCGATCGCGCTCCGCGCCCGCAGGTCGAGGATGACGTGGCCGAGGATCTGCACGCCCATCAGCCGCGAGCTGCGCAGCTCCCCCTCCGTCGCCGCGAGGCGCGCGAGGCTCTCCTCGCCGCGTCCCCGGTACAGGTCCACGGCGCAGCGGGCCATCACGTCGTACACGTGCTGGACGTGGAAGCCTCGCTGCGACCACAGGCGCATGGCTTCGTCGGCCTCCGCGACGGCGCGCTCCGGCTCGCCGGACACGAGCCACACTGCGTTCGACGTCCCGGTGCGCAGGTTCGTCGCGGCGTACAGGTCGCCCCGGAGGAGCGCGTCGCGGAGCAACTCCGGGTGGATGCGCAGCATCTCCCTCGCGCGCCCGAGCGCGTAGAGCGCGCCGAGCCGGAAGTTGCCCATGCTGTCGACCTCCCACGCGACGCCCGTGCAGCGATCGCGCAGCAGCGGGGCCGCCTCGTCGAAGCAGTCGATGGCCCTCTGCCACTCACCGATCATGAACGCGTTGCTCCCCGCCACCATGCGCACGAGGGCGAGCGCCTTCGGGTCGCCGATGCGCTCGGCGAGCTCCCGCGCCGACGACAGCAGGTACTTCGCCCGCGACGCGCCGCGCCCGCCGACGGACGCGATGACGGCCGACTCCATCGCCAGCGCGCGCGCCACGCGCAGAGGCTCACCCGCCTGCAGCGACAGAAGGAGCGTCCGGGTCTGGAAGTCGGCGCCACGGATGTGATCGACGACGTCGAGCCCCACGCCGGCCGACCAGCACACGTCGATGCGCGTCAGCACGTCGGGCGCGATCTGCGACACCTGTTGCTCCCGCCAGCGCAGCCCTCTCAGCCGGAGCCAGGCGCGCCGCATCAAGAGCGATCGGACCGCGGCGCCCGGCGTCCTCGGCATCGTCACACCGACCCGCGCCAGGACGCCCTCGAGCACACGCAGGCCGTCGTCCACGTGACCGCTCCGCAGCAGCTGATCGGCGGCGCGGCGCCGAAGGTCGAGCGCCTCGGCGGCGCTCGCCCCCTCCGATGCCTCGAGATAGGCGTCCGCCGCGGCTCGCCCGAGCCCCGCGTCGGCGAGGGCGTCGCCACGACGCGCACGCAGAGTCCGCGCTTCGTCTTCCTCGAAGCGCCCGAGCTGCAACGCTCTCTCGTAGAGCTTCGCCGCGTGGGCGAAGGCCAGTGCTCTGGCGGCGTGCTGCGCGGCTTCGACGTAGTAGCGAGCGGCGCGCCCGTGATCGCCGGCTTCCAGCCAGTGGACCGCGAGCGCCTCGACGTCGGGCGACTCACCCGTCCCGATGGCGAGCGCCAAGCGCTCGTTGGCGGTGCGCCACGTGTCGGGCGACAGGCGCGCGACGACGGCCTCCCGGACGCGATCGTGGTAGGGCTCGATGGCATCGGCCGCCCGCGTCCCGGTCGTGCGCACGAGGTTTGCCACGCGAAGCGCTCCCACCATCCGCGCGAGCGCCCCGAGCTCGACGCCGGCGGCTCGCGCGATGGTCTCGTGCGAGAGGCGCGTGCCCGCCACGCACACCAGATCGAGCACGCCGAGCGCGGCTGTCTCGAGCTGCGCGAGCCGGCCGACGAGCGCGTCGTCGAACCTCGCCGGCGCGGCACCGCCGCCGGAGGCATGGCGAACGAGCTCGTCGAGAAACAGTGGATGCCCCGCCGCCTCGCGGGCGATCGCCGCGGCTCGTTCTGCGTCTCGCTCGCCCGCCTGCTCGAGCAGCGCGCGCGCGAGCCTCTCGGCGTCGGCTTGCGCGAGCGGCGCGACGTGCACGTTGCGCACGTCGTTCTCGAAGGCCGAGGCGATCCCGCGCACCCGCGCGTCTGCCGCGGCGGCGGCGCGCAACGTCGCGAGCAGCAGGACCGGCGGCGCCTGCGGCGGTCGCACCAATTCGGCCAGGAGGGACAGGCTGTCGGCGTCGGCCCAGTGCAGGTCGTCCACCACCAGGACCAGCTTGCGCTGCGCGGCCAGTCGCGCGATCAGCTCGCGCAGGGCCGCGAAGGCACGCGACCGCAACTGCTGCGCGTCGAACGCGCCTCGCCTCGCCCATTCGATGCTGGCCAGCGCCTCGACGCGGCCTAGAACCGGGAACGCGATGGCCAGAAGATTGGCGTCGACGGGCAGCAGCGCGTCGACGGCCTCGCGGCGCATGCGACGAAGTCGATGACTGAGCTCGTCGATGATGCCGTCGACCGCCTTGTACGGGACGGAGGCCCGCTCGTAGCAACGGCCGCTCAGCACCAGCGCGCGTTGTGCGAGCGACTCGGTGAAGCGGCGCACGAGCGACGTCTTGCCGATGCCCGACTCCCCCGTCAGCAGCATCGTCACGGCGCGGGGGGCCGCCAGCGCCGACTCGAGCGCCTCGAGCTCCCGCACACGCCCCACGAACGGCGGCGACGATCCGCCGGACGCGGGAGCGGTGCGGCGCGATCCGGGGCCGCCGTGCACGCCGAGCCGGCGCAGGATCTCGGGTCCCTTCGGCCGCGCCGCAGGATCGAACCGCAAGAGCTCGACGCAAAGCTCGTTCAGATCGAGAGGCACTCGGTCGGCCAGCCCGGCGGGTGCGGCCGGCTCCCTGCCCTGCTTGTCCATCAGCACCTGCAACGGACGGCCCTCGAACGGTACGCGACCGGTGAGCGCCTCGTAGAGGACGACGCCGACCGCGTACCAGTCCGCCTCCGGTCCGATCGCCTTGCCCATCGCCTGCTCGGGCGCCATGTACGCCACCGTCCCGACGGCCCCGGCCTCGCTGCGCCGGTCGACGTGCGCGTCGGTCGCCAGGCCGAAGTCGAGGAGCACCACGCGACCCGTGCGATCGACGAGCACGTTGGAGGGCTTCACGTCCCGGTGCACCTTGCCCACGGCGTGCAGCGCGGACAGACCCGAGGCGAGCTGGCGGAGCGCGTCGCGGAGACGCCCCTCGTCGACGCGGGGCGCCGACGGCCGCGGGAGCTGCGACGGACGTGCCTCCGGGAGGTCCGACGCCTCGAGCGTCGGGGAGAAAGCCTCCCGTCCCGCGTCGCTTCCCCCTGCTCCGTCTACGGCGTTCGTCCCGCGAGCCCAGACGTGCGCCAGGAAGTCGACCCCTTCGATCAGCTCCATCGTGAAGAACCAGTGCCCGTCGCGCGCGAAGAGCTCGCCGAGGCGGACGAGGTTCGGATGGCTCAGGTCGAGCAGGACCTGGAACTCGTTCTTCAGGCGGAGCAGGGCGTGCGGATCGAGGTCGTGCAGCGTCTTGAGCGCGACCCGCGCGTCGAGCTCGCGGTCGTGGGCTTCGTAGACGATGCCCATACCGCCCTCGCCGAGCCGGCGGATGATCTCGAAGCGATCCTGCGCGGCGACTGCGAACGGTGCCCCCACTACGGGCTGTCATATATGGATTCCGTCGCGGCGAGAACGGTGACGCTCAGGGCTTCATGCCGGCTGCGATCCACGTCTGCACGGCGGCGCCCACGGACGAAGGAGCCGTCGTGCGCGGCGCCGGCGGCATGTTCGTGGTGAGCGACGCGAGCAGTTGCTGCGCCGCGTCTTGCGCGGCTCCTGCCATGAAGGGGTATGTCGTTAGATCGATCGGCCGCCCGTGGTGATGGCACTCGGTACACCCGGCCTGATCGAGGAGCGGCGCAACGGTCTGCTGGAAACCGCCGGGTTGCGGGGGAGGCGGTCCACCGCTCCCCGAGCTCGAGCCCGAACCGGCGCCAGAGTCAGAGCCGGAGGAGCTCGATCCCGGGTTGCTGCCGGGCGATCCACCCGACGACGAAGTGCCCTGCGATCCGGCCCCGAGGCCCGCGGTCGGCGATCCCCAGCCGGCGGAATCGTCCTGGCTACACGCTGCCAGGGAGAACGCGAGCGCAATACCGATCAGCGCGGGCAAGACCGTCCGGTGCATGTTCCTCTCGTGCGGCGCGTTCATTGGCGGTTGTAGTAGGGCGGTCCCGTGTCGGTGGAGGAGTCGAACTGCTTGATCATCCCCATCGACACGAGCGCAGGGTTCATGTGGCGGTTGTCCTGCGTGCCGTTGCCCGTGTCGAGATCGAGGTCCGGGTAGTAGCTCTCGTCGAAGACGTGGAAGGTGAAGATCTGGTCGGTGCCCCACACGTCGCCGTAGAGCGTGAGCCCCGGGTACCAGTTGCCGAGCTCCTGTCCGGTGGCCTGGTGGCAGCGACCGCACGACGTCTCGTTCACCGCAACGATGCCCGCCTGGTAGCTGCTAGGCACGATCGACAGGCTCGTGTCGCTCGTCGAGGCGGCGTACGCCTGCTGCGATCCGTCGCTGCTCTGCCGCCACACGGCATCGTAGGCCGCGACGAAGGTCGTCTTCGTCAGGAGCGTGCGCACCAGGTCTTCGTCGCCGAAGGGCGGCAGCGGATCGAGGAAGCCGGCCTGGTCGAAGGTTCCCGGCAGGCCCGTCGCGGTGAGGTGCAGCGGTGACAGGCCCGTACCGCCATCGAGCTGCGCGACGAGCGCCGCGAGAGACGGCGTCGACGACCACGCAGGTCGCGCTGCCTTGATTGCCGCCGACAGCGACGAAGCCTCCGGGAACGGCCGGAACACGTTGGTCGCCCAGCCTCCCGGGTAGCGCACGCGCACCCGCACTTCGCACGGCAAGAGGTTCGTGCCGTCGGTGATGAAGAGGACCTCGCCCACGAACGTTCCGTTGGGGAACTGCCACTGCCACCAGAGGTGCAACGAGTCGCTCGCCGTGGAGATGGGGATGGGGACGACGGTCCCGTCGGGGCGCACCGGGAGCTTCACGAAGTCCACCGTCGTGAAGTTCGTCGAAGCGTCCACGCCCGCGGTGCCTGCGAACGGGAAGCGCCAGTGCTTGTTGGTCTCGTCGTAGACCTTGGCCGCGCCGACCTCGGGATTGGTGTTGGGATCGTTGCTCCCCGTGTCGGCGATGAGATCGTGCCAGTCGGCGTTGTCGCGCGCCCCACCGCCCGGCGAGCCCGTCTCCTGATACGAGGGCTGCAAGCTGGCGTGGTCGTAGAAGTACGTGTTCGGATCGTGGAGAACCGACTGCAGGCGCGGCCAGGCCACCTTGGGAAGGGCGGCCAGGATGGGCTGGAGCCGCGACTGGGGGATGGGCGACGTGATGGGCGTCGCCGTCTCGGGCCTGGGGTCGGAATGGAGTCGCGTCGTCGCGGACGCCGTGCGCGTCTCGTCGAGGACGCCCGCCACGGCACAGGTCACCAGGGAGAGCAGGAGAGCGATCGAGCGACGATGGTGGTGGACTCGCATGGTTTGCGTTCGGCGGCGGCCTCGCCCGTGCAAGAGCGGCGCCCGCCCTCCGCGTCACACGCCTGTACGAACGGCGTGTGCGCGCGCTGTAATCACGACGACGCGCGCGGACGAACCGTGGTCGTCGTGCAGCCACGCGGTCCCCGTACATGAGAGGTACGAGCCTCAGGTGGATCGGATTCGTCCAGGCAGCCCCTCTCCCCTACCTTGCTCTGGTTCACCTCGACGAGATCCGGGTTCGTCTCGACAGACTCTGGTTCAGATGAAACTGGTTCTGGTTGGAACGAGACCGATCCTGCTCGAGGCAAAACGAGTGTCTCCGCCCCCGACGGATCGCGCTGGGCCAGTCAGCCTCTCGATGCTTCCTACCCACCGGTAATCCACGCCGTCTTGGACGGGTCCTCGTGCTCTAATATGTCGAGATGCCGGCGACTGCCCTGCATGCGCGCGCGACGCTCACGTTCGAGTACCTCGCGGGAGTGCTCGAGAAGGCGGGGCTCCTCACCGCCGAGCAGCGGCGCGATGCGACGGGCAAGGCGGAAGTCGTCCACGCGCGCCTGCTCCGACAGCGGACCGGGGGCGTCCGCAAGCGCGGACCGGCCCCGGGGGAGAGCGTACACCCCGCGGACGTCGTGCTCGCACTGGGCCTGGGGCAGGCTGGTAACGACGCGTTTCCGCTGACCGAGCGTGTCGTGATGCAAGCGCTCGCGCAGCACGTCGGGCTGCCCTTCGTGGACCTCGATCCGCTCAAGATCGACGCGAAGCTCGCGCCGCAGCTCCTGTCGCGGCCGTTCGCCCGAAAGCACCAGGCGCTCATCATCGGCGCCGACGAGCGGACGGTGACGGTCGCCGTCGCCGACCCGCTCGACCACGCGCTCGTCGAGGCCCTCGAGGCGCACGTGCGCCGGCAGCCGCGCCTGGTCGTGTCGACGCCGAGCGACATCCAGCGGCTCATCACCGACTTCTACGGGTTCCGGGGCGCGGTGGACGCCGCCGAGCAGCAGGTTTCCACCGGCGTCGACATCGGGAACCTCGAACGGTACGTGAAGCTCAAGCGCGTCGAGGAGATCGAGGCGAGCGACAGCCACGTCGTCTCCGCCGTCGAGTACCTCCTTCACTACGCGCTCGACCAGCGCGCCAGCGACGTGCACATCGAGCCGCGACGCGACATCTCGGTCGTCCGGATGCGCATCGACGGCGTGCTGCACACCGTGCACCAGCTCCCCAAGGTCGTGCACGCGGCGGTCGTCTCGCGCGTGAAGACGCTCGCGCGCCTCGACATCGCCGAGAAACGACGCCCGCAGGACGGGCGCATCAAGACCGCGCGCGGCGACCGCGAGGTGGAGATGCGCGTGTCGACCGTCGCCGTCGCCTTCGGAGAGAAGCTCGTCATCCGCATCTTCGACCCGGGCGCTCTCCTGCAGGACCTGCCCGACCTCGGGATGTTCGACTCCCAGCTCGCGCTCGCCGAGAAGTTCCTGGCGCGCCCCCACGGGATGATCCTCGTGACGGGGCCGACCGGGAGCGGCAAGACGACGACGCTCTACGCGGCGCTGCGCTCCATCGCCACGCCCGAGGTGAACGTCGTGACGATCGAGGATCCGATCGAGATCGTCGTCGAGAACTTCAACCAGGTGGCGGTGCAGACCAAGATCGGCGTCGGCTTCGCCGAGGCGCTGCGGCACGTGCTGCGGCAGGATCCGGACGTCATCATGGTCGGCGAGGTGCGCGACACCGAGACCGCCGAGATCGCGCTACAGGCGGCGCTCACCGGGCACATGGTGCTCGCGACGCTCCACACGAACGACGCGGCGACCGCCATCACGCGTCTGCTGGAGCTGGGCGTCGACCCGTTCATCCTCGCCTCGACCCTCGTGGGCGTCGTGGCGCAGCGGCTCGTGCGCTCGGTGTGCGCATCGTGCCGCGTCGAGACGTTCCTGACGCCCGACCAGCTCACGCTGCTGGGGCTGGACGTGCACGAGCTGCGCGCGCAGGGACAGAACCCCGAGCTCATGGTGGCGTTCGGCGAGGGCTGCGTGAAGTGTCGCTCCACCGGCCTGCTCGGGCGCACGGGCGTATTCGAGGTGCTCGAGATTGACGACAAGCTCCGCAAGCTCGTCGTCGCCAAGTCGAGCTCGAAGGAGATCACGCGGCAGGCGCGACACGATGGCCTGCTCACGCTGCGCGAGGCGGCGATCAAGAAGCTGGCGAAGGGGCTCACGAGCTTCGAAGAGGTGCTTCGCGTGACGACGGAGGGATGAGGGCGCCGGTGAGCACGAGCAATGATCCCTTCGTGCAGGAGCTGCGCGCGGCCGCGCAGGCCGGTGTGCCCATCGTTTGCATCGTGACCCACGAAGAGCGCCGGGCGCTCGCTCTCGTCGGGCAGGCATTCCGTGGCTCGCGTGTGTACGAGTGGACGGTCACGCGCGGCTGGAGCGACGACGCGACGGTACCGAGCGCCCTCGCGGCCATCGAACGCGCTGCCCGCGCGGGCGAGACCGGCGTCGCGCGCGTGATGCTCGACGTCCACCCGTGGCTTTCGGACGCTCGCGTCGTGCGTGCCCTGCGCGACCTGGCGGCGGCGAAGCGCGACTTGCCGCTCGTGCTCGTGATGCCGACGCCCTCGCTCCCCCCGGAGCTCGATCGCGACGCGCGCGTGCTGCAGATGCCCCTTCCGGACGCCCAGGCCATCGGCGCCGCGTTCGACGCCGAGCGGAAGAACGCGAACGGCGAAGAGTGGCCGCGAGACGCGTTCGTTCGCGCCGCCCTCGGGCTCACGCTGGACGAGGCGACTCGCGCCTACCGGCTCGCGCGCGCCGCCGGCGGTGCGACGGAGGCCCTCCAGCGCGTCATCGCCGAGAAGCGAGGCGCGCTCCGGCGCAGCGCATGTCTCGAGCTGCTCGACGCCGAGGTGACGCTCGACGACGTGGGCGGCCTCGAGGTGCTCAAGTCGTGGCTGCGCGCGCGCGTGCTCGCGTTCGACGCCGGCGCACGCTCCTTCGGTCTCTCCGAGCCGCGCGGCATGCTCGTGTGCGGCGTGCAGGGCTGCGGCAAGTCGCTCGTGAGCAAGGCCGCGGCGCGCGTCCTCGGGCTGCCGCTCGTCCGCCTCGACTTCGCCGAGGTCTTCGCGGCGTCTTCGCCGGAGCACGCCGTGCACGAGGCGACGCGCGCGGTCGAAGCGGTCGCCCCGGTCGTGCTCTGGGTCGACGAGATCGAGAAGGGTCTCGGCGCCGGCGACGGCGACGCGCACCACGCTCGCGTCTTCGGTGCCTTCCTCACATGGTTGCAGGAGAGGCGTGCGCCCGTGTTCGTAGCGGCCACAGCCAACGAGGTCGACAAGCTACCGCCCGAGCTCGCCCGTCGCGGCCGCTTCGACGAGGTGTTCTTCGTCGACCTGCCTTCCCCCAAGGAGCGCAGTCAGATCCTCGGCGTACACCTCATGCGCCGAGGACGCGCGGAAGCCACGTACCCCGTGGACGAGATCGCCAGAGAGCTCGAGCACTGGTCGGGCGCCGAGATCGAACAGATGGTCGCGGCGGCGCTCTTCCGCGCGTACGCCGAGAAGCGGGAGCTGACGGAAGAGCATCTGCGCGCGGCGGCTCGCGAGCTCGTTCCGCTCGCGACGCTCTACGAGGAGAAGATCCAGGCGCTCCGAGTCTGGGGACAATCGCGCGCTCGACGTGCGTCTGCCGATCGGCGTACGCTCGACTTGTTCGGCGATTGATCGAGCACGGAGGGTGCAATGGGGACGAACCGAGCCGCTGCTGCAACGGCTGTTGACCAAGCCCAGTCCATGGACGCGACCCAGTACGTCGAACCGTTGAGCTCCGCGGCGAGCGCCGTCTTCAAGAGGCGCGGCCGCTGGTACGCCTCGGTTCCGTGCCCCATCTGCGAGTCGTCGCTGCGCGTGCGGCTCTCCCTGGGCCCCATGGTCGCGCGCTGCGAAGCGTGCTGCGAGAACGTGGAAGCGGACGTCGCGTACGTCGTGAGCTCCGGCAGCGCCTAGCACTCGACGATGTTGACGGCGAGGCCGCCGCGCGCGGTCTCCTTGTACTTCGTGAGCATGTCGGCGCCGGTGGCGCGCATCGTCGCGATGACCTTGTCGAGCGACACCTTGTGCTTGCCGTCGCCCGAGAGCGCGATGCGCGAAGCGTTGATCGCCTTCACGGCGCCCATGGCGTTGCGCTCGATGCACGGGACCTGCACGAGGCCTCCGATTGGATCGCAGGTGAGCCCGAGGTTGTGCTCCATGCCTATCTCGGCGGCGTTCTCTACCTGCTCTGGCGTGCCGCCGAGCGCCTCGGTGAGGCCCGCGGCGGCCATCGAGCACGCGACGCCCACCTCGCCCTGGCAGCCCACCTCGGCGCCCGAGATCGACGCGTTCATCTTGTAGAGCATCCCCACCGCGCCTGCGACGAGGAGGAAGCGTGCGACGCCGTCGTCGCCCGCGTTGGGCGTGTAGCGCACGTAGTAGTGGAGCACCGCGGGGATGATGCCGGCGGCGCCGTTCGTCGGCGCAGTGACCACCCGCCCACCGGCGGCGTTCTCCTCGTTCACCGCGAGCGCCCAGAGATCCACCCAGTCGAGTGCGACCAGCGGATCATCGCGACGCGCGTCGCTCACGAGCTTGCGATGGAGCGCCGGTGCGCGCCGCTTCACCTTGAGACCACCCGGCAGGATGCCCTCGCGCTCGCAGCCACGCGCGACGCACGCGCGCATCGCCGCCCAGATGGCCTGAAGCTTCGCGCGCACGCGCGTCTCGTCGCCGGCGGCGAGGGCGCGCTCGTTCTCGAGCATGAGCGTGCCGATGCAGAGCCCGTGCGACGCGCAGAGCGAGAGCAGCTCCGCTCCCGTGGTGAAGGCGTGCGGCACGCGCGCCTCGTGGGTCGGCATCGGCAGCGCGTCGGCCGCGGCGCCCTCGCCCACGACGAACCCACCGCCCACCGAGTAGTACGTGCGCTGCGCGAGCTCGGCGCCGGCCGCGTCGAACGCCGAGAAGCGCATGCCGTTCGGATGCTTCGGGAGCTGCTGCAGCCGGTGGAAGACGATGTGCTCCGCCGGCCGGAACGTCACGGGCTTCTTGCCGAGAAGCGAGAGC
>Ga0335083_10007815_pt1 | contig 13144 bp, 9 predicted proteins | sample Lox_Sample_42_FD_206716 | JGI IMG/M metagenome (GOLD analysis project Ga0335083, IMG submission 206716) | Soil microbial communities from Loxahatchee National Wildlife Refuge, Florida, United States - Lox_Sample_4.2 | ecosystem: Environmental > Terrestrial > Soil > Wetlands | place: USA: Florida...
TGCGCGGGCCCTCGATCTCGAGGATGCCCGCCGCCGGGCCGAACGCCACCATCCGCTGACCGGTCGCGAAGCTGCGCGAGGTGTCGTGCGGGCCGACCGTCCGGATCATCACGCTGCGGCGCCTGTGCTGCACGATGCGAGGCATGTGCGTGAACGAGCCGTCGGGCCTGCGCGCGAGCTCGTCGAAGTACACGCGCTCGGGCAGGCAGTCCCACGCGTCCTCGGCGCGCACCGGCCAGTCGGTCGGATCGCCGACCGGCAACAGGAACAGCGCGTGGCCGGCCGCGCGCACGAGCGCGGGGCCCTCGCAGCGCAGGCCGCGCAGCGGGCGGCCCTGCTCGTCGGAAAACCCCGTGCTCGTGCGCAGGTCGAGCAGGCGGTAGTGCACGGCGGTGTTGCCGCGCTCCCAGCTCTTCACCGGGTCGAGGATGATCGCGACCTGGCGCAGCGCCATGTTCTCGCTGTTCGCCAGGTAGAGATCCGCGTGATCGTGGCGACCGACGATCGCGGCGACGTGGCGCTCGACGCGCGCCATCAGCCGCACGATGCCCTGCGGCATGCCGGTGGTCTCGTGCACCGCGATGATCGCGAGCCCGGGCTCGTCGATCGCGCGGCAGCGATCCGCCACCGCGCGATACGCGGTGAGGAACATGTCGCGCATCTCGCGGCGAACGTTCTGCGGATGCGGTCGCGCCGCCGCGAACGCGAGCGTGCACGCGTTTCCGCCTTGACCGCGCACCTGGTGCGCCCAGAGATCGATGCCGATCGTCCGGTTTCGCGACGTGTCCCACGACCCCATTGTCATCACAGTAGCAATTCCCACGGGAATTGCGGTGAACGTTCGGGTAGCGAGGAAGGTCGGACCTATACCGACATCACTGGATGATGACGCTGTTGATCGCCTGGACTTGCTCGCCCGCCGGGTAGCCGTAGCTGACCCACCCCGTCATCGTGTCGTCGCTGCCCCAGCCCCACACCCACACCCCGAAGCCCGCGGCCGAATCCATCACGTGCACGCCGTTGTTGCAGCCGTTCTGGCTGTTCCAGTGATCGACCATCTTCACCCACGTGATCTGGTAGTTGCCGCCCGCACCGACGTCCTGCCACCCGGTGAGCGTTCCGGCGCAGTCGAGCTTGACGTCGGCGAACGTGCCGTCCATCTGCTTCTGGCGCGTCACCGTGAGCGTCGTGAACGGATACGTCGGGTCGGTGAAGAACACGTAGTGCGAGAGGTACTGCGGCGGCGGCACGATGCGTACGAAGTCGGGATCGCCGATGCCACCGGGGAAGTTCGGGTCGTAGCCCATGTCGGTGGGGTCGGTGACGCCGCCGCCGCTCATGTACGTGAACAGCGAGAACGGATGCGAGCTGTCCTGGCTCGACACCGTGAACGGACCGCTCATCCGGATCTCGGCCATGCCGCCCTGGCCGATCGTCGACGGCCCGGGCACGTTCGGCGGGTCGTACGTCAGCTGCGTGCCGTCGACGGCGCCGTAGATGCGGAAGATGCGCGGATCGGTGGAGTCGGTGGCCTCGCGATCGCCGTGCGGCGCCGCGACGTACGTCGAGCCGAGCGCCTGCACCGGCGCGAGCATCTGCTCGCCGTGATCGCCGCAGCAACGGTCGATCGACATGATCTGGTGGCCGCCGAACTCGCCGATCGGCTTGTCGGACGTGACCGGGCTGCCCGACAGCGGCGCGAGCTGCGTGATCTGCGCGTAGTCGCCGGCATGCGCGATGTTGATCGTGTACGGCGCGTTCGCGGCGCCCGCCGGCAAGCCGCCGCCCGCGGCGATCGCCGAGGTCGGGCGGATGGTCACGTTGGTGTCGTCCTCCATCGCGACGAAGTCGTGCGACGGGCCCATCGGGATCGGAATCGGCGGCGCCGCCGTGTCGTACGCGCTGACCGCGACGTAGTTGGTGCCCCACGCGCTCGTCGGCAGGAGCAGCGACGCGCCGGTCGCCGCCGCATCGCCGCCGCCGTACGGCAGGATCTGGTACGCGACGACCGGCTCGTCGGTCGTGATGTGGAACGCGTGGCCCATGCCGGTGCCGTTGATCTGCGGACCGACGGTCTGGATCGCGGCGGGCACCGGGCACGCCACGTTGCCGAGCGTGAACGTGTACGCGAGGAACAGGATCGCGACGCCGCCCGGCGCGATGCCGGCGGTGGTGTCGAACGCACCGTACGTCAGCGACTGGCCAGTGCCCTGCGGCAGCTTCGCGTACTGCGAGAGATCGATCGTCGTGCCGTTCCAGGTCGCGGTCACGTGCACCGGCATCTGCGAGACGTTCGCGACGTAGACCGCGTAGCACGCGTTGTTGGGCGGGCCCGACGCCGCATCCATGTCGACGGTCCAGTAGTCACAGCCGACCGACAGCGCGTTCTCCTGCGCCGCCTGGCAGGTGGTCGGCTGCTGCGTCGTGTTGCCGGAACCCGAGCCGGAGCCCGAGCCCGAACCCGAGCCCATGCCGTCGCCGGACCGGCCCCCAGGCCCGCATGCAGCCGCACAAACCAAGACCAATCCCGCGGTCCTCATCATGATGGCGGCACACTACTAACAAGCCATGCCGCTGTAACAAGTGACTGCGAATCACAGCCCATCACTGGCGAGATGCACGGATCGTGCAGACATGTGCACGATGGTGGCGCGATGTCCCGGAGCGGCTCGAAGCCGGAGTAAGCTGGCCGCGCTTCATGGCGACCCGGGTCGAAGGCGACGTCGAAGTGCAACGCTTCGGTTTCGCCAGCGAAGGCAGTCGCCGCCTCGTGTTCCCGCACGCGCACATGTATCGCGTCGAGGGCGCGAGCGGAAATGCGGCGTACGGGGCGAACGACGCCGCGTTCGAAGCCCTCGAGGGCCGGCTCGACCGCGTGCGCTGGGAGGCCGCTTCGGCCTCGCTCGGCGCGGCCTGGCTGCGCGACGCCAACGGCCGCTACGACATCGCGGTCGAGCGCATCGAGATGCCGCACGGCATCCGGCTCGTGCGCGCCGATCGCGGCATCGAGCTGCTCTCGCCACACGTGTCGCTGTCGGAGGTGCGGCTGACGGTGAAGGGACCGTTTTCTCGCGCAAAGCCGGCCGCGGCCGCGCCGGCGCCCGCCGCGAAGAAGCCGCTGCGCCAGGAGCGGCTGCGCTTCCTCGATAGCGTGTCGGGCCGCATCTACCTCACGATCAAGGTGCAGCTCGATCTGCCCGTGCTCGGCGTGCGCACGCTCGACCAGCAGCTGCGCGTGCCGATCCAGGAGGGCAGCCTGGACTTCCGCGCGCTCGAGGATAGCCTCGACTGGCTGGAGGGCCGCGTGCTCGAGGTCGAGCACGACCTGAACCGGCTGCGGGTGAGCTGGAAGGTGCCGATCGTCGGCGCGCCGCACGATCTGATCTCGTGGGCGCTCGACACCGACGCCACGACGCTCGCGTCGTTCGGACGCGTGCCGTTGCGCGCGCTCGCCGACTTCCGGATCGCGAACGGCGCGAGCTCGAGCGCGCCGGCCAAGCCCGACGACAAGAAGCGCAAGATCCTGACCGCGTTCACGCTCGACGCGATCGACATCGCGCTGTCGCTGCTCGCGCCGCGCAGCGTGGAGCTCGGCGGCGGGCTCGTGATGTTCGGCGGCGACGATCAGCCCGGCATCGTCGATCTCAAGGTGACCGGCGCGATCCGCGCGAAGGGCGCGGGCGCGCTGCGCGGCGCGATCGGCTCGATCGACACGACGGTGAAGGATCTGCGCGCCGGGCCGCTCGTGGTGTCGGCGGATCGCCTCCACTTCGACGGCCTCGATCAGCTCGAGGTCGCGTTCGACGGCTTTCGCCCGGTCGCGATCACGGTCGTCGTGCACCGCGTGACCGCGACGAACCTCGCGCTCCAGATCGTCAGCGCGGGCCGACCATCTCGTCCGGCTTGACCCACGCATCGAACTGCTCGCCGGTGACGAGACCGAGCGCGATCGACGCTTCGCGCAGCGTCGTGCCGTTCGCGTGCGCGTGCTTCGCGATCTTCGCGGCGCTGTCGTAACCGATGTGTGGCGCGAGCGCGGTGACGAGCATGAGGCTGCGGGCGAGCTTGCGCGCGATCTCGGCGCGGTCGGGCTCGATGCCGCGCGCGCAGTGCTCCTCGAACGACGCGCAGGCGTCGGCGAGCAAGCGGATCGATTGCAGCACGACGTACGCGATCAGCGGCTTGTAGACGTTGAGCTCGAAGTTGCCCGATGCGCCGGCGATCGCGACCGCGACGTCGTTGCCGATGACCTGTGCGCACACCATCGTCATCGCTTCGCACTGCGTCGGGTTGACCTTGCCGGGCATGATCGACGAGCCGGGCTCGTTCTCGGGGATCGTGAGCTCGCCGATGCCGCAGCGCGGGCCGCTCGCGAGCCAGCGCACGTCGTTCGCGATCTTCGTGAGCGCGCACGCGAGCGTCTTGAGCGCACCGTGCAGCGCGACGAGCGGCTCGTGGCCGGCGAGCGCCGCAAACTTGTTCGGCGCCGAGTGCAGCGGCCGTCCGGTCAGCTCCGAGAGCTTCTGCGCGACGCGGGTCGCGAACTCGGGATGCGCGTTGAGGCCGGTGCCGACCGCGGTGCCGCCGAGCGCGAGCTGATGGATCGAGCCGAGCGCACCGCGCACGCCGGCGATCGCGAGATCGAGCTGCGCGACCCAGCCCGAGATCTCCTGGCCGAGCGTAAGCGGCGTCGCGTCCTGCAGGTGCGTGCGGCCGATCTTGACGATCGCCTCGAACGCGCGCGCCTTGTCGTCGAGCGTCGCGCGCAGCGCGACCACCGCCGGCAGCAGGTGGGCGTCGACGCGAGCGAGCGCCGCGAGGTGCATCGCGGTCGGGAACGCGTCGTTGGTCGATTGCGACATGTTGACGTGATCGTTCGGGTGCACCGGCTGCTTGCCGCCGCGGCCCTTGCCGGCGAGCTCGTTCGCGCGTCCCGCGATCACCTCGTTGACGTTCATGTTCGTCTGCGTGCCGCTGCCGGTCTGCCACACGACGAGCGGGAACTCGCCATCGTGCTCGCCGCGGATGACCTCGTCGGCGGCGTTCACGATCAGCTCGGCAAGCTCGGGCGCGAGGACGCCGAGCTCGCGATGCACGAGCGCGGCGGCCTTCTTGATCGTCGCGAGCGCGTGGATCAGCTCGCGCGGCATGCGCTCGCCGCCGATGTGAAAGTTCAGCAGCGAGCGCTGCGTCTGTGCACCCCAGTAGCGCTCGGCGTCGACCTCGATCGGCCCGAAGCTGTCGCTCTCCACCCGCTTGGCCATCTCAGACAAGACTTACCGCCAAGGCGCCGCAGACGCCAAGGCGCCAGCAGAAAAGGATCGGGCCCGATCCACTTCTTCTGGCGTCTTGGCGTCCGCCGGCGCCTTGGCGGTAGATCTTTCTCTACAGATCGTCTTCGGGAGGCGGCGTCGGGTGGCCGACCCGGCCGCGCAGCGCCTCGGCGCGGTTCGCGGTATCGGCGAAGGCCGGGTCGCGCTTGAGCACGGCCTCGAAGTAGTAGAGCGCCTCGCCGTCGTCGCCCATCTGCTCGTAGGTCTGGCCGATCTCGTAGTAGAGCGACAACCGCTCGCGATCGCTCGGGTTCGCGTGGAGCCCCTGCTTGAACTGGTGGATCGCCTCGCTCGGGTTGTGCTGCTCGCGCTGACACATGCCGAGCATCACGCGGCACTGCACCTCGCGGCCGGGCGCGCGCAACACCTTCTCGAACGCCTTCATCGCCTCGTCGTAGAGACCCATCTCCTTGTACGCGAGGCCGAGGTCGTAGTGCGTCTCGGCGTCGCCCTCGTCGACCGGCTTCTCGAGCATCACCGTCGGCTTGCGCTTGCTGCCTGCCGCCCGCGCGCCGCCCGAGTCGTCGGCTTCGACCGCGTCCGGATCGACCTCCACGTATTCGTCCGCAGAGACCTCCTCGATCTCGTCGAGCTCGATCGCGTCGGTGCCGCCCGTGTGATCGGCCTGCAGGTCGACGTGCTGGCCGGCGGGCGGCGTATCGACCGCGGCCTCGGGATCGAGCGCGGCGCCCTGCTCGAGAGCCTCGACCTCGCGCATCTTCGTCAGGATCAGGCGATGGTTCGGGTGGCGCTCGAGCAAGACGCGCAGCGCGTCGAGCGCCTCCGGATACATGCCCTGGCTCGCGTAGAAATCAGCCTCGTCGAGATCGTCCTCGACCAAGCTCTCGGCGCGTTCGCCCAGCGGAGTCGGCGTCTCGACGTGGTCGGACTGATCGACCGCGACGTGTTCGTGATCGGCCGGCACCGGCGTGTTCATCGCGGTCGGCTCGTAGTGTGCGGCGGCCAGCGCCGCGTCGGTCCCGTACGGATCGTAGCTGCCGGCGACGACGAGCTGGTCGCGATCGAACCGGCGGGCTTCGTCGGGATCGAACGGCATGTCGTCGGCCTGCGGATCGGCGGTCGCGCCGAGCTCGGCCTCGACGTTGTGATCGATGTCTTCGGCGAGCGCGACCTCGTCGAGCACGGGCTCGGCATCGACCGCCGAGTCGTACGCGTCCGCGCCACCGAACCCCGTGCTGCTGCTGTTCCAGCCTTGCGACGGCGGCCGCGCGACGAGCACGACCCCCTCGTCGTCGAGCTCCTCGACGTTCATGTTCGCGAGCGCCTCGACCTGATCCGACGGAACCTGCCGCGTCGACTGCGACGGCGACGGCTCGAACTCGACGTCGAAGTTCTCGTCTTGCGCGCCCTGGGGGCGCTGCGGTGGGCGCGACGGCGTCGGGCTGCCGTGGGCCATCCGGTTGCCGATCAGCTCGTCGGGATCGAACTCGTCGATCGAGTCGCGGCGCGGCGCGCTGCCGGTGCCCTTGCCGCGCGCGAGCGGCGGCGGCGCCGACACGAGATCGAGCTCGTCGCCATCGGGATCGATCTCGGCGATGCCACCGCCCTGGTACTCGACCTCGGCCGATACCGACGACATCCGCGCGACGCGCAGCCGGAACCGCCGGGCGAGCTCGAACGCGCCGGTGTGCGTGCCGTTCATCGCGAGCAGCTCCTGCAGGTACTGCTCGGCGCGATCCGGATCGGCCGGCGCGACCAGCTCGGCGAGCTTGAGCAGCTCGGCCTCGGCCTCTTGCTCGCGGCCCTGCGAGATCAAGATGTCTTTCAAGCGCTCGTGCGCTTCCGCGTTCTGATCGTCGAGCGTGAACACGCGGCGCAGGTGATCGATCGCCTTCTGATGTAGCCCGTACTTCACGTAGACGTCGGTCTCGGCGAGGATCTTCGAGATCTCCTCGGCGTGACGCTCGCCCGCGGCCGACGCGCGGCGCGGATCGGGCGGCGGCTCCATGTCCTGCGAGAAATCGTCGCCGTCGTACTCGGGCAGCGCGAAGTCGACGCCCGACAGCGACTCGGCGTCGACGAGCGGCATCGAGCCGGTCATGCGCGTCGACGGAGGCATCGCCGGAAGGTCGCCCGTGATGTTGAACTTCGCGTCGGCGGTCGCGGCGCGCACCGCGGCCGGGATCGGCGTGACCGGGCGCGACGGCGACGGCGGCGGCGTCGGGCGCGGCTGCGACGCGGCCGGGCCGAGGTACTGCACCGCATCGGCGTCGCCGGGGACGATCTCGAGGATCTTGCGATAGACCTCCGCCGCCTTGTCGCGCGCCTTGTTCTCGACGTGGATGCGCGCGAGCTCCTTGAGCACCGAGACCGTCTTCGACTTCTGATCGAGCGCCTGGAACGCGAGCGCGAGCAGGCCGAGCGTCTCGGCGTCGCGCGGGTCGGCCTTGAAGCACGCCTGCAGCTTCTGGAGCGCGCGGCGCGGATCGTTGCGGCGCAGGTACAGCCCGGCGAGCTCGCGGTGCAGCTGGTGGAGCTCGGGTTTGTGCCAGAGCAGGCGCTCGGCGACCTTGATGAAATCGTCCTGGCGGCCCTGCCGGCGCAGCTGCTCGCACGCGAGCGTGAACTGCTGGACCGCCTCGTCGACGACGCCTTCCTTCGAGTACAGCTCGGCGAGCTTGATGCGCGTCGCGATGTTCTCGGGGTCGAGCTCGACGAGCTTCTGCACCGTCTCGAGCGCTTCCTTGGTCTTGCCTTCGCGATGGAAGTGCGCGGCGACCGCCTCGTAGTGCTGCATCGCATCGGACATCAGGCCGAGCCGGCGATGGAGCTCGGCGAGCTTCAAGATCACGTCGACGAGGTGCGGGTTGATCTTGAGGATCTGCTTGTAGACGGCGACCGCCTTCAAGTAGAAGCCCTGCTCGTCGTAGAAGCGCGCGACCTTGAGGTACGTGTCGGTCGCGTCCTGCTTCGCACCCTTCTTCGCGTAGAGGTCGCCGATCTTCAGCCAGACTCGAACGTCTTTCGGATCCTCGTGGACGATCCGCAGGTACTCCTTCACCGCCTTGTCGATCTGGTTTTTCTCGACGAACTTGCGAGCCGTATCCATGACCTTTTCTTTGTTGAAGGCCACTGGCTGGCTACATCCTCCTCGTGCGATGCATCACGAGCACACGGCAGTATGCCCTGCGCATCCTCGTAAGCGTACGGCTCCCGCAGGCGCCCGGTCAAGGAAAAGCACGAAGGAATCCCGAGCGTTACCCCAGAGCGCTACTCACATCGGATCACGAGTGCGCGCGCCGCAAATGCGTCATGCAGCTGACGCTCGCTCGGCAAGCATGCGCGCCACAAAGCCGGTATCGAAGTCGCCGCGGATGAAGTCGGGGTGATTCACGATCCGTCGCAAGAACGGGATGTTGGTGCGCGGACCTTCGATCACCATCTCGTCGAGGCAGCGTCGGGCGCGCCGGATGGCCGCCGCGCGATCGACGTCGTGGACGATGACCTTCGCGAGTAACGAGTCGTAGTTGGGGGGTACCACGTAACCCGCGTACACGTGCGTATCTACACGCACACCGAGGCCGCCCGGGAAATGCACCGCCGTGATCTTGCCGGGCCACGGCGCGAACGTGTTCGGATCCTCGGCGTTCACGCGCAGCTCGATCGCGTGGCCGCGCGGGCGGCGCTGCGCCTGCTCCTTGGCGTCGAACGACAGCGGCTCGCCGGCGGCGATCCGGATCTGCTCGCGCACGAGGTCGTAGCCGGTCGTCAGCTCGGTGACCGGATGCTCGACCTGCAGGCGCGTGTTCATCTCCATGAAGTAGAAGCTGCCGTCGACGTCGAGCAGGTACTCCATCGTGCCGACGTTCGTGTAGCCGATCGCTTCGATCGCGCGCACCGACGCCTCGTACATCTTCTGGCGCGTCGCCTCCGGCAGCGCGAGGCTCGGCGCTTCCTCGATCACCTTCTGGTGGCGGCGCTGGATCGAGCACTCGCGCTCGCCGAGGTGGGTGTAGTGGCCGTGCTTGTCGCCCACGACCTGGATCTCGATGTGGCGCGGCTTCTGGCAGTACCGCTCCATGAACATCTCGGGGTTGCCGAACGCGGCCTGCGCCTCGGTGCGGCCCATCGCCCACGCCTCGAGGAGCTTTTCCTTCTCCCAGACGATCTTCATGCCGCGCCCGCCGCCGCCCGCGCTCGCCTTCAGGATCACCGGGAAGCCGATGCGCTCGGCCGCCTCGAGCAACGCGATCTCGTCGTGCAGGCCGGTCGTGCCCGGCAGCATCGGCACGCCGGCCTTGCCCATCGCCTCGCGCGCGCGGATCTTGTCGCCCATCAGGCGCATCGCGTCGGGCGGCGGACCGATCCACGTCAGCTTGCACTTGCGGCACACGTCCGCGAAGTCGGCGTTCTCGGACAAGAAGCCGTAGCCGGGGTGCACGGCATCGGCGCCGGTGACCTCGGCGGCCGAGATGATCATCGGCACGTTCAGGTAGCTGCCGCGCGACGGCGGTGGGCCGATGCAGACAGCCTCGTCGGCGAACTTCACGTGCAGCGCGTCGGCGTCGGCGGTCGAGTGCACCGCGACCGACGCGAGCCCCATCTCGCGCAGGCAGCGGATCACCCGCAGCGCGATCTCTCCGCGATTGGCGACGAGGACTTTCTTGAACATGCTACGTCGCGATCTTGAACAGCGGCTGGCCGTACTCGACCGGTGCGCCGTCCTCGACGAGGATCGCGACGATCGTGCCTCCGACGTCGGCCTCGATCTCGTTCATCAGCTTCATCGCCTCGACGATGCACAACACGGCGCCCTTCTCGATTTTCTCGTTCATCGATACGTACGCCGGCGAGTCGGGGTTCGGCTTGCGATAGAACGTGCCCACGAACGGCGACGTCACGACGTGCGCCTTGTCTTCGACCGCGGCCGGTGCCGGGGCCGCGGCCGGTACGGCAGCTGGCGCGTGATGCGCCGGCGCGTGATGCGCTGGCGCGAAGGCGGGCATGGCCGGCATCGGCGCCGGGATCGCCATGACGGGCGCGCCACCGCGGCGGATCGTGAGCGTCGTCTCCTTGGTGTCGACGATCAGCTCGCTCAAGTTGTGAGCGGCGACGATCTCCGCGAGCCCGCGCGCCATCTCGACGAGATCGTGCCCGTCAGCGCCGTTTTCGCCCTTTTTGTCCTGCTTCGCCATGTGAGCGCCTGCAAGCTTCCACATGCGCGAGGGCGGCGTCCAGCCCCAGGTAGTAGCTTTGTGCGCGAAAGCCGCAGATCACTCCCACGCACTTCGCGGCGGTGACGGAGTGCTCGCGGAACGCTTCGCGCGCGTGGATGTTCGACAGGTGAACTTCGATCGCCGGAATCGCGACGGCATCGAGCGCGTCGCGCAGCGCGAGCGAGGTATGCGTGTACGCGCCGAAGTTGACGACGAGCGCGTCGGCCCAGCCCTTCGCGCGCTGGATCAGATCCACGAGCTCGCCCTCGACGTTGGACTGAGCCGACCGCACTTCGGCGCCACGCGCGGCGGCGCGGCGAGCGAGCTCGCCGTCGATCTCGGCGAGCGTGGTCGTGCCGTAGATCGCGGGCTCGCGCGCGCCGAGCAGATTCAGGTTCGGCCCGTGCAGGACCTGGATGCGGATCGGCTGCGCCTTCACAGCGCGGCGACGAGCGCCGGTGTCGCGAGGCGCGCGAGGTAGCGCGCCTTGCCGAAGTTGCCCTCGGGCGCCATCGCGATCGCGACGAAGTACTGCGGCGAGATCATCCGGCACACCAGCATCAGCCGCTGCGCCTTGACCGACAGCTCCTCGAGGCCACCGACCTGCAGGCTGTCGCCCGCCTTGCGCACCTGCGAGACGATGAACGAGAACTCCATCGCGACGGTGTTGACGTCGACGCGGTCGTTCTGGCGGACGTACGTCTCGACCGGGATCCCGTCGAGCCCCATCACGACCGCGGCGATCGCACCATCGACGTTGTCGACGACTTTCCTGAGCGTGTCAGCGAACAAAGGTTGCCCTCGGAGTACGAAGGTACTGCAACTGCGCGAGCACGCGCTACTCGCAGCGCGTCCGAAATTACATGGTGGGCCCGGGACACTCCAGCATGTTGCTGGCCATGTCGACGCAGCAGTCGACGGCGCCGTCCTGATACGGATTGCACGGATCGCCGGTCCGGATCGTCGTGATCGTGAGCGGACAGAAGTAACTGGGCGCGACGCCATCCAAGCTGACGACGCAGTCGTTGCAGATCGTGACCGGGTACTGCCAGGTCTGTCCGGTGACCCGCGAGCCGCCGAACTCGCCGAACAGCGTCACCTCGGCAACGACCTCGACGGAGACCGGATTCATCGCGTCGCCCAGCGCCCCGAGCTTTGCCACCTTCGCGATCACCGTCTCCGGGATGAGCTCGAACTGGACGTTGGCGGTGCCCTGCGGTGGCACCGCGACCGCGAAGAAGGCTTGAAACGCGGCTTCGTTGCTGTCGAGCGAGATCGACGTGCTGCCGTTCGGAATGGACAGCTCGACGGTCGCACCCTGGACCTCGATCGTGCGCGTCAGCTCTTCGCCCATCGGCGACGTGATCCGGCTCTGGATCAGCGGCGCGACCTGGTAGCCCATCTGCGAGGCGACCGAGATCGTACCCGACGCGGTGATCGGCTGGGACGGATCGCCGGTGTACATGCAGGCGGTCGCGCCCGTCATCTGCGCGGTGTTGCCGAGGATGATCATCGGCTCGTCGCCGCCGTTCGAACATGCTCCGACGACGACCAGCGCGAGGAGCGAAACGCATCGCATGTAGAAATCGTATCAAGGCGTTGTTCGTGGGCGCAAAATTCTTTGAATCTCGGTGACGTCGATCTCCGCCGTCTCACACGCTCCTACTCGCCGGATCACCACGAATCGCAGCTTGCCGCCGGCCCGCTTCTTGTCGACCTGGACCCGGCCGAGCACGTCGTCGGTGAGGTAGGGCGCCAGATCTGCGGGCAATCCGGTGCGGCGCAACGCCTCGACGACCTCGGTCTCGAGCTCGGGCGCGGCGACGCCGAGCGCCGCGGACACCCGCGCGGCCGCGATCAGGCCGAGACCGACCGCTTCCCCGTGATGGAGCCCGCTCGCGGATTCGATCGCGTGGCCGACGGTATGGCCGAGGTTGAGCAGGACGCGCTGGCCGCGCGTCTCGCGCTCGTCGCGCGACACGATCGCGGCCTTGTACGCGGCGCAGGTGCGAATGACGGTGCGCAACGCGGACGGCAGTGCGCCACCGCCGGCGGCCCAGCGCGTGCATGCCTCGACGTCGCGCCACAAGTCGGGTCCGTCGAGCAGCGCGTACTTCCAGAGCTCGCCGAAGCCGGCGCGGCGTTCGCGCTCGGGGAGGGTGCGCAGCGCGAGGACATTACAGTAGACGGCTCGCGGCTGATGAAACGCGCCGACGAGGTTCTTGCCGGCCGGCATGTCGATCGCGGTCTTGCCGCCGATCGCGGAGTCGGTCATCGCGACCAGCGTGGTCGGCTCCTGGACGATCGGAATGCCGCGAAACAACGTAGCGGCGACGAAACCGGCGAGATCGCCGACGACGCCACCGCCGAGCGCCAGCACGTGGTCGGCGCGCGTCATCCCGCCGCCCACGAGGGCGGTCCAGACACGCTCTGCCGAGGACAGGTTCTTGCTCTGCTCGCCGGGAGCGATCGTGACCGTGAGCGCCGTGTCGCCGACGGCCTGTCCGTAGCGCTCGGCGACGTCGCCGTCGGTCACGCAGAACGCGCGCGAGCGCGCACGATCCAGCGGCCAGCTCTCGAGGATGTCCGGCCCGTGCTCGCTCAGCAGGCCGTCGCCGACGAGCACGGGGTATT
>Ga0335083_10007816_pt1 | contig 13142 bp, 12 predicted proteins | sample Lox_Sample_42_FD_206716 | JGI IMG/M metagenome (GOLD analysis project Ga0335083, IMG submission 206716) | Soil microbial communities from Loxahatchee National Wildlife Refuge, Florida, United States - Lox_Sample_4.2 | ecosystem: Environmental > Terrestrial > Soil > Wetlands | place: USA...
TTGGCGAGATAGCGCGTGTACGCCTCGGGGACGGCCGCGGTCTGGTTGCCGTGGATCACGATGCGCGGTGGATTGCGGCCTCCCTGGTGCGCGTAGCGCAGCTTGATGCGCCGGCCGCGCACCAGCGGCGGCTGATGCATGCTGAGGGCGTGCTCGAGCGTGCGCGTCAGCTCCCGGGTCGGAAGCGTGCGCATCGCGCCCTCGTAGGCGCGCACGGTCGCCTTGATCAGCTCACCGACGCCGGTGCCGTGGCGTGCCGAGATGTAGTGCAGCGGCGCGAATGGCACGAAGTCGAGCTTGAGCGCGAGCTGGCGCTGGATCGTCGCGCGCTGCTCCGCGGGAATCCCGTCCCACTTGTTGACGGCGATGAGGAGCGCGCGGCCGCGCTCGAGCGCGAGTCCGAGCACGCTCGCGTCCTGCTCGGCGACGGTATCGTGGGCGTCGAGCACCAGGATCACGACGTGCGCCTCGTCGATCGCCTGCAGCGTCTTGGCGACGCTCGCCCGCTCCACCACGTCCTCGACCCGCGCACGGCGGCGCACGCCGGCGGTGTCGATGAGCACGAAGCGGCGGCCGTCGCGCTCGAAGGGTACGAGGATGCTGTCGCGCGTCGTGCCGGGCTGCTCGCTGGCGATCACCCGCTCCTCGCCGAGCAGCCGATTGACCAGCGTCGACTTGCCGACGTTGGGACGCCCGATGATGGCGATGCGGATTGCGCCGTCGTCCGCAGCGGCGGCCGGCTGCGGCTCGAGGCCCGCGAGCACCTGCTCCATCAGCGTCTCGCACCCCTGGCCGTGCGCAGCCGAGATCGCCAGCGGCTCCCCCAGGCCGAGCGCGTGGAAATCCGCGCCGGCGACATCGGCGTCGAGTCCCTCGGCCTTGTTGAGGGCGAGCGTTACGGGCTTGCCCGAACGGCGCAACTCACGCGCCACGAACTGATCCTCGGCGGACAGCCCGGCGCGCGCATCGATGACGAACACCAGCCGGTCGGCCTCGGCCACCGCGCGCTCGGTCTGCGCGCGCATCTGTGCCTCGAGCCCGGTCGGGTTCTCGATGAGGCCGCCGGTATCGATCACGACGTAAGGAACCGGTCCCACGCGCCCGAAGCCGTACTGGCGGTCGCGCGTCAAGCCGGGCACGTCCGCGACGATGGCGTCGCGGGTCGCGGTCAGGACGTTGAAGAGCGTCGACTTGCCGACGTTGGGGCGGCCGACGAGCGCGATGACTGGCAGCATGGGTGCGCTGGGCGGCGCGTGCGCGGCGGCCGCTGCACGCGGCTACTTGTGAGCCGCGGCGAGCGGCGTGACACGAAAGGCGCTGATCTCCCCGCGGTCGTTCACCACCAGCACCAGGTTGCCGACCACCTGCGGCGTATTGCTGACACGCACCTTATGGGTGGACACACGCGCAGCGAGCGCTCCGGTCGCCTTGTCGAGGAAGTGGAGATAGCCCTGGAAATCGGCGACCACGATGGCGTTGACCTCGTCCAGGGTGGCGATCCCGGAGAGGCCGCGATGCAGCAGCGTCTTCTGCCGCCACAGCTCCGCCCCGGTGCGCGGCTTGAGAGCGGCGATCTCGCCGTCGGCGGTCGCCATGTACAGGGTGTCGTCGTCGAGCGCGAGGCTGCGGTAGCTCGAGGCTTCGTGCGACCACCACACCTGCCCGGTATCGAGCCCCAGCATGGCGACCTTGCCCTGGAAACCGACGGTGTAGACGTCCTGTCCGGAGACCCGCACCGCGGTATCGACGTCGTCGAGCCGCTCGAGCTCGGTACGGCCGTGCGGCGGGGTAATCGTGGCCTCCCACTGCACCGCGCCGTCGCCACCGTTGACGGCCATCACCCGGCCGTTGTCGAAGCCGCACAGCACCAGCTCCCCGGCGATCACCGGGCGCGCCGTGCCGCGCAGCGACAGGCGCGGGACCGGCTGCTGCTGCACCCACAGCTCGTGGCCGTCCGCGGGGCTCAGGCCATGGAGCTTGCCGTCGACGGTGCGCAGCGCGATCAGCTTCTCGGAGATGGCGGCCGGCGCCAGGACCTCCCCGTTGACTCGCACCGACCAGCGGCTCTTACCCGTAGCCGCATCGAGGGCGAACAACCGCCCGTCGCTCGAGCCGATGAGAACCAGCCCCAAGCCGACGGCGGTGCCGCCCGAGAGCGGCGCCTTGAGGTGTGCACGCCACAGCACGTGCCCCGTGGCGACGTCGAAGGCGGTCACGTTGCCCTTGTGGCCGGCCGCGTACACGTGATCGTCGGCGACCGCGAGGCCGAGGGCGAGCCGCAGCGGCGCGGCGCGCTTTTCGTCGACCCTGGCCGACCATACCTGCTTGACGTGCAGCGTCGCGGCAAACGGCGTCAGCTTGGCCGGCTGGTCGATCGCCTTGTCCTTGGAGCAGGCGGCGATCGTCGCGAGCAGCACCGCCATCCAGATCGCGCGCGTCGGGTGTCGCATGGACTACTTCGCCGCAGCAGTGGCAGCGGGTGTCGCCGGGACGGCGGCCGCGGGCGGTGAGTCCGCCGCCAGATCGGCGATCTTCAGATCGAGGAGCGCCGCGTCGCCGAGCTCAGGCGCGCCGGCCGCGGCGCGGTACTCCTTGAGCGCTTGGGTGCGGTCGCCCTTGGCGTAATAGGCATCGCCGCGCACCTCGTGATAGCGGGCCGCGAAGGCGCCCGGGTCGGCGGCTCCGAGCGTGGCGATGGCCTGATCGGGCTTCCCCTGGGCGATCTCGACGCGCGCGAGGCGCATGCGCGCGAGCAGCGCGAGCTCGCGGTCCTTCGAATTCTGCATGACGGTCTCGAGCTCGTGTGCCGCCTTGTCGAGCTCGTTACCCTCGACGTAGATGCGCGCGGCGACGAGCTTTGCCTGGTCGGTGTACGGCGAGGAGGGGTTGTCGCGCTCGAGGCCGCCGAGGATGACGAAAGCCTGGGTGCGGTCGCCCTTCTCGAGGGCCTCGATCATGCGCGTATAGGCCGCGCTCGCCTCGACGCCACGGGCGTCGAGGTGCGCCTGCCACCAGCGCCAGCCCTGGAGTCCCGCCGCGGCGAGCGCCACGCCGGCAACCACCCACAGGCCGTTGTCGCGCACCCAGGTCCGGATCTGCTCCCATTGCTCTTTGTCGGACAGGTACTCGCTCACTCACGCACTCCCACGATCCCCGAGGGCCTCATCCAGGCCGGCCGCCAGCGCCTCGATCGGGCACTCGCTCTGACCCGACTCCACACGTAAAGGTTTCATGCCGAGCACCCCGCGCGCGAGCTCGTCGTCGCCGATGATCAGCGCGAGCGCCGCGCCGCTCTTGTCGGCGCGCCGGAACTGTGCCTTGAAGTTGCCGCCGCCCAGGTTCATCTCGAAACGCAGCCGCGGGCGCTCGCTGCGCAGCCGCTCGACGATCCTCAGGGCCTCCGCGGTCGCGCGCGTCCCGCTCACGACGACGTACACGTCGGCGGGCACCGCGGCGGGCTTGCCGCCGGCGGCCACCTGCAGCGCCACCAGCCGCTCGACGCCCATGGCGAATCCGACCGCCGGAGTCGGCTCGCCGCCGAGCTGCGCGATCAGCCCGTCGTAGCGGCCGCCGGAGCATACGGCATTCTGGGCGCCGCTGGCGGCCGTGATCCACTCGAACACCGTGCGGTTGTAATAGTCGAGCCCTCTGACCAGGCGCGGGTTGATGGAATAAGTCACCCCTGCCCCATCGAGCATGCGTCCGAGCGCCTCGAAGTGTTCGCGCGACTCGGCATCGAGGTATTCCGTGAGGAGCGGCGCGCCGGCGATCAGCGCCTGCAGCTCGGGGTTCTTGCTGTCGAGGATGCGCAGCGGATTTCCTTCGAGGCGCCGCCGGCTGTCGGCATCGAGCTCACCCTCGTGAGCGCGCAGGTAATCGACCAGGCGCGCCCGATAGCTGCGGCGGCTCTCGGGCGTACCGAGGGAATTGATCTCGAGCTTCAAGCCCGCGATGCCGAGCCGCCGCCACAGCCGCGCGCCGAGCGCGATCAGCTCGGCGTCGACGTCGGGACCCGGGCAGCCCACCGCCTCGACGTCCACCTGCCAAAATTGCCGGTAGCGCCCGGCCTGCGGCGCCTCGTGCCGGAACATGGGGCCGAGGCACCAGAGCTTGTGGCGCTGGCCGCGCAGCATGCGGTTGGAGATGAGCGCGCGCACGATGCCGGCGGTGGCTTCGGGGCGCAGCGTGAGACTGTCGCCGCCGCGGTCGGTGAAGGTGTACATCTCCTTGCCGACGACGTCCGTGTGCTCGCCGATCGCACGCTTGAAGAGCTCGGTGCGCTCGAGCAGCGGTACGCGGATCTCCTCGTAGCCGTAGCAGCCGAGCAGCTCGCGGGTCAGCGCCTCGAAGCGCTGCCAGGCGCCGATCTCGGCGGGCAGCACGTCGTTCATGCCGCGGACGGGCTGAATCTCCTGGGTCACTCAGCCCCCGGGGACGGCTGGCGGCGGCACGGGCGCGGCGTGCCCGCTCCTGTCGACGAGGAAGCGCGCGCTGCCGTCGCGATGCACGAGGCCGTCGAGCTGCACTTTCTGCCCGTTGAGTTGCACCGCCACGCCGGGCGCGTTGCCGAGCACCACCTTGAGCGGCGGCGCGCCCGCGACGGTGCGTGCGCTGTCGGGCGCGTTGAACCCCTCGGTCAGACGCCGGCCGTCGGCGTCGTACACCGCGACCCAGCTGACCGCGGAGAACCGCAGCGCGAGCTGCGCCGTGCCGCCCGCGGCGTCGCCGCCGCGCGCGTGCGCATCCGCCACCGCTCCCATCAGCCGTGCCGCCGAGTCGCTGCCAGGGGATGCGGCCGGAGCCGGCAGCTCCGCCGAGACCGCATGCGGCTTGGCCGCGGGCAAGGTCAGCAGCCACCACACGACGCCCGCGATCGCCACCCCGACCAGCACGAGCAGCGCCAGCGCCAGCAGCCGCGAGGAACGCGGCGGCGGCAGCTGATGCGGGATGCGCCGCAGGTCCGGGGCCGGCGCGGCGGCCGAGTACAGTCCCTGCAGCTCCCCGGGCTGCTCGCCGACCAGGTCGGCGTAGCGCCGCAGATGGCCGCGCACGTACACGGCAGCGCCGAGCGCGGCAAAATTCTCCGCCTCGAGCGCCTCGAGGATGCGCGGGTCGACGTGCAGCTTCTCCGCCGCCTGCAGTGTCGTGAGGCCGCGCGACTCGCGTGCGCTGCGCAGCCGTGCGCCGATACCGCTGCGCGCCTCGCCGCCGGCCTCGCTCGTGCCCATCGCCTTCAGCCGCGGTGCTTGTCGAGCTCGGCCAGGGCGCGCACCTGGTCGGAGCCCGGGTAGTCGAGCTGCAGCCGCCGCGCGAAGCGCTGCGCGGCCACCGTATCACCCTGCGCGCGCGCCACCTGTACGCCGAGCAGCAGCAGATCCGGGGTGGCGTCGTAGGTGCTGATGTAGCCGTCGATGCGTGTGCGCGCCGCGACCAGCTGCCCGTGGTCGAAATCGAGGTGGGCGAGCTGGTAGGCGGCTTCGGCGAAGTTGGGGCGCAACTGGAGCGCCGCGTTGAAGTTGACGCGCGCCTCGTCGTCGCGCTTGGCGGCGCGCAGGCATACCCCGGCGTTGGTGTACGCCGCCTGCGGCGTGCGGTACAGCGCGTTGTGCGCCGCCTCGAGGAAGCGCTTGACGCCCTCGTCGGTACGGCCGTTCTGACACAGATAGACCGCGTAGTTGTTGATGACCTCCGGGTCGTGCGGCGCGAGCTTGAGCGCGGTGCGGAACTCCTCGTCGGCCTTGTCGGGCTGGTTCATGCGCGTGAACAGCATGGCGCGCGCGCTGTGCACGGCCGGGTTGTTGGGGTCCTGATCGAGCGCCCGGTCGAGCTTCATCTTGGCGAGGTTGAGGTCGCCCTGATTCATGTACTGGATGCCGAGCTGGGTATTGGCGGCGGCCGCATCCTGCTGGTTGGCCATGTGCAGCGGCTGGGTGCTCTTGCTCACGCAGCCCCCGAGCAGCACCGCCGCGAGTGCGGCCGCAGCTGCCAGGACGCCCCGGGGGTGCGGGGTGTGGTTCATTTGTTCGCTCATGGTTGAACCGCGACGCCTATGACCTTGCTCCCGAGCCGCACCGTAGTGCGATCGATCACCCTGCCGGCGAGCTGGCCGCAGGCGGCATCGATGTCCTCGCCGCGCGTGCGCCGCACCGTGGCGAGCACCCCGCGCTGCAGCAGCTCGTCGCGGAAGCGCTGGATGACGGGCGCCGGCGAGCGAGTGTAGCGGGTGCCGGGGAACGGATTGAAGGGGATGAGATTGACCTTGGCGGGATGGCCCTTGAGGAGCCGCGCCAGAGCGCGCGCCTGGGCCGGGGAGTCGTTCACCGAGTCGAGCATCACGTACTCGAAGGTGACACTGCGGCCGTTCTGCTCGTCGAGATAGTGCCAGCAGGCCGCGAGCAGCTCCGCGATCGGGTGCTTGCGGTTGATCGGCACCAGCTCGTTGCGCAGCGCATCGTCGGGAGCGTGCAGCGACACGGCGAGCGCCACGTTGCTCACCTCGGCGAGCTTGTAGATCTGCGGCACGAGCCCCGAGGTCGAGAGCGTCACGCGGCGGCGTGACAGATCGCAGCCGAAGTCATCGAGCAGGATGTCGAGCGCGGGCACGACGTTGCGAAAGTTCGCGAGCGGCTCCCCCATGCCCATGAGAACGACGTTGGTCACGCGGCGCTCGGGCGCCGCTGCCTGCTCGGCGGCGTCCGCCCGTGCGAGCTCGGCGCTCGCGAGCCACACCTGGCCGACGATCTCGGCGGTGCTCAGGTTGCGGTTGAAGCCCTGCTGGGCGGTCGCGCAGAACGAGCAGTCGAGCGCGCAGCCGACCTGGGAGGAGATACAGAGGGTGCCCCGATCAGGCTCAGGGATGAACACCATCTCGAAGGCCTGAGCGGCGTCCGCCCTGAGCAGCCACTTGACGGTGCCGTCGGAGGAGCGCTGCGTGCGCACGATCTCCGGCGGGCGCACCTCGGCGCAGGCCGCGAGGCGCGTGCGGAAGTCCTTCGCGAGGTCGGTCATCGCGGCGAATTCGCGCGCGCCGCGCTTGTAGATCCAGCTCATCAGCTGGCGGGCGCGGAACGGCCGGCTGCCGAGCTGCTCCACGAAGGTCTCGAGCGCCGGGCGTGGCAGCCCCAGCAGGTTGGTACGCTCGGTGGCGGGCGGGCTCATGGGTGCGGCGCGCTCAAGCGCGCGAGTGCAGCTCCGTGGTGCTGAAGAAGTAGGCGATCTCGCGCGCCGCCGTCTCCGGGGCGTCCGAGCCGTGCACGACGTTCTGCTCGATGCTGGCGGCAAGATCCGCGCGGATAGTGCCAGGGGCGGCCTTCTTCGGGTCGGTCGCGCCCATCAGGTCGCGGTTGCGCGCGATCGCGTTCTCGCCCTCGAGCACCTGTACGACCACGGGACCGGAGCTCATGTAGCGCACCAGGTCCTTGAAGAACGGACGCTCACGGTGCACGGCGTAGAAGCCCTCGGCCTCGCGCTGCGACAGGTGCAGCATGCGCGCGCCGACGATCGAGAGTCCCGCCTTCTCGAAACGGCGGTACACCTCGCCGATGAGATTTCCGCGGACGCCGTCGGGCTTGACGATGGACAGGGTGCGCTCGAGCGCCATTTCGAGGGTTCCTCTCAGGTTTGAAGCGAAGGATGCGGGCGGCCCGCAGGCAAGCGCGCAAGTTTACTCAGGAAGGGCGTGCGCGGCAATTTGCCGTGCAGCGGAAGTGCCGGTTTGGTAAGGGATTTTGGACGGACGACCGCCTCCTTCAGGAGGCGGGTGCTTCGGAGCTCAGACCGAGAAGCTCTCGCCGCAGCCGCACTCGCCCTTCACGTTGGGGTTGCGGAAGCGGAAGGCCTCGTTGAGGCCCTGCTTCACGAAATCGACGATCGTACCGTCGAGGAGCGTCAAGCTCGCCGAATCGACGAACACCCGCACGCCCTGATCCTCGAACACCGTGTCGCCGGGCTGCTGCGACTCGGCGTAATTCACTACATAGGCGAAGCCCGAGCAACCGGTCTTGCGTATGCCGAGCCGCAGCCCGATGCCGCTACCCCGGGCGGCGAGGAAGCTCTTGACGCGGTTGGCGGCGGATTCAGTGAGAGAGATTGCCATCGATCCTCAATATTCTAGCGCTTATCGCCATTGCAACAGGCAGGCGCGCAGCGCGTCCTCGATCACCAGCAGCCGCCCGAGCTTCTCGACCGGAACCGAGCGGCTCGCGGCCCATTCCGCGGGAGTCCCGGGAAGCAGCGTCCCGCGCCTGCGACCCTTGAGCTCCCCAGACAGCCAGGCCGCCACATCCAAAGTATGGGGGCAACCGACGGCCTGGACACGTGCGTCCTTCACAATGTCGCCCTCGAGCAGCAGGTGAATGCGCACCCAGGTCTCCTGCGCCGGCCCGCCGGCCTCACCGCTCACTACGGCGCCGCCCGAGGCGCCGGAGGGGAATAGCTGCGATCCCGGGGCCGCCGGCGATTGTGCGCGCAGCCGCGCCACCGCGCCGCGGACGTCCGCTGCCGCCCGCTCGACCTCCGCAGCCTCGGTGAAGCGCCCCAGGCTGAAGCGCAGCGAGGCGCCCGCCAGGAGCGAGCTGCGCCCCAGTGCCCGCAATACATAGGACGCTTCGGCGGACGCGGAGTTGCAGGCCGCCCCGGTCGAGACCGCGAGCTCCCCGAGAGCGCTCACCAGGCTCTCGCCCTCGACGCCCTCGAAGGACACGTTGAGGATCCCCGGCACGCGCGCAGCCTCCGCGCCGTTCAGGTGGACGCCGCCGAGGGAGCCGAGCGCCTTCCACAGCCGCTCGCGCAGCGCGAGGAGCCGCGCGCTCTCGGCGGGAAGCTCGGCGCCGGCGATCTCGCAGGCGGCGCCGAAGCCGACGATCTGGTGGGTCGCGAGCGTCCCCGGGCGCAGCCCAAGCTCCTGGCCGCCCCCGAAAGTCACCGGCTGCAGCAGGGCGCGCGCGCCCGCACGAACGTACAGGGCGCCGACTCCCTTCGGGCCGTAGAGCTTGTGGGCGGTGAAGGAGAGGAAGTCGACCGGCAGCGCGGCGACCTCGAGCGGCAGCTTGCCGGCTGCCTGGGCGCAGTCGCTGTGGAAGGCGACACCCCGCTCGCGGCACAGGGCGCCGATCGCAGCGATGTCCTGCACCACGCCGATCTCGTTGTTCACGCACATGAGCGACACGAGCCGCGTCTCGGGGCGCAGCGCCGCGGCGACGGCGGCCGGCGTGACCAGCCCGCTCCTCTGCGGCGTCAGATAGGTGACCTGGAAGCCCTCCTTCTCGAGACGCTTGCAGGGGTCGAGCACCGCCTTGTGCTCGGTGCGGGCGGTCACCAGGTGCCGCCCGCGGTCGGCGTTGGCGCGCGCCACGCCGAGGATCGCCAGGTTGTTCGACTCCGTGGCCCCGGAGGTAAAGACGATCTCGGCGGCATCGGCACCGATCAGGCCTGCGACCTGCGAGCGGGCCCGCGCGATGCGCGCCGCCGCCGCACGGCCGAACTCGTGAAGCGAGGAGGCGTTGCCAAAGTCGCCGTCCAGAGTGAGGCAGGCGCTCATGGCCGCAGCGACCCGCGGGTCGACCGGCGTGGTCGCCGCGTAATCGAGATACACGGGCCGCGCGCCGCTCATCGGTGCGGCGCGCCGGCGTGGCGGCGGCGGTTCTGCACGGCAGTGAGAATGCCGCGCAGGATGTTGGCCTCGTTGTGATCGAGCTCGGCGCGCTGCAGCAGGCGGCGGATGCGGCTCATGAGATGCGTGCCGCTCTCGGTGCGGTCGCGGAAATCGATCTCCTCCAGCACCTGCGCGAAGTGTGCGTACAGCTGCTCGAGCTCGCCGGCGCCGGCGAGCGGCACGCCCGCCCGGTCGACGGCCGCTGCCTGCGGCGCGCGTGCGCTGAAGAGCTCGTAGGCCACGATCTGCACCGCCATCGCGAGATTGAGCGAGGGGTAGGCGACGCTCGCGGGGATGCGCAGCAGCAGGTGCGCCGCCTCGAGCTCCTCGTTGGTGAGCCCGGTGCGCTCCGCCCCGAATACCACCGCGGCCGGCGAGCGGCGGGCCTCGGCAACGATGCGCGGTGCGGCCTCCCGCAGCCCGGCCACGCGGAAATACTGATCGCGCTCGCGCGCGGTCGTCGCGGCGATGAATCCGCAGCCCTCGAGCGCCGCAGCGAGCGAATCGACCACGCGCGCCGCGGCGAGCACGTCGTCGGCACCGGCGGCGCGCGCGGTCGCCTCGGGGTGCGGGAACTGCTTCGGCCGCACCAGCACCAGCGACTCGAGCGCCATGTTCTTCATGGCGCGGGCCGCGGCGCCGATGTTGCCCGGGTGCGAGGCCGCGACCAGCACGATGCGAATGTCGGGGGAGTCCATCTGCTAACCTAGTTCTCCTCGCCAGGATCGCAGCAAGGGATTTTGGCGGACATTACTGAACGAGCTTAAAGACCGTGCAGCCGCTTCTCAACATCGCCGTGCGCGCCGCGCGCCGCGCCGGCGAGGTGATCGTCCGGAGCCTGAACCGCCTCGAGTCGCTCACCATCTCCTCCAAGGGACGCAATGACTTCGTGAGCGAGGTCGACCACGCCGCCGAGCGCGAGATCATCGCCGTCATCCGCCGCCACTACCCGCAGCATGCGTTCCTCGCCGAGGAGAGCGGCCGCTCGGGCGAGCACGACACGCTGTGGATCGTCGACCCGCTCGATGGCACCACCAACTTCCTGCACGGCTTCCCGGTGTTCGCGGTGTCGATCGCCTGCCAGATCAGGGGCCGGCTCGAGCATGCGGTGGTCTACGACCCGATGCGCCAGGAGCTCTTCACCGCGAGCCGCGGCGCCGGCGCGCATCTCGACAATCACCGCATGCGCGTCAGCAAGACGCGCTCGCTCGATGGGGCGCTCATCGCGACCGGCTTCCCCTACCGGGCCAATCTGCGCTATCTCGACTCCTATCTCGCGATGCTGCGGGCGGTCAGCGAGCACGCGGCGGGCGTGCGCCGCCCCGGCGCCGCGGCCCTCGACCTGGCTTATGTCGCGGCGGGACGCGTGGATGCGTTCTGGGAGCTCGGCCTGAGTGCGTGGGACACGGCCGCCGGGACGCTCCTCATCCAGGAGGCGGGTGGACGCATCGGCACCCTGACCGGCGGCGAATACCGCCAGCAAGGGCACATCGTCGGCGGCAACCCCAAGGTGTACGCCGCACTCATCGAGACGCTCGCCCCGCACGTGCCCGAGGACCTGCGCGGCGCGTGATACGCGCGGCGTGCGCGCGCGGCAGCAGCCTCGCTTTCGGCAGATCGCTTGTGTAGAGTCCAGCGAAAAATCGGGGGTCCCGCGATGCGACAGCTCTTTGCCACCAAGTCGATCCAGGCGCTGCACGAGCAGGAATCCTCCGCGAACCAACTGCGGCGCTGCCTGGGCCCCGTACAGCTGACGCTGCTCGGCATCGGCGGCATCATCGGCACCGGGATCTTCGTGCTCACCGGGACCGCCGCCGCCAACCACGCCGGTCCCGCTCTGCCGCTCGCCTTCATATTCGCCGGCCTCGGCTGCACCTTCGCCGGGCTCTGCTACGCCGAGTTCTCCGCCATGATCCCGGTATCGGGCAGCGCCTACTCCTATTCCTACGCGACCCTCGGCGAGGGCGTCGCCTGGTTCATCGGCTGGAACCTGGTGCTCGAATACCTGCTGGCGGTCGCGACCGTCTCCGTCGGCTGGTCGGGCTATGCGGTGAGCCTGCTCAGCCAGCTCGGCGTACACATCCCGGCGCAGCTTTCGAGCGCGCCCTTCAGCACGCCGATGGGTCAGGAGTCCCTGCAGATCGTCCGTACCGGGGCGATCGTCAATCTGCCGGCCGTACTCATCGTCGCGGCGATCGGCATCATCTGCTACGTCGGTATCAAGCAATCGGCGTTCTTCAACGCGGTGATCGTGGCCATCAAGGTCACGGTGGTGCTGCTGTTCATCCTGTTCGGCATCTTCTACATCGACACGGCCAACTGGCATCCGTTCATCCCGCCGAACACCGGCGAATTCGGCGTATTCGGCCTGAGCGGCATCCTCGGCGCCGCCGGTGTGATCTTCTTCGCCTACATCGGCTTCGATGCGGTCTCGACGGCGGCGCAGGAGACCGTGAACCCGCAGCGCGACATGCCGATCGGCATGCTGGCGAGCCTCGTCATCTGCACCATCCTCTACGTCATCACCTCGGCGGTGCTGACGGGCATGGTGAGCTACAAGGAGCTCGACGTCGCCGCGCCCGTGGCGCTCGCGATCGACAAGCACCCGGCGCTGCACTGGCTCGGCTATCCGGTGAAGCTGGGTGCGGTCTGCGGCATTACCTCGGTCATGCTGGTCATGACCATCGCCCAGGCCCGCATCTTCTTCGCCATGGCGCGCGACGGGCTGCTGCCGCCTTTTTTCGGCCGCGTGCATCCGCGCTATAAGACTCCGTCGGTGGGCACGGCCGTGACGGCAATCGCGGCGGCGACCATCGGCGGCCTGTTCCCGGTGAAGCTGCTCGGCGAGATGGTCTCGATCGGCACCCTCTCGGCCTTCGTCACGGTATGCATCGGCGTGCTGGTGCTGCGCCGTACCCGGCCCGACCTGCCGCGGCCGTTCAAGGCACCGTGGCCGTGGTTCACCTGCATCGCGGGCGCCGTGGTGTGCTTCGCGATGATGCTGGGCCTCGGGACCGCCACCTGGATGCGGCTCATCGTGTGGACCATCATCGGGGCGCTGATCTACGTGTTCTACGGCTACAGCCACAGCAAGGTGCTTGCGGAAGGCAACGGCGGCCCGGCTGCCTCCGCCGCGTCCAGCCGCTGAAGTCCGCCCGCAGTGCGGGCGGCGGTGCCGCCGCCGCGCTCAGCGCCGCTCCGTCCTGCGCCGCAGCCGCAGGTTGATGAGCTCGACGGCCACCGCGAACGCCATGGCGAAGTACAGGTAGCCCTTCGGGATCTCGAAGTGCAGCGCCTCGGCGGTGAGCGCCACGCCGATCAGGATGAGGAACGAGAGCGCCAGCATCTTGATGGTCGGATGGCGCTCGATGAAGGCGCCGACCGGCCGCGACACCCACATCATCACCAGGATGGCCGCCACGATGGCCGCCACCATGATGGTGAAATCGCGCGCGAGCCCCACGGCGGTGAACACCGAGTCGAGCGAGAA
>Ga0335083_10007818_pt1 | contig 13140 bp, 6 predicted proteins | sample Lox_Sample_42_FD_206716 | JGI IMG/M metagenome (GOLD analysis project Ga0335083, IMG submission 206716) | Soil microbial communities from Loxahatchee National Wildlife Refuge, Florida, United States - Lox_Sample_4.2 | ecosystem: Environmental > Terrestrial > Soil > Wetlands | place: USA: Florida...
CAACTCGGCAGCTTCGGCTGCTCTTCCTTCATTCAGGAGCGCACTGGCATAGCTCAAGTGGGCATCGCGCACCAGCAGAGAGTCGGGATAGGTCGTACTGAAGTTGGCGATCGCAGCGAGTCCCTCCGCCTGATGGCCGGTTTGCAGGTAGCAGGTTCCAAGATAGTAGGAAACGTAATCGCCCAGGTCTCCGGCCAGAGGTTTGGCGCGGTTCAGAGGTTCGATCGCTTTGGCGCAGTCGTGGTCGAGGACGTGGGCGTATCCCACCACGAGCCATGCCAGCGCTCCCGCGTCTTCTTTGGAGTGGGCACGAGCGTAGGCTTCGACCCCGGCATAACCAGCTGGGGAGCGGTCAGAAATCAGCTGCTGCGCCATGGGGCGAAGGTTGGCCGACGCGACAAAGGCCTCCCGAATGCGGCGCACGCGCGGAGAGATCGGCCTCTTTCTTTTCGCGGTCGCGGCATGAGGGGTCGTAACCGTTTTCTTGGTCGGAGCATGCGTGCCAGTCGCCTTCCCAGTCGCAGGAGCACTCGAAGATTTCGTCGGAGCCGGTTTGTGCGGCGTGGCCTTGGTGGGCGCATGATCCGAGGGGGTGTTCTGCGGCGGAGAAGTTGCAGGGCCGGCCTGTTTGTCGGGACGATCGGAAGGCGCGGGAGTTGAAGCCTGCTGGGGATGCGCCCGTGCAACAGGACTCGCGCCGCTCAAGTGCCCGCATAGCGCCGCGAGCGCGAGCACCCACCACCACTTGAGACCCACTCGAACCACCTTAGTATCTTTCACGCGGGAGACGCGCATGAACAACTGTCAATAAATGAGATGTCAGAACCATTGCCGCGGTCTCTATGAAGTTAGGACGGACAAGGGTCGAAAGCCTGATTTCCTGGGAGCGCTGGTGCGGCTGAAAACCGTGCCCTTCCCAACAAGATCTACTTATGAAAGTTCGCGCCCATAACGGAATAGTCATCCTCCGCCAGGCTGCGTACGACTTCTTTTTGAAAGTAGTCGCCACTGGCTGCCGCAGTGTTGCCGTAGCGCTTCTGGAATGTGGAGCGGCTCTTTTCAATATCTTCTTTCAGGCGATCGTACAGGTCCTTGTTGCGGCGGCCCTCGGCGACCTTGGCCTGGTTGTATAGCTTGATTTCATCGACCAGCAAGCGCGCGAAACGCTGCGCTTTGCGGTGCGTGTCGGCGTCTTCGGCAGACATTCCGGCAAACGGATCTGCAGCTGCGGCAGGGGCTGACGCCGCCGCACTCGCCGAGGCGGCATGCGCCGCGACTTCAACTACTTCCGCGGCTGGCTCGGGCTCAGGCGCAGCTTTCGCCGCTGCATGCTTCGGCGGAGCGGAAGCGAACGGGTCGGAAAACGAACTGACGGTCTGGACCGAAGCGGCAACAGGAGGTCGCTCCATGCTCGGCGCAGGATCACTGCTGTCTTTCTGCGCTTGCTTGCGCAGCGAAGCCACTTCCAGCCAGGCGCTCGTCGCCATCACCAGCACTTCGAGCGAGGGGCCATCGAGCACGCCCTCCGAGCCGCCATCGGCATAGAGTAATGCGGCAACTTTGTCCTTGAGAACCAGGGGCAGGACCATCACTTGCTCGTTCTCGGGTCCGCCAAACTGCTTCACGAAACGCCGATCCATTTCCGCGATATTGGCCGGAGCTACGATCCGGTTTTGATAGGCGTGAGCTGCAGGGCCGGTAGTCAGATCCAGCGGGAAATCTTTGACCGCATCATCGTCGCCCAGACCGCGGCCTTGCCAGCCACTGGCCGATCCGGCTTTCACGACGAACAGAGCGACTCGCGAGCCGTACGCGCTACCCGCGTCGAGCAATGCGCGCAGAATCTCTTTCTGTGTTGTGCCCGCATGAATGGTGGCGACCGCTTGCACGAGACTGCTGTGACCAGAGCCCGGCGCACTCACTCCGGCCAGCGCGACCGGGGCCGCAGGGAGTTCGGCGAGAACGCGCTCCACCAATTCTGCCTGCAACTTTGGAAGCGCGTGATCGAGAACTTGTGCAACCGCATGCTCGACGATTTGCTGAAGCTGCTTGCTATCCGCCATTTCTTAGATGACCGTTACCATTCCTGAATCTTGCGCGCACCGAACTCGCGCCCTTGCAATGACACTGCCCTAACTGCTGATTATACGGCACTTGTATGGCGGCATCAGAGTACTTCGGTACCTGTTCGTCCGCGTCAAACCCGGCCCCTTGAACTCTACCGCAAACTTTTCCCGCCGCCTATGCCAAAGCCGTTTCGCAAACCGGCGGGTTACCAAGTAGAATAACAGTTCGATTTCGCCGTCTTCACCAGGGCAACAGCAGGCGTGAACGATTGAGTATTGGCAGCACCGGAAAATACTGCATCGATAATTGAATGGGAGCCATCCAAAACAAAGTAGTCGGGCCTGTTAGCGAAGAGTTGACTCTCGTTCAGGCGGCCAAGCGGGGCGACGACTCGGCGTTCGAGGAGTTAGTCCGGCGCTATGATCGCAACGTTTTCCGGATCGCGCAACACATCACGCAGAACCGCGAAGATGCGGAAGATGTGGTGCAGGAAGCGTTCCTGAAAGCCTACGGCAACCTGAAGCAGTTTCAGGAGCAGTCGAAGTTTTACACTTGGCTGGTCCGGATTGCGGTCAACGAGGCCCTGATGAAGTTGCGCCGGCGCAAGCCGGAGCGCACGGTCTCGCTGGACGAAGACATTAAGACAGAAGACGACTCTCTGCCCCGCGAAATCGCGGACTGGAGTCCGAATCCGGAACAGCAATACACGCAAGCGGAATTGCGTGAGATTTTGAGTAAGACCATCCAGGGTTTGCCACCGGGTTTCCGAACGGTGTTTGTGCTCAGAGACGTAGAAGGTCTCTCGACGGAAGAAACCGCGGCAGCGCTGGAGTTGAGCGTGCCTGCGGTGAAGTCGAGGTTGTTGCGGGCTCGCCTGCAGCTTCGCGAGCGGCTCGGACGTTATTTTCAGCGAAGAGAGAACGGCAATGGTAAGGACAGCAAAAGCGGTGAAGTTAAAACGGGCGAAGCTCCGAGCGGAGATGGCAACCAGTGAAATGCTCTGAATTCTTGACCGAGCTGACCAATTATTTGGACGGCGTCCTCGACGAAAAAACCAAGGTCGAATTGGAAAACCATCTTTCCTGGTGCCACAACTGCTATGTCGTGTGCGACACGACCAAGAAGACCATCGAGATTTATCGCGATTCCCAACTCTATGAATTGCCTGAAGACCTTCGCGGGCGGCTGCGATCCGCCATCATGGTCAAGTGCCAGCAGCAGAAGAAGCGCGGCCCCCAGAGCGTATAGGTACCATTTAGAACAACATGTGAAACGTTTTTCTCCCTCCTGCAACTATATCTAGGGAAACGGGTTCTAGCTCCTGAGTGGCCAGAAGGAGCCTCTTTTGCGAAATCCTCAACCCTTTTTGCAATCAGTGAATCTAAGTATTTGAGTGGAAGCGTTCCACGGACACCGTGGAGGGGGCGCACACTCTCAGTGCAACCCAGGGACTCAGTCATACACGCTCAGGTATGGAGGTGGGGTTCATGATCGGAAAATTAGTGGATGCATTTTTCGGCTGCCGGCACACGCGCTACAGTTTTCCTGTAACCATTCGCGGAAAAGCGCGACGTCCTCAAGCGGCGTCTTTGACCGGAACCTATGTCGCCTGCCTCGATTGCGGGAGAGAATTTCCGTACGACTGGCATGAGATGAAAGTGATTACATCGCCGGAGCGTCATCGTGAGCATCTGGCAGAACTGGCCAAGCACGCTGCATAGAGCACTACGGCCACAACTTAAGATCTTACGAGGGTGTAAAGCCCTTCCCTATGAGCCGCAAGCGACCGCTTGCGGCTTGTTGTTTTTCGATTTCAAAACAAATGCCTCGCAACTAAGGCGAGGCTTTTGTTCTTGTTGCACACACGGGTTTTAACGCGTCGGATATTCTGCCGGAATCGGAACTTGCACGCGCTTGTCGAGTGGCACAAACTCCCGCTCCCCGTGTCCCGTATAGACCTGGCGTGGACGCGCGATCTTCTGCTCGGGATCGGTGATGAGTTCCTGCCACTGTGCCAGCCATCCCGCCGTCCGCGGGATGGCAAAGAGCACGGTGAACATTTCGGGACGGAAACCCATCGCCTGGTACATGATCCCGGAATAGAAATCCACATTGGGATAGAGTTTGCGTTTCACGAAATAATCGTCTTCGAGGGCGATCCGTTCCAGTTCCAGCGCGATGTCCAGCTTGGGACTGCGCCCCGTGACCTGGAAAACCTGCTCTGCGCTCCACCGGATAATCTTCGCGCGCGGATCATAGTTCTTGTAGATGCGGTGGCCGAAGCCCATCAGCTTGATCTGGCCTTCTTTAACCCGCTTGATGTAGGCCGGAACGTGATCCTTGGAGCCGATCTCGTCGAGCATCTTCAAAACCTCTTCATTGGCGCCGCCGTGCAAGGGACCAGCCAGGGCAGAGGCCGCCGATGCGACCGACAGATAAGGATCTGCCTGTGAGCTGCTCACGGATCGCATTGCATTGGTGCTGCAATTCTGCTCGTGGTCGGCATGCAGAATGAAAAGAATGTCGAGCGCGCGAGCAATCGCGGGATTGGCGACGTACTTGGGCTCGACCATCTTCCACAACATGTTCATGAAGTTTTCTGTGTAGCTCAGATCGTTGTCGGGATAGACGTAGGGGAACCCCACATTGTGCCGGTACGACATCGCTGCGATGGACGGCACCTTGCCAATGAGGCGCGAAATCTGGTGCAGGCGATTGGCCGGATCGTGAATATTCTTTGCATCCGGATACACGCTCGACAACGCGGCAATCGTGCTCACGAACATTGCCATCGGATGCGACGAATAGCGGAAACCTTCCATGAACTTCTTGGTGGTCTCGTGCAGCATGGTGTGATGGGTGATGTTATAGACCCAGGCGTTCAGCTCTTTCTCGGTGGGCAGTTCGCCATTGAGAAGCAGGTACGCGACTTCCAAAAATGTGCAGCGCTCGGCCAGGACCTCGATGGGATATCCACGGTAACGCAGGATCCCCTTGTCGCCGTCGATGTAAGTAATGCTGCTTCGGCACGACGCGGTATTCATGAACGCCGGGTCATAGGTCATGAGCCCAAAATCGTCGGAACTGGTTTTGATTTGCCGCAGGTCCATCGCCCGAATGGTGCCATTCTCGACCGGAACGGTGTAGGTTTTGTTCGTGCGATTATCGGTGATGGTGAGTGTGTTCTCTGCCATGGAATCGTCCGCCTTTGTGCGCGCGCTCTGAAATCAAGCCTAGCCGAGCCTAAGTCCGCCCCGAGGTCCGATCTGTGATCAGAATCACAGCCGCCTGTGACTTAGTACAAAGGTCAATTCTATGCCAAATCCCCGCAGGACGCGGGAACAACCTGGGTTCCGATCGTTCAGATCCGGGCGCGCCGAGAGACCGGCCGATCATTGGCCTGACGCGGGCTTGAGAGCGTAGTAGCCCAAGCGAGCCTGCACCGTGAGTTTTTCTGCGCTGCTCAAAGTGACTTTGAGCTTATGGAATTTGCCGTCGAGCTTCTGCGGCGAAAATCCCAGAACGTAAATGTACTCCGGCTTGTCGGCGGTTCGACGGAAGCCCTCATCCAAGTCATTGTTGTTGTGGAAAAAGGTTCCCCCGGTACTGTAGGCCATGTTCGCCATCACGTCACTCCGCTCCAGAGCCTCCTCCCGATCAAGCCGGTCCCTCACTACGGGGTTGGCCGGATGGCTGCTGTTCGGTGAGGGAATCGGCGCGGTCAGGCCGCGCACGTCGAGTGTGTTCACAACTATGTCTGACCGCAGGGCGAGGTCGATCAGTTCCGCCGTCATTTCGCGCGTATCGACAGTCTGCGTCAAGAATCCAGGAGAAACCAGTACGATGCTGCGGGCGCCCGGCATAGCAGACGTCCTCCGGATTGCGTCCCGCAGGACGCCGAGTGCGCTCAGAATCTCGGCGCTGTTCACGTTCAGGACTTCAAACGCTTTCTGCTTGGCGAGATGCTCGGCCTGCAGATAATCCTTGGCTCCGCCATAGGCGCAATTGTCCGCATCCATGGTCGACATGGCGAGGGTTTCGCGGTCGTTCTGATTAATGATCAGATCCGCAATATAAGGAGTCATCGGCGGACAATTGAAGCCGGACAAACGTGGACGGGGCCTGATCTGCTTCAGAACGTCCTGCAGGCTTTGGTGATCAGACGTGAAGTCGAGACCATTTTGTCCGGAGGTAGTGAAAACTGCGGCACGATCCTCAGGGTGCAGTTCTGTAATCGATCGGGCGGCGGAGGCAGTCGCGCTGGCCAGTTCGGCGAATGCCGCGTGGATGTCGTCAAAAATGTAAGCCACGTCGCGTCCGGCACTGGGCGGCGCGATCTCCTGGCTGGGAGAAACGCCGTCGCGAGGCAAAGCAGGTTGCCTGTCTGTGCCGGCAGCCGCTACAGCCTTCTCGGCAGAGAAACTCGAGATCGTTTGCAGCTTTCCGTTATCGAACAATTGGAAAGCTTCTTTCGTCACATTCCCGACGGCATCCCCTTTTGCGTCCCGCAGAACCACTCCGACCTGCACTAATTTCACCCTCACTTTGAGAGTCGTAAGCGATGGGTTCGTTGCCAATGGAGGCACATCTTCGGAACTCGGTTTGAGTCGCGCCCTCGGTTCGAGCGCCGCCAGATTTTTCTGCCGAGCCTCCTCAAGGGCGGCCATTCTCTGAAAAACCGCCACTGAAGCAGCATTCAGTTCTTGTGTTTGCTCCATTTGCAACCGGGCAGCATCCTCGCGAACTGCATCTTCGCGCAGGATCGCATAAATCTGATTGTTCTGCTCGAATTGTCTTTCCAGATTCGCAGAACTCGTTTTGCCTTCGTCCTCGGGTGCGATGCCTGCAAGGGATGTGGGAGCATCGAGCAGCATACGAGTCTTGGCCCGGAATTTGTGACAGTTTCTGAATTGGATTACATTTCGGCTAAGGTCTTCGCCCATCTGACGGGTTGCGATGATTGAATTCACCGGCAGCGGGAAAGACGAGCCGTCGGCAAACGCGATATTCTCGTAGTCGGTCTGAAGGTCCGCGCTCTGCGTGGGGAAATCTTTCGGGATCTCCGCCGCGACGGACCGGAACCGAAGTAAGTTACCGGTTTTCTGGTCCACCCAAAGTTCTCCACCATAGGGTGGAGCAATCATCCGATCTACCGTGCGCAGCCGCCACAACGGATCATTCTGCTTTACGATGCGGAAAGTGAAAACCCAGGCGGCTCGTCCACCCAGGTGGTTCTCGCTCGAAAACTCAAACAGGGCTTGATTGTGCGGATCAAAAATGGCGCGCAGATTACTGCCAAACTCGCCCGTCGACCACTGCCCAGGGGACTCGGCAATCGCCCGCGGAGCGAGTTTGCCATTCCACTTGATTTCTGCATAAGACTCGTTCCCGTCTTCGTACCGCACCAACGCCGTAATCAGGTCCCTCGGCACTTTGCCGCTTCCGCGGTACCGTGCCGTCTCCTGATCACAGATAAAATTCGGCATTCGTTGCGGAAGACTCATGGCGTATTCGCACACCCCGTGCAAGGCTTCAGAGTGGGGAACGTCGGTGGGCAGCCACTTACAGAAATCGGAGTCGATCAGCGCGTCCTCGCTGCGCGCCAGAGGGGGCGCTGCGGCACCAGCGGATGGCGACGACGCCTCAGTCCGTGGCACATTCCCGCCTTTTTTCAGTTCCGAGAACACGGCAACGGCCAATTGCGACATTGCGTCCATCAAGGCGTCTCTGATGGAAGACGCGTCGTCCACCTTTGCCGAGCCGATGGCATATTCTGCGCCATCCACCGTTTGCTCGAGTTCGTAGCTTGCTTTCGCGGTAACCGTTGGAACACTGTCGAGTGCGCCTGTGCTGACGTTGGGCACCATCTTTTCGGAGGTCAGCAGGTCCGTGAGGTGGCTGAAGAGGACGAACTGACAGCTCTTCTCGCGCGCCTCGTTGACGGCAGTACTTCCCTGCGAGGCCTCGAGCGGCACAGCCTGCAATCGCAGCTTCAGCTTCCTGTCGGGCTTCTGCTGGTTGAGTGCCTTCACCAGTCGGTCTCGCGCTTCGGTGGCTGAGACCTTGTCAGTGCTGCTGCGCAGGACGGCGACCCCAATACGGATCACATCGTTGTCTTGGGCGAACGCGGGAAGGCACATGAAACAAACGATGAAGAGCAACGTTCGTGGGAAGAAACCGCGCATGGCTTCATTGCCCGCCCAGGCTTGCTGAAACGAGACAATCATACCGCGGCCGATCACGAAAGTTCGTTCGATGTTCCGCCCGAAAATGAAACCGGCGGCCGAGGCCGCCGGTCAGAACCTGACAGCCGAAGGCGGCTGCCTTTCGATGCCCTAGTTGGAAGAATCATCCCGGCGCTTCAGCGTCGGGCGATCATCGTCGCTCTTGGTGTCTCCAGAGGATGTATCGGACGTATTCGAGGTCCGGCGCAAGCTGGGCTTGCTCGAATCTTTCTCGTCGATCACTTTATGTTTGTTCTCGATCGCCGCCAGCCTCGCCTTCACTTGATCGAACTCCGAAGTGGTTACAACATACTGGGGTTTGGCTGGGAGAATCTTCCGGATCTCCTCCTGCGACTTCTCGATGCGGTCTGGAGTCTGCGGATGGGTGTCGAAGGCTTTTGACAGCGTGCCCGGCTTCTTTTTCTCCATCGCCTGAATCTTTTCGAAGAACGACACGAACGCCGACGGATCATACCCAGCGCGGTACATATATTCGATTCCCAGGTAATCCGCCTCAGCCTCAAAGCCGCGCGAGAAGTGCAGGAAGGCCAGCGGAATGCCGAGGCCCAGGCCCTCATAAATCCCGTAACCGATCGCGCCGCCCATGAAAATGGCAGGCAGGGACGCCATCTGCATCAGGTTCAGCCGAGTCATTTCGCGCCCGTAATGGCAGGCGGCAACGTGCGCGATCTCGTGTGCCATCACGCCCGCCATTTCGGCTTCTTCATCGGCCGCCAGAATCAGGCCGGAATTCACATAGAAAAATCCGCCAGGCAGCGCCATAGCGTTCACCACGTCGGAGTCGATGACTTTGATCGTGAACGGCACCTGCGCGTCGGAGTTGCGCACCAGGTTCTGTCCGACCCGGTTCACGTATTCGGTGATGACCGGATCGTTCACGAGCTTGATTTGCGATTCGATCTGCTGGGCGTACTGCCGGCCGCGCGCCACCTGGCCTTCGACGGTGTACCAGTTGCCAACACCTCGTCCGCATCCCACGTTGCGGTTCCCTACGGCATCGACGTCAGTCTTGCCTCCATCATGCTTGATCTGGCTGTCATCCTGAGTCGGCAGCGACGCAGGCGCTTGCTTGGGCGCATTCTGCACGTCGCCGGACTTCGGCTGATCCTTGTCTTGATCGGAAACTTGCGCGAAGGTCCAGGGTCCCACGCTGAACGCCGCCAACGCTGTCGCGATTGCCAGCCATCTGAGTCTCATAGGGGTACTCCTTGAGCCTGATTATACGCCCGGTCCGGAAGACACGAAGGCCAATCTTAGTTCGTAAAGTTAGACGCCCGGCCCAGGGTCCGGGTTATCCGGCGCGCTGGATTAAAGCGCCCGAAGTCGGTTCGCTCCGCTCCGCTGATGGTCTAGCTCCCACAAGCGGAACTGGACCGCGAGCTCCCGCTGTCATCCTGGCCAGAACCATCTGGCTCAGAACCATCGCCAAGACCCGCCGCGCTGAACGGCGTTCGTGGTGACCGCCAGTCATCTCGTCGTCCTTCTTCGGATGATTCCTAACAGCCCTAATGAATTTTCCCTCGGTGAAGGCTGTTTTCCCTTGACACTCCAAGGGCTTGGGCTAAAATTGCCGACAGTCTTCCGGCGGCCTCCCCCTAGAGCCGGTTCGATTCTGGCCCAATCCTTCCATCCTGCAGCAGAACCGGGTCCCTGTGATGGATTGGAGTGTGCCTCGGTGTCCCAGCCGTATTAAGTGCGGGTTCAAAGAATATGGAGAGAAGATCATGAAAACCACATTGCGTGGTGGTTTTATCGCCGCAGGTCTGCTCGTTGGCATGATATGGGTCGCACAATTGGCGTCCGCCCAGACTTTTGGGTTCCCCGTCGCGGGGTTCACCACCAGCAACGTGTGCAAGAACAGCGCCACGCCGCCACCCGCCTGCCAAATCCTCACCGATGGCTCGCCCAAACTTCCCGCCGTGGTGACGGGCGGCATTTTGCGCTTGACGACGGCGAATCTGAATCAGCATGGCGCGGCGTGGTACTACGTTCCTGAGCCGTTGTCCACCGGATTCACAACCGCCTTCCAGTTTCAGATTTCCAGCACGAATTCCTGCTTCTTCTGCACCTTCCCTGCCGATGGCCTGGCACTCGTGATCCAGAATGATCCGGCAGGCACCGGCGCTCTGGGTTATACGGGCAACGGGCAGAACATCGCATACGGCAACGAAGATATTTCGACTGCCAGCGGGCCTGGAAAGGCGATCAAGAACAGCCTGGCGATCGAACTCGACACTCATCAGAACTCCGACTACGGCGACCCTGACGGCAACCATATCGCGGTACAAAGCTGCGGACCCAACAACGCCAGCATCCTGACTCCGAACAGCGCCGACCACAACTATGCCTGCCCAGATGGCAACCTGGCGAAGATCGCGCTGCAGAGCCTGCCGACGGGGATGTCCCTCACCGATGGGAAGACGCACACCATCACCGTTAACTACTTGCCGCCGGGAACCTGTACCAGTGGCTGCAACAATCTCTCTGTGTACATGGACAGCACGCTGATCCTGCAGGCGACGGTAAACATCACCACCCAACTGAACCTGACGAACGCCGGCGGCGCCTATCTCGGATTTACCGCCGCCACCGGATCCCAGGTTCAGAACAACGACATCATCAGCTGGACATTCAGTTCGCTGCCGCTGGCGCCCATCACCATCAACCAGCCGCTGCAGCCGACGCAGACCAATTTTAACTACACGTCGGTGCTAAGTGCGGTCGCAGATTATTCGCAGAGCGGGCTCAGTGGAGGCTCGTTCACGGGCTTGGTCATGCAGGGCACGGCTCAACCGATTACGGATCAGCAGTACTCGGATCTGGTGAACAACACGCCGTTTCAGGGGAGCACCTGCCAGCACCAGGATACCGGCACCGGAAACTACAATTGCGTGACCACCACGGATCTCTGCACGACGCCCACCAATGGCAACGCCAGCGGAGCCAACTGCCCCAACACTGGGACGAATGCGCTCATCCTCGTCAGCAACAGCTACAACCTCGACCCCGCGCAGAGGCCCGTCATCGCTCCCGGCTACATCATGGGCAAAGACACCGCCCTCAGCTGCGGAGCCTCCGGGGATAACACGTGCAAAGGTCTCGTCAACATTTTCACCAGCATCAGTGGCGACCTGGTCAGCTCAGGCGGAAAAACCAACAACTTCAACTCCATTCTTATTCCCATTCTCGGTGTGGTCCAGCCCACCACCGCCGCTACGACGACGCCGGCGCTGAACAGTGGCTGGACAAACGGCAGCGTCACCCTCAACTTGAACAGCGTGGATGTGGTCCCCAGCAACAACACCAATCCTCCGGCGACGCTGCCGCTGGTCAGCAACATCGCCTATTCGGCGACCGGAGCCAACCTCCCCAGCCCCGCATCCGGAACTCTAACTGGACCGAGCGGGTCGATCGTGATTCCCGGCACCGTGGAAGGAACGACCGTAGTCACGTTCTTCGGGACGGACAGCGCTGGCACCATCGAGAGCGTCACCACCAACAACGGCGATCAGGTCAGCACGGCCAGCCCGACAATCACGATTCAGGTCGATAAGACTGCGCCCATGGCTAGCTGCGTCGGACCCAATCCCACCGGCTGGCAGGCCGTCGATGTGGTCTACAATTGCACGGCCAGCGACAACGGATCGGGCCTGGCCAACTCCTCGCAGTCCAGCTTCGCGCTTTCCACCAACGTTCCCGCAGGCACGGAAACCGCGAGCGCCACCATTCCGCTGGTGACGATCTCCGATGTCGCGGGGAATTCCACGTCGCAGGGACCGTTCGGCCCGTTCGAGGTGGATAAGAAGGCTCCCGTCATCAGCGGGCCGACGATTTCACCTTCGTCGCCGACCTACGGACAAACCGTAACTGCCAACTACAGCTGCACGGATGGAGGATCGGGAGTCGTACTCTGCGGGCCATCGGGTTCCGCAACCATTCCTGCGACGGGAAGCACTGGGCCACTCAGCAGCCCGGCCGATGGTTCCGTCGGAATGCATACCGTCACTATCAATGCGCAAGATGCCGTCGGCAATGCGACCACCCCTAGTTCGGTCACATATACGGTCGCGCAAGGCACGCCGACGGTCACCTTCACTGGGGCTCCAGCAACCGCTGCATATTTGTCTACCTTCACCGTGTCGGCAACGACCAATGCCAGCACCACGGCGGTCATCACTGCGACTGGCGCGTGCTCGATCGCGGGAAACGTCGTGACCATGACGAGCGGTACAGGCATTTGCTCGCTCACCGCAACCTGGGCGGCGGATAACAATTACGTCGCCGCCACGGCCACCCAGTCCACCAGCGCGACGAAGATTGCGCCAACCGTGACCTTTACAGGCGCACCAACCAGCGCGCCATATTTGTCGACCTTCACCGTCGCAACAACGACCAACGCCAGCACCACCGCCGTGATCACCGCCGCGGGCGCATGCTCCATCACCGGCAACAACGTGAAGATGACAAGCGGCACAGGAGCTTGCTCGCTCACGGCTATCTGGGCAGCGGATAACAACTACACGGCGGCCACGGCCAGCCAGTCCACCAATGCCGGTCAGATTGCACCTACGGTGAGCTTCACCGGCGCTCCGGGCAGTGCAGTATTCGGCTCGAGCTTCAGCGTGTCGACGACCACTAACGCCACCACCACAGCCGTCATCACCGCAGCGGCTGCGTGCTCCGTTACCGGCAGCCTGGTTACCATGACGAGCGGCACCGGAGTCTGCGCACTCACCGCAACGTGGGCTCCGGACAGCAACTATCTGGGAGCTACAGCCATTCAGGCTACAAACGCTACGCTCGCGGCATCGATTCTCACCTGGCCGGC
>Ga0335083_10007819_pt1 | contig 13140 bp, 13 predicted proteins | sample Lox_Sample_42_FD_206716 | JGI IMG/M metagenome (GOLD analysis project Ga0335083, IMG submission 206716) | Soil microbial communities from Loxahatchee National Wildlife Refuge, Florida, United States - Lox_Sample_4.2 | ecosystem: Environmental > Terrestrial > Soil > Wetlands | place: USA...
CCCGCTGGAAACCCCCATCGGCTATGGCGGCAAGTCCGCCAATGTGACGATGCGCAAATATTTCGAGCTTTATGCCAATATCCGCCCGGTGCGCGAGCTGCCCGGCATCCAGACGCCCTTCTCCGGGCGCGGGATCGACATGGTGATCGTCCGCGAGAACGTCGAGGACGTGTATGCCGGCATCGAGCATATGCAGACCGCCACCGTCGCCCAGTGCCTCAAGCTGATGACCGCACCTGGCTGTGAGCGCATCATCCGCGCCGCCTATGGCGTGGCTCAGGCGGAAGGCCGCAAGAGCGTGACCGTGGCCCACAAGGCCAACATCATGAAGCTCACCGAGGGCATGATGAAGCGCATGGGCGAGAAGGTGGCCCGCGAATATCCCGGCATCCAGGCCGGGCAGGTGATCATCGATAACTGCGCCCACCAGCTCGTCATCAAGCCGGAAGCGTATGACGTCATCGTCACCTCCAACATGAATGGCGACATCATCTCCGACCTCGCGGCCGGTCTGGTCGGGGGCTTGGGCATCGCCCCCTCCTCCAACCTGGGCGACCAAGTGGCGATGTTCGAGGCCGTGCATGGCTCCGCGCCGGACATCGCGGGCAAGGACATGGCCAACCCCACCGCCCTGCTCTCCGCCGCCATCATGCTGCTGCGCCATATCGGCTCGTTCGACGTGGCGGAGAAGGTCGAGCAGGCGCTGTTCGTCACCCTGGCGGAAGGCCGCAACCTCACCGGCGACCTCGCCGCGCGCGGCCACGGCGTCGGCACCAAGGCCTACACGGACCAGGTGATCGCCAATCTCGGCCGCGGCTCGGCCATGCGGTCGCGCAGCTACAACAAGCTGGAGCTGACCCCCTGGCCGAAGCTGACCGCGCACACGGAGCCCACCACCCGCGAGCTGGTCGGCATCGACGTGTTCCTGGAAACCGACCAGAGCGCGGAGGAGCTGGGCAAGACCCTGGAGACGCTCTCCGAATACAGCCCCTTCACCCTCACCGGCATCTCCAACCGCGGCGTCACCGTGTATCCCCCCACCGGCGGGCAGACCTTCCTGGTTGACCATTTCGCCGCGCGCTTCATGCTGAAGAACCCGATCTCCCTGGTCGGCAACACCAGCGAGGGCCAGCCGGAGATCTCCTATCTGGTGCAGCGCATCGGCGCCAAGTTCACCTGGATGCATATCGAGAAACTGCAGCGCTTCGACGGCAAGGACGCCTTCGAGCGTCCGCAGGGCGAGGGTTAAGGCCCTCAAGCCTAGACATAAAAAGGGCCCCGCAAGGGGCCCTTTTGCATTGGGACGAAGCCGCCCTCAGATGAGCTGGGCGGAGAGCAGATCCTCCAGATCCTTGGTGTGGGTCTCCTCATCGGTGAGGATATCCTCCAGGATCGCATGAGACTCGGGATCACGGCCCTCGAAATGCCCCGCGAGTTCGCGGTACAGCTCGATCACGCATTGTTCGGCGGCCAGATTTTCCGAGAATAGCCGCGGCAGGCAGCCCTTGGACGCTTCCGGCGCCATGCGGCGGGTGGCGAGCTCGGCTGCGAAATAATCCGGCTTGCCGCCCAGCGCGGTGATGCGGGAAGCGAGCCGGACCATGTGGGCGCGCTCATCAGCCGCCTGGGCGGCGCATTCGGTGGCCACCCACTCATTCTCCAGCCCGTCGGCGGAAACGGCGATCAGGCTGTAGCGCAACACGCAGGCAATCTCGGCGGACATGGCGGTCTGCAGCAGGCTGGTGGGCGCCGCGGCGCTTGCCATCATCGCCTGGGCGGCGGCGCGCAAGCGCTGCACATCCGCCAGAAAATGATTGTCCCCGACCGCACCCTGCTCGAACATAATACGTCCTCTTCAACCACCTTGATGAGAATCATTCTCATTTTATGTATCATTGGTAGCGTGACCAACCTTTTCGATCAAGCGCGAACATGTAGCGCCCGCCGCAGCAATGCCATGGTCTGGAATGTGCCAGGAGAACAGCTTCGGCTACAAGCAATGTTTCCGTTCAAGCCACCCATCGGTTATCGATCCACTCGATGATCTTGTGACAAGCGGCTCATCCCCAGGAGGCGGATTGACCGGCCAGGCCGTGCCCGGCGCGCGAAACCTGCCTGGGGTTATGAGGAAGCCTTCATCACGCCGCGCCAGGCTGGTTTCTACCCCGGTTGCCGTGCGCGTTGCCGCCACGGCACAATCGGGCCGAAAACCTCTGAGCGGGAGTCGCGGCGCTGCTTTATCATGCCGCGTCGCTGCGCTAGAAACGCGGGATGAACGACCTCACCCCCAACAGCCTGCGCGCCTGGCCGGATGCGCGCGGCCGCTTCGGCGAATATGGCGGCCGCTTTGTCGCTGAGACGCTGATGCCGCTGATCCTGGAACTGGAAGAGGCCTACAAGGCCGCCAAGGCGGACCCGTCTTTCCAGTCCGAGCTTGATTATTACCTCAAGCATTATGTCGGCCGGCCGAGTCCGCTCTGGTTCGCGGAGCGGCTGACGAAGGAGCTGGGCGGGGCGAAAATCTATTTCAAGCGCGATGAGCTGAATCATACCGGCGCGCACAAGATCAATAACTGCATCGGCCAGATCCTGCTCGCCAAGCGCATGGGCAAAACCCGGATCATCGCCGAGACCGGCGCGGGCCAGCACGGCGTGGCCACCGCCACGGTCTGCGCCCTGTTTGGCCTGCCCTGTACGGTTTACATGGGCGCCACGGACGTTGAGCGGCAGAAGCCGAACGTCTTCCGCATGAAGCTGCTGGGCGCGGAAGTCATCCCCGTCAGCTCCGGCGCCGCCACGCTGAAAGACGCGATGAACGACGCGATGCGCGACTGGGTCGCGAATGTGCGCGACACGTTCTACATCATCGGCACCGCCGCCGGGCCGCATCCGTACCCTGAGATGGTACGCGATTTCCAATGCATCATCGGCACCGAAGCGCGGGCGCAGATGCTGGAAGCCGAAGGCCGGCTGCCGGATGTGGCGGTGGCTGCAATTGGCGGCGGCTCGAACGCCATCGGCCTTTTCCACCCCTTCCTGGACGATTCCGCCGTGCGGCTGGTTGGCGTGGAGGCCGGCGGCCATGGGCTGGATACGGCCGCGCACGCGGCCAGCCTCTCGCGCGGGCGGCCGGGTGTGCTGCACGGCAACCGCACCTATCTGCTGCAGGATGATGACGGGCAGATCCTGGAGGCGCACTCCATCTCCGCCGGGCTGGATTATCCGGGCATCGGACCGGAGCACGCCTGGCTGCACGATATCGGCCGGGTGGAGTATGTCGCGGTGACGGACCAGGAGGCGCTGGACGCCTTCCAGCTCTGCACCCGCACGGAAGGGATCATCCCGGCGCTTGAGCCGAGCCACGCCTTGGCGCAGGTCAGCAAGATGGCGCCGACGATGGGCAAGGATCAGATCATTCTGATGAATCTTTGCGGCCGGGGAGACAAGGATATCTTCTCCGTCGCCAAATATCTGGGAACCGAGCTATGAGCCGCATCGCTGGCGTGTTCGCCGCCCTGCGCCAGGCAGGACGCGGCGCGTTGATCCCGTTCGTCGAAGCCTATGATCCGGACCGCGCCACCTCCCTCACCCTGCTGAAGGGCATGGCGGCGAACGGGGCGGATATCATCGAAATCGGCATGCCCTTCACCGACCCGATGGCCGATGGCCCCACCATCCAGGCCGCCGGGCGGCGCGGGCTGCTGGCCGGCGCCACGCTGAAGGGCGTGCTGGGGCTGGTGCGCGAATTCCGGCGGGAGAACAACCACACCCCGCTGGTGCTGATGGGCTATCTCAACCCCATCCTCTCCTATGGCGTGAAACCCTTCTGCGAGGATGCCGCCACGGCCGGGGTGGACGGGCTGATCATCGTCGATTTGCCGCCGGAAGAGGCGGATCTGGTGCTGCCGGATGCCAGCGCGAATGAGCTGGACGTGATCCGGCTCATCGCGCCCACCACCTCCGATGCGCGGCTGAAGCAGGTGCTCGCGGGCTCGTCGGGCTTTGTCTATTACGTCTCCATCACCGGCATCACCGGCACGCGCACCGCCTCGGCGGCGGATCTGGCGCGCGACATTCCGCGCATCCGCGCCGCGACCAACCTGCCGATCGCCGTGGGGTTTGGGGTGCGCACGCCCGAGCAGGCCGCCACCGTGGTGGCGCATGCGGATGCCGCCATCGTCGCCTCCGCGTTGATCGACAAGCTGTGCAAGGAAAACGCCGACGCGGTGCTGCGCGATGTTCTGGCCCTCTCAGAGGGTGTGAAAGGCGCGCGCAAGGCGGCATAAAACGTAAGGCAGCGCGGGAGAGGGCCACTCATGGGTTTCATCAAGTCGATCACCGAACGCTTGACCACGGGCCAGAAGCCCCCCGCCATCCGCTATGCGGATTTTTCCGCCCCGCCGCCGGAAGACGCACTGCCGCGCCTCGACCGTTCTGACCTCGATGCCTCCCCCCTGACGCCCGAGCAGCTGGAATGGCGCCGCGAGGGGGCGCTGATCCTGCGCAATTTCATCCCCGATGAGATCACCGAGCCCTACATCAAGCGCCGCGAGGCCCTTGGCGAGCGCCGCGGATGGGTGGAAGGCTATTGCTATCAATTCGTGCCGGAGATGCGTCAGCTTGCCCTCTATCCGCCGCTGATGGAGAAGCTGAAACTTCTGATCGGCGAAGAGATGATGCTGCATCTCTGCCTCACGGGCTGGGTTACATCGCGCCGCACCTGGCACCAGGATGACTACCTGAACCCCTCCTTCGTCAATTGCTGGTATGCGGCGGTTTGGATCGCGCTTGGCGATATCGAGCCGGATTGCGGGCCGTTCGAATATATTCCCGGCTCCCACCGCTGGCCGTTGATGCGCGGCGAAAAGGTGCAGGCATTATTGGGCAAAAAAGGGCAAGACCCGAAATGGCCAAGATTCGCTGAACGGTTTACCACGCCGGCGATTGAATATGAGATGAAGCAACATTCGGTGCAGCCGAAAACATTCCTGGCCAAGCGCGGCGATGTGCTGATCTGGCATGCCTGGCTTATGCATCAGGGCTCACTGGCAAAAATCAAGAACAAGGAGCGCCGTTCGCTCATCGCGCATTTCTCCGGCGTGAATCATCGCCAAGACATGATGGAAGCGTTCCGTTGCCGCGACGAGAACGGCCAGCTCTATATGCGCTTTCCTGGTCCTGTCGCTTGAGAGACCATGACCAACACTAAAAAAGGCCCCGGGGTTTAGCCGCGGGGCCTTTTTTATGGGCCGGTTGTCACCCGCCTGGGGAGGGTTCCGGTCAGTGCCAGTCGCCGCCGTGGTGGCCGTGCCAGCCGCCGTGCCAGCCACCGTCATAACCATGGTCATACCAGCCGCCGGGACCATACCAAACGCAGCCTGACAGGCCGAGAAGCATCAAGGGAAGCAGAATCAGTTTTTTCATGGGCCCTCACTTGCGGCGGCGCCACCCCCGACGCAACCGAGATCATGTTGATAACAAAGAGAAATTTTCTTAATTTTTGGCCATCAGCGGCATCGGCCGCAGGCCTTGCGCCAGCCCCTGGGTAAGGCCGTGCCTGTAGGGACATATGTCTCTTAAGAGAGCCTCTGGCCTGGCGGGGGCGGGCTCCCATGCCCGCCGCCAGGCATGACGCCGCATGTGTCTTAAGACTGGCCACCATCGTGGAACTGCCCGCTGCCGCCATGACCGCCTTGCGTGTGCTGCCCGCCACCCGGCGGCTGACCGCCAGCGCCACCATGCCAGCCATTTCCGCCGTGACCGCCTTGCGGGGGCTGCCCGCCGCCCGGCGGCTGACCGCCACCGCCATGCCAGCCACCGCCGCCATTGCCGCCTTGCGGGTGCTGCCCGCCGCCCGGCGGCTGATCGCCACCACCGCCATGCCAGCCACCGCCGCCATTGCCGCCTTGCGGGTGCTGCCCGCCGCCCGGCGGTGGACCGCCACCACCGCCATGCCAGCCACCATCGCCATTGCCGCCTTGCGGGTGCTGCCCGCCGCCCGGCGGTGGACCGCCCCCACCGCCATGCCAGCCACCACCGCCATGGTCGTCCCCATCATGGTCATGCCCGCCACCGCCATACACGCCGATGATGGTTGGGCCGCCTACATAAGCGGGCGAGGCGCCATAATACCCGCCGGACGGCACGTAATAGCCCGAGGAATAGCCACCGCCATATCCATAGCCGTAACCGCCCGGTTCAGCGACACAGCCGGTCAGCATCGTTGCAAGCAGCAAAGGAGCAAAAGCGCGTTTCATGATCACAATATAATGCGCCGCGCCGTGGCTTGATTACGGCAAGATTAGAGCAACCCCCAGGCAAAAAAATCAGGGTTCTCCCAGCCCGGCTTGCCGTAGCGTAAGGGGGCGAAGCTGGCGGTGAGCACCGCACCGCCCGCCGCCTCCAGCACCGCCTGCGGGGCGGCGGTGTCCCATTCCATGGTGCGGCCAAGGCGGGGGTAGAAATCCGCCACCCCTTCCGCCAGACGCAGGAATTTCAACGCCGAGCCGATATTGGTGAGATGCGCCACCTTGTGCGCGGCAAGGCAGGACGCCAACTCCGGCGCGTCCTGGTAATGGCGGGAGGCGAAGACCGTCAGCCCCTCCGCGGGCGCATGGCGGGCAGAGATTTGTTCCTCAAGCCCGCCACCGCGCCGCCGCCAAGCCCCCTGCCCCACCAGCCCGAAATGCAGCTCGGTGAAGGCCGGTGAGGCCACCGCCCCCAGCACCGGCGCGCCATTCTCGATCAGCCCGATACACACCGCGAACTCATCGCGCCCGGCGGCGAATTCGCGCGTGCCATCCAGCGGGTCCACCAGCCAGTAGCGGGTGGCGGGCGCGGTGATGCGCCCGCCGGCCACCTCCTCCTCCGCCACCACGGGAATGTCCGGCGCCGCCGCGCGCAGCCCGGCGGTGATCAGCGCCTCGGCTTGCTTGTCCGCCAGCGTCACCGGGGTGGAATCGGCCTTGTTCTCGACGATGAACCCCGCCGCGCGGATGGACCTTATGGCGGCGGCGGCCTCGTCGGCCAGGCGCACAGCGAGGGTGAGAAGCTCATGCATGGGGTTTGTGTAACCCTGCCCGTGTGGCTGGCCAAGCCGTCATGCGGTGGTATGGTTGTGACCAACAGATGACGGAGTGGTCGCATGGTCGAGATTTTGTTCGGAAAATTGGCGCTGCCGAAGGATGGCGTGCTGGTGCTGCCGGTGGGCGAGGAGCTGCCCTTGACCGGCGAAGCCGCCGTGCTGGACGAGACGCTGGGCGGTACCTTGAGCAAGGCGATGGCAGCGGCCGCGTTCAAGGGCAAGGCCGGGCAGAGCCTGAACGTCTATAATGCCGGGCCCTATAAATGCGTGCTGCTGGTGGGCGCGGGCAAGGAGGATGCGCCCCGCCGCGCCGAGCTGCTGGGGGCATCCATCGCCGCCGCGCTGGCCAAGGAGAGCGAGGCTGCGATTCTAACCGACGGTTTTTCGGCTGAACAGGCGGCGGAGATCGGCCTGGGGGCGCGGCTGCGCGCCTATAAATTCGATAAATACCGCACCACCCAGAAGCCCGATGAGAAGGCCAAGCTCAAGACGCTGAAGCTGCTCACCGCCGCGCCGAAGGAGGCCGAGGCGGCCTGGGAGATCGCCGACGCGGTGGCGACCGGCGTGGAATTCACCCGCGACCTCGTGACCGAGCCCGCCAACGTGCTCTACCCGGCGGAATTCGCCGAGCGCACCGAAGGGCTGAAGAAACTGGGGCTGAAGATCGAAATCTTCGACCAGAAGGATCTCGAAAAGCTCGGCTTCGGCACACTGCTTTCCGTCAGCCAAGGCTCCGTGCGCGAGCCGCGCATGGTGGTGATGCAATGGCTCGGCGCCTGCGGCCATGGCAACGAGAAAAAAGGCGATGACAAGAAGGGCTCCAAGAAACCGAAGGACCCGCTGGTGTTCGTCGGCAAGGGTGTCACCTTCGACACCGGCGGCATCTCCATCAAGCCCGCCGCCGGGATGGAGGACATGAAATGGGACATGGCCGGTGCGGGCACGGTGGCCGGGCTGATGGCGGCCCTGGCCGGGCGCAAGGCAAAGGTGGATGCCATCGGCCTTGTCGGGCTGGTTGAGAACATGCCCTCCGGCAGCGCCACCCGCCCGGGCGATGTGGTGAAGAGCTATGCCGGCAAGACGGTGGAGATTCTGAACACCGATGCCGAAGGCCGCCTGGTGCTGGCCGATGTGCTCTATTACGCGCAGGAGCGTTTCGCGCCGAAATTCATGGTCAACCTCGCCACCCTCACTGGCGCCATCATCGTCGGCCTCGGCCATGAATATGCCGGGCTGTTCTCCAACAATGACGAGCTGGTCGGCAAACTCACCGAGGCGGGCGAGGCGGTTGGCGAGAAGCTCTGGCGGATGCCCCTCTCGAAGGAGGGCGAGGCCTATGACAAGGAGCTGGATTCCCCCATCGCGGACGTGAAGAATATCGGTGGCGGGCGCGCGGGCGGCTCCATCACCGCCGCGCAGTTCCTGCAGCGCTTCGTCAACAACACGCCCTGGGCGCATCTGGACATCGCGGGCACGGCCTGGGCCACGAAGAATGCGGGGGTGACGCCAAAGGGCGCCACCGCTTTTGGCGTGCGCCTGCTGGACAAATTCGCCCGCGGCTTCGAGGGCTGACATGTCAGCCCCTGAACTGCTGATCGAAGCCATCCTGGGGGACCGGAACGATCCCGCTCTGGCCAAGAGGATTCACGATCTTGGCCATCATGGCGGGCGGATCGAGACGCTGGTTGTCAGCGCCGAAGACCTGCCCCGCCGGCGCTTCCACGCGCACACCGATTACGGCACGCCCTGCTTCGTGGCGCTGCCGCGCGATGTTGCCTTGACTGACGGTGCGGTATTGCACCTAACGGACCAGCGCGCCGTGGTGCTGAAGGTGGGCGCGCAGGACTGGCTGAAACTCCAACCCTTGAACGGCGGCGGGCTGGAGCTTGGCTATATGGCCGGCAACCTGCATTGGCGCGTGCGCTTTGAGGATGGCTGTTTGCTGGTGGCGGTGGATCATCCGCGTGAAACCTACCTCGCCCGGCTGCATGAGCTGGAGCATGCGGGCAAGGTGAAGGTTCTGGCGTGAGTGACCTGCTCGCCCTGCTGCGCGGCCTGCAATTTGCGGATGGGCAATTCCCCTCCGGCGGGTTCGCCTTTTCCTGGGGCATTGAAAGCCTGGCCGCTGACGGGCTGCTCACCCGTGCCGGCTGGCCGGATTTTCTGGCCGGGCAGATGGAGCATCGCTGGGCGCCGCATGACCGGCCCTTGATCGCCCATGCGTTTCGCGCGGCCCGCGACCATGCGGCGCTGGTTGAGCTGGACGAGCTGGCGGAGGCGCTTTCCATCGCCTCCGCCGCGCGTGAGGGTTCGCGCCGGGCCGGGGCGGCCCTGCTCGGCACCCATGCGCGGCTCGGCACGCCCGGCGCCGCTGAGTACCGCGCGCTGGTGACGGCTGAGACCACCCCCGGCCATTTGCCGGTGGTGATGGGGCTGGTGCTGGCGGGGGCGGGGCTGGATTTGCAAACCGCTTTGGCCGTCTCTGCCCATAGCAGCGCGCAATCGCTGGGCTCGGCGGCCGTGCGGCTGGGGCTCATCGGCGCGCTGGATGCGCAGAGCGCGTTGCAGCGCCTGCAGCCGCGCCTCTCGGAGCTGATCGCCGACCCCATCCCCCCCGTGGACGATATCGGCAGCTTTACCCCGCTGACGGACATCGCGATGATGCGCCACCCTTTCCAGCAGCAGCAGCTTTTCTCCAATTAGCGACTGTCGCAAGAAAAGACTTTGAACTAAGTTTCAAAAGTTTTTTGGTGCCGCTTTTTTTCAAAAAAGCGGCGAAGGGCGCCCCCAAAAATTTTTGATTTTTTGAAATCACACCGGAGTGCACGATGAATCTAAGCCCCACCGAGCTTGAGCGCCTGACTATCTTCACGGCGGCCGAGCATGCGCGGCGGCTGAAGGCGCGTGGCGTGAAACTCTCCCACCCCGAGGCGGTGGCGCTGATCGCCGATGAGATGCTGCTCGCCGCACGCTGCGGGCAGGCTTATGAGGATATCGTGAACATGGCGGCATCGCTGCTCACCCCCGCCGATGTCGAGCCCGGCGTGCCCAGCCTTGCCGAATTCATCGCCGTCGAGGCGAGCTTTCCCGAAGGCACCAAGCTCGTCATCGTCTTCCGCCCCATCGCCGATGGGCAGGAGGATGAAGGCGTGGACGTGCCGGGCGAGATCATCGCCGCCGAGGGCGAGATTGAGCTGAACGAAGGCCGCCAGCGCATCGAAATCGAGGTGCTGAACACAGGCGACCGCGACATCCAGGTGCGCAGCCACGCGCATTTCTTCGAAACAAACCCGGCGCTGGACTTCGACCGCCGCGCCGCCTTCGGCTTCCGGCTGGATGTCGCCTCCGGCTCGGGCGTGCGCTTCGAGCCCGGCATCTCCCGCAAGGTGACGCTGGTGGCGATGGCGGGGGAGCGCATCGTACACGGCCAGGGCGGGCTGACGCGCGGGCGGCTGGATGATCCGGACATCGCGGCTTCGGCCCTGGAAGCGGCCCGCGCACGCGGCTATCGGGGGGCTTGAACCATGGTGAAGATCACCCGCGCGGAGTACGCCGCCACATTCGGTCCCACCAAGGGCGACATGGTGCGGCTGGGCGATACCGGCCTGCTGGCCGAGATCGAGCATGACTACACGGTCTATGGCGATGAGCTGACCACCGGCGCCGGCAAGGCCATGCGCGATGGCGAAGGCTTCCAGACCACCGGCACCCGCGCCTCCGGCGCGCTGGACGCGGTGGTGCAGAACGCCACCATTTTCGACCCCGTGCTTGGCATCGTGAAGGGCGATATCGGCATCCGCGACGGGCGGATCGTCGGCATCGGCAAGGCGGGCAATCCGGACATCATGGCGGGCGTTCACCCGGACCTGCGCACCGGCCCCAACACCGCCGTGCATCATGGCGAGCCCTACATCATCACCGCCGGGGCCATTGAAAGCCACGCGCATTTCCTCTGCCCGCAGCAGAGCGACCACGCGCTGGCGGGCGGCACCACCACCATCATCGGCATGTCGCCGGGGCCGTATTTCGATGTCAGCTGTTCCGGCCCGGAGATTCTTGGCCAGATCCTCCAGGCGGCGGAGTTCTCGCCGTTGAATTTCGGCTTTCTCGGGCGCGGCTGTTCGGACCCTGGCGCGGTGGAGGAAACCGTCTCCGGCGGCGCGCTGGGGGTGAAAATCCATGAGGATTTCGGCGCCTCCGGGGCCGTGATCGATGGTTGCCTCATCGCCGCCGACCGCCATGATTTCAGCGTCTGCCTGCATACGGACACGATCAACGAATACGGCTTCTGCGAGGATACGATCCGCGCCATCGCGGGCCGTTCCATCCATATGTTCCATACGGAAGGTGCCGGTGGCGGCCACGCGCCGGATTTGCTGCGGGTGAACGGCTTTGCCAATGTTCTGCCCGGCTCCACCAACCCCACCAACCCCTTCACCGCCTATGCGCTGAATGAGGGGTTGCCGATGACCATGCTCGCGCATGCGATGAACTGGCGCCTGGCCGAAGACCTCGCCTTCGCGGAATCGCGCGTGCGGCCGCAGACCATGGCGGCGGAGGATCTGCTGCACGACATGGGCGCCATCTCCATCTTCTCGACCGACAGCCAGGGCATGGGGCGGCTGGCCGAAAACGTCGCCAAATGCTGGCAGCTTGCCAGCGTGATGAAAAAGCGCCTGGGCCGCCTGCCGGAGGAGAAAACCGCGCGGGCGGATAATGAGCGCATCAAGCGCTATCTCGCCAAACTCACCATCAACCCGGCCATCGCGGCGGGGATTGACGCGCATGTGGGCTCCATCCAGCCCGGGCGCATGGCGGATCTGGTGTTCTGGCCGCGGGCGAGCTTTGGCATCAAGCCGCGCGTGGTGATGAAGAACGGCTTCATCGTCTGGGCCACATGCGGCGACGCCAATGGCAGCATGATGGATAGCGAGCCGAACATCCAGCGCCCGATGTGGGGCAGCCTGGGCGGCTCGCCCGCCACGCTCGGCGTGACCTTCGTCTCGCAACTCGCCATCGAGGCGGACCGGCACCGCAAGCTGGCGCTGCGCAAGGCGTTCGTGCCCATCGCCAGCACCCGTCATCTCGGCAAGGCCGACATGCTGCATAACAACGCCTTGCCGAATATCGAGGTGGACAGCGAAACCTTCGAGGTTCGCGCCGACGGCAAACCGCTTGCCGGCGAGCCGGCGGCGCATGTGCCGCTGAACCGCGCCTACATGCTGCGATGACCCTGCCCTGCCAGCTTGATCTGAGTTTTGCCCCCGGCAGCCGCGGGCGGACCATTCTGGCGGAGCGGCGCGCGAGCTATCCTTACAGCATCACCGCGCCGATCGTTCAGGCTGACGGCACGGCGCGGCTCACGCTGCAATCCATCTCCGGCGGGCTCTATGGCGGCGAAACGCTCAGCCAGCATATCAGGCTGGGCGCAGGCGCCTCTGCCCGGCTGGTGCAGCCCGCCGCCACCACCGTGCGCCGCCGGGCGCAGGCGGGCCCGGCGCGGCAGAGCATCAGGCTGGAGGTGGGTGCCGGGGCGCGCCTCATCTACGCCACCCGCCCGCTGATCATGCTACCCGGCTCGGCACTGCGCCAGGATTGGGAGGTCAGCCTCGCGCCCGGCGCGCTGGTGATTCTGTGGGACGGCTTTGTCAGCCATAGCCCGAAGGGCGAGGCGCCGGACTGGATGCTCGCCTCCCGCCTTACCGCCCGCACGGCTGAGGGCAGGCTGTTGGCGGCGGAGCGCATGGTCGTGCAGGGCGCGGCGCTGGGGAGCGGCTTTCAAGGGGCTTCAGGCGCTTTCAGCGCCTTCGGGAAATTCTGGTGCCTCGGCGCCACCGCCGGGATCACCCCGGCGGAAACAGTGCTGCGCGGGCTTGATAACATCCGCACCGGCAGCACGGCCCTTCCCGGCCATGCGGGCTTTACCATCGCCCTCGCGGCATCGGATGGCGGCGCCCTGAGCGCGGCGATGGACCAGATTCTGGCCCGGCTGGACGCGCCATCATCGCGGTGAACCGCTGCGGGCTCGCTCTGAGACCACGGCCCCTCCGCCCGCC
>Ga0335083_10007820_pt1 | contig 13138 bp, 10 predicted proteins | sample Lox_Sample_42_FD_206716 | JGI IMG/M metagenome (GOLD analysis project Ga0335083, IMG submission 206716) | Soil microbial communities from Loxahatchee National Wildlife Refuge, Florida, United States - Lox_Sample_4.2 | ecosystem: Environmental > Terrestrial > Soil > Wetlands | place: USA...
GCGCGAAGGGCGTGGTGACGCTCAACGCCACGATTGGCAAGGACGGCCACATCAAGGCCGTGAAGGTGGTCTCCGGACACCCGATGCTGCAGAATGCGGCCGTGGAAGCCGTCAAGCAGTGGATTTATAAGCCCACGCTGCTGAACGGGACCCCGGTCGAGACCGAAACCCAGATCATGCTGAATTTTGTCGGCGAGCGGTAGAACCTCTCCGGCGCCAATTTCCAGTCTCTCTCCTCAGGGCGCACTCGACCGCCGCTGGGCCGGCTTGGAGCCTGTCCGGCGGCGGTCAAAAATGGGCTTGACGTACGAAATACTTCGTAGTAGTCTCTTCGTAGATGAGCAAGCCGCAGGACCTGCCGCGACCTACCGATGCCGAGCTGGACATTCTGGCCGTCTTGTGGAGCCGGGGCGCCAGTACTGTCCGCGAGGTTCACGAAGCGCTACAGACGCGCAAGCCGGCCCAGTACACGACCATTCTCAAGCTGCTCCAGATCATGGCCGAGAAGGGCCTGGTCCGCCGCGATGAAACGCAGCGCGCGCACGTCTACCAGGCCAGCCGGCCGCGCGAGTGGACGCAGCGGCAGCTTGCAGGCGATCTTCTTCAGCGCGCATTCGGCGGGTCTGCACGCGCGTTCGTACTGGGAGCGCTGGCCGCAAAAAGGGCGACGAAAGAAGAGCTTGCCGAGCTGCGCCGTCTGCTCGATGAATACGAGGAGGGCAAATGAGTCTCGTAGTATCGAATGCGCTCGCATGGGCGCTGGTACATTTCCTATGGGAAGGCGCGGCTCTCGCGTTCTTCCTCCTCTTCTTCACCCGCGCTTCGGCGCGTGTGCGGTATTGCGCCGCATGCGCGGCGCTGTTCGCCATGCCACTCGCCTTCGCGGTGACCTTCCTGCGCCTGTGGCAGCCTCCCGTCGCCTCGGCCGCGCACCGCCTCGTTCCGCAGCTTACGGCCGTCCCGGGTCTTGGCGCCGCGACGAACGATTGGGCCTCGCCGGCCGGTCCGCTGTGGTCGTGGCTGGTCCCGCTCTGGATCACCGGCGTCATGGTTTTCTACATGCGAAGCTTCGGCGGCTGGTGCGCCGCCCGCCGCCTCCGCGTGCGTGGTGTTGCAATGCCCGCAGCCGCATGGCAGGAACGCCTTCGCGGCCTGCACGCGCAAATCGGCGTGAGACGCCCGGTGAGCATTCTCGAGTCCTGCCTCGCCGAGGTGCCGGTCGTCATCGGCTATCTCCGTCCGGTCATCCTTCTTCCCGCCGGGCTGGCCACGGGCTTGACCACAGACCAGGTCGAGGCGCTGCTGATCCACGAGCTGGCCCACATTCGCCGCCACGACTACCTGGTCAACCTGCTCCAAACCGCCGTCGAAGGCCTGCTTTTTTACCACCCCGCCGTGTGGTGGGTGAGTCACGTCATCCGCACGGAGCGTGAGCACTGCTGCGACGACGCGGTCGTGGCTCTGCGCGGCGATGCCCGCGGATACGCCGCCGCCCTGACCACTCTCGAAGCCATGCGCGCGCCTCAAGCCGTACTCGCCGCGACGGGCGGCAGCCTGGTGCATCGCGTACGCCGCCTTCTGCGCCAGCCGGAAGGCCCGCAGACATCTCTGGTACCAGCGGTTTGCGCAGCGATCCTACTGCTGGGGGCGATGAGCTTCCTTCCGGCATGGCAGCAGCAGGCCCCCCCCGAACCTGCCCTTAAGGAAGGATCCGCCGAGGCTCGTGGACCGTACCAGAAGTGGCTTACCGAAGACGTGGCCTACATCATCACCAGCGAGGAGCGCTCCGGGTTCAAACGTCTCCAGACCGATGCCGAGCGCGAGCGGTTCATCGAACAGTTCTGGCTCCGCCGCGACCCGACGCCCGGCACGCCGGAGAACGAGTTCAAAGAAGAGCACTACCGCCGGATCGCGTACGCCAACGACCGGTTCTCGGATCCCGACCTGGCCGGCTGGAAGACCGACCGCGGCCGGGTCTACATCGTCTATGGCCCGCCTGACGAGAAGGAGAGCCATCCCGCCGTGAATCCGCCCAACGAGCAGTGGCTCTACCACCACATCGAGGGCGTCGGTGAAAATGTAGTGGTCGAGTTTGTCGATGAGGGCGGCCACATGCGGATGACTTCCGACCCGCATGGCGCCCCGCCGAAGAGGTGATGATCAGGCGTGTTGTAGCGCTAGAATGGGTGCGATGCCACGCGCACTCCTGATTCTTTTTACAGCCGCCCTTTCTGCCTCAGCCCAGGTCAAAATCACCCCCGGCGATGGCAAAGTCTCGATTCAAATCGCCGGCAAGCCGTTTAGCGATTTCTACATCTCGGGCAGAGCTTTCGATGCCGAGGTCACCAAACCTTATCTTTGGCCTCTACGGGCTCCCAGCGGCACGTATATCACCCGCGCCTGGCCGATGCAGGACGTTCCCGAAGAGGCCGGCGAAAAGAAGCCGACGCGCAACGGACCACCTGCCATGGACCACCAGCACCAGCGGGGCCTCTGGTTCGCCCACGACAACGTCAACAAGCTCGATTTCTGGAACAACGAGTGGTCCTACGTCACCGACCTGCATCGCAAAAATCTCGGCCGCATCAGCCTGAAGAGTCTGGGCGAGGTGAAGAGCGGCAAAGACAAGGGCTCCATTGCCGCCACGTTCGAATGGGGCGACATCGAGCGCACCGCGCCGCCCATCCTCACCGAGTCGCGCGTCATGACCTTTTACTCCGAGGACAAGCTGCGCTACTTCGATATCGACATCACCCTTACCGCGATCCAGACGGTTGTCTTCGGCGACGGCAAGGACGGCGCTTTGGGCATCCGTCTCCGCCCCCTGCTCCAGGAAGATAAGGACAAAGACAATCCGCACATCATCAACGCCGATGGCCTGGCGGGCGAAAAGGCGCTGTGGGGCAAACCGTCCAACTGGTGCGACTACTCCGGCACGATCAACGGCGAAAAAGTGGGCGTCGCCATCCTGGACAACCCCGCCAACCCGCGCCATCCGGTGCGCTGGCACGCGCGCGCCTACGGGCTCTTCGCTGCCAACCCGTTCGGCGTCTCCGCGTTCACCAACGACAAGAGTCAGGATGGATCTCTGACGCTCGAAGCCGGCAAGAGCCTGCGCTTGCGGTATCGGGTGATCATCCACGAAGGCGATGTGAAAGACGCCAATATCGCTGCGCTGTGGACCAAGTACGCCGGGATCTGAGCTACTCCTTCAGCTTCGGGAACAATGCGCGGTCCAGAATCCGCCTCGTGAGATCTTCCATGGTGAGATACTTGTCCTGCTCGCAGTCGCGATAGTAGAGCCTGTCGTTCGGCAGCAGGCCCACCTCGACCGCCAGAGAGTACTCGCCGCGCTCGACCCGAAAACCCGGGATCTCAGGCACCGTTAAGACCTCCACCTTCGCCGCGGGCTGCCACTTGGCGTTCTGCGACTCTCGCACCGTCAGCTTGATTCGTCCGGGCAGAAGCTGCACTTCGGCCGACTCAGCGCCGAACGAAGCAGTGTAATCGGCGATGCAGTCTTTCAGCAGTGCGTGCAGTTCCTCGAGCGCCACCGGAAGCCGGCCGAGTGTGGACTCCTCCCGTTTCCGGCGGTCCAGTTCTTCCTGAATTCGCATGCGTAGCCACTCGAAGCGCATCGCTGTGAACTTCAATAGTACCGCGTAAGGGGAGTGTGGGCCGGAGATACTCGCCCGTCAAGGCTGGGTGTCGGCCGCGATCCCGATACTCTGGAGGAACTGCGCGTCTTCGGGGCTGTGCATATGCGGATCGGACCCCGGGTCCGCCGGCGGGCACATCTCCGCACACTCCGACAGAGACCTGCTGACGAACAAAACCCGGCTGCAGGACGAGCACCAGAAATGAACCACCAGGCGCCGGTCGCTGGTTACGCCCACTTCCAGAATGCGATCGGGGACCTCGCCGCAAGGACAGGCTAGCTGAATCGCGCGGTAGTTCATGAGTTAGTTATCTCATGGGGGTATTGCAGGTTAACAGGACTAATTCAGTCACGTATGTACTAGAGGTATGAATCGAAAGTACTAGTGATTTTACCTTCCCTTCAATTTTACCTGCGCATCGCTCAGGCCGTGGCGGGTCATCATGCTCTCGATGTCGGCGATCTCGACTGGAACGACTGCGGACAGGTTTTCGTACCCGGTCTCCGTAATCAGGATCATGTCTTCCAGCCGGATTCCCACGTGCTCCTCCGGGATCTGCATGGCCGGCTCGATCGTAAACACCTGCCCCGGCTCCAGCGTCGGTGTCGGATTGCGCACATCGTGCACCTCCATGCCGACGTTATGGCCGAGCGAGTTCGCCCGGCTGTTGCGATACCGTTCAACAAATTCAGCGGCTGCCTTCCTGATCCTCTCGTCGGTGAACGGGTAGTTCACCAGGATCGCGTCCATCTTTCCAACGGCGGTCCGGATCACGTCCGCTGGAAGCGCGTGCACCCGGATCGAGGTCATCAGAGCCTGGTAGAGCCGCAAGTAGATCGTGTAGAACTCGCGCTGCCTGGGAGTGAATTTTCCATTGGCCGGGAACACGCGTGTAACGTCGCTCGCGTAGTACTTGTAGTCCGGCGCATAGTCGAACTGCACCAGGTCGCCGTCGTCCAGGGCTCGCGTGTCGCGGTGGTAATGCGAATACCAGGTGTTTTCGCCGGTCGCGATCAGCGCGAAATAGGCCGGCCCATACGCTCCGTTTTTCTTGAACACGTACTCGGCGTCGGCTTGCAGCTCATACTCCTTCATCCCCGGCCGGGCGTCGCGCATGGCTTCGATGATTCCCAGCCCAGCGATCCGCGTCGCCTCGCGCAGAACGGCGATTTCGCGGGGGCTTTTGGTACCGCGCAGCTCGTCGAGAATCAGGTCGAGGTCCTTGATTTCCGATTTGGGCGACTGGTTCTTCAGGTGCGCGATGAACGCCTCCTCGCGCGACTCGCGCCCGTCCCACGAGTCGTTTTTAGTGGCGCGGGCAAGGGCGGCCGGATCGCTTGCCGAGGCGCACCCCAACACTTCCGGCCGGAACGGTGTGTAGATCGTCCGGCCCTCTTTGGCCACGCTATCGAGCAGCGCCTTGAAATCGTCGCGGGCGAGCACGGACTCGATGCCCGTGGTGCGTGCCGCCTCCTCGCCCGGGACCAAGCCCGGCCCGAACATGTTCCTCTCGCGGCGCTCATTTTTCGGGTTTAGGAATAGAGTCGAGCGCTTGGCGCTGCCGTCCATCACCAGGATTGCGCGCGGCTCGACCACGCCAGAAATATAGAAAAACTGGTTCGCCTGCCGCAGCGGCTGCTCGCCCGGGCGCTCCGTGGTGCCCTGCAGAATCGCCACCGCGTCTCCGATTTTCGCCATGACGCGTGCCCGGCGTGCCGAGAACTCCTCCGGCGGAAATATGTCGCTTCCCTGAAACACGGGTTGCGCGGCCAGAGGAAGGGTCAAGATCCACAGCAGACGATGCATCGTGTACCTGCCTGTAAGCGCTTACTGAGCTGAAATGTCGCTCAGGTATACTAGCTATAGACTATCCCGATGGCAACCACAACCCAAACTTCCACTACCGGCGCGTTCAAAAACGAGCCGCTCGCCAATTACCGCCTTGAAGAGAACGCCCGCGGCATGCGCGAGGCGATCGCCCAAGTGCGCAAGGAACTCGGCCGCGAATACGATCTCGTGATCGGCGGCAAACGGCTCAAGACCAGCGAAAAGATCCGCTCTATTAACCCGGCGAAGCCGTCCGAGGTGGTTGGCATTCACCAGAAGGCCGGGGCCGAGCACGTCGAACCCGCCATGCAGGCCGCTCTCGCCGCGTTCGAAACCTGGAAGTACGCCCCAATCGAACAGCGCACTGGCATTCTCTTCCGCACCGCCGAAATCCTGCGCAAGCGCAAGTACGAATTCAACGCCTGGCTGGTGCTCGAGGTAGGCAAGAACTACGACGAAGCCGAGGCCGACACGTGCGAAGCCATCGACTTTCTGGAGCTCTACGCGCGCCAGGCGCTGGTGCTCGATAAGGCCGAACCCGTGGTCCAACTTCCCGGCGAGCGCGATTACCTGCGCTACATCGCGCTGGGCGTGGGCGCCGTCATCTCACCGTGGAACTTCCCCAACGCCATCGCGCTCGGCATGACCGCCGCCAGCATCGTCTGCGGCAACACCGTCATCCTCAAGCCCTCGAGCGATTCCCCCACCATCGCCGCCAAATTCTTCGAGGCCCTGGAAGAAGCGGGCCTTCCTCCGGGGGTGGTGAACTTCTGCCCGGGCGCGGGCGCGACCTTCGGCAATGGAGTCGTCGCACATCCCAAGACCCGGTATATCGCCTTCACCGGCTCGCGCGACGTCGGCCTGGATATCAACACGCGTGCCGCGCAGCCTCAGAAGGGCCAGGTCTGGATCAAGCGCACGGTGCTCGAGATGGGCGGCAAGGACACCATCGTGGTCGATGCGGACGCCAATCTCGACGCCGCGGTCGCCGGCGTGACCGCCGCAGCCTTCGGATACCAGGGCCAGAAATGCTCTGCGTGCTCGCGCGCCATCGTGCACCAGGATATCTACGACGAGTTTCTTTCCAGGCTGAAAGATGCCGCCGAACAGATTCAGATCGGCTCGCCGGAGGAGAATGCGCCCATGGGCCCGGTGATCAACGAGGGCGCCATGAAGTCGATCCTGAACTACATCGCGATCGGCAAAAAAGAAGGCCGCCTGATCGCCGGAGGCGCGCGTGCCGCGGGCGAGGGCTACTTCATCCAGCCGACGGTGATCGCCGATATCGGCCCGCAGGCTCGTCTCTCGCAGGAGGAGATCTTCGGCCCGGTGCTCGCAGTCATCAGGGCTCGCGATTACGACGAGGCTCTCGCCATCGCCAACAACACCGAGTACGGTCTCACCGGCGCGGTCTACACCACCAGCCCGGATAAGATCGAGCGTGCCAAGCGCGAGTTCCACGTCGGCAACCTCTACATCAACCGCAAGTGCACCGGCGCGGTAGTGGGCGCCCACCCGTTCGGCGGCTTCAATATGTCCGGCACTGACTCCAAAGCCGGCGGCACCGACTATCTCTACCTCTTCAGCCAGGCCAAAGCCATCGGCCACAAACTGTGAGTGCCCTCCGCCTTCATGCGCTGGACGTCCCAATTCGCAGACTACCTGAAGTGGTCGGGCGAAATCTCCAATCGCCCGGCCAAGGATAAGCTCGCCGCCGAAATCGCGGGAATGGTCAAAGACGGCGACGTGATCGGCGTCGGTTCCGGTTCGACGAGTTTCCTCGCCGTACAGGCTATCGGCGAGCGGATCCAGCACGAAAAACTCCGCTGCGTCGCGATCCCCACTTCCGCGGAAGCCGAGCTCGCCTGTGTCGCCTGCGGTTTGCCCGTCACCTCGCTGGTCGCCGCTCGTCCCAACTGGTCCTTCGACGGCGCGGACGAGGTCGACCCTGGCCGCAATCTGATCAAAGGCCGCGGCGGCGCGATGTTCAAAGAAAAGCTCCTGATCTACGCTTCGCCCAAGCCCTATATCCTCGTGGACCAGTCCAAGCTCGTTCCAAAACTCGGCGAGCGCTTTCCGATCCCGGTCGAAGTGCACCTGCTGGGGTTGACGGTTGCCGAAGCCGGCCTGCTGAAACTCGGCGCCAGTGAAGTCATCCTCCGCCCCGCCAAAGGCAAAGATGGCCCGGTAGTCACCGAAAACGGCAACCTCATCCTCGACGTCCGGTTTCCCGAAATCGGCCCCGAGACCGAACGCGATATCAAGGCCGTGCCCGGCGTCATCGAATCGGGCCTGTTCTGGGGCCTGCCGGTCGAAACGCTGGTCGTCTGACCGGCCGTCCCCGTCCATGAGCGGTCGCCGGCCGCGATGAACGGCGCCTGCCGCTCATTATCCGCGTGCGCCGCTCACCGGAATTCGGTATCTCCCGATCCTGATCTCCGCGTAGCATTCCAACAGGAGAACCGAAATGAAGACCATCCTCGCCTTACTTGCTCTAGCCGCCGGCGCGCTCGCTCAATCTCCCACACTCCAATGCGGCCAATCCACCTGGCGCATCAACGGTCTCGAGACGTATTGCCAGATCTTGGAGATCTCGGCCCCATTCGGCGGATCACTTGCCGTCAGCGCCGCGAACGGCGCGATCGCCATCCATGGCTGGGACGGGTCCGACGTCCTCATCCGCGCTCAGATCCAGACCGCCGCGGCGACCGTCTACGACGCCCAAGCCCTCGCCACCCAGGTCAGCATCGATACCTCCAATAACCAGGTGCATGCCTCCGGCCCGAGTTCCACGCCGTCCCGAAACTGGTCGGTGAACTACGAAATCTACATGTCCCGCGCGGTGGACCTGGCTCTCACCACCGCCAACGGCGCCATCTCGATCAGCGACCTTCAAGGTCACATCCAGTTCACTGTCAGCAATGGGGCCGTCGCACTTGCCAACCTCGACGGCCAGGTCCAGGGGAAGGTTGCCAATGGCGCCATCGCCATCGCGCTGGGCGGCGATCACTGGGATGGCGCGGGCCTCGACGTAACCGCCAGCAACGGAGCCATCGCCATAACCGTCCCGCATGATTACTCCGCCCACTTCGATGCCGCTACCACGGTTGGAGTCGTCACCACCAACTACCCCGTGCCGCCGTCGAAGGGCAAGTGGGGCATCCCAGGTCTGGGAGGCAGCCTGTCCTTCGATGCCGGCTCCGGCGGCGCGACCATTCACGTCGCCACGACCGTGGGTACCGTCCGCATCGAGCAGGCCAACTAACCGCTGCTAGGAACCCTGTGCCACTAAGGCAAGAGGACGAATGGGGGCGCCGGTGGCGCCCCGGATCTTCAAGGGCGCGGCTACGAAGACGAATTCGTGAACGCCGGCGGCCGCCAAGGCTTCGAGGTTCAAGCACTCGATGATGTGAATGCCGCTCTCCACCAGCAGATGGACATGGACCGGCATGGAAGGATCAGGGAGCTTCTCGAATGCCACGGTGTCCGCCCCGGCGGCAAGAATGCCGCGCGAGCTCAGCCACCGTGCGCCGGCAATCGCAGGGCCTGGGCCGCGGGCGTCGTTGACGAACTGTCGCGGCGTTTCGAAGTAGCGCGCCCAGCCGGTGCGAAGCAGGACCACATCTCCGCGCCGGATCTCGCACGTCTGCGCGCGCTCGAGCATTTCGGGCGTAACTTCGCAGTCGGCAGGCAGAGGCTCGCCGGGCGCGAGATCGAGCAACACGCCGCGGCGAAGGATCGGGGCGATGGTATCGACGGAGTATTGCCGGAGGCCGGCGCCGTAGGACTGTGCGGAGGACACATCCACGCCGCCATGGAGTTTGCCGCCGCACGAGAAGTGGCACAGGGCATCGATGTGGGTGCCGACATGGCTGCCGAGCGCGATGGCGTCCGCGGCCGAACTGTTGCCGGCAGGTCCGACCGAATCGCCGTGCTGCTTGGTCAGGCCGAAGAGGAACGGCGGGTGCGTCGGGTAGTGCGGCATGCCGGTGAAGTAAGGCTGCGCGAGGTCGAAGACCCGAGCGCCGGTGATGGCTTCAAGTAAGTCGGGCATCAGAAACGGAAGTGCAAGCCGAACTGCACTACCCGGGGATTATAGAACATGTAAGAGATCACGCCGAAGGTGGTGGTGTTGATGTTCTGATCGCCGCTCCAGAATGTCGCGTGATTGAGACAGTTGATGGCGTCCATGCGGAGCTCCAGGCTCCTGGTTTCGGTAAATTGAATTGCTTTGTTCAGGCTGGTATCGAGATCGAAGGTCCAGGGGCCGTCGAACATGCGGCGCTGGAGGCCGCCGATGGTACCCGCGGTCGGATTGAAGAAAACCTGGCCGTTGAACCAGGGGGCGCCGTCGGGATTGACGCCGGTACCGTCGGCCGGGTTGATGGCAGATTGCGCGATCATCATGGGGCCGTTTCCGGTCATCTGGAACTTCACGACGTTGGCGAGCTGCGAACCGCTCAACAGCGTGTTCGCGTCATTGTAATAGGAGCGCGATTCACGGTTGAGCGTCCCGCGTCCGCTGGTGATGGAGAACGGGGCTCCACTCTGCCAGGTCATGATGCCGCCCAGGGTCCAGCCGCCGATCACGCGATCGATGGGGTGGTAAGAGAGCCAGTGGCCCTTGCCGAAGGGGAGCTGGTAGTAGCCGTTGGCCTTGATCATGTGGGTGAGATCGAAATTGGCGCGCGAGCGCTCGATCTTGGGATTGTTGATGTCCAGGAAATGCTGCAGGCGGGACTGGACGTCGCCATCGGCATCGCTGAGCACCTTGGAGAAGGTGTAATTCGCGGAGACGCTCAGGCCCGATTTCGTGCGGTGACGGGCTTCGAGCTGAAGCGAGTTGTAACTCGAGCTGGAATAGTTGGTGAGGAAGTCGGTGCCAAGTGCATTGGGGTTCTGGTAGAAAGGCACTGCGTTGGTCGGATTGTATCCGTTGGTCTGATAGTAGTTCGCGAGCTCGCCGACTTCTCCGGTTTGCAGATAGTTGATGGCGTTCGGATCGGTGAGCGCGCCCTTCACCAGTTTGGGAAAGAGAGTGAGCTGCTGGCTGCCGGGGATGTTGGGGTTGTAGGCGGGATTGAACACGCCGTTGGCGGCCTGCGAAAGATAGCCGTTCTTTTGAGCTCGCAGGAAGTCGGCCAGCCAGCCATTCTGGTTGATTACCACCTGATTGAAGTCGAAGGCGCGGTAGGCACCCACCACGTGGTTGCCGACGTAGCGGGCTTCGATGATGGTGCCACGAATCTCATGCTGGATGCCGATCGAATATTGCTGCACGTGCGGCAGGTGAAGGTTGGGGTCGATCATGCCGACGGTGTTGAACGGGTTAGTGGCATAGTTGGCCGCGACCGTGGTCGGGACCTGATAGGGCGGCACTGGGATGGTAGGTAGCCCGGTTGAGACGCGGTTGCTGTAGCCGGTGTCCGCCGAGACACCCTGCAGCCCGGCGTTTAATTCCAGCAGCGTCTCGGGAGACAGTATAGCCTGATCGTTGACGTAGCTGAACGAGTAGCCGCCGCGGACAGCGGTGCGGCCGTTGCCGAAGACGTCCCAGGCAAATCCGAAGTTGGGGGCGAAGTTCTTGTAGTCGCGGTTGTACCACGCGCGCCCCGCGGAGGAGCCGGCGAAGTTGAGGGTGGCGTTTGAGAGCAGAGTCTGCTCGGCGCTGCCCTGCTGTACTGGCGAGAGTTCGAGCGAATCACGCTCGTCGACGACGCCGGGCAATTCGTAGCGTAGGCCAAGGGTCAGTGTGAGGCGAGGGGCGAGCTTGAAGCGGTCCTGGATGTAAAAGGCGTAGTTGTTCAGCAGGAAGTGGCGTAGGAATGGCGCGCCGTTGACGTAGCCCGAGTTGCGGCTATTTACGTTGAAGGTCTGGCTATAGCCATCGACATATCCGCCGAGTGTGGCGAGGAGAGCGTTGGCGGTCGTGAGGTCGGTTGTCGTGATGCCGGGCAGGTCGCGGCGCGAGAGCGCAGGTTGCCCCGAGCCCATTGCCAGGTTGAAGGTGGGTACGGTTCCCGCCTGGTCGTAGGATTCGATGCCGATGTGCTGGAAGTGGAAACCGAACTGAATGTAGTGGCGTCCATGCTGCCAGGCGGCATCGTCGGAGATGTTGTAGGTGTTGGTGGTGCGGCCCTGGCTCAAAGACGTATTGATAGGATTCGAAAACAGAGGATTGCCGTCGCCGGCAGTCGGTATACCGAGGATGTATGCCGGCGTGCTCTGGGTGTCGATGAAATACAGGTAGGTGCGATTGAATCCTCCGCGGAGCTCGTTGGTGAGGCTGCCGCCTGGAGTGAAACGCCACGACAGGGCCATCAGGTCCGCGTGGCTGGGATTGTATACAGCCGGGACGACTCCGTAATTGTTGGAATAGTCCGGGCGGTCAGTGTTGTCGCGATTGTGCGAGTAAGTTCCGCTGAAGGCATGCTTGAGACTTAGGTTATAATCGATGCGCGCGGTGAAGTTATCGAGCAGCTCGTTGTTACGCTGGTTGAAGCGGTAGCCGCCAGTGTTGCGGCCATCGCCGACATCCGAGTTGTTGATGGCTATAGGTACCTGAGCCAGGAGCGGCTGCACGCCGCTATCGATGCCGGTCAGCCCGCGCAGCGTCAGCAGGTTCACTTGCCGCTCCGCGTTTCCCACGTCGTAGGTGAATATTCCGGTGCGAGCGGAGGGTGTCAGCACCGTGAAATTCTGCGGCATCTGCTGATGCGCGCGGATCCCTTCATAGCTGCCATAGAAGAAGAGCTTGTCCTTCTTGATGGGGCCGCCCATGTCGCCGCCGAACTGGTTCTGGTTCAGGAACGGCCGTCCGATGCCTGCCTGGTTATTGAACCAGTCATTGGCCGCGAAATGGTTGTTGCGGTTGTACCAGAAGACCTCGCCATGGTTCTGGTTGCTGCCGGAAGGGGTGGAGAAGGCGGCCTCGGTCGCTCCGCCCGCCGCGGCGGAGTTCGCGTTGGACGTGATCAGGGTCACTTGGCGGACCTGCCCGATGCGCAGCTTGTTGGGGGTGTAGTCGAGGGCGTTGTCGCGGACGTAGTTGTCCTGGATGTTCACGCCGTCCAGCGTCATATTCGAATAGGAGGTACGCAGGCCGTTGATCACGGTATAGGAGTTGCCGTTCGACGCCACGCCGGGTTGGGTTTGCAGGATGTTGAGGACGTCGCGGTCGAGAATCGGCAGGTTGCGGATCTCGTCCATGGTGACAGTGCCGCTGATCTCGGCGTTGGCCGTTTCGACCGGGGTTTCGGCGGCGTTCACATCGACCTTGAAGGTGACGGTGGCGAGTTGGAGCGTGATGCGCGGAACAGGCGTTTCGCGCGAGGCATCGACCGTGATGCCATGTACAGTGGCCTTGACGAATCCGGCGGCTTCGACCATGAGATCGTAGTCGGCGGGACGAATTCCAATCACGTTGAACGTGCCGTCGCTCGCAGTTTTGGATTTCAGCAGGGGCCGCGTGCCGCCGGCCAGAAAGAGCGAGACGTCGGCGTTGGGTACGGGAGCACCGGAGACGTCGGCAACCGATCCGGAGACCCGTCCGGACATTTGTGCCGCCGCCGGCAAAACAGACAGAAGCAGAATCCCACACAGGTAACGCATGTTTCTATTGAACCCTATCCGGGAATGAATGTAGCGCGGAG
>Ga0335083_10007822_pt1 | contig 13136 bp, 13 predicted proteins | sample Lox_Sample_42_FD_206716 | JGI IMG/M metagenome (GOLD analysis project Ga0335083, IMG submission 206716) | Soil microbial communities from Loxahatchee National Wildlife Refuge, Florida, United States - Lox_Sample_4.2 | ecosystem: Environmental > Terrestrial > Soil > Wetlands | place: USA...
CTCCTCGATCTCGCGCTCGATCCTGGACGCCCGCTCGCGGATGTCCGCGGCGAGCCGGTCGACGGACTCGCGCCGCTTTTCGGCCTCGAGGCGCCGCCGTTCGATCTCTTCCTGGCGCTGGCGAAACGCCGTCGCGAGCGGCTTGGCGATGAAATAGAGAAGGACGCCGAGAAAGAGCGCGAGGTTCAGGAACTGCCAGACCCAGATCGGCAGGCCCCAGAGCTTCGCGGCCTCCTCCGCTTCCTCGGAAAGCCGGAGCAACGCCGGCGAGGCGGCCAGCAGCGTCACGCGGCGAGCTTTCGACCGAGGATTCGCTCGGCGAGGCTGCGCGCCAGGTCGCGAGCCCGTTCGGGAAGCTCGCGCGCCGACGTCTCCGCCTGCCGCTCGATGTCGCGGGCGCCGCTGTCGACGGACGCCTGCGCGGCCGTCTGCGCCTCGGCGATCTTCTTCTCGAGAAGCGCGGTGCCCTCGGCGCGCAGCCCTTCGCGCGTCTTCAACGCCTCTCGCCGCGCATCGGCCAGCTGCTCTTCGCCGGCGGCGACGGCACGGTCGAGCTCGGCGAGGCTCGCGGTGTACGCCTGCTCCGCTTCCCTCTCGCCGCGTTCGCGCGCGTCGAGAATCGCCGACAGCGGCGCAAAGAGGTACTTCTTCAGGATCCAGTAGCAGATCCCGAAGGCAAGAAACACATAGAGACTCGAGACGTTGGGTAACTCGATCATTGAAGACTTTCTTCGGGCGACGAAACCGCGGATCAATAGCACAGACGGGAGCGCCGAGTCGAGGATTGCTGAAGGGCGCCTGAAGCCCGACCAGCCCCTTCCGTTAACTAGTTGGAGTTCAGTTCTTTACGCGACTCCGCCGCCGCGACGTCGACGAGCTTCGGCGCGCCCTCGCCCGTCATCGCGCAGGAGCCCTGGAAGAAGGCGCCTTCTTCGATCGAGAGCACCGGCGTGTGAATCTCCGCCGTGACCCGCGCCCGCGGGTGGATTTCGACGCGCTCGCTCGCGTGGATCGTGCCCTTGAAGGCTCCGTTGATCGACACGCGTTCCACCCGGATTTCCGCGTCCACCTCGGCGGAGTCCCCGAGAATCAGCTCGCTGCCCGACGGGATCTTCCCCTCGAACCGGCCGTCGATGCGGAAGGTCTCCTCGAACTCGAGCTCGCCCTTCAGGTGGCTTCCCTTGTCGAGGAAGCCGTTCAACGTCGCGCCTTCGCCACGCGTCTTCATGCGAAAACCTCCGGAATTGAGTTTGGCCGCCTAGTTCTTTTCCGCCAGCTTCTCGTAGAGCCCGATCAGCTCGTCTTCCGATCCGAAGGCGATCTCGATTCTGCCGCCCCGCCGCTTGCGGACGATTCGGACTTTCGTCTGGAGCTTTCGCGAGAGCTTCTCCTCGGCGTCGCGCGTGAATGGATCCCGCCGCTTCTCGACGACGACGCGATCTCCCTGGGCCAGACGCGCCACTCGCTTCTCGGTCTGGCGCACCGAGAGCGCGCGACGAACGATCTCCTCGGCCAGTTGCTCCTGGTCGTCGGTCGAGGCGAGAGCGACGAGGGCCCTGGCGTGCCCGGCCGAGAGCTCGCCGGACCGAATCCGCTCGCGCACCTGCGACGATAACTTCAATATTCTCAATATGTTAGCTACTGTCGCGCGGTCCTTGCCGACGCGCTCGGCAATCCTCTCCTGCGTGAGCTGGAACTCCTCACGCAGCCTCGAATAGGCCTCGGCGGCCTCGAGGACGTTCAGGTCCTCGCGCTGCAGGTTCTCGACGAGTGCGGCCTCGAGGAGGTCGCGGTCGGAGCCCTTCTCGCGCACCGTGATCGGCACCCGCTCGAGCCCCGCGATGGACGCCGCGCGCCAGCGACGCTCCCCGGCGACAATCTCGAATTTCTCGCCCCGGGCCACGACGACGATCGGCTGGATGATCCCCTGCTCCCGGATCGAGCGGGCGAGGTCCGCCAGGGCCGTCTCGGAGAAGTCCCGCCGTGGTTGGAACCTCGAGGGGACGAGCCTTCCGATCTCGGCCTCGCGGGGCTGTGTTCCACGTGGAACATCGTCCTTCCCGGGGAGCAAGGCAGATAAACCCCGGCCGAGTACGGGTTTGGTCATTTCGCCCTCCGTCGCTTCAGAAACTCCCGAGCGAGCGCCAGGTACGCCTCGGCGCCCCTCGACTTTATGTCGTAGGCAAGGACCGGCTTGCCGAATGACGGGGCCTCTCCCAGGCGGACGTTTCTCGGGATGACCGTCTGGAAAACCTTGTCCCCGAAGTGCTGGCGTATGTCGTCCACGACCTGCCGGGCGAGGTTGGTTCGTTCGTCGAACATCGTCAGGACGATGCCCTCCATCGAGAGGAGCGGGTTGAACGTGTCCCTGACACGCTCGATCGTCTCGAGCAGCTCCGTCAGGCCCTCCAGCGCGAAGTACTCGGTCTGGATCGGAACCAGGACCGAATCGGCCGCGGTGAGCGCGTTGACGGTCAGGAGCGAAAGGGAAGGCGGGCAGTCGATCAGCACGAAGTGGTAGCTGCCTCGGACGGCACCCAGGGCGAACCGGAGCCGCGTCTCCCGATCGGGGTTGTTGACGAGTTCGACCTCGGCGCCGACGAGGTCGCGGCCCGAGGGCGCGATGTGCAGGTTCGGAAAGGCGGTTTCCCGAATGACGGGCGAGACTTCCCCCGACAGGAGCCCCGCGTAGATCGTCCCCGTCTCCTCGCGCTTGGAAAACCCCAGGCCCGAAGTAGCGTTGGCCTGCGGATCGAGGTCGATCAGGAGCACCTTCTGATCGTATGCAGCCATCCCCGCTGCGAGATTGATCGCGGTGGTGGTCTTGCCAACCCCGCCTTTCTGGTTGGCGATGGCGATGATTCGGGCCATGAGGGTGGACCCGATTATGGTCGGGTTCGAACGCGGGGCAAGGGAAATCGACCCGGCGAGTGTTCCACGTGGAACATCGTCAGGACCGCAGCCTGAAGGCCGCCACGCAGCGCCTCTCGGAGCCGGGAAGCGGCGTCACGCCGGCAGCCTCGAAACGCGATCCGATGCCGGAAGCAACGGATTCCGGGTCCGTGGTCCAGGCTAGTAAGAGCCCCCGGGGCTCGAGAAAGGACGCCGCTCCGATCCAGGAGTCAAAGCCGCCAACCGCTCGCGTCGTCGCGACACCGAAAGTCTGCCCGCCGACTTCCTCTATGCGCCGCTGGACAACCTCAACGTTTGCAAGCCCTAGCGCCCGGCCGGCATGTCTCAGAAACGCCGCCCGACGCCCCCGTGGCTCGACGAGGGTGGCCGAGATATCAGGTCGAGCGATCGCCAGCGGCAGGCCTGGCAACCCGGCGCCAGACCCGATGTCAACCAGCTTCGAGCCGGCAGCAATCAAGCTGAGCGGAGCCAGCGATTCGAGAACGTGTGCGGTCAGCTCTTCCGCGGTCAGATTTCCGGTCAGGTTGACCCGCCGACGCCAGCGATCGAGCTCCGAGAGGTAGCGGGCGAGCCCCTTTGCGACGGCCGCCTCGAGGCGGATTTCCGATTTGGGCCCGGCGCCCTCGAGAATCGCTTCGAACCGCTCAGGCGGAAGGGGATCCGCCTTTTCGCGCGACATGAGCCGAGATTATCGCGATGGCGGCCGGGGTCACTCCCGGGATCCGGGCGGCCTCGCCGATGGTTCGAGGGCGGCGCTTCGTGCATTGTTCGACGACTTCGATCGAAAGGCCCGGAACGCCCGAGTACCGGAAGCCAGAAGGGATCGGCCGCGTCTCGAAGGGCTTCAACCGTTCCAGCCGCTCGCGCTCTCGCATGATGTATCCCTCGTAACGGACCCGAGTCTCGAGAATGCTTCGCTCCTCGGGATCCAGGCCCTCGAGCATGGAGGCGTCGAGCGAGTCGAGTGAATACGTAGATAAGTCATTTCTTTGCAATAGTTTAAATGCTGTCACGGGGGCTTCGAAGTCGAATCCGAGCTTGCGCCGGAACTCCTCGCGGGTCGCCGCGCTCGGCGTAAACGAGCGCTGCCTCAGGACCCTCTCCGCTTCTCTCAGCCGCTCCTCGCTCCGCAGGGCCTCGTCGCGCTCCCGCTGGCTGATCAGGCCGAGCCTGTGGCCGTGCGGGATCAGGCGCGGAAGAACCGTGTCGACGCCGAGCAGCAGACGGTACTCCGCACGCGCGGTGAAGAGGCGATAGGGCTCCTCGAGGCCCTTCTTCGTGAGGTCGTCGACGAGAACCGCGGCGTACGCCTCGGAGCGCTCGAGCACGAACCCCGCCTCGCCCCGCGTCGAAAGCGCCGCATTGACGCCGGCGAGCAGCCCCTGCGCGGCGGCCTCCTCGTACCCCGAAGTGCCGTTGATCTGACCGGCGAGAAAGAGACCCGGCGCCTCCAGCGCCTCGAGCGTCAGCGCGAGCTGATCGGGGAAGACGAAGTCGTACTCGACGGCGTACCCCGGCCGGATCATCCGCGCGTTCTCGAGCGCCGGAATCGCCGCGAGAATCGCGCGCTGCACGTCTTCCGGCAGCGAGGTCGAGAGTCCGTTGACGTAGATCTCCTCGGAGTCGCGTCCGTCGGGCTCGAGAAAGAGCGTGTGGCGGTTCTTGTCGGCGAAGCGCACGACCTTGTCTTCCACCGACGGGCAGTAGCGCGGGCCGATGCCGTGGATCTGCCCGGAGTACATCGGGCTTCGATGGAGGTTCTCGCGGATGAGGGCGTGGACGCGCTCGTTCGTCGCGGTCAACCAGCAGCGGATCTGCGCCGAGGGCAGGCCGCGCGTCCGGAACGAGAAGGGCACCGGCGGATCGTCGCCCTCCTGCGGGGCGCAGGCCGCGTAGTCGATCGAGTCCCGGTGGAGGCGCGGCGGCGTTCCGGTCTTGAAGCGCCCGAGCCGCAGGCCCGCCCCCGAGAGCGCGGCGGAGAGCCCTCGCGCCGGCGCTTCCCCGACGCGGCCGCCCTCGGTGCGCCTCTCTCCCGTGTGCATCAGGCCGTTGAGGAACGTGCCCGCCGTGACGACGACGGCGCGGGCCTCGAGGCGCTCTCCCGCGGCCGTCACGACGCCGGCGACGCGGCCGCTGTCCTCGAGGAGTCCTTCCGCCATGCCCACGAGCAGCGTCAGGTTCTCGGCGCGCTCCAGGCGTTGGCGCGCCAGCCGCGCGTAGAGCGCGCGGTCGCACTGCGCACGAGGTCCCCACACCGCCGGTCCGCGCGAGCGATTGAGGATTCGAAACTGAATGCCCGCGCCGTCGGCGAGCTCGCCCATGACGCCGCCGAGCGCGTCGATCTCGCGCACGAGCTGGCCCTTGGCGAGCCCGCCGATCGCCGGGTTGCAGGACATTCGCCCGATCGAGGCGCGATCCGCGGTCAGGAGCGCCGTCCGCCGACCCATTTTCGCCGCGGCGTGCGCGGCTTCGATGCCGGCATGGCCGCCGCCGATGACGAGAACGTCGTAGGTCATCGTGCGGCGCTCATTTTCCGACGCAGAAGGTCGAAAACAGCCGCTCGAGCACGTCCTCGGAGGTCGTCTCGCCGACGAGATCCGCGAGCGCGTCGAGGGCTTCGTGGCAGTGGGTGACGGCGTACTCGAGCGGCGTGCCGGCGTCGAGCGCCGCCAGCGCCTCGGCCGACGCCGTGCGCGCCCGCAGGACGAGATCCGCCTGTCGCAGGTTTCCGAGAACCTCCGCCGTGGCCTCGGTGTCGACACCGCCGGAGATCGTCTCGGAGAGGCGCCGCGCCAGAAGCGGCCCGGTACCGGGGGAAAGGCCGCAGACGAGCAGGGCGCCTTCGGGCAGCCGGCCGGCGCCGTCCGCCATCCGATCGGCCTTGTTCGCGACCACGAGAACCGGCCGGTCTGCGGCGAGTGCGAGCGCTTCGGCGTCCTCGGCTCGAAACCCCTCCGCCGCGTCGAAGACGTAGAGGACGGCGTCGGACCGCGACGCCTCGGCGCGCGCGCGAGCGACCCCGATCGCCTCGACCCGCTCCTCGGTCGCCCGCAGGCCCGCCGTGTCGACGAGAGTGACCGGGATGCCGCCGAGGTCGATCTCCGCCTCGAGCGCGTCCCGGGTGGTTCCCGGTATCTCCGTCACGATCGCTCTTTCTTCGCCGACGAGCGCGTTGTAGAGCGTGGATTTTCCGGCGTTCGGGAGGCCCAGGATCGCGACGCGGCACCCGCTCGAGAGAAGTCTCCCGGCCTTCGCGGTCGCCGCGAGGCGCTCGAGCTCGGCCATGGCCTCGCGCAGGAACCGCACGGCGGAGGGGTCGACCCGGTCGCCGACGTCGTCGGAAAAATCGATCGCCGCGCCCAGACGCGCCGAGACGTCGAGAAGCTTCTGCCGGATCGCCTCGAGCCTCCCGCTCAGCTCTCCCGTCAGGCGGCGGGCCGATGCCTTCGCCGCCGCGCCGGTCCGCGCCTCGATCAGGTCGCGCACGGCTTCGGCCCGCACGAGGTCGATCTTTCCGGCGCGGAACGCGCGCTCCGTGAACTCCCCCGGCCGCGCGGGGCGCGCGCCGGATTCCCGGGCCGCCTCGAGCAGCCGCGCGACCGCCAGGGGACTGCCGTGCAAGGAGAGCTCGACGACGTCCTCGCCCGTCGGCGAGGAAGAGGCCGGGAAGAACGTCACGACGGCGTCGTCGATCGGCGACCCGCCAGGGTCGACGAGCGCGGCGCGCTGCGGGCGCCTCTCCGGCGGCGGCGCCGGCAGCGCCGGCGCGAGCCGGGCGAGGATCTGCGCGGACTCCGGCCCGGAGAGGCGCACGATCGCCAGGGCCGAGCGCCCGGCGGGCGTGGCCGGGGCCGCGATGGTGTCGAGGAAAGCGTCGGTCGGGCGCATCGGGCGAGCCGAAAGCCTTCGCGAAAACCGCCAGCGCGGCGGTGGAGGCTGCCGGCGGACGGCTCGCGGCGACGGCTAGCGTCTAAACCGCACTTCCACGCGTTTGAGGAACCCGTCGCCTTCGCTCTCGGTCTCGAGCTCCGGGTCTTCGGACAACGCCAGGTGGACGAGCCTCCGCTCCCAGGGGGCGAGCGGCGGCAGCAGCTGCGGGCGTTTCGTGCGGCGAACCTCCTCGGCGGAGGTGCGCGCGAGCTCCTGGAGGGCTTCCTGGCGATTCGCGCGGAACCCCTCGGCGTCGAGGCGCGCGTGCACCGGGCGCCCGACGCGCTTGGAGGCGATGCGGCCGACGAGCACCTCGAGGCCGGTCAGGCCCTCGCCCTTGTTGGCGAGCAGCGGCTCGACGTCGTCGCCGAAGAGCTCGAAGAGGAGCTCGTCGCCGGTCGACGCCCGGCGCTTGGTCTCGACCAGCAGCCCGGCCGCCGAGAGCAGCTCCGTCAGCGTCGCCTCGACGATGGCGTCGACCTCGGCATCGGAGACGGGCGCGGCCGGCGCGGGCGCCGCGCTCGGGACCGCACTCGCCGCCACGGCCGGCGCGAGCGGCGGTTCCGGATCGGCCTCCCGACTCCCCGCTCCCGCCCCCGGCTCCTCCACTTCGATCTCCACGACGCGGCCTCCCCAGAACGCCTTCTCGTCGCGAATGACCGTGTACTTCAGCTGCGCCGCGGGTTTGCCGAGCGCTTTCGCGGCGCCCTCGACGGCTTCCTGCTCGGTCTTGGCCTCGTATCTCATCGGCGATTTCTCGACCCTACGCGCGCGCCTGCTTCAGGGCCTTGGCGCCCTTGCGGGGCGGCGCGGGGTCGTCCTCCTTCACGATTCGGTTCATCACGAGCTGCTGCACGATGGTCAGCAGGTTGGAAAACAGCCAGTACAGGACGAGTCCCGACGGCATGTCCTTCAGAAAGAAACCCCACAGCACCGGCATGAACAGGAACACCTTTTTCTGCGCCGGGTCCATCGTCGAGGGCGTCATCGCCTGCTGCACGTACATCGAGACGATCATCAGGATGACGAGCACGTAGGTCGAGTCGATCGCCGAGAGGTCCTTGATCCAGAACAGGAACGGCGCGTGGCGCAGCTCGATCGAGCGCGACAGCACGTTGTAGAAGGCGACGAGGATCGGCAGCTGCAGCAGGATCGGCAGGCACCCGCTCATCGGGTTGTAGCCCTCCGCCTGGTAGAGGGCCATCAGCTCCGTGTTCATCTTCTGGCGCTGCTGCGAGTCCGTCTTCGACTTCTTGTACTTGTCGCGAATCGCGTTCATCTTCGGCGCGAGCTTCTGCATCTTCTTCATCGAGACGTAGCTCTTGGCCGTCAGCGGGAAGAGCAGCAGGCGGATCAGGAACGTCACGAGAAGAATCGCCAGACCCCAGTTGCCGACGACCGCGTAGCTCTTCTTCAGGAGCCACAGCAGCGGCCGCGCGAGGATGCCGTACCACCCGAAGTCGACGGTGCGCTCGAGGCCGAGGTTGTAGCTCTCGAGAATCGAGACGTCCTTGGGACCGAAGTACGCGGAGGCCTCGAAGATTCCCTGCGGCGGCGCCGAGACGTCGGTCGCGATCTCCTGGGTGGGCTTGCCGTCGGGCTTCGGAAGGGCGAAGGTCACGACACGCGCCGTCGCCGGCGTATGGGGCAGCAGCACCTCGAGGAAATAGTTGTCCTCGATGCCCGCGAACGAGCGGGCGGGCACGGTCCAGGCGTCCTTGTCGGTCGCCTTCTCGGCGCGCACGAGCTTCAAGCCGTCGGTCGCGGCGACGACGGCCGAGGCCGGCATCACGTACCGCGAGCCGCGCTCGGCCTCCGTCGGGTTGCGCAGGCCCGGCCCAACGACGACGCCGTATGCCGGTCCCGACACCTGCACCCGGACGTCGAAGACGTACCCCTTCGCGATCCGGAATTCCTTGACGACCGAAATCTTGTCGTCGGCGTATCGGAAGCGGACCGCGTCGTCGGACTCGCGTTCGACGGCGAAGAGCGCCGTCGCCACCTTCTTCGTCGATGCCGCGTCGGCGCCGAAGTCGAGGCCGAGCGGTTTCGGAAAGTCGGCGGGCAGCGTGCGGACGAGCTCGAGCGGGCGCTTCTGCTCGTCGAAGTGTCCCGTCAACACGAAGGACGTGAGTACGGCTCCCCTGTTCGAAAACGTCGCCTTGAAGACGCCGTTGGAAAGCGTCGTCGACTCCTCGCGCTCGGCGCTGACCGCAGCCGCCGGCGCCGGAGGCGCGACCGAAGCCGTTTCCGCCCTGGTTGGGGCCGCGGCCGCGGGGTTCTCGGCCGCCGCCGCCGCCGGGGTCGGAACGGGAACGGGCTTCGGGCGGACGGGCTTGGGCCCGATCCATTCCCAGAGGAGCAGCACGCCGAGGGACAGGCCGGCCGCGAGGAGAAGGCGTTTTTCCATTCAGGGCACCGGATCCAGGCCGCCGCGGTGGAACGGGTGGCAGCGGGCGAGGCGCTTGATGGCGAGCACCGCGCCGCGGCCGAACCCATGCCGCACGATCGCCTCGCGCGCGTAGACCGAACAGGTCGGCTCGAAGCGGCAGGCTCGAGGCAAGAGCGGCGAGAGGAAACGCTTGTAAGCGTCCAGCAGCGCGATCGCCACGCGCGTGCCGGCCGTCACGGACGCTTCAGACGCGGCAGCGCCCGAGCGACCGCCGACGCGTAGTCCTCCGTCAGCTCTCGAAAGGGAGCCTGCGCCGCCGAAGGCCGCGCGTTGACGACGACCGAAACCCTCGCCGCCCCGAAGAGCGGCCGGTTGCGGCGAAAAATCTCTCGGAGACGGCGCCGGACCCGGTTGCGCGCGACGGCGTGCCCCACGCGGCGCGGCACCGAAACGCCGAGGCGCGTTCGCGCCGCGGGACCCGTCGCCGCGAGCAGGAAGACCTGCAGGTGTCGTCCGGAAACGCGCACCCCGGAGGCGTAGCACTCTTCGAATTCCCTGCGTTTACGGAGGCGGTCGTCCCGGGAGAAGCCCTCGGAAACGGCCGGGCCCGAGTTCACACCGTGAGTTTCTTGCGCCCCTTGCGGCGGCGAGCCGACAGGACCGCCCGGCCCGACCGCGTCCGCATGCGAACGAGGAAGCCGTGCGTGCGCTTGCGGCGCCGGTTGTTGGGCTGATAGGTGCGCTTCATAAAGAGGGCGAAGCCTAAGCGCGGGGGGGCCGGAAGTCAAGAAGAGCGGTCGGGCGCTCAGGTAAAAACTGAGAGGCGCGAGCCGAGAGCTATATACTCCCGCTCCCCGGTAAGCCGCAGGCCTTCCACACCTGTGGAAATCTTGTGGAAATCCGGACTTCGCGATGACCGAGATCTGGAGCTCCATCCTCAAGCAGCTGGAAGGCAAGCTCGACGCCAAAGAGCTGAAGACCTGGTTCGGCCCCACGCGCCAGGTCGGCTTCGACACGGCATCGGGTGCCGGCATGCTCACCGTCTCGGTTCCCTCGCGCGTCTTCGCCGAATGGATCGAGTCGCGGCACGGCGGCCTGCTCGCCCGCGAAGCGGCGGATGCCGGTTTTCCGGGAATCGCGATTCGGTTCGAGTCTTCCGGCGCCGATGCGGCCGACTCGGGCCCGGGCGCCGCGGCCGTCGTCCCGGTTTCCGAGCGCACCACCACGAGCAACCCGCGCTTCACGTTCGAGAACTTCGTCGTCGGATCCTCCAACCAGTTCGCGCACGCCGCCGCGCGCGCGGTGGCCGAATCGCCGTCGCGCTCGTACAACCCGCTGTTCCTCTACGGCGGCGTCGGCCTCGGGAAGACGCACCTGATGCACGCGATCGCGCAGGAAGTCCTCCAGCGCAATCCCGACGCGCGCGTGCTGTACCTCTCGGCAGAACGCTTCTTGAACGACCTGATCAACGCGCTGCGCTTCGAGCGCATGCACGAGTTCAAGCGCCGCTACCGTGAGCTCGACGTGCTCCTGATGGACGACGTGCAGTTCATCGCCGGCAAAGATTCCACGCAGGAAGAGTTTTTCCACACCTTCAACGCCCTCCACGACGCCCAGAAGCAGATCGTCGTCACCTCCGACGCGCTGCCCAAGGAGATCCCGACACTCGAGGAGAGACTCCGCTCCCGATTCGAGTGGGGCCTGATTGCGGACATCCAGCCCCCCGATCTCGAGATGAAAGTCGCGATCATCCGCAAGAAGGCGGCGGCCGAAAAAGTCGACGTCCCCAACGACGTGGCCCTGTTCATCGCCGGAACGGTCAAATCGAACGTCCGGGAGCTCGAGGGGAGGCTGAACCGGGTCATCGCCTTCTCTTCCCTGACCGGAAAGCCCCTGTCTGTCGAGCTTGCCCGCGAGACCCTCCGGGACATCGTCGGCACCGAGGAGCACAAGGCCGTCCCCTCCGAGATCCTGAAGGCTGTCGCGTCCCATTACGGCCTCCGGGTTTCCGACATGAAGGCCAGGTCCAACGCCAAACCGGTCGCTTTTCCGCGCCAGGTGGCCATGTACCTCTGCCGGAAGCTGACCAGTCTGTCCTACCCGGAGATTGGCCGCCTCTTCAACGACAAGCACCACTCGACGGTCATGCACTCGGTCGAAAAGATCGAGCGCATGATCGAAGACGACCAGGATTTCCGCAGGGTCGTCGACGGGTTTCTGCAGGCCCACCGGTAGCGAGAAAGGCCTCGCCGTTTTTTTCCACTGCGGCGGTTTTCCGCACGCGCGCGAGGCCAACGCGCCGCCGCGCTTCTGTGGAAGTTGACGCCGCCGATCCACAGAGACGATGTGCATTTTAGGCCCGGTTTTATTGGCTTTTATCGAGGTCCTGGATTTTTGATCGCGCCTACAAACACGGTTAAATGTGATAGACTTTTTTCTCTGTCCGGAGGTAGAAAACTCGCATGGAATTGACCGTCAAACGGGGAGACTTTTTGAATGAGCTCACGCTCATGCAAGGGGTCGTCGAGAGGAAGAACACGATTCCGATCCTCTCCAACATCCTCCTGCGAGCGGCCGATGGACACCTGAGTCTGACCTCGACGGATCTCGACCTGACCCTCCTCTCCCAGGCCGAGGCGAAGGTCTCCAGGCCCGGAAGCGTGACGGTCCCAGCCCGGAAGCTGTTCGATCTGATCCGGAATCTTCCCGAGGCGGACGTCGCCTTGAAGCTCATGGAAAACCACTACCTGGGCGTGACGTGCCAGAGGTCCAGTTTCCGGCTCGTCGCCCAGCCGTCCGAGGACTTTCCGACCGTGCCCAAGGTCGAGGCCAAGAAGGGGGTTTCATTCCCTCTCGATCTATGGAAAAGACTGACCCGTAAGGTTTTATACGCCGTTTCAGCCGAGGAGACACGTTTCCAGCTCATGGGGGCCCTGCTCAAGGACAAGGGGAAGGAGTTCGAGCTCGTAGCGACGGACGGCCATCGGCTGGCCCTGATCGACTTCCCGAAAGAGGACGCCAAAGCGACGCTGCCCAACGTCCTGATCCCCAAGAAGGCCCTGGCCGAGATCCTGAAGATCGACGGGGGCGCTGACACCCGGCTCGAGATCCGGCACTCCGAAAACCACCTGCTCTTCACGGTCGGCAACCGCCAGCTGATCGCGCGGCTGCTCGACGTGAACTTCCCCGACTACGAGAAGATCCTGTCGAAGTCGAACGACCGCGTCGCGACCGTGGACACGGCGGCCTGCCAGGCCGCGATCCGCCGCGTGTCTCTCTTTTCCTCCGAGCGTTCACGCGGCGTGAAGCTCTCGCTCGAGGAGGGCGTTTTGACCGTCGCGTCGGCGAGCCAGGAGCTCGGCGAGGGCACCGAGACGCTCGACGTCGCCTTCGAGGGCGATCCGCTGTCGATCGGGTTGAACGCGCAATATCTCCTCGAGTTTCTCGAGGAGGCCGAGTCGGCGAAGGTTCGCCTGGAGCTGAAGGACGAGAACACGCAGTGCCTGTGTCAGCCGGAGGGCGGCATCGAGGGCGCGTCCCGCTACACCTACGTCGTCATGCCGATGCGCCTCTGAGGCAAAGGAACCGATTGCACCTCTTCGAGCTCTCCAGCCAGGGCTTCCGCAATCTCTCCCCCGACCCGGTCTCCTTCGGCGCCGGCGTCACGCTCGTCGCGGGGGAGAACGCGCAGGGCAAGTCCAACCTGCTCGAGGCCGTGGCGCTCGTGTGTGGACAGCGCTCGTTTCGCGGTGCGGCGCCGGCGGCGATGGCCGCTGACGGGCAGCGCTTCGAGATCGCGGCCACGGTCGCCTCGCGCCGCGGCGAGGAGCGGATCGGCGTGAGCTGGTCGAAGGACGGCGGGCGGACTTTCGAGAGGTCGGGCAAGGCCGCGGGATTTCGC
>Ga0335083_10007823_pt1 | contig 13134 bp, 12 predicted proteins | sample Lox_Sample_42_FD_206716 | JGI IMG/M metagenome (GOLD analysis project Ga0335083, IMG submission 206716) | Soil microbial communities from Loxahatchee National Wildlife Refuge, Florida, United States - Lox_Sample_4.2 | ecosystem: Environmental > Terrestrial > Soil > Wetlands | place: USA...
TGGGACCCGGCCGCGGGCGGGCCAGGCCCGCGGCTCGACGTGAGCGGAGTGTCGCCCGCAGCCCTCGACATCACCAACCAGATGCTCGGCGAAGGCGAAGTGAGCATCCAGGTGAGCGGCACGCATCCGATCCGCATTCAGGAGAGTGTCTTCACCGGCGTCTGGCGCGTGTGCCAGCTCGACGGCGACGACCAGCTCGTCGGCGATTGGATCGAAGCGGGGTCGATTCCTCAGACCGTGCTTCAGGCGGCGCTTGCCGCAGCGGCTCCGGCGCCGGCGCTGGTGACCTTGCCGGAAGGGGCCATGAACTCGCCCGCGCTCCTCGAGGAAATCCAGGCGCATCTGCGCGGTATCACGCCGGGCAATCCGGCCCACGTGATCAACCTGACTCTCTTCCCGCTGACGCCGGAAGACCACCAGGTGCTTACGCGGGCACTGCCGGTCGGTCCGGTGACGATGATCTCGCGCGGCTTCGGTCACTGCCGGATCAGCTCCACGCTGACGCGCCACGTGTGGCGCGTGCAGTACTTCAACAGCATGAACACGCTGATCCTCGACACTATCGAGGTGGTGGGTGTGCCCGAGGTCGCGATTGCGGCGCCGGAGGATCTGACCGACAGCCGGACGCGCCTCGCCGAGCTGGTCAGCTGGATAGCCGAGTCGGGCACGGCCTGAGCGTGCGCGAAGAGAGGTGCCGCGTGAAGACTTTCGAAGGTTCATACCTCGGGGATCGCTCCAAGATCGCGCCGACGACGCGGCTCGAATGCAAGGTGTGCTGGTATGTCTACGATCCGGCGCAGGGCGACCCGGTGTGGCAGATCCCGGCCGGGACGCCTTTCACCGAGCTGCCCCCGCATTGGGCTTGCCCCGTCTGCGCGTGCCTGCAGGAGCAGTTCCTGGTGCTGCCCGATGAACGATGAAGCGCATACCCTGCTGGGTGACCCGTCCGCGCGTCTCGAGAGCGCGTTCCGGTCGATCCATGAGCGGCACATGCGGGACCTGCCATTCGTCAATCCCGCGCTTGGCGTCGAGGCGGTCGCTTTCGAGCCGTGGAAAGGCTACTGGCTCGGCGTGATGGTCACCCCCTGGTCGATGAACCTCATGCTAACGCCGCGCGATGCGCAGGCCTGGCGCCCACTCGCGTACGGCGAGAAGCGCCGCTACGCTTTGCCGGCCGGTGCATTCGACTTCATCAGCGCGAATACTGGCGACATCGGGGAGCATCTGGTCTGTTCACTGTTCTCGCCGGTGCTGGAATTCGTCGACCATGCGTCCGCGTGCGAAACGGCGCGGCTTGCGCGTGCAGCGCTGTTCGACGCGCATCATGCCGAGCCAACCGAAGGAATTGCGGGACAGCCCGAACCCGCGACGCAACGCGAGGGGCACGCAACAGAGGCTGCGCCGGGGCCGATTGCGCGCCTCGAAGCCGCGCTCCACGCACCGGTTTCCAGGCGCGATCTGCTGCGCGGTCGCTTCGTCGGAGAGGGCGATGAGCCTGCAAAGTGAGCTCGTCGTGCAGCTCGACTGGGACGGGCGGCGAGTGAACGACGTTCATGTCCGCTCGACCACGCTCGCTGCATCGCGGTTGCTCGTCGGAAGGACCGCAGGCGAGGTCCGCAACATCGTTCCGTCGCTCTACAGCGTATGCGCGAGAGCACATGCAGCGGCCGCAACCGCCGCGCTCGCGGCAGCCGCATCGGTCAGCTCAGCCGCAATGGACCTCGAGACGCCTTCGATCGGCGTTGTTCTCGAAGCCGTCGGCGAGCACGTTCGATGCCTGCTGATCGATTGGCCGCGCGCGTTGGGCCGTGAACCGAACGCATCGCCCGTGGCTCGAGCACAACGCAAGGTCGAAGCAATGCAGTGCGATGCTCGTGCCGGTCGCGCTGTCCCTGCGAATGTGCGCGCCCTCGAGTCGACTGCGGCCGACTTCATCTACGGCATGCCGAGCGCGCAATGGCTGCAGATCGAGACGGTGGAGGCACTGCAAGCTTGGCTTGACGAGGCATCCGTCGAGCCGGCGCTTGGCCTCGCTGTGCTCCTTCGCGAGCATGCCGCGCTGGGGGCGAGCGCCATCCTGCCGATGCCAGCGGTCGGCGCGACTACGCTGCACGATCCGCTTGCGGCGTCGCTCGCGACAGCGCCTGAGTTCGAGCGCTATCCCACGTGGAACGGCTCGCCGGTGGAAACCGGCGTGCTCGCGCGCACGCAATCGGTGCCGCTAGTACGCGCCGTGCTCGCGTCGTTCGGCAACGGCGTCGTGGCGAGGATCGTCGCGCGCCTCGCAGAGCTCGCGATGCTGTTGCAGCAACTCGCCGAGACGCAGTGCGTGCATTGGCCCGCGGTCCAGGTCTGCACCGATACGACCGGCGCAGGCGTGGCCGCCGTGCAAACTGCGCGCGGCCTGTTGTTGCATCGCGCCCGTGTCGAAGGTGACCGCGTCACCGGCTATCGCATCGTCGCGCCGACCCAGTGGAACTTCCACCCCGACGGGCCGCTGGCGAGCGGGCTGCGCCGGTGCACGGCTCGCGATGATGACGATCTGCTGCGCCGGGCGACGTTCGCCGTCTGCGCGCTCGATCCCTGCGTGGCGACACGTATCGAGGTGGGCTATGCATGAGCTCGCCCTGGCCCAGAGTGTGATCGCGCTCGTCGAGACCACGGCGCGCAGGCACGCGGCGCGCTGCGTAACCCGCGTTCGCCTCGAGATCGGTGCGCTCTCCCACGTGAGTCCCGCCGCGCTGCAATTCTGTTTCGACGCTGCGGCGCGCGGAACCCTCGCCGAGCGCGCACGACTCGACATTCTCGCCACCCCGGGCGAAGGGTGGTGCATGCCCTGCGGTGCGACGGTGAAGATCGCGAACCGAGGCGAGCCGTGCCCCGCGTGCGGAAGTTATCAGCTGACCGTCGTTCGAGGCGACGAAATGGCAGTCAAGGATATCGACGTGTCGTAGCGGGGCGCAATCCGCAACCCAAAGGAGAAGGTCTCATGTGTGTTACGTGTGGATGCAGCAACGACGAAGCAGCCGCCCACGGCCTGCAGGAAGAGCATGCTGCTCGGCAGGACCAGGAAGCGCGCGGCAGCGCGCTGCACGCAGCAGCGTCCGGTATGCCCGCCTACCGGCACGCGCATCCCGGCGCGAACAACGGACACTGGCACGCCGATGGTACGTGGCACCGTCATGGCCACGACGCCGCCGGCACGGTCGGTACTTCGCTCGCGTTGCCTGTCGCCGGCCGAGCGGTGTCGGAGGCGTCCCGTACGCTGCGCATCGAGCGCGACATCCTCGCCAAGAACGACGCGATCGCCTCGCTCAACCGGCGCCGGTTTGCGGAGCAGGGCATCTTCGCCGTGAATCTGGTGTCGAGCCCTGGGTCCGGCAAGACGAGCCTGCTGGTCGCAACCGCGAAGGCATTGAAACACGATATGCCGCTCGCGGTGATCGAGGGCGATCAGCAGAGCTCCCTGGACGCCGACCGCGTGCGGGCCGCGGGCGTCGACGCCGTGCAGATCAACACGGCCAAAGGCTGTCACCTCGACGCACAGATGGTTGCCGACGCTTTGCGCGAGCTGCAAGTGGTGGACGACAGCCTGCTCCTGATCGAGAACGTCGGCAATCTCGTGTGCCCGGCGGCATTCGACCTCGGCGAAGCGCACAAGGTCGTCATCCTCTCGGTCACCGAGGGAGACGACAAGCCGCTCAAGTATCCGGACATGTTCCACGCCGCTGATCTCGTGATCATCAACAAAATGGACCTGCTTCCGCACGTCGATTTCGATGTGACCGCCGCGATCGACTACGCGCGACGGGTCCGGCCTGGAGTCGAGGCGATGCTACTGTCGACGCGGACCGGCAAGGGCTTCGATGCCTGGCTCGCATGGCTGCAGCGGGGTGTAGCTGACGCGACCGCGCTACGGATGCAGACCGAACACACATGACAGCGATAGCGAATGTGAGCCGAGCCACGCGCAAGCGCATCGAAGTGCGCGGCATCGTGCAGGGCGTCGGCTTTCGACCTTTCGTCTATCGGCTCGCCGATGCGCTTGCGCTCGACGGTTTCGTCCGCAACGACGGCGCGGGCGTCACCATCGAAGTGCAGGGCGATCCGGCAGACATTGCGGCGATGGCGCGCCGGATTGCCGAAGATGCGCCGCCGCGTGCCCGCGTCGACAGCATCGCCATGCGCGACAGTGCCTTGCGCGACGGTGCGGGCTTTGCGATCCTCGACAGCGAACCCGGCTGCGCGACGACCGCGATCGGGCCCGACACCGCGATCTGCTCCGAATGCCTGCGCGAGCTGTGCGATCCGCAGGATCGCCGCTATCGCTACGCGTTCATCAATTGCACGCATTGCGGGCCGCGCTACACGATCACGCGGGCGCTGCCCTATGACCGCTCGATGACGAGCATGGGGGCCTTCGCGCAGTGCGCCGCGTGCTTGCGCGAATATCGCTCGCCGCTCAATCGGCGCTTTCACGCCGAGCCCAACGCGTGCCCGGAGTGCGGTCCGCGGCTGGCGCTGCTCGATGCCGATGGCAACGCTGTGGAGAATGACGACCCGATCGCTGCGACGATCGCGCGAATCAGGCGCGGCGAAGTGGTCGCGATCAAGGGCCTTGGCGGTTTTCACCTCGCCTGCGACGCGCGCAATGGCGCGGCCGTGGCGGCATTGCGGGCGCGCAAGGCCCGGGAAGAGAAGCCGTTCGCAGTTATGGCGGCGAGCGTGGCATCGCTCGCGCGATTCGCGGCCGTGTCCCCAGCGGAGGCAGAGCTTCTCGCCTCGCCTGAGCGGCCCATCGTGCTGATGCGCAAGCGGTCCGACGTGGATGCGATCCTGCCCGGTGTCGCACCGCGGCTTGCATGGCTGGGCGCAATGTTGCCGTACACTGCTCTGCACTACCTCCTGTTTCACGAGGCGGCCGGCCGCCCCGCGGGCGTTGCATGGTGCTATCAGGCGCATGACCTCGTCCTGGTCATGACCAGCGCGAACCCGGGCGGTGAGCCGCTCGTCGCCGACAACGACGAGGCCGTGCGACGGCTTGCCGGCATCGCGGACGGGTTCCTGCTCCACGATCGCGCGATCGTCGCCCGTTGCGACGACAGCGTGCTGCGCGTTGCGAGCGACGAGACGGGCAAGACATTCCAGTTCCTCCGCCGCGCGCGCGGCTACACGCCGCGAGCCATCAAGCTTGCTCGCGCCGGCCCAAGCGTCGTTGCGCTGGGCGGACATTTCAAGACCGCGATCTGCGTGACGCGCGGCGACCAGGCGTTCGTCTCGCAACACATCGGCGATCTCAACAACGCGCCGACCTGTCGCGCGCTCGTCGAGGCCGTCGACCACTTGACAAACATACTCCAGGTCGAGCCGGCGGCCATCGCGCACGATCTGCATCCGGACTTCTTCAGCACGCGCCACGCGGCGCATCTTGCGCACGCGCTGCAGGTTCCCATGCGCGGCGTGCAGCATCACCATGCGCACATCGCCGCCGTGACCGCCGAGCACCGGGTGGACGGTCCGGTGCTCGGGGTCGCGCTCGACGGCGTGGGACTCGGCACCGACGGAACCGCATGGGGCGGAGAATTGCTCCGGGTGGACGGCGCGCATTGCGAGCGTCTGGGACGGTTTGCGCCGCTGCGTCTTCCCGGGGGCGACGTTGCTGCGCGCGAGCCGTGGCGCATGGCGGCGGCGGCTCTGCTGCAAGGCGGCCGCGGCAACGAAATCACGCAGCGTTTCGCCGACGAACCGGCAGCGCCGATCGTCACGGCACTGCTCGAACACGGCCGCAACGCGCCGCAGACGTCCAGCGCCGGCCGCTACTTCGACGCTGCCGCAGGCCTGCTCGGCGTGACCCGCCACATGGCGTTCGAGGGCCAGGCGGCGATGCTGCTGGAAGGATTGGCCGAAGCGTACGGCAGCGTGACGCCCGATGCCGATGGATTCCGCATCACGGCAGGAAACGAGCTCGATCTTCTGCCGCTGTTGATGCGCCTGGCCGACACGCCGGACGCTGCGTTCGGCGCCTCGTTGTTTCACGCGACGCTGATCCAGGCACTGACACAGTGGATTGCGGCAGCGTCGCGTGCATCTGGTATCGCCACCGTCGCCTGCGGCGGCGGCTGCTTCCTCAATGCGATCGTCTCACGCGGCTTGCGCTCGGCGCTCTACGTCCGCGGCATCGCCATGCTGGAAGCGCGCGCATTGCCTCCCAACGATGGCGGACTCGCGCTTGGACAGGCTTGGGTCATCCACCGCGCGCTCGCACAGGAGTGAACGATGTGTCTCGCCCTTCCCGCACGCGTCATCGCATTGCCCACACCGGATGCAGCGGTGATCGACATCGACGGCGTTCGCAAGACGGTCTCCCTCGAGCTGGTCGAAGGGGTCGCGCCGGGCGATTACGTGATCGTGCACGTCGGCTATGCGCTTGCACGATTGGACGCCGACGAGGCGCAGCGCACGCTGGCGCTGTTCGCATCGGCTGACGCGAGCGCGCTGGCAGGACCGGAGCAGCCGTCGTGAAATACATCGACGAATTCCGCGATGGCGCGCTGGCGAGCCGATTGTCGTCGGCGATCGAGCGCGAAGCCGATGGAAAGCGTGCCTACAACCTCATGGAGTTCTGTGGCGGGCATACCCACGCGATCTCGCGCTACGGCATCGCGGATCTCTTGCCGGGCAACGTGCGGATGATCCACGGCCCGGGGTGCCCGGTGTGCGTGCTGCCGATCGGTCGGATCGACAGCGCGATCGATCTGGCCGCGCGGCCGGGCCTGATCCTCGCAACCTATGCAGACACCATGCGTGTCCCCGCGTCCAAGGGCCTTTCGCTGCTCAAAGCGAAAGCTCGCGGTGCTGATATCCGGATGGTGTATTCGAGCGCCGACGCCATTCGCATCGCGCGCGAGAATCCCGGTCGCGAAGTCGTATTCTTCGCTATCGGATTCGAGACCACGACGCCGCCGACGGCGGTCGCGATCCGGCAGGCGCAGGCCCTCGGCCTGTCGAACTTCAGCGTGTTCTGCAACCACGTGCTGACGCCGGCCGCGATCACGAACATCCTCGAGTCGCCCGAGGTCCGGGAGCTCGGCACGGTCCCGCTCGACGGCTTCATCGGGCCCGCGCACGTGTCGACCGTGATCGGCAGCCAGCCGTACGAGTTCTTCGCGGAGGAGTACTGCAAGCCGGTGGTCATCGCCGGGTTCGAGCCGCTCGATGTGATGCAGTCGATCCTCATGCTGGTGCGCCAGCTCAATGAAGGGCGCGCCGAAGTGGAGAACGAGTTCACCCGCGCCGTCAGCCGCGAAGGGAACGCGAAGGCGAAGGCGTTGATCGCGGAGGTGTTCGAGCTGCGCAGCTCGTTCGAGTGGCGCGGCCTCGGCGAGGTGCCTTACAGCGCGCTGCGCATTCGCGAAGCGTTGCGCGATTTCGATGCGGAGGTCCGCTACGGCATCGCCTATCGCCAGGTGCCCGACAACAAGGCCTGCGAGTGCGGAGCGATCCTGCGTGGCGTGAAGAAGCCGACCGACTGCAAGGTCTTCGGGACGGTGTGCACCCCGGACAATCCCATCGGCTCGTGCATGGTCTCCTCCGAAGGAGCGTGCGCCGCGCACTACACGTACGGGCGCTTCAAGGACATTCCAGTCGTCGCCGCTGCATCATGAGCAAGGTGCGCGGCGGCTACGTTCGGCCGGTAGATTTCAAGCACGGCCATGTGGACATGAGTCATGGCGGCGGCGGACGCGCCATGGCGCAGCTCATCGAGGAGCTGTTCGTGCGCGAATTCGACAATGCGTGGCTGCGCGCGGGCAACGATGGGGCCAGCGTCACGGTTCCGCCCGGCCGGATGGTCATCGCGACTGACAGTCACGTCGTGTCGCCTCTCTTCTTTCCCGGCGGCGACATCGGCTGCCTGTCGGTTCACGGCACGCTGAACGACGTGGCGATGGCGGGCGCGCGCCCGCTGTACCTGGCCGCGAGCTTCGTGCTCGAGGAAGGCTTTCCGCTCGCCGATTTGAGACGCATCGTCGCCTCGATGGCGCAAGCCGCTCGCGATGCGGCGGTGCCGATCGTCACCGGCGACACGAAGGTGGTGGAAAGAGGCAAGGGCGACGGCGTGTTCATCACGACGACCGGCGTGGGCGTCGTTCCCGACGGCATCGACATCGCGAGCGACCGCGCGCGGCCCGGGGACGCGATCCTGGTCAGCGGAACCTTGGGCGATCACGGCGTCGCCATCATGTCGTTGCGCGAGAACCTGAGCTTCGAATCGACCATCACGTCGGACACCGCGGCGCTGCACGGGCTCGTGGCGGCGATGCTCGCCGCGGTGCCGCGGATCCATTGCTTGCGCGACCCGACGCGTGGCGGCCTGGCGACGACGCTCAACGAGCTGGCGACGCAATCCGGCTGCGGCATGGTCATTCGCGAGCGCGACCTGCCGGTGAAGGCGGAAGTTGCCGCGGCGTGCGAATTCCTCGGGCTCGATCCGCTCTACGTCGCCAACGAGGGCAAGCTCGTCGCCATCGCACCAATGGAAGAAAGCGAAGCGCTGCTCGCGGCGATGCGTGCCCATCCGCTCGCTCGCGACGCCGCGCTCATCGGCACCGTTGTCGAAGACCCGCACCACTTCGTGCAGATGCAGACCACGTTCGGCGGGCGACGCAACGTCGACTGGCTCACGGGCGAGCAGCTGCCGCGGATCTGCTAGCGTCCCGGTTCAGACATAGGTTTCGCGCGTTCCGATGCGCATCCTGCTCCTGACCCACGCGTTCAACAGCCTTACGCAGCGGTTGTTCGTCGAGCTGCGCGAGTGGGGCCACGACGTCTCCGTGGAGTTCGACATCAACGACCGCGTGACCGAGGAAGCGGTGGCGCTGTTCCAGCCCCACCTCGTCATCGCGCCCTTCCTCAAGCGCGCGATCCCCGAGAGCGTGTGGCGAGCGCATCGCTGCATCGTGATCCATCCCGGCATCCCGGGCGACCGCGGCCCCTCGGCGCTGGACTGGGCGATCATGCGCGATGAGTCCCGCTGGGGTGTCACGGCGCTCCAGGCCAACGGCGAGATGGACGCAGGCGACATCTGGGCGTCCGTGCCCTTCCCGATGCGGCGGACGACGAAGTCGAGCCTGTACCGCAACGAGGTGACCGACGCGGCCATCGAGGCGATCGCGCAAACCTTGCGGCGCCTCGACGATACGGGGTTTCGGCCGAGGCCGCTCGATTACACGCAGGGCGACATCGAGGGCCGGTGGCAACCGCCCATGCGCCAATCAGACCGTGCCATCGACTGGGAGCACGACGATACCGAGACAATTCTGCGCAAGGTGCATGCGTCCGGCGGCGCTCCGGGCGTACTCGATGCCATCGCCGGCGAGCGCTACTACCTCTACGGCGCGCACGCAGACGGGTGCTTGCGAGGGACAGTTCCGGGCGCGATCCTCGCGCAGCGCGACGGAGCGATCTGCCGGGCGACGCGCGATGCCGCGATCTGGATCACCCATCTCAAGCGCGCCGACGATGCGGGCGCCTTCAAGTTACCGGCGGCACGAGTGCTCGACGGTCAACTCGCAAACGTCGCGGAGGATGTGCTCCCGCCGCACCGTACTGTCGATCATACGACGTGGCGCGAGATCGAGTACATCGAGCGCGGACCGCTGGGCTTCCTGCACTTCCGGTTCTACAACGGCGCCATGAGTACGGCCCAGTGCGTGCGCCTGCGACACGCGTACCGCTACGCACGGTCGCGCCCCACGCGCGTGATCGCGCTCATGGGTGGCGAAGACTTCTGGTCGAATGGTATCGACCTCAATGCGATCGAGGCATCCGCCCATCCGGCCGAGGAATCGTGGCTCAACATCAATGCGATGAACGATCTCGTGCGCGACATCGTCCAAACATCACGCCAACTCACCATCGCGGCGTTGGCCGGCAACGCCGGCGCCGGCGGGGTATTCCTCGCTCTCGCGGCCGATCGCGTCATGGCACGCGACGGCGTTGTCCTGAATCCGCACTACAAGAGCATGGGGAACTTGTACGGGTCGGAGTACTGGACCTATCTGCTGCCGCGCCGCGTCGATGCCAGTGCCGTGCGGATGCTCGTCGAGAACCGCTTGCCGCTTGGCGCTCGCCGGGCAGCCGCCATCGGCTTCATCGATCAATGCGTGTATCCGGACGGTGCGCCGTTTGCGACGGCCGTCGAGGACATCGCGCTTGCGCTAGCGCAGTACAAGCGCTTAGGTGGGCTGCTCGATGCGAAGAACGCGCGGCGCGCGCAGGACGAGGCGCGCAAGCCCTTGTCGGCGTATCGCGAAGAGGAGCTCGCGCGCATGCGGCTCAACTTCTTCGGCTTCGATTCGAGCTATCACGTGGCTCGCCACAACTTCGTGCGCAAGGTCGCGCGCTCGCGCACGCCGCTGCATCTGGCGGCTCATCGGAAGGTCGCTCCGGGATCCCCTCGTTCACTCGTGCTCGTGTGAGCGCGAGCGATCGCAAGCAAGAACGGCGCATTTCTCATTTGGGGTTACATCGACAAGGAGCTTGCGACCTCCCAGGCCGCGCTCGAGAAGATCGAGCGGCTCGCCGCCCAGCAGGGGACCGGGTCGATCACGCTGTTCTTCGCCGAAGGCTCGGCGCGCCTCGATCAGCTCCAGTACGACCGGCTAGTCAACTTCCTCGACTACCTCGCGCGCGAGAGCTGCGGCCGCGAGGTGATGGCTGGTGCGGATCATCGTCGCGTACGACACCGCCCTGCTCGCCGGGACGCCCGGCAGCTGAGCGCCGTTCAGAAAGGACGATTCTCCTTCGCGAATTGCAGAGCTTCGCCGCCGGCGATGCGGCCAAAGGTGATCGTCTCCGAGATCGAGTTGCCGCCGAGGCGGTTCGCCCCGTGTACTCCGCCAGTCACCTCGCCAGCGGCGAATAAGCCCGGGATCGCCTTGCCGTCCTGACCCAGCACACGGGTGCGCACGTCGATCGCAACGCCGCCCATTGTGTAGTGAACCCCGGGCCGAATCTCGATCACGTGGAAGCTCGGGTCCTTGAGGGGGCGCGGCATGTCGGGGCGGCCGAAGTCGTCGTCCTTCTTCGCTGCCTGGAACTTGTTGTAGCGCTCGAAAGTGACCGCCAGATTGCCACCGTCCGCGCCGATCGCCTTCGCGAGCTCCTCCGGTGTCTTGCCGCTTTTCACCAGCTCGAGGTGGAAGTAACCCTCGATCTGTTTGAGCGAGCGTCGGATCCCCTCGTCGAACACGAGAAAGGCGCTCTGCCCGGGCTGCTTGAGGATCGCGGCGCTCGCCGCATCGCGTGTGGTGAGCTCGTTCATGAACCGCTTGCCGTCGCGGTTCACGCAGATCGCGCCGTTGCCGCGCACCGCCTCGGTGATCAGGATCTTGGAACCGGCGGCCTGCGTGGGATGGATCTGGATCTGCTCCATGTCGACGAGCTTCGCCCCGAAGTCGGCGGCGAGGTCCAGCCCGTCGCCCGTCGCGCCGGGCTGGTTCGTGCTCGAGAACCCCGCGTACTCGGGGCGGTACTTCGCCACGCGCTCGAGGTTCGCCGAGAAGCCCCCCGAGGCGAGGATCACTGTGGGCGCTTCGATCGAGTAGAGCTCCCCGAGCACGTTCTGGACCACCACGCCGGACACGGCGCCGCCCGGTGTCTCGAAGATCTTAAGCACCTTCGCGTTGGTGCGCACGTCCATCCCGCGCTTGATGGCGTTCTGACGCATTACGTGGATGAGGTGATGGCCTACGGCCTCGCCGCCGGCCGGGCGGTGGGTTCGGTTCACACTGGCGCCGCCCATGCGCCCGACGTCGCTCATGTCGGCGCCGAGGGCCGTGAGCCAGTCGATCGACGACGAGGAGTTGTGCGCGAGGATCTCGACGAGCTCGGGTTGGGCGAGGTACTTCCCGCCCTTGTATGTGTCGTCGAACATGAGCTTCACCGAGTCGTGGATCCCGCGCTTTTCCTGGAACACGGTCCCTGCGGCGTTCATGCCCCCGGCGGCGAGCTGCGTGTTGCCGCCGGTGATCGGCATCTTCTCGAGCACCACGACCTTCGCCTTCGCGTCGAAGACCGTGATCGCGGCGGTCATCCCCGCGCCGCCGGAGCCGATGACGATCACGTCGGCGCGCTCGAGGCGCGTGGCGGCAAAGGCCCGCGGCCCCGCGAGCATCACGAGGGTGCCGAGCTTGAGGACGTCGCGTCGTTGCATGACGGATCTCCTGTCACTTGCCCGCCGCGGGCGCGGCCAGCTCAGCCGCGGCCCCGGGGATGGGCATCTCGAAGTTCGTGTGGCAATTCAGGCAGTAGGGCTTCGACTCCCGGTGCCCCTGATGGCACACCGTGCAGGCGATCTCCGGCCCGAGGTGCGAGCTATGCGGGTTGATCTCCGGGTTCTTGAGCTTCGCCCTGGTCAGCGATGCGAGCTTGTCGTAGTTGCCGTGGCAGGCCACGCATTGCTTGTTGACGACCGTCTCGTTGTCGTCCGGGATCGGCTGCGACTGGTGGCATGCGCCGCACGACAAGTTCTGCTTGTTCCCGTGAGTGGCGGCGAGCCATGGGGAGTTTGCCCAGCTGGCCATCGCCTTGCGCACCATTTCGTACTGCTCGGCGTCGAGCGCTCCGAGATTACCCTGATGGCCCAAGACGGCGAAATGCGTGCCCGGTGCGTATGCGTGGCAGGTCGTGCAGTCGAGCGCGACCTTGACGTGCGCGCGATGCAGCCGGGACGCGAGCGGGTACGGTTTCGCCTGTCCGGCCTGCGAGGCGTGGCAGGCCGCGCATTCGACGATGCTCGCGCCCTTAACCTTCGGATGCGTTTCAGGGAGCGGGAGCCCGGCGTCATGGCAGCGCTGGCAGTTACCAGGCGCGGCGTTCGCTTGTTGCGCCTGTACGCCAGCGGACAGAGCGAAGAGGAACGCCACACCAAGCGCGCGAACTATCTGGCGGTTCATCGCAAGGTCACTCCGGGATCCCCCAGTTGCAGGGCGAGCCGGGCAATCTTCAGCGCCGTCCCGTCGCCATGATCCGATACCACGAATCCACGGCGCGAAAGGAACTCGATCATGGGCCGATTTGTCGCCAATATGCGTGCCCACATTTGCGTCTGACCCTTGCACCGCGCTGCTTCAA
>Ga0335083_10007824_pt1 | contig 13134 bp, 9 predicted proteins | sample Lox_Sample_42_FD_206716 | JGI IMG/M metagenome (GOLD analysis project Ga0335083, IMG submission 206716) | Soil microbial communities from Loxahatchee National Wildlife Refuge, Florida, United States - Lox_Sample_4.2 | ecosystem: Environmental > Terrestrial > Soil > Wetlands | place: USA: Florida...
AGGCCCGCCAAGCCGCGCATCCTCGTCGTCGAGGACAACTACTTCATGGCGAAGACAGTGTGCGAGCTGGTGCGCGACTGCGGCTTCGACGTGGCGGGCGCGGTGGGTCGCGTCGAGGCGGGGCAGCGTTTCCTCGAGGAGAACCACGTCGACGGCGCCATCGTCGACATCAACCTCGACGGCACGCCGAGCTTTCCCTTGTGCGACGAACTCGTGCGGCGAAGCGTGCCCTTCTTCTTCCTCACCGCCTACGAGCGCTCGGCGATCCCCGATGCCTTTCGCAACACGCGGCTGCTCACCAAGCCCGTCGAGATGAAGGACTTTCGATCGGCGCTCACGAGTCTCGCGCCGCATCGACCGCTTGCCCCCGAGCGGCGCGACGGCAGTTTCACGCGCGGCAATCGGCTGCTGCAGGGGCTGGGCGCCGAGACCTGGCGGATGCTGCAGCCGCATCTCGAGAAAACCATGCTGAAGCGCAGCAAGCTGCTGACCGAGCCCGGCCGCGTGCCGGAGCATGTCGTCTTCCCCACGGGAGGGCTGATCTCGATCAACGCCCTGTCGGGCCGTCGCGCCATCGAGGTGGCGCTGGTCGGGAACGAAGGGCTGGTCGGCGTGACGGCGCTGCTCGGGCTGCGGCCTGCCGTCAACGAGGCGGTGGTGCGGCTGCCCGGCGAGGCCTGGCAGGTCGCCGCGGCGAAATTGACGGAGCTGCTGCCCTACAGCGCCGAGCTCAACGAGATGCTGATGCACTATGTCGGCTCGCTCCTGCGCCAGATCAGCCAGACGACGCTGGTCGTGGGCCATGCGCCGATCGAGCAGCGTCTGGCGCGCTGGCTCCTCATGGTGGCCGAGCGCACCGATTCCGACCGGATCGAGATCACGCACGACGCGCTCGCCAGGTCGCTCGGCGTGCGGCGCGCGGGCATAACGGTGGCGATGCACCTGCTGGAATCGCGCGGCGCGGTGAAGTCGATGCGCAAGCTCGTACGCGTGCTCGATCGCGAGGCGCTTGCCCGACTCGCCGGCGACTTCCATTCGCCGCTCGAGCGCGGCTAGAGGCGCAATATTCGGCCGCAACCGCGCCGGCGGGCATCCGTTCTCCTTCATCGACGAAGGAGACGATCATGCACCACGACGTCATTCGGGACGCGATCATCTCGAAGCGGTCGGTGACGGCGCAGGAGAACGGCTATACCCGCCGCTTCAGCCCGCACAAGCTGGGCCGCGAATCGAACGGCGAGGATGTCGTGATCGGCTACCAATATGCCGGCGATCGCCCGGGCGGCCTGCCGAAAGGCGGCGACTGGTGCTGCCTGCGTCTTTCCTCGCTCGACGAGGTCGAGCCCAACGGAGACGAGTGGGTCCGCGGCCACGGCGAGGTCCCGCGCGATCATCTCGTCTCGCTGGTGGTGTGGAACTGCTAGAGCTGCCTCGGCTTGGCCATCGGCGGTCAAACCGCTAACAATGCGGGCGCGAGGAACGATGCCCGAAAAACCGACGGCAATTCGTGGCCCGGTGCTCACCTACACGGGCGATCCGTTCCAGAGTGGGCTCGAGAGCACCATGGTCTATGAGTCCGACGCCATTGTCGCGATGGCGGACGGCAGGATCACGCATTTCGGGCCGGCCGGATCGGTTCTTCCGCAGCTGCCGCCGGGCACCGAGATCAAGGACTACGGCCGCGACGCGCTCATCTCCGCGGGCTTCGTCGACAGTCACGTCCACTTCCCGCAAACGCCCATGATCGCGGCCTATGGCGAGCAACTGCTCGACTGGCTCGACAAGTACACCTATCCGACCGAGCTCAAATACGCCGACAAGGAATTCGCCCGGTCGGTGGCGAAGGTCTTCCTGCGCGAGAACCTGCGCAACGGGATCACCTGCGCCTGCGTCTATTGCACCGTGTATCCCCAGTCGGTCGACGCGCTGTTCGAGGAGGCAGCGAGGCTCGGCATGCGTCTCGCCGCCGGCAAGGTGATGATGAATCGCAACGCGCCCGAGCGCCTGCTGGACACGACCCGTTCGAGCTACGACGACTCGAAGAGGCTGATCTCCCGATGGCATGGCCACGGCCGGCTGATGTACGCCATCACGCCCCGCTTCGCGGCGACCAGCACGCCCGACCAGCTCGAGGCGGCCGGCGCGCTGTGGAAGGAACATCCGGACTGCTTCCTGCAGACCCACATTTCGGAGAACAAGGGCGAGATCGCCTGGGTCAAGGAGCTGTTCCCCGAGCGCCGGGGATATCTCGACGTCTACGACCACCACGGCCTCTGCGGACGCCGAGCGGTCTTCGGACACGGCATCCACCTCACCGACGAGGAGATGCAGACGATGCATCGCACCGGGTCGGCGATCGCCCATTGCCCGACATCGAATTTCTTCCTCGGCAGCGGCTGCTTCGACATCGCGCGCGCGATGAGGAAGGATCGGCCGGTGCGGGTCGGCCTCGGCACCGATATCGGCGCCGGCACGTCCTTCTCCATCCTGGCGACGTTGAACGAGGCCTACAAAGCCGCCCAGGCCAATGGTCGGGCGCTGTCGGCGCGCCATGCCTACTACCTCGCCACGCGCGGCACCGCCCGTGCGCTCTATCTCGAAGACAGGATCGGCAGCATCGCCCCGGGCATGGAGGCCGACATCGTGGTGCTCGACATGAAGTCGACGCCCCTCATCGAATACCGCATGCAGTTCGTGCGCGATTTCGAGGAAGCGCTGTTCATCCAGATGATTCTGGGCGACGACCGCGCCGTCCAGGCGACCTATGTCGCCGGCACTCTGGTTCACAGCCGGCGCAAGTCGATGGCCGACCGGGAGGGATAGGCGTGCACGCCTTGGTTGACCGTACAGGACCGCTCAAGTAGCGTTTTTGCCCGAGGGGTGCGGGATGAGTCGTTCGGTCGATCGTCATGGCCGTGCGCGCGGGACGGGCGTGGCAGCGCTTGCCTGTGTCACCGCCCTTCTTCTCGCATCGACCTTTGCGCTCGCGGGTCCCTTGCCTCCGGGTGGGACGACGCCCGTGTCGGCCATCCAGACCATCGCCGAGTTCTCGCAGCAGACGAGCCAGACCGCCGGCGGCCTCTACGCCATCGAGCGCAGCATCACCTTCAATGTGCTGGACGAGGTGAACTACGAGCCCGCGACGGGGCGGCTCTCGCTGGTCGGGCATTTCGATCCGCGCTTCGCCGGCTCGTCGATCCCCTACTACCAGCATCTGGCCGCGCTGCTCGATCTGAAGGGCGAGCCCCATTTCTCGCTCGAGACGGCGAAGTCGTCGCGCGACTCAACGCGCGCACGCATCTCCGCCAAGCCCTTCTCGCGCCGCGACGTCGCGCCTTATTTCGCCAAGGCCTTCGATCAACAGGGCATCGTCACCCATATCGGCGCCAGCCTGCTCCTGTCGCTCGGCTTCTCGCCGACCGACCATCATCGGCCGCCGGGCTATTTCGGCGCCAATGTCGAGGCGCTGCCATCAGGGGCGGTGCGCGTCACCAGCCTCTACGAGGGCTCGCCTGCCGATCTCGCCGGCCTGCAGAAGGGCGACGAGATCAGCCGCTTCAACGGCAAGACGCCCTTCTCCGCCCAGGAACTGTCGCGGCTGGTCCGCTTCGCCGGCGCGCCCAACAAGGTCACCGTCGCCTATACGCGCGGCGGCCGCGCGGCGGAGACGAGCGTCGAGCTTCTGCCCGACGATGTGAGAGATCCGTGGAACCAGGCGACGCGCTTCGATGTCGAGGCGATCCTCGACCGCAAGGAGGGCAAGGCCGACCGGGCGAAGGTGGCCTATCTGCTCGGCGTGCTGTCGAGCAATCTCGGCGCGCCGGCACGGCAGGCGGTGGTCGCGGAGCTGGCACGGACGCTGGGCGTCGAACAGGCGGCAGCCGAAGCCCAGACCACGCGCCAGGTCCTCGCCCGGATCGACTCGCTCTACGGCCTTTCGGGCTCGCCAAGCGCGGCCGCCTACGATGCCGCGGGGGCCGGGTCGGCCAATCCGGCGACTGCACTGAGAGCGGCCCTTCAGGCCTTTGACGCCAAGGCGCCTTCGACGGGCGACCGCCTGAACGATCTCGCGATCAACGATCCCGCGGGCTTTCAGGTGCCGCCCGACGTCTTCGAGGCGATCTACAAGGCGCATCTCGAGAGCGTACCGGAGTATTTCGGCGAATCGTCCCATACGCAGCTCGCGCGCGCGATGTTCGAGGCCGACTATGCGGTGCTGAAACGCCTGGCCCATCGCCCCGACCTCAAGGAGCGCCTGCCCACCTACGAGACGCTCTTCGACTATGGCGTCAAGCACCAGAAGGATTTCGAGCAGGCACAGGTCAGCCGCGTCTGGATCTCCGTCGCCAAGATGGACGTGGCACAATCGGCGAGCGGCACGACACTCATCATCCGCGACGCCAGGATGCGGCTCAACCGGATGCACATGACCGCCGACGGTCGCGACACGGTCGAGGAGAGCGGTTACGAGAACCTGATGACGTCGCTCTACGACGAGCTGGCGCAGGACTATCCGTCCCTGCACGAAGTGCACGAGATTGCCAAGCTCGCCGCCGCCGCCGTCTGGATGCGCCAGAAGAACCCGAAGGTACGCCTGCCCGCCGAGGGCCGCATCGCCTGGAACGGGCCGGACAAGGTGCCGGGCCTCACCTACGCGCACACGCCGGCACGGGGAACCAGCGACGTCCTGTTCATCAGCCATGGCGGCCTGAAGCTCACGCCCTTCCCGCAGGGCAATGCCGGGGTGACCATCCCCACGGATCGCGCCGTGCAGGACGATGCCTCGCTGCGTACACCGCCGCCGCCCAATCCCCAGGCTCCCTTCGCGGCGCCCGCCGATCTGCCGCCTCCGGTGGCCTGGACCGACAGTCGCAAACTCCGGGGAAAGCAGGTCAGCGTGGCCGGCGTGATGTTGCCGCTGTCGGAGAAAGACAGGAGCGAACTGCGCGACAGCGCGAACAACGGCCAGACGCCGGCGCCGCTGTCAGTGTGGGCGAGGTACACGATCGAGCAGAACAAGCGCAAGCTGCTCGACAAGCTTACGAGCGACCGCGGCAATCCCGCCGCCCAGGCCGACGACCTGCTGCAACTCTCGCGGCTCGAATTTCTCGGCGGCAACGTCGCGGCTGCCCTCGAGTACAATCGGCGGGCGGCCGAATTCCATCCCGCCGGCCCACAATGGCTCTGGGAGCAGGCGCGGTACGAGGAACTCCTGGGCGACAGGCCTGGGGCCCTCTCCACTCTGGAGAAGGCGAACGCCCTCAATCCGGGCAACGCGCTCATACAGAGGTCGCTGGCCCGGGTGAAGGCACAGCAGGATCGGGGCGTCATTCCCTCCGACCCGCCTCCAGCATCGAATGCGACACCGGTCGGTCAAAGGCCGCCGCCCCTGGGACAGGGGCCAGCGCCGGGTCAGGCTGTGCAGCCTGGTCAAGCGGTCCCGCCGGTTCAAACCGCGACGCCCGGGCAGCCGCCAGCGCCGGGGCAGCCGCCAGCGCCAGGGCAACCTCCGGCGCCGGCCCAGCCCGTGTCGCCAGGCCAGACTGGTCAGCAGCCAGTCGCCATGGGCGTGCCGCCAAGCGTGGGCCTGACGCCGGACGACGCAGCACCGGCTGCAACCGGGGTATCGCCTGGAGCGCCCGGAAGCTACGACGCGGGCCCGAATCGCGCGGCCCGGCAGCTCACCGCTGCAACACAGAATGCACGGAATGCGGCGGGCTGCCTTGATGGCTCGTCAGCGTGCCAGGGCGAAGGTCTACCGAGCCCCGTTCACGTTCCGCAAATTCCGCCGCCCGCTCCGGGGCCTGGCCAGGCGCCGCCGGCCCCGACACCCGGCGCGGCGGTGCCTCCGTCAACGGGCGCCGCGCCGCCGCCATCAACTGGCGCCAGTCCGCCCGATACGCCTGCAACTCCCCAACCCACTCCCGTGGTTGGCTCAACGCCGCCTCCGAGCCCGGAGGCGCCTTCCCCGGCTACGCCTCCTTCACCGAAGAAGCCCGCTCCGGCTCTGCCGCCGACCGACGGCCCGGGAACATCAGTGCTCGTCACCCCCGAGTAACAGCAATGGCTTCGATCCCCAGTCCAACGGAACACAGAAAGGCATACCAATGAGCGTTCGGCTGGCCGCATTGCTGGTGACAGCATGTCTGATAGTGATGTCGTCTGGATCTCCACGGGCGGATGACTGTGCGAAGTATGGATTGGCTCAAGTCGTGGGAATGAGAGGCAAGGACACGCTGTGTGCTTGCCGCCCCTTCGCGGTGAACAAGGGTGGCGTGTGTGTCATGGCGGACTGCTCCAAAATGAAGGCAGTACACGATGAAATGGTAACGGCGGCAGCCCGCGCCAGTCTCGCGCTCGATGTCTATGACCTTTATGACAAGGACAAGTCCCCGGGATGGCAATCACCGTGGGGCCCTCCGTCCGGCTACACGCTTCTCAGCAACCAACTTGGAGAACTGAGGCAGATGTTTCCAGGCTGGAAGGATGCGACCATCCAGCAGTTCATCGCCCCCGATGGCTCGGACTATCGAGCGGCCATCTACCGCGGCAAGGACGGCTCGCTCGTCCTGGCCTTCCGCGGGACGACCTCGTTGAAGGATTGGGAGGTCAACAATGAGAATGCGCGACAAGGCAAGGCCACGGACTACTTCAGCAAGGCGGAGATCCTCGGGCGCGAACTGAAGAAATATGCCGACCTTCACGGCCTCAAAATGGAAATCACGGGTCATTCACTCGGTGGAGGAATGGCGATTGCGGCAAGCGCGACGTCCGGTGCGCCGGCGATCGTCTTCAATCCCGAAACATTGTCGCAAGGCGTACTGCAAGGGCGAGGAGACCTGTCCCGCGCCAAGGATCTGGTGACCGCGTACACGACACCTTTGGAGCCGCTTACCGCAGCCCAAGCTGCCTTCAAAGTCCCGGCCCCAGGGCGCCACGTGGAGCTTCCCGATTGGCCCAATGAGCCGGGCCCCTACTCGATCAACAGACATCGGATGGCAGGCGTGCGCGGCGCGCTCGGCAATCAGCTTCAGCTGACGGAGAGAGCGCTTCGCGACGGCCATTGCCCTCGATAGCCTCCCATCGGGCTATGAACGACGCGACCGTCGCCTGCCGGGAAGGATCTCGTCGCGGCTGAGATTGTCGTGCTTGTCGTCCATGCGGGAGTAGTCGATCGTGACTTCCTCGTCGACGGAGATGTCGCGCGCCGCATAGTAGGTCACGTCGCCATCGTCGGAGATCAGGTTCGGCGTCGGCGAATGGTTCATGTACCAGCCGACGGAGATGCGCAGCCAGTCGATCGGCGCCCAGTAGCCGCCGGTCGTGCGGATGCCGAACCTCTTGTAGAGGTGCGCATAGCGTGAACCGTGCGCCTTCTTCAGCGGCACCCACTCGCTGTCCTCGGGCGACCAGACGCGCACGAACTCGCCCTTCCTGATCGGCATGTCCGAGTAGCAGCCGATGCCGTGGATGCCGGACGGCCGCAGATACAGGAGCGCCTTGCTCCACTTCTTCTTGCTCTTGCGCTTACTCATCGTCTACTCGCCGAGGGGAGGCGCACGTTTGTGCCCGTGCCGGAGACGGAGTGCAACCATTGCCGGAGCCCCACGCTGCTGCGGCCATAGGCCACGCGCGAGGTTCTTTTCCCGGGCTCGCGTCACGGTAGATTCCGGGAATGATCTTCGACCATTCCCTTCATCCATCCGTGCTCGATCAACCCGAACACCAGGCTGAAGCGCTCGCCGCCCTTTCGGAGCACGCCGCCCAGCTGACGTCAGCCGCACCGAAGGCCGCCGCTGTCGCCGCCAATCAGGTGCAAATTCCCCTCACCACGGTGTCGAGCCTGGGAAATTTCGACGCCACCATTTTCATCCGCTTCCGGGGAATGCCCTCCGCCGCAAATCCGGTGCCGCTGATGGTCGACTCCGGCAACACGGTGCTGATCGTGCCCTCTTGGGAGAGCATCGCCGCCTTGCCGAACGCCGCGGCAACCTATCAGGTACTCGGACAGGCTCAGGCGCCATTCGGCTGTCCCGCCAATGTCGTGCGCGGACCGATCGACCTCGTGACCTCGACGGGAGCGCCCTTCACTTTGGCGAATTGCGTGTTCTATGCCTGCACCGCCAACAACTCGGACGGCAAGCGCACGGCGAATTTCGGCGCGGGCAACATCTCGCCCTGGTCGGCGAGCGGCTGGAACACGCCGCAGAACCTCGGCGTGACCGTGCGCTCGCCGCTCGCCTATTCGTCCTTGCCCTATGCTGTGATCGACTATGCCGCCGCAACCACTGTCGTCAATCCCTCGCAGGCGCCGACCGTCGCAGGTGGCTCGAGCCTCACGCTCTACGCGACGCGGCCGACAGGCTTTCGCATGTTCGACATCCTGCGCAACCGTTTCATCATGTCGGTGAAGGCGCGCAGCCTCACCATCGGCACCACCAAGACAGCATGGCCCGGCGCGCTGCCGTCGCCGATCGCGATGGTCGACACCGGCGGCGGCCCGGTGCTGCTGAGCGATCCCAACCAGGCCATCAGCACCACGCCGTGGCCGCCGGCCGCGCAGAATCCGGACTGGACGAATGATGGCCAATCCATCGCCTGCGAGTCGACAGCAGCGGCGCTCACCGTGGAGCTCGGCGATTCCGAGGTCTCCTACAGCTACCGGATCGACCCGGCCCGCCTGCCGCCGCTGGACAACCGTCCGACTCTTGTCATGTGCCGGCAGAACGAATTCTTGCGCGGCATGAACGGCATGAATATCGGCGGCATCTCCGCCTTGATGAACTCGATCCTGATCGACTACGCCAACACCCAGGTCGGCTTCAAGCCGAAGTAGGTCTCAGATCCAGGGCCGGCGGTCGACCTTGTCCGCCGGGTACATCGCAATGTACTGCACGATGCGGGGATAGAGGCCGCGATTGGGGCTGGCGCCGTGCGGAAGCGAGTCGCTCCACAGCACCATGTCTCCCGCCCGGCCGGCGACCGCCGTCGCGGGATGTTTCAGTATCTCGCGCCGCGGATCGACGCCGGGCGGCAGGCCCCCGAGCCACGACTCGATTCGGCGATGGAAGCCCGCCACGCAACAGAACGCGCCCTGATCGGCCGGCGTATCCGCAAGATAGAGGATGCCCTGGATCGTGAGCGGGATCGGCACCGCGAGACTCGTGTCCCAGTGCAGGTACGGGCCCGGGAAGCGCCAGTTCGCGCGCTCGGGCGGATTGAAGCCGCCGCGATCGACGGTGACGACCAGATCGTCCGTCCCCAGGAGCTGCGCGTAGGCCGCATGGATGCGCGGCGAGCGCCGGTTGGCATCGAACGCCGGATGGTGGATCAGCGGCACCATGATCGTGTGGCCGTCGCTGTTGCCGTACCAGGTGTCCGGATCTTCCGGTCTTGCTCCCACGAAGCCCCACACCGCCTGCTCGGCCGCGAGGGCTGCCTCGCGTGGGACTGCCTCCCGCAGCACGACGTAGCCGTGCTCGTCCCAGAAGGCGAGATCCTCGGCGTCGAGTGCCGGCTCGATCGCTGTCCCGGCCGGCGCGCTCGAGGATGCCCCCTCGCCGAGCCGCCGGATTCGCTCGTTCACCCGGGCGATGCGGGCCGGTTCGATGGTTCCGCCATTGCGCGCCAGGATCCAATCCTGGAAATCGTCGAACTCGTGTCCCTGGCCGTGCAGGAACTGGAGCGTCTCATGCAGCCCGAGCCCCAGACCGTAGATGGCGATCTTGTCGGCCGCCGCTTCGACGGGATTGAAAGGCAGTTTCGCAGCCGTTCTCGCGCTCAAGCGCGACCACAGTCGATGCAGGTGAGGAACTGCGATCGTGTTCATCGGCATCATTGAACCGTGCCGGTCCGGCCGCTACAAGCGTCCGCGCACCAAGGAATCAAGATGGCTTCCTATCAATACATCTATGTGATGAAGGGTCTGAACAAGACCTTCCCCGGCGGCAAGCAGGTCCTGAAGGACATCTGGTTGTCCTTCTTCCCGGGCGCGAAGATCGGCGTGCTCGGCCTGAACGGCGCCGGTAAATCCACCCTGCTCAAGGTCATGGCGGGCGAGGACGACAACTTCACCGGCGAGGCCTGGGCAGCCGAGGGCGTGAATGTCGGCTTCCTGAAGCAGGAGCCGCAGCTCGACGAGAAGAAGGACGTGCTGGGCAACGTCATGGATGGCGCCGGTCCCATGGCCAAGATGCTGGCGCGCTTCGAGGAGGTGTCGAACGCCTTCTCCGATCCCGATGCCGACATGGACAAGCTGATCGCCGAGCAAGCCGAGCTGCAGGAGAAGATCGACGCCGGCAACGGCTGGGATCTCAACCGCACGGTCGAGATCGCGATGGACGCGCTGCGCTGCCCACCGTCGGACGCCGACGTCTCCAAGCTCTCGGGCGGCGAGAAGCGCCGCGTGGCGCTCTGCCGCCTGCTGCTCAGCAAGCCCGACATGCTGCTGCTCGACGAGCCGACCAACCATCTCGACGCCGAGTCCGTGGCCTGGCTGGAGCGCCATCTCGCGGAGTTCCCCGGCACCGTCGTGGCCGTGACCCACGATCGCTACTTCCTCGACAATGTCGCCGGCTGGATCCTCGAGCTCGACCGCGGCGCCGGCATCCCGTGGGAGGGCAACTACTCCTCCTGGCTGAAGCAGAAGGACCAGCGGCTGGCGCAGGAAGAGAAGCAGGCCGACGCCCGCCGCCGCACCATGCAGCGCGAGCTCGAATGGATGGGCACCAGCCCCTCGGCGCGCCGCTCCAAGAGCAAGGCGCGCATCGCGGCCTACAACCAGATGGTCGAGGAGGAGCAGAAGGCGACGCTCGACACGCAGCAGATCGTCATTCCGCCCGGCCCACGCCTGGGCGATCACGTGATCGAGGCCGACAAGATCTCCAAGGGCTTCGGCGACCGGCTCCTGATCGACAATCTCTCCTTCAAGCTGCCACCGGGCGGCATCGTGGGCGTGATCGGCCCCAACGGCGCGGGCAAGACCACGCTGTTCAAGATGATCACCGGCCAGGACAAGCCCGACAGCGGCACGTTCAGCGTCGGCCCGACGGTGAAGCTGGGCTATGTCGACCAGAGCCGCGAGACGCTCGATCCCAACAAGACGGTGTGGGAGGAGCTGTCGGGCGGCCTCGACATCATCAAGCTCGGCAGCAAAGAAGTGTCGAGCCGCGCCTATTGCGGCTCCTTCAACTTCAAGGGCGCCGACCAGCAGAAGAAGGTCGGCCAGCTCTCGGGCGGCGAGCGCAACCGCATCAACCTCGCCAAGATGCTGAAGTCGAGCGCCAACGTGCTGCTGCTCGACGAGCCGACCAACGATCTCGACGTCGACACCTTGCGCGCGCTCGAGGAAGCGCTGGTCGACTTCGCGGGCTGCGCCGTGGTCATCTCCCACGATCGCTGGTTCCTCGACCGAATCGCCACCCACATGCTGGCCTTCGAGGGCGACAGCCATGTCGAGTGGTTCGAGGGCAACTACCAGGACTACGAGGCCGACAGGCATCGCCGCATGGGCACCGACGCCGACCAGCCGCACAGGATCAAGTACAAGCCGCTGGTCAGGAAATAATTCCAGGAAGGCGTGACGACCGCCGGAGCACGTCGCGACGGTTTTTGACCGTTTAGACCGTTTTTCGCCGTTTTTAGCCGGTGTTTTTGAAGGTCGACCGCGAAAGCCCGTCATCACGGCATTTTCTCACCGGTAAACCGTCGAAAACGGTGCCTTAGCGGCATGAAAACGGTTGTCTCTATGACGATCGCCGACACGGACATGAACGAACTCCCGCCACGCAACTCGAACGTTGGCGAGTTTACCGTCGCGCGCCCTGCTCGCCGATTATGATCAATGGACACGCCGCGGGCAGTCCCACCGGCTGGCATCGCATTTGCTCGCCTCCCTCCGTCAGGAGAGGGATCGGTAGTTGCCCGGCCAGATCAAGGTGTTGCTCGCGGATTCCGATCCCGATCGCGCGCAGGTGCTCGAAGAGCGGCTGGCCGAGATCAGCGATGCCGTCATCCTGCATGCCCCGGCCGGCGGCAGCCTGCTCGACGCGGTCGCGGCCCAGGCACCTGACGTCGTCATCGTCGACATGGCGCGGCCTGATCGTGACGGCCTCGACGATCTGCGCCGTGTCAGTGCAAGCAATCCACGGCCGATCGTGATGTTCGTCGACCGCGACGACCGCACCTTCATGGAGGAGGCGATCGCCGCGGGCGTGAGTTCCTACAATGTCGTCGACACTTCCTTCCCCGACATCAAGCCGATCGTCGCCGCCGCCGTCGCGATCTTCCGCAGGCACCAGCAGACGGCCGACGATCTCACGCGCGCGCGAGCAAGCCTGCAGGAGCGCGAGACCGTCAACCGCGCCAAGGCGCTGCTGATGCGCCAGCGAAGGATCGACGAGCCGCAGGCCTACCGCCTGCTGCAGCGCCGCGCCATGAACGAAAGCCGCCGCATCGGCGAGGTCGCCGCCGATCTGCTGGCCAACGAAGAAGGAAAGTCGTGATGCCCGATGTCTTCCGGATCGGCCTCTTGCGCCTCACCGATGCGGCACCGCTGATCGTGGCCCGCGAGCTGGGCTTCTTCGCGCACGAGAAGCTCGACGTGTCGCTGTCCGTCGAGCCGTCCTGGGCGAATATCGCCGACAAGCTCGCTTACGGCGCGCTCGACGGGGCGATGCTGTTGCCGCCGCTCGCCCTCGCGCTGGCATTCGGCCTGAGCGGCAGCGGCGGGCCCGAGCCGATCATCGTGCCCGCCGCCTTGAGCCAGAACGGCAACACGATCACGCTCGCCAGACGCTGGGCCGAGCCGGTGCTGGCGGGCGCGGCACAGCCGCTCTCGGCTGCGGAGACCGCGCGGCGCTTTCGCGCTCTCGTGAGCGAGAAGCGGGAGAAGCCGGTACTGGCCGTGGTCCACACTTTTTCCACGCACAATTTCCTGCTGCGCTACTGGCTGGCCGCAGGCGGCATCGGGCCGGATCGCGACGTCACCTTCACCGTCGTGCCGCCCGCCGAGACCGTCGACGCGCTGGCTGCAGGCCGGATCGACGGCTTCTGCGCCGGCGCGCCCTGGGGCGAGATCGCGGCGCGCGCCGGGCTCGGCGGCACGGTCGCGACCTCGCACGCGATCTGGAACCA
>Ga0335083_10007825_pt1 | contig 13133 bp, 11 predicted proteins | sample Lox_Sample_42_FD_206716 | JGI IMG/M metagenome (GOLD analysis project Ga0335083, IMG submission 206716) | Soil microbial communities from Loxahatchee National Wildlife Refuge, Florida, United States - Lox_Sample_4.2 | ecosystem: Environmental > Terrestrial > Soil > Wetlands | place: USA...
ACCGTTTGGACCGCGGGGTCCATGATCCAGATGGACGCTCCGATGTTAGTCACGGTGGAAAAGGAATGGTACAGGACTCCGATGAACATCGAAGTGGCGAACATCATTCCGAAAACAGCGAAGGTGTTTCCTACCAGCAGCGCCGTGAACTTCGCTTTGTCGTTGACGAGTAGTTTGTAAGCGAGTTTGAGTATCCCTTTCATGGCCTCTTGAGCTACTCGCCAGTGGGTTTCCCTCTAACGCCGGGACCAGCCACCCAAACCCTGCTTGGCACGATCACTTCCAGGTCCGGGATGTCGCTATGAACGGATATGGTTTGTAGTCCGCCCGGCCCGTCGCTCGGGTTGGCCAGGAACTCCAGCCAGTACTGATTCGCAAGATGGTCGCCGATGTCAGCCAAAAATGGCCCGAGGGAATTCAGCGGTCCATAGCTCAGAAAATAAGCTTCCCCGCCGGTTTCAATACCGACGTGCGCCAGTTGCATCTGTCCTGAGTAAATCTTGGAGTTATTGGTGAGATAGTCGGCGCTGGGATGATAGATGGCATAGACGGTGACACCGCCGCGTTGCGCCGCCTCAACGGCTGCCTCGGTAGACGGGTCTTCCCGGTTCTCGACGCCGGCCGGATTGATGCCGTTCGAGATCATCAAAACAGCACGACGCGCGGAGCCCTGATTCCAGCCGTCGATCAAGTCCGCGAGTGCACCGAACGGGCTGGCCGGTTTGCTTCCAGCCGGAGGGTTGAGAGCTTTGATGACGCGTTCCCGATCGCCGGTCGGATTCTCGGCGACTTTCAGCTTCCCGTCGACGATGTAGGCCACTCCAAAAGACGTGGCCGGAGGTTGCGCGCGAATGAACTTAGCGAGTTCTTCAAACTTCGAGCCAACCTCGCAGCTCGAGCAGTTGTCGACCAGCAAAAATATTTCGAGCCCGGCGCGGTCGCCGCGCAGTGGAATCAAATCCACAACCGGGCGCGGGTCATACTGCTGAAAGACGGTAAGGCCTTGTTTGGTGAGTACAGCAGGGGGATGGCCGTAATGGTGGCCAATAGTGACCAGGATGTGTGCCGGAGTGCCTGCCGGTGGCGCGCTTTGTGCGAAAGCAAGGGAGCACGCAGAGATGAGTAACAACAGCATTCTAGCTTTGCTCATATGGAACCTCGTTCGCTAACAACACTTGCATTCGCCTCACCAATAGATGCAGATCCAGCAAGATTGAAAGGACTTAAGCGATCCAAAGCGCGGCCAGACTAAGCCGGTGCGCTATTTAACCCAGGCTTAGACGCGGCAGGCAGCGGGTGATCGCTCAATCGAGCGGGATTCGCTGCTTCCAGTTGTGCGCGCCCTGCGTCAATAAAGATGGCTGGGCTCAAACGATCCCTTCCGGAGGTACAAACATGCGCACGTTACATTTCACAGTCGCGGCGTTTGCTGTGGGTGCTCTTCTTCTGGCCCAGGAAACAGCCTCCGCTCCCGGCGTGCCGGTGCAAATGGTTGTCACCGCTGAAGCGCGCCATGGCAAGGAAGCGCCCGTGCTGCACCCGCAAGACGTCATGGTTTTTCAAGGGAAGCAACATCTTCCGGTCACTGACCTGATGGCTTGTCACGGCGACCACGCGGCGCTCGAACTGTTCCTGTTGATTGACGACGCGTCGGGCACCACGCTCGGCTCGCAGTTGAACGATCTGCGGCACTTTATCGAGGCGCAGCCGGCCACAACTTCAGTCGGAGTCGCTTACATGCAGAACGCCACGGTGAAGATCGGTCAAAATCCGACTGCCGATCATGACAAGGCAGCGAAAGCGTTGCGCTTGCCTTTCGGCTATCCAGGGGTTTCGCCAAGTCCATTTCTATCGCTGAGCGATCTGATTAAACGCTGGCCGGCCAGCGCGGCGCGCCACGAGGTGGTCCTGGTGAGCAGCGGTATCGATCCGCTGGGTGGAGACATTCAGAATCCATATCTGGATACCGCCATCCAGGATGCACAGCGCGCCGGCGTCATCCTGTACACCATTTACACGCCCGCCGCCGGTCACTTCGGGCACGATTATTGGCGCATCAATTGGGGCCAGAATCATTTAACCCAGATCGCGGACGAGACCGGCGGTGAGTCCTATATGATCGGGTTCGGACCGGCGGTCTCGTTTGCGCCGTATTTGGAAGAGATCTCCGATCACTTGGCGAATCAATACCTGGTGAAATTTCTGATCGAGCCGGGAAAGAAGGCCGGTTTACAGGCGGTACGGTTTACGACAGAAGTTCCGAATGCCGATTTAGTGGCTGCGCGCAAGGTGTACGTCCCGGCTGAGGCAAAGTGAGTGGCCTCAATGTGGCAGGCCTAACGCTTCGCGCGCGCGATTGCTCGAAGCATTGAGAGCCTGTTCCAGGTCCAGCCGGGCCGACTCCAGCGCGGCGGTGTCGGAGAAGTCGTCCGGCTTGAGCGCCGGGTCGATCGAAATCGCGATTTGGCCGAAGGGCAAGGGATTGCGAGGCTGGTCCCATTTGTGCGGCTCGCGGAGCGCCGGGTAGCATTCGGCTCCGATGGGGATTAGGGGAACACCGGCTGCAGCGGCAAGCACTAGAGCGCCCGCGCGCGCCACGCGCCGTGGAGCGCCGCCATCCGGCGTGATCAGGGCACTGGCGCCGGCGGAAATCTGTTTGGCTAGCCGCCCCACACTGGGCCATCCGTGATGTTCCCAATCGCCGCGAATCACCCGTAGCCCGAGCAGCCGGCATAGAACGGCCAGGCTGTCGCCTCGTGGTTCGGTAGCCACCATAATCGCCACCTCAGCGCGCGGCTTGCGCTTGGCCAGCGCCACCAACAGAGAAGGTGCACTGTCATGCCAGATCGCCAGTACAGCGCGATCCGGCACATCCGGCCAGGCGTGCGCTCCTGCCGTGGTCAGGCGCGACGTTCGCGCCACTGTCCAGACGTAAATGAAAAGCGCCACCCCGAAAAGCGATGCGCCCAACCAGTGGATCGGGGGCAGGTAGCGCCGAATCCATAACAAGATCGCGTCCAGGCCGCGGGTGAATGCATTGCGGCCGGCAGCTTGGGGGGTGAGGTGCCGGGTAGCCGGCAAGTGCCGAACCAGCTCCGCCAAACGAAGCATTTTTTCCGTCATTCCCTCAGTCATTCTCACTGACAAATGTATAATGGAACTTGATCCCCAATTTGCGGCATTTGCGGGCCACACGTGTGGGCTTGGCTCTAAGCGGCGGCTCGGTTCGCGGCTTGGCGCACATCGGAGTTCTTAAGGCGCTGGCCGAGGCCGGCGTGAAGCCCGCATTCATTGCCGGTACCAGCGCCGGCAGCGTCATTGGTGCAGCCATCGCGGCCGGCATGAGCTGGCAGGAGATCGTTCAGATGGCGCGCGGCGTTTTCTGGCCCAAGCTGCTGCACGGTCCTGCGCTGGAGCGGTTTTGCGAACGCTATTTGCCCCGGTGCTTTTCCGATCTGCGGCTCCCGTTTGCGGCGGTTGCGACCAGGCTTCCCGGTAAACACGCCGTAGCCCTCAGGTCCGGCAACCTTGCTTCGGCCATCAGCGCCAGTTGCGCGATGCGCGTGATTCGCAGACGCGTCCATCGCGATGGGCAAGCATTCAAGGACGGAGGCATCGCTTGTGTTCTTCCAGCCGATGTTTGCCGCCAGATGGGAGCCGATTTTGTGATCGCTTCCGACGTGTGGGAGATCAGCTCCATCTTGCGCGGCGCCGGCATTCACCCGGCTCACCCCAGCGCGCATCGCGTTTATCCGTCGCACTATCGGGCTTCGCTCCGCGCGACGGATCTATTGGTTCACCCGCGCGTTCCAGTGGCTGGATACTGGCCGGGCGAGGCTGCTATCGGGCGAATGGTGGCCGCCGGCGAAACTGCCGCGCGCCGGGAACTGATGCTTGCCAGCGCGGCCAGCTAAGTGAAGCTGAAGTTCCTGGGGACTCGCGGAGAGATCGACATCCGAACGCGCTTGCACCGCATGCATTCGTCGCTCGAAGTGTCCTACAAAGGGCGTGCGGTGATGATCGATTGCGGCCTGGACTGGCTGCGCCGGATTCATCGCATGCGCCCCGACGCGATCGTGCTGACGCATGCTCATCCGGATCATGCCTGGGGATTGAAGAACGGCGCGCCCTGCAGAGTCTACGCAAGCGAACAGACCTGGCGCATTCTCAAGCGCTTTCCGGTGCTGGATCGAACCACCATCGAGCCGCGGCGCCCTTTTGACATTCACGGCATTACGCTGGAGGCCTTTCCGGTGGAACACTCCATTCGCGCGCCGGCCGTTGGTTATCGCATCACCGCCGGAGCGAGCAGCATCTTCTACGTGCCCGACCTAGTCTCGATTTACGACGCTCACGAAGCTCTCCGTGGCATCCGGCTCTACATCGGAGATGGCGCTCGATTGCGCCGGCCCATCGTTCGGAAAACAGCCGGCTCCTTGGTGGGACACTCGCCTATCCGGACCCAGCTTGGCTGGTGCCACCAGGAAGGGGTTCGGAAAGCCCTGTTCACGCATTGTGGTTCGGAAATAGTCCGCGCTGATTCTGGCCAGATAGCTCGATCCGTTCGAAATCTTGGCTTGGAACAAGGCGTGGATGCCGGCATCGCCATTGATGGCATGGACGTTATTTTGCGTTAGACTAGGCTAAGCCTCCAGTTGGAACCGGACCTAGTCCTTTCGCATCAAAGAAATAGACATATCAAGCAGGCCTTGGAGGGACCCGTCGGAGCGCCTCCGGAAGCCTCGCTAAGTTAAACAAAGGAAAAGGAAACTCAACCATAGCCCCGCTGGGGATAGTTTTGGGAGGAACATGGAACAGCTTGAAGATGCGCTGACGGAGCGATCCGAACTGATAGATCTGGTTTCCGGCGAGGCAATAGAGTCGCACGAACTTTTGCCGGGCGGCCTGGAAGAAGAGGATCAGCTCCAAGCGCCTGAATCCCCTTATACGGACGATCCGGTACGCGTGTACCTGCGCGAAATGGGTTCGGTGTCGCTACTGACGCGCAAGGGCGAAGTGGACTTGGCGCGCCGCATGGAGCGTGGAAAATTGCGTGCGCGAAAGACGCTCTCCCGTTCGCCGCTGGTTCGCCGAATGGTTCTTGCGCTGCACGACGACATACGGCAGGGCCGGATGAAATTAGACGAAGTTGTGGAAACCGGCGCCACCGACGACACCGTCAAAGAGCGGAAACGCGCCGAGGGTCGCGATCGATTTGCAAAGGCGATGCGACGCAACCAGGAATTGACCGCTGTCGAAAATAAGCTCGCTTCTCTCGCCCGGCGTCACGTGCACGTGCGCGAGAAATTGGAGAGCAGGCAGGTTCGCCTTCAGGTGAAGTTCTCACAAGCGCTGCGCGAGATTCCATTTACTCCGGCCAAGTGGGGAGCGTTTGCGGACGCTTTGAAGACTGCCGCCGGGGAGATGATCGCCCTCGATACCGAGCTGAAGAAGTACCTGTCGAGGAAGAGCGGCGCTCGCGAGGCGCGCGAGCTGCGGCGCCTGATCCGCGAAAAAGAATCCGAGGCCGGCATGCAGCTGTCTGAAATCCGCCGCGCCGTGTCGCGCGTCGAGCAAGGCGAGCACGAAACCGAACAAGCCAAGAAGCTGCTGGTGGAAGCCAACCTTCGTCTGGTGGTGGCCGTGGCCAAGAAATACGTGAACCGCGGGCTGCATCTTCTGGACTTGATCCAGGAAGGCAACATCGGGTTGATGCGCGCGGCCGATAAGTTCAACTACCATCTCGGTTATAAATTCTCGACTTATGCCACCTGGTGGATCCGCCAATCCGTGACGCGCGCCATCGACGATCAATCGCGCACCATTCGCATACCCGTCCACATGAACGAGAGCCTGACCAAGTTCGTCCGCGCCTCGCGCGATCTGGAGAAGGAGCTGGGCCGCACGCCGAGTAATGAAGAGATCGGCCAGCGCCTGCAAACTACCACGCAGAAGGTGGAGGAGTTGAAGGCTATCTCGCGCGACCCGGTGTCGCTCGATATTCCCGTCGGTAAGGACGGCGAGTCCGCTCTGCGCGACCTCATTGAGGATCGCTGGCTCCAGCCCCTCGGCGATACGCTGTTCGAAAATGACGTTCGGGAGGGAACGGCGGACGTGCTTAAGACGCTGGACCCGACCGAAGAGAAAGTGGTGCGTATGCGGTTCGGCATCGGCTACGATCGCGAGCACACGCTGCACGAAATCGCACAGCACTTCAATCTGAGCCGCGAACGCATCCGGCAGATCGAAGTACAAGCGCTGCGTCGGTTGCGGACCCCGGAGACGGCCCACCGGCTGCGGCCGCTCATGAGCATTCAGTAACGCTGAAGCACGGCGTTCGGGCTATCCTTTCGGATAGCTTCAATCAGAACAATCTTCGGGGCTAACGTTGTTAAACTGGTAGTTGAAGTGACGCGTTACTATTTTGATCACAACGCGACAACGCCCGTATCTACGGCAGTACTCGAAGTACTCGTTCCAGCGCTACTTGAAGTGTACGGAAACGCCTCAAGCATCCATCGGGATGGGCAAATGGCCCGGCAGCGCCTGGAGTCCGCGCGCCGCCAGACCGCCGATCTGCTGCATTGCGACCCCAAGGAACTGGTCTTCCTGAGCGGTGGGACGGAGGCCGACAACCTGGCCATTTTTGGTGTCGTGCGCGCGCATCCCGGAGATCGCAAGCATGTCATCACCTCGGCTATCGAACATCCGGCAGTCCTGAACTCGTGCCGCGAATTGGAGCGCGAAGGCGTCGAGGTGAGCTACGTTCGCGTTGGGTCCGACGGCCTGGTCGACCCCGCTGAAATCCGCCGAGCGCTGCGGCCCTATACCGTGCTGATCTCGGTGATGCACGCCAACAACGAACTCGGAACCATCCAGCCCATCCAGGAAATTTCTCGCATCGCGCGCGAGGCGGGCGTCCTGCTGCATGCCGACGGCGTCCAGGCTGCCGGCCGGATTCCGGTGGACGTGAAGGCCCTGGGCGTAGACTTGTACTCGATGAGCGGGCACAAGCTGTATGCACCCAAGGGAATCGGCGCGTTGTACGTCAACAGCGGAACGCGGCTGCGGCCGATTCAATTCGGCGGACGGCATGAGCGCGAGCGCCGTCCCGGCACCGAAAATGTTCCCGGCGCGGTGTCGCTCGGTTGTGCGGCGGAAGCAGCTGCGTCCGATCTCGGCGAGGAATCCGCGCGCGTTGCCCGCTTGCGCGATCGGTTGGAAAGCGGCATCCTGCATCGCGTGCCGTCGAGCGGCGTAAATGGAAACATCGCGCAGCGCACTCCCAACACCACTAATATCTTCTTCGACGGCCTGGAAGGCGAAGCGATGGTCATTTCGCTCGACCTCAAGGGATTCGCGGTGTCGAGCGGCGCGGCTTGCTCCAGCGGCGCGGTCGAGCCGTCGCACGTTTTGCTGGCCATCGGCCTCCCACGCGAACGTGCCCGCGCCAGCCTGCGATTTTCGCTCGGCCGCTCCAATACCGCGGAGCAGGTGGACGCATTGATCGACGCCGTCGCGGAATCGGCCGCGCAGTTGCGGCATCTCTCCCCAACCTATAGCGCCCGTGCCTGACAACATCACTGCCGTTGCCATGTCGGGCGGAGTGGATAGCTCCGTCGTTGCGGGCTTGCTGCGCCGGCGCGGCCAGCCGGTGGTCGGCTTGACCATGCAGCTCTGGAACCAGCGGCGGCTTCCCGAATTGGTTCCAGAGGGCGGCACAACCGGCCGCTGCTGCTCGCTCGACGATGTCTATGACGCGCGCTTCGTCGCGCAGCATCTGGGCATACCTTACTACGTCGTCAACTTCGAAGACCGCTTCGAGCAGCAAGTAGTGCGCCCGTTCATCGACGAATATCTGGCGGGCCGCACGCCCATTCCCTGCACGCTCTGCAACAACTTCATCAAGTTCGATCAATTTTTGGATCTGGCCGCGGGCGTCGGCGCGTCGCGAATCGCAACCGGCCATTACGCGCGCGTTTCGTATGACGACCCCAGCGCCCGCTACCAACTGCGCCGCGGCGTCGACCGCGCTAAGGACCAGACTTATTTTCTGTTCGGCCTCACGCAGGATCAGCTCGCCCGCACCGAGTTCCCGCTGGGCAGTTTCAGCAAGCCGGAAGTACGCGGACTGGCGCGCGAGCTTGGCCTCCCCGTGGCCGAAAAGCCCGACAGCCAGGAGATCTGCTTCGTTCCGAACGGTGACTATGCGGCCTTCATCGATGCCTATTTCCGCGAGCGCGGGATTGAGCCCGAGCGCACGCGAGGCGAGATTGTGGATACCGAAGGCCATGTGCTCGGCGAGCACGCCGGCGTCCATCACTTCACCGTGGGACAGCGCCGCGGGTTGCGTGTCGCGGCGGGCGAGCCACTGTACGTGATTGCGACCCGGCCAGAGGCGCAGCGCGTCATCGTCGGCCGCAATCAGGATCTGCTTCGCGCGTGCCTTCATGCCAAGGACGTCAACTGGGTCTCCGTCGCGCCTATCTCCGAGCCCGTGCGCGCCCAAGTCAAAATCCGCAATAAGCACGACGCGGCCGAGGCGACGCTCTATCCCACAACGGACCCGGCGCGCGTGGAGATTCGCTTCGATCAACCGCAGCGCGCCGTGACTCCAGGACAAGCCGCCGTCTTCTACGATGCCGACCTCGTGCTGGGCGGCGGGTGGATAGAATAACGTTCATTGAGTACCTGATCGCCCAGTTCGTCTTGTGGTCGCTCGCGCATTCGCCTCCAGGCTTGGCCCGCTTCTACGCCAAGGTTCTGGACCTGGCCGTTCCACGCTTGCGACGTACCGCGCGCCGCAATCTCGAGCTGGCCTATCCAGACCAGACGCCGGCCGAACGCGAGGCCGTCATAGACGAAGTGTTCCACTCCATCGCGCGGCTGCTCTATGCCTTCGCGCACTTCCCACAAATCAATCGCAAAAACATTTCCGATTGGATCCGTTACGAGGGCCTGGAGAACTATCTCGACGCGAAAAAAGCCGGCCGCGGGATTCTGATTGCAACGGCTCATTTTGGGAATTGGGAGTTGAGCGCCTTCGCGCATGCTCTGATGACGGAACCGATGCACGTGATGATCCGCCCGCTCGACAACCCCTCCATCGACCGGCTGGTAGAAGAACGCCGCCGGCTGTCCGGCAACCAGCTGATCTCCAAGCGTGAAGCCGCGCGCGCCGTACTGCGCGCCTTACAATCTAACCAGGCGGTGGGCATCCTGATCGATCAGAACACTTCCGCGGACGAAGGCGTTTTCGTCGATTTTTTCGGCACTCGCGCCTGCGCCAACACCGGATTCGCTAAACTGGCGGCGCATACCGGAGCGACTGTGATCCCGGGTTTCGCGGTCTGGAACGAGCCGGAAGGCCGCTACGTGCTCCGGTTCTACCCGCCGGTGGCGATGACAGGCGACGCTGCCAAGGACACGCAGAACCTTCATGTGAAACTTGAAGAAGTGATTCGCGAGCACCCCGGCCAGTGGCTCTGGATTCATCGGCGTTGGAAAACCAGGCCATCGGGCGAGCCGTCGTTGTATTGAAGCGAAATATCATATGTTTACGGTAAGTCATTGATTTAAATTGTTTAACAGGTTTGAGTAACCGTACGGTCTTGCAAGACATCTTTTGAAGAGATGCCGGTCCCCTTTTCACGGCGCACCTTCTTGTTCTCCTCAGCCGTCGCGTCCATACTGCCTCGCCTGCTCCGCGCCCAAGATGCAAATGGGGCCTCGAAAGACACCACCTTCAGCACCGACGTACGCGTTGTCAACCTCTTCGCAACGGTGCGCGACAAGCAGGGAAAAATCGTCCGCGATCTCGTGAAGGACGACTTCGCGCTGGACGAAGACGGGCACCCGCAAGAGATTCGCTACTTCTCGCGCGAGTCCAACCTTCCGCTGACGCTCGGACTATTGGTGGATACCAGCGGAAGCATGCGCCGAGTGCTCGGCGAAGAACATACCGCCAGCTATCGCTTTCTAGACCAGGTGCTGACCGACAAAGACCGAGCCTTCGTCATTCATTTCGACCGCCAGGTGGAGCTTTTGCAAGACCTCACCTCGTCGCGCAAGAAACTCGAAGACGCACTGGCTGAGCTTGAACCTAGCGAACCGCAGCGGCAGCGCGGGCAATGGAGCGGCGGTGGACGCGGAGGCTACGGTGGCGGACGCCGCGGCGGAGGTGGCGGAGGAGGCACAGAACTTTACGACGCGGTCATGCTCGCTTCCGACGAGCTCATGAAAAAGCAGACCGGACGCAAAGCGCTGGTACTGCTCACCGATGGCGTCGACAATGGCAGCAAGGTGCCGCTGGCCCGCGCGGTGGAATCGGCGCAGCTCGCAGACACGTTGGTCTATGGAATTCGCATCGCCGATCCCGACGCCAACGGCAACAACTTCGGACATCGCCGCGGCGGCATGTACGGCCGCGGTGCGCCTCCGCCCTACGTCTACGGCGACCGCATCGATGGCAAGAAAATTTTGCAGCGCCTTTGCCAGCCTACCGGCGGAGCTTATTTCGACGTCACCGGAAAGCAGCCCATCGACGCCATCTACAGCCAGCTCCAGGAAGAACTGCGCAACCAGTACAGCTTGGGCTACACCTCGGATCGCGCCGGCGCTGGTCCCGGCTATCGCAGAATCCATGTAGCGGTGAAGCGCGACGGCGTCAGCGTGCAAACGCGCGACGGTTACTACGCCACGAGTTAGATCGCCACGATGGCGGCGCTCACCGGCTTCGATCCCACCGGAATCAGCATGAACAGCGGTCCTTTCTTCCAGCGCCGCTGCTCGCTCACCGCGCGTGTGACGTTGGGAATGCGAATCACGGCCATGTCGCCCGACACCTGATTCAGCACCAGCGCGTACTGATCGTCCGGCGTAATGGCGATGTACGAGGGCCGCGTTCCGACGGGCGTCACTGCTACGACGTTCTTGGTAACCAGGTCCAGGATGCTCACATCGCCGGACTCGGGATTCGCGACAAACAAGTATCCAGTGGAACCAGCAGAGCCGGAAGCAGCCATCGCGCCGGGACTGTGTCCGGCCAGCACTGTCTTCTCCACTTGCGGCGTGTAATAAGGTTGCACCACCACCACGGCGTCCATCCCGGCGCCGGTGACGAACAACTCACCACCGTCGGCCTTGAAGCATAAGTGATCGGGACGAACCGAGAGCGGAAGATTCACGGCCAGCTTGCGCGTCGGCACATGATAGACCGACAACATGCGCTCGCTCGTGTTGGCAGCCAGGAGTTGCTGCGAATCCGGCTGGAAGCGAACCAATCCAATTTCTCCGGGCGTCGCAATCAAAGGAAACGCCTGGCGCCTGACCAGGTCGACGAACGAGATCGCGCGCGCCGCGCCGTAGCTGATGGCTAGCGTGGCGCCATCGGGGGAGATCTCCAGGTCCACCGGATCGGCCGGAAGCGGCAGAGTCCAGTCGATGCGCATCGGATCGAGCGCGAGCCTCACCAGTTGCCTGGGCTCGTTGCACAGTACATACAGAGCGCGGCCCGCTAGCCGCATGGTCAAAGCCGAGTGCGCCACCTGGAGCCTGCCCGCGAGCGTCAGATTCGCGGTGTGGATTTCATGTACTGTCCCGTTCAAGGGCGTCAAGGCGTACACCCGCCCGGTTTCCGGCCGAGCCACCACCGCCGTCGGAGCCCCGTCGACATGAATGTGGCGCGCGACCGCGAAAACTTCCAGGTCCACGGCCGCCACCGCGCCGCCTTCCTGGTTGGCAATGAACGCGTAGCCGGAAAACCCTTTGGCTTTGGGGCGCGTGCACGCAGCCAGGCCGGCCATGCCTCCCAACAAAATGGATCGCCGCGTCAGCATCGACTCCATTTTGCCACGCGTCCGCAGCCAGAAAAATCCGCAGCTGAAAATGACGCAACGAACATCAGTGCCACGGTTGCTATAATGGCTCGGTCTCGCCCGCGTTGCCCTCTGCTTGGCTTCGATTGATGAGGAGGACCATTGCACCGCCTGATTTGGCACCACGCCTCTCGCACCTTGCCCCGCACCGCTCTTTTATTCGCCTTCGCCGGCGCTGTGCTGGCCCAACCGCCGCTGCTGTACAACCGTTCGGTGAGCAACGCGGCCAGCTACATGCCGAACGGTATCCCTGCCGGAGCGGTGGCGCAAGGATCGATGTTTACGCTTTTCGGAACGCGTCTCGGACCTACTCCGGGCGTCTCGGCGATCTCTTTTCCGCTGGGCAACGCGCTGGGAGGAATTTCGATCAACGTCATTCAGGGCAGCACCACCGTGAGCGCCATTCCCGTGTACGTAAGCGCGGGCCAGATCAACGCCATCATGCCTTCCAATGCGCCGCTCGGCATGGCTTCGCTACAGGTGGTTGCCTCCAACACGCGCAGCAACCTGTTGCCGGTGCGGATTGTCAGCAGCGCATTCGGAATCTTCAGCGCCAAGGGAACCGGCGAGGGCCCCGGCATTCTGCAGAACTACATAACGCAGACCAACCAGCCCGTCAATTCGCCGACCATTACCGCGCAGCCAGGACAAGTGATTATCCTGTGGGGCACCGGGCTCGGCCCTGTAAGTTTTCCCGATAACGTAGCGCCCCAAGCGGGCAACCTGCCCGTTGAGACTGAAGTTTTTGTGGGCGGAGTCTCCGCGGCGGTGCAATACAACGGACGCACACCCTGTTGCTCATCCATCGACCAGATCGTCTTCACGGTTCCGGACAACGCCCCACAAGGCTGCTGGGTTCCGGTCTACGTGCGTACCGGCGGCACCACCGTCAGTAATGTCGTCACCATGGCGATTTCGTCCGATCCGAATAGTTGCAGCACCGACGTGCTCCCACAAATCACATCGGCCTATATCAAGGGAGAAAGGGTCAGCGAAGCGATGTTCACCCGCACGGATACTGAGGAAGACGTAGGTCTCTCCGTGCCGCAGGAAGTCACGTCTGAATATCAAGTCTCTTTCGCCTTCGAGCCAAATCCTGGTCCGTACCCATTCAATCCCGCCATTGCCTTCCCGCCCACCGGAACCTGCACCGCCTATGAAGAGCCCGGCGACCTGCTGGACTCGAGCCCTCTTCCTGATATGGTGCCGACCACCATTCCGCTCGATCTGGGCCCGCCCTTCCAACTCACCGGACCG
>Ga0335083_10007827_pt1 | contig 13132 bp, 9 predicted proteins | sample Lox_Sample_42_FD_206716 | JGI IMG/M metagenome (GOLD analysis project Ga0335083, IMG submission 206716) | Soil microbial communities from Loxahatchee National Wildlife Refuge, Florida, United States - Lox_Sample_4.2 | ecosystem: Environmental > Terrestrial > Soil > Wetlands | place: USA: Florida...
ACTGGTTTCCAGATAGGTATAGACCGTAGTTGTGATCGAAGTGACGCTGCCCTGGGCCAGCACCGTGTCCTCCTGCCACAGTTGCGCCACGCCGTTGTTGCTGAAAGTCAGGGAAACCCGGTCGCCTTTCAATTGAGGCATGAACCATTGATAATTCGTCCCGCCAAAGCTGATTTTCATTGTGGACATCATATTTGTCGGTTCATACGTCCAGTTCAAAGTTGCTAGGGGATAACCGCTCACGAACATCGTTGCATTGCTAAAGTCCAGGGAGTCGTTCGCCGGGAGAATTTGCCATCCACTCAATACCTGTTGCACACTGGCGTTAGGCGCGTTGCTCTGGATGTTGTTTAGCAGGTTGGTCGAGTAAGCTGTCAGTTGGCTTCGGATCGCCACTTCATTGAGATTGCTGCAATAATTGGCGGTGTCAGTCCCGGCGGCGGCAGTCCACAGGGCATTGCTGATGCTTGCACCTGTCCCACCCATTGCGTTAGTAATGGAAAAGCCTGATACGGTGGCTATTGGCACGCTCCGTTTAAATGCCGGGTCCAATTGGTAAGTATTCCCGTTGTATTGCAACTGTACCCAACAACGCTGGATATAGTAATCGTTATTATCACCCGCATCGTAGAACAGGGGGTACCCGCGCGTACTCAGCAAGCTCCCTAAATAGTTAGTGGTAGTCGTCCAGTTAGTATTCGGCAACGTCAACTGCCACCAATGTGTCAGGTCATAATTATTGCCGCTGGTGTTGTTGTAGGGAATTTCTTCCCACCCAAATTGATACGAAACACTATTGGAATATCCTGCCGCTGATAATAACGCCAGGAGCAAGGCACTTTGGTCAAAATCATTACCGCTCTTTTCAAGCAAGGTCAGGTTTGCGCCTTTTTTCGAGCCGAAATACAACACAAAATTGATATGGTCATGGACGTAATTGAAAATGTTGGTTGGATTGTCGCCCAATCCATCGGCTAATGCCTGAATCTGTGGCGTAATGACTTCGGCAACCGGCGCACTTGGTTGAGGCTGACCGGCGGGTTGGCCCGCAGGTTGATAGCCAGAAGAAAAACTCGAAATGGGCAACAACACACTTGGCGGATTGGTAGCAGCATACCATCCAGGGTCGGTATCTTGTGCCCGGCAAACGGTCACGGTGGCGGCCCAAATAAAGAAAATTAGAAATCGTCGTGTTTTCATGGTCATGTTCTCCTGAAATTATTGTGAAACCGTAAGCACGTTGCCTTCGGGGTCCATCGTCACCGTGCCGTTCTTGATTCCTGAAATGATATTAATCCAATCCGCCTCCGTGTAGGTGTAATCAAGGCTTTCCGTGGGGTTGCCGATGTTGCTTTGCGAGGGATTAAGGCCCAATAAAATTTCCCAACCGTCCAAAATCCCATCCAAGTTGGAATCCGCGTTGTGCGGGTCGGTGTGGCTTACCAGCAATTCATAAGCGTCCGTCAATCCGTCCCCGTCAGAATCTTGAGGCGTCCCCAGGATTATGAAACAGTCTGCGGAATTGACGTTTGGTATAGTATACCGATAACAGGATGGTCCCTGACCCATCCATGACCACGTCCCGCTGGACAAGGGAACCGGCAGCGTGCCGATGGCAAATACGTCATACATATACCCGCTCTGTCCTCCGTTAATGGAAAACGTCACATTGACCATGCCATTGCTTGACGGTGTGGTGACGATGTTCGTTATCCAGACGAAATAAGCATTGGTGTTGTAAGAGCAACCGTAGTCAATGCCGTCAGATTGCAGATACCCCGCTCCTGTTATCACATCGGGCGTAGTGGAGTTGGTGGATGGATTGGACGGAGCCGAAACAAATTCAGACATGTAGTTCCACGGTGTCAAATAATAGTCCGCCCAAAATAAATTATAGCCGTCGGTAATCGCGCTGGCGTCGAGGGGAACATTGTAGGTGTAAAGGTCATCAAATGAACCGGATGCCTGGTTTAGCCCGTTGCTGTCGCTGCCCAAATAAAACCCGCCCGCCAGAACATTTGTTCCCGGCCAACTGCTCAAGCCTGGCCCGTTGGTCGCCAGTACTCCATCCAGATACATTGCCGTATTGGTGGGACCGTAAGTTAGCGCGACGAAATGCCATGAATTGCTCGCCCAGGCGATGGGCGCGGTCAAATAGGTCGTGGTTGAGCCGTCGCCGGGCTGCACCGTAAAATACAAATTGGCTCCCGCCGGGTCGGTGTAAAGGCTCCACCAGCCAAGACTGGCGTCGGGGGTGTAGCCTCCTACTTCAAGAAGTCGTCCATACTGGCCGGGACCATTTCCGCCTTCGTTCGTTCCGGCCCATGCAGGCGCGAACCATACGAAAAATGAGCCTTGATCCACCGTCAAATTTGTCGCCCCGGATGGTTCATAGATATTGTAGTTGAGCCAGGCCGGATCGGTGGAGTCCAGCGTCATGGATGTGGCGTCACCAAACCAGCTTCCGGTAATATTGGTGAACGATACCGGCGCGTTGCTCGCATCATCCGTCCAACTATTTGTGTCGTTGAAACTCCATGAATCCAATGGTGTGTTGGTTAAACCGCCTTGAAAGCCGGGCGGCAGCATTTGTGCCAAATCGGTGGCAGCACCAAACAAAAAAACTGCCATGATAATTGCTGGAACCGAAAAATATTGAGAACACCCCTGCCAGATTCGTTTCGTTTTCATATTTTACCTTTTGAACAGTTGCCTTAACCGTAAACCGCTGAAATAAAACCCACATTTTAAAGGTTCATTCCAAATACATGCACCGAAACCACTCCACTTCTTTCAAAAACTCCGCGCCTGTTAAAATTCTGAACACGTCATCCCACAAATTCAGTTTTCACGCAAGTTAAATCCCCGTTACAGGCGTGATGCTGTGTGTAAGCGAACACAACATATTTTGCTATTCGCGTTACCGTTTCCGCCTGTGACGGCACCAAAGAACCTAATTGGCCTGCAAGTAAGAAAATTGCGCCTGAAAAAAGGGTGGTCACAGGACCATTTAGCCACGAAATTGCAATTGCGTGGATGGAGCATAAGCCGTGATTCACTTGCCAGTCTTGAATCCCTCCGACGCCGTGTGCCTGACTGCGAAATGCTTTATCTGGCGCGGGTGTTGGGAGTTCGGCTGGAGGATTTGTTCCCAAAAGGCCTCCCCCTGAATAAAGTCGGCTCGCAATTTCAGGCAGGTGGCAAGTTTGTCGTTTCTCCCACCCGCGCCGAGAAATAGTGGCAATGCTCTTTGGTTTGTAAGGACATTTACGCATGGGCGAGTCTGGATTTGAGATGCGACAGCAGCCTTGGTGCAAATTCAAAAGTTTCAAAAGGTTTGGTGATGTAATCCACTGCACCCGCGTCCAAGCCGCGCTGCTGATCTTCGATACAGCAACGTCCTGACACGAAGATTACGGGAATTTCGCGCAAATGCGGGTCTTGCTTTAATTCACTACAAAGTTCAAATCCATTTACGTCCGGCATGTTCACATCGAGCGTAATCAAATCGAAACTCCCTGTTTGCGCCATTTGCATTGCCCTGGCTCTGGTCGAGGCTATTTCTGCCTCACAACCGGCAAGTCCGAGCAAAAACCGCATTATCATCGCCACAGGCGCCTCATCTTCAACTATCAGAATTTTTGCTTTGCCAGCCATATTTCCGCGTTTCGTTGTTCATTTTGCCAGTCACGGGAACACAACGCAACATAAATATAACCCATGCGTTTTAGTATTAGCATCTCGAATTTCCTCCACAAACCCTGCAACCTGTCATAGTTTTATTGTATTGATCCGCTGACCACAATTGAGGTCGCGCGGATGCTCGGTGTTTCTCAGTCGCGGGTCCGCCAATATATTTTAGCAAAGCGGCTCAAGGCTAAAAAACTTGGTCGGGACCTTGTCGTCGAACAAAAGGAAGCCGAGCGATTTAAGCGCGAAGGCAGGCTGCCAGAGGGGCGGCCCGCAAGCGCGAAAAATAAACTATCACGCAAGCGTTAGGTTTACATTTGTTTTGATGGAATCTGGCTTCAATTTGCGGGGCGCTCTTGCGCTTGAAACACGCAGAGAAAATCCACGTTTGTTGTCAAACGGTTCAACGCGAGCCTCAATTTCCAATACCGGGTAGCGAACGGTTGCGAGGCCATAATTCTTGTAGGTTTTGGCAAATAATTCTGTCTCAATAATTCCTGTCCAGTCGGCCAGAGACAAAAATTTCATCGGCTCACCACTCACCTGGTGATGGACGCGCTGCTCCACTACCAAACCACAAACCTTAACAATCTGTCCGACAAATTCACCGAGGCGATCTACTGGACAATAGGTGTCCCAGGCAATGTCTTTAAACAGCTCCAAAGGATGTGCGGATACAGCAAACCCAAACAGTTCCGCTTCGGCTTGCAGTCGTTCTTCGCATGTCAATTCTACAACCGGAATTTTTGGCAATTTGCTCGGGTCTATCGGCGGAATAAGCCAAGATTGCCTGCTTTCATCGGCGGTGAATGTCCTCAACAAATATTGTGCGGACCAGAACTGACGGGTGCGAGATTCGCCAAAACAGTCAAAGGAGCCTGCCCGAATCATGGCTTCAAGTTCCTCTCCCGAAAGACCGACACGATGAAAGAAATCCGCGAGTGACAGAAAGTGCCCACGCTTCCGGGCTTCCAGAATCTTATCCTTCGTTCGTTCCGACAAACCTTTGACACGGGTAACAGGCACACGAATGGCCTTGCCATGTGGAACGAAGGCCGGCCCCGGCTCGTTCACGTCAGGCGGCAACAATGTCAGGCCAAGACGATGACATTCCAAGACATACACAAGCGGATCATAAAACCCCTTGCCGTTGGTCAAAACCGCTGCCATGAACTCAGTGGGAAAATAACATTTCAGCCATGCTGATTGATAAGCCTCGACACCGTAGGCCGTGCTGTGTGCTTTACAGAACGCATAACCGGAAAAGCCCGTCACAAGTCCCCAAACTTCCGCCGTCTTTTCAGCGGAATGACCGCGAGCCTTCGCGGAGGCGACAAATTCAAGACGGATTTCGTCAATGACGGATTGTTTGTATTTCGTCAACGCCCGGCGCAGAACGTCGGCCCGCCCTGGTGGAAGCCCGGCGAATGCCTCGAAGATTTGCAAAATGTGTTCCTCATATACGACAAGGCCATAAGTGCTCTTGAGACAGTTTTCCAAGGAGGGATGCGGATATTCTGTTACTTCCATTCCCTGATACCGCCGTGTGAAGGCCAGCTTCTTGCCTTCGTTCGCCGCTCCGGGCCGAATGACACTGACAATCGCAATCAATCCGTCAATCTCCCGCACATTGCACATTTGGCACAGACTGGTCATCGCCGGGCTTTCGATATGATGAACAGCCCGTGCATTGCCGCTGGCAATCATTTCCCATGCGACGGGGTCTTGCCACGGCTCAACCGCGTTGGGATCGCCCAGCAGGATTCTTCCAGTGTGCTTGTCTCGTGCCACGCATTTTTCCAAATCAACTTCGATTCCCCGCTCATCGAGCATCGCCTTTACGTCCCGCATAGCCGCTAAACCGCCTTGCGCGAGAATGTCCATTTTCACAAGACCGACTTCTTCGACGGCATCCATGTCAAAGTGCGTCGTTGAATAGCCTTTGTTGGCAATAAAGGTTGGAGTCAGTTCTCGCATTGGCTGACGCGATAATACTACGCCGCAGGGGTGCATTTTGGGATAACGAGGCATACCATCCAGGAATTGTGCCGTTTCCAGTGCCGTCTTATACGGTTCTTCGTTCAGGGGTAAATCACGGCACTCGACGCTCTCTTGCATCAACTTTGTCAGAAGTGGAACTTCAAAGCCGGTCGGTTCCCATGAACTGCCGAAATTCCACGGAAAGCGGTCCGTGAACTTACGGACTTCTCTTTCCGCGACACCGAGAACTTTGGCGACTTCCGCAAAGGCGCTTCGCGCTTGAAAAGTGGAAAACCCGCCGACTACGGCGCAATGCTCCTGGCCGTATTTTTCAAATAGAAGAGCAACGACGTCGTCTTTGCGGTCATGTGCAAAATCAATGTCAATGTCAGGCAGTTTGTTGAGCGCCATGCGCTCCTTGTTCAAGAAGCGGCGGAAATACAAATCGAAACGGACCGGGCAGACTCCACTGATGCCCAGGCAATAACAGACGAGACTGTCCGCCGCGCTGCCCCGCGTGATCCATTCGATGCCGCGACGACGGCATTCTTGCAGCAAGTCCCAGGTGATGAGAAAATAATCTTCATAACCGACATCGGCAATCATGCCCAATTCCTCCATGACTTGTAGTTGGAACTGGTGCGCCCGCTGGCCGTAACGGTCCCTTAAACCTTGCAGCACGAGCCGATAGAGAAACTCTTTGGCCGTTACACCTTCCGGTAGAATGAACGCGGGAAATTGCGGCTTGCCGAATGGAAACTCGAAATTGCAGCGTTCGGCAATTTCCAGGGAATGATGCAGCCATTCAGGATGGTCTTTGCATCCGGCATTCATTTCCGCGCCGGAACGGAAATGCAATCGCCCCCCGGTCCTTTTGTCCGGGTGCTGCTGCCGCAATAATGTGAGCGTCCGAATACTTTGAAGGATGTCATATCGCTGCCGATCTGCTTCGGTTGCATAATGGACAGGCGGTGTAGCGACGCAGGGGAAATTTCCGGCCATTTCTTTGGCTGTGACCATTTGATAAAACGCATCGGGAAAAAGGCTCGCCAGTTTGGTATCAACGCCGACAGCAATCAGCCCGGTTGTAAATTTGTCCAACTCGCTCAGGTGAAACGGGCGCCGTTGTTGTGCGGCGACGCTGCCGTCCTCTCCATCGCCGGTCACTCGCTTGGCATGGCGGGAAAGCAGACGACAAAGGTTGTTATAGCCTTTAGCGTTTTGGGCATAGAGCAAAAGTGGCTTGGCCTCAACGCAAAGTTCCGCACCTAGGATAGGCTTGATGCCCGCCGCTTGCGCGGTGGAAATAAATTCGACAACCCCATGCAGGTTGCCGATGTCTGTCAGTGCCATTGCGGAAAGGCCATGCTGTTTTGCCAGAGTGATCAAGGCAGATGGCGATAACGTCGAATCCAGAAACGAGTAATGACTGTGACACCACAATGGCACGTAGGAGTCAGTATTGCGGCGAACTGGTCGAGGCCGCACGCGAGAGCTGCCGGCACAAGAAACTGGCCTGCTCAAAGCATCCAGCGGCGGAAATCGCAGCCGTAAATCATGCGCCCGCAGAATGACGCTTTGCCCCATTGATTTCCGCAACGCATCAATCTGTAATATCAGCCGGGTGTTACTGTCGCGACGACGGCTATGCGGCAGAATTGGCAATTCCGTTGAAAAGACTCCCTTGTATAAATTCGAGAGTTTTAGGGAAACGAGGCGGAGGCTGACACGCCGCTTCCATGCCTTATGAAGCAGGGTGCGAATGAGACCATAGACTTCCGTTTCCAAGTCAGTCGGTTCGGGCAGGCTTTCACTCACCTGGTCCTCGCCCATGTCATTATATCGAACACGCACTGTGAGTGTGCGGACGGTGCGGCCTTCATCGCGCACGTCAGCAAAGAGCTTGTCGGCCATGCGAAGCAATACCGCCTCGATATATTCTTCATCGGTCAGGTCCGTGGAAAAGGTTTCCTGCTCGCTGAATGTCTTCTGCGGTTCCCGCTCCAATATCAGAGGTCGTTCGTCAATCCCATGTGCGAATTGGCGAATGGTCGCCGCCTGACCGCCAAGCAGCAGTTCAAGCATGGAGAGCGGGGTGCTGGCAACATGGTGAATGGCCGCCAGCCCGGCTGCATTAAGCCGCACGCTCGTCTTTGGGCCGATGCCCGGCAACCACTTGTTTGGCAGCGGATGCAGGAATGTCGCTTCCCTACCTGGTGGAACTTGAAAAAAAGCAGCTGGCTTGGTGAGCTTTGAGGCCACTGAACTAACCAGTTTATTTGTGGCAATGCCTTCACTGACGGTGATCTTAAGTTTTTGACTGATTGCCTTACGAATCGATAGGGCAATTTCAACGGCGGGCTGGCGCGAGCCTGTGAGGTCAAAATAGCCTTCATCAATTGAAGTCTGCTCAACATCCGGCGTGAAATCATGCGGATAACTGAACATCCATTTAGAAAATTGCTCGTATCGCTCGTAATCCCCGGAAAGAACGATCAACTTCGGGCACAACTTGCGGGCGCGTGCCGTTGGCATCGGTGTATAAACGCCGTAACGCCTGGCTTCATAGGAGGCCGAGGCAATAATGCCTCGCCTCTCACCGCCCACCGCCACAGGTTTGCCGCGCAATTTTGAATCTGATGCTTGCTCAACCGCCGCAAAAAAAGCATCGGCGTCAAGGTGAACGATGGTACGTGACCGTAACATGAAAATATATGCGCCCCATTATGGCTCATGGGGTGGTCAAATGCTGTCCAACCCCCTTAGTCTTTTGCGCGACGGAGAAGTGCTTTAAAAATCCCCTGTATCACCAATTCCTCAGACGGAATGAGGTTTGGATACTTGGGGTTTTCGGCCTTTAAATACGGTTTTCCGTTCTTCACCACATAAGTTTTAAGCGTGCATTTGTTATCAATGAGGGCGGCCACAATCTGGCCGGGCCTGGGATCGGCTCCATGCTCCAAAATCGCAATGTCACCATCGCAAATGTGTTTTCCAATCATTGAATCGCCCGCGACACGAACAGCGAACGTGGTTCGCGATGGCTTAAACCCAAGTGTATTAATATCGACGGTGACACATCCCTCTGTTTGTTGTTCCCGCTCGCTCGAAAATCCGGCAGGGATTGCACCCAATAATGGAATCGATACTGCCTGGCTGTACTCCCCCAACCGAAGACGCAATGACCGTGCTTTCCCTTTGCCCGAAATAACAAATCCCTTTCGTTTTAGCGCCTCTAGGTGGCACGCAGCAGCCCGGTGGCTCTTGTACCCAAACTTCGCAGCCAGCTCACGTAACGTCGGCACCGGCCGTCCAGCGGCCAGTTCATCCTTAAGAAAATTCAATGTTTCTTGTTGCGGCGGTGTCAGACTGTCCATATACTATCCAAATGGATAGTATATCGCCTTGTACCTTGTCAACACAATCAGGCTTTAAACTGGTTTTGCGACGCAACGGCGATATGCTGACCGGATAACGTTTTGCTTCATGGCCACGTTCAATTGGACAGGATGGAATGATGGGAAATTGCCGACGCTCGAACCGCACAGCCAGGCGAAGTTGAGCGTCCTTGGCGATTATGTCACCGATTACATCTGCATCCTGTGCGCAAATAGCTTCGGCAGAGACGTTTTCAAAATAACCCTCGTTGACGGATTCGCGGGCGGGGGTGCCTATGAGGGGCAGAAGCAAGGCTCGCCGTTCGTTTTGCTCCAGGCCGTTGCTGCTGCTGAGACAAAAATCAATGCGACCCGAGATAAACCAATAAAAATCGACTGCCATTATTATTTCGTTGAAAAAGACCAAGTAAATTTCGACTGTCTTCAATTTCAACTGCAACAGTCCATTTACAAATCAGAACTCGGAAAAACCATTTTTCTTCTCCGTGGCGCTTTCCACGAACACCAAACGCAAATCGTGGCAAAAACCAAGGAGCGATTTACGCGCGGCGGTTCCCGCGTCATTTTTTTCTTGGATCAATGTGGCTATACCGACGTTCACCCGCTAATGCTCCGAAACATTTCAGAGCAACTGAACAAGAAAGCTGAATACATCATTAATTTTGCTGTCTCGTGGCTTACGGATTTTATTGGCGACGAATCAAAACTCACGGCAATGCTTTCAAACCTCGGGCTGGAATCGGAACTCACCGCCAAGGAATTGATTGAGGCCAAGGAGCGCAGCGGGTTTGATTGGCGTTATCTCATTGAGTCCAGGATTGGAACGGCCTATAGGAAAGTTGCGGGGGCTGCATTTTTCTCACCGTTTTATATCGCGCCAATCGACAACCATCGCGGTTATTGGCTCTTGCATTTGGCCCCACACATTCGAGCACGGTCAGCAATGTTAGGGGTGCATTGGGCCAACGCGAACGGCCATCTTCATTTCGGTCATTTGGGGTTGAATATGCTGTCATATAAACCTGAAGCTGACCAAGGGGGCTACCTCAATGGCTTTGCCTTCGATGCAATGACAAAGAATAGCGCCAAGGTAGGCCTTAAAACTGATTTTGCGCGCGTCATTCGCGATAGCCACACCGATGGCATTTCGTTCCAAGAATTCGCCAATCATTACTGCAACTCGACCATCGCAGACGAAGAGTTGATGTCGCAAACCCTGGCAGAACTCTCGGCGGAAAACGAAATTATCATTCGAGGGCCAAAGGGGAGGCCGAAGCGAAGCGAATCGGTGTCTCCCAAAGATATTATTTTACCCTGCAATCAACTTGTTTTCCAAAAACTGAAAAATCCGCCTATTTAGAAATGAACTCTGAAGCGTTAATGACGAAGGAAATCTATAGGGAACCACAAATGGTTTTCGACTCCATGGATATTGAGTCGCGAGTCGGGTTGTGGAACATGCCAGCAGTAATTGCGGAAAACAATTTTGTTTACAAAAGTTTATCCAATTGGGCTTTCAACATCGCTATAGGCTGTTCACACGCTTGCCGTTTTTGCTATGTGCCGAGCGCAGCGACGATTAAGCAGGGTGCAAAACTGCGTAAATTTGGCGTCGATGACCCCGATGCAGAATGGGGAGAATACGTTTTGTTGCGACCTTGGGATGAAGCAAAGTTTCTTGCGTCATTAAAGGCAGCCAATGATGTCCCGAAATCCAAACTGAAGCGCGACGGAAATCGTGCGGTTATCTATTGCAGCACTACCGACGCATACCAAGTTTTTCATCATCCCGACCCAGCGAAACAAAAATTTTTGGCAACACAGGCCAGGAACCTTGTGCGCCGTTCGTTGGAACTGATTCGAGACAAATCATCTCTAAACGTCAGAATCTTGACCCGAAGTCCATTGGCCAAAGCTGATTTTGAACTTTTTAAGTCATTTGGGAAACGTTTGATCTTTGGAATGAGCTTACCAACGCTGCGTAACGATTTTGCAAAAATCTATGAGCCTAAAGCGCCCGCGCCTTCCCAAAGGTTGGCAACTTTAAAAGCAGCAAAGGAATTTGGCCTTCATCTATACGTTGCAGTGGCACCAACGTATCCTGAATGCGACAGAGCAGATTTGAAAGCGACGCTCTCAGCAATTGCAGAACTCAATCCGATGACGATTTTCCATGAGCCGATAAATATTCGCGCAGAAAATGTGGCCCGGATAAAGGACCATGCCTCAGAACTTGGCGTTGAATTGAAGACCGAAGTTTTTGCTACACGTGAAAGCTGGCAGAATTATGCGGTCGATTCGCTGACGTCAGTGTATGAGATTTCGGAAGAACTCGGACTGCTAGATAAATTACATCTCTGGCCGGATAAATCTCTTGGCGGTGACAGTTTGATTAAGCGTCAACCCAAGCCTGAAAAATACCGTAAATTTTTAAATAAGTGTTGGACGAGAGTAAGCGAATGGCCTAAATAATTTGCGCAAGCCTCGGTTCGATGTACTGACTCGTGATTCGCCTCTCGGAGGCATCCTTGAGAATGTTTTTCGCTAGCTCAGGTATTCTTCCGGCACTGAAAAATTTAGCCGAACGAGTGCCATTGGAGCCCAACATAAATAAGCCTGCCAACCCCGCTGCTTGCACAACGGTGCATCTGTATTCGTGATTATCATTCTCTGATTTAACGTCAACGTACACTTTGTTTCCGCGAAAGGATTTTTCTAGCGAAAGAACGTCCTGAAATGCGAATTCTCGGACTTCAACCACGTCACTCATAATGGCAAGCGCATCATCTTCCGCGGTTTCGAGAAGATGAATGCCTTTCGGTTTAATGAAGAGTTGGAAGCCGTTACGATGTGAGCTTTGGAGCCAATCGATGACCAGACCACTTTCCCGTAACGCGTGGCACAGGGCAACAGCGCACGGTGGGGTAATGAAGCCAGACCCCACAAAGGCCTCGCCTTCAGCAGCGGTGAGGTTTTTTATTGCGCCAGCAAGCTCTCGATATTTCCCTAAAAGTGGGCACTTATCGGGATTCAAAAAGTCATCAAGCTTGGTATCGTTTGCCACTTTGTGGTCGAACGAGACTGCAAATTCAGCAAAGACAAAATCGTATTTTCCCATGTCCGCCGTTGAAAGCTTCGCGTAAGAGTTTTTTTGAAAGGTCACATCCACCGCCTTGAGGTCGTTTGCCCATTTTTGGCCCCATTTGAGCGGATTGTCAGCATGGTCATAAACATCACATGCTTTTGCATAACCATTGAGACTAAGCCAGGTGCAAATCAATCCAGCGCCGCCGCCCAATTCGGCCACTCTTTCGATTTTTCCTTTTTTGAAAATTTTACAATTTGCAATTTTTTCAATTGAACTTGCCACGCGGTCAAAATTGCTTCCCAATGTCGTTAGCGCAGTCTGCTCATCGGCAAATATTGAATCAATTATTTGGGCGGACATCACGTCAACAGATTCGCCTTCCTCGACCTCGATTTTCGCACGCTGTTTACGATTTGGACGTATTCCTAGCTCGTGAAGCATTGATTTTGGGCTCATTCGATTTAGTGAGGTTTTCCGATTAGGAAACACTTAAAATTGTGACAAATCAAGCATGGCGGCAATCGTTTGGAGCGCATTTCCCTCAAGCCGATTGTTAACCAGAATGAATGTCCTTCGCTTGGGATCATTTTTTCCAGCCTTAATCAGTTTTGCACCGGCCCGCCGGGCTTCTTCGTTGATTTCCTTAGTGCCTTCGTAAGGAGCAAAGGCTTTGACTGCTTCTTCGTATTTGCGGCCGGGTTTAAGCAGGAAACGCGCAACGGTTAGACTTTTGTTGGTCTGGCTGCCGGCCAGAGCCGCTTGTTCCGCCACTGAGGGCATATCAGTCCAGGAATTGAAAACATGAACGGCGTTATGCCTCGCCAAGCAATCAAAATAGTCCGGCTTGAGCCAATGGCGATTGCGCATTTCAATGCCGTATGGCCATCCCGTTGGTAGTCGTTCAAGAAACGCATCCAAAGCTGCTACAAAGTCTCGGCCATGTTCGAAATCCGATGGATAGAATTTGGAGAATTCA
>Ga0335083_10007828_pt1 | contig 13131 bp, 14 predicted proteins | sample Lox_Sample_42_FD_206716 | JGI IMG/M metagenome (GOLD analysis project Ga0335083, IMG submission 206716) | Soil microbial communities from Loxahatchee National Wildlife Refuge, Florida, United States - Lox_Sample_4.2 | ecosystem: Environmental > Terrestrial > Soil > Wetlands | place: USA...
CTGGGTTTATACACAATCGGGATGTTTCTTTTTGCGACTGCAACACAAAGCTGGATGATGTTCGCATTCCTGGTTCCATACTGTTTGGGTGGAATTGCCGGACCTTCTTTGCAGGCAGTAATGTCTTCGCATGTTCCACCGAATGCGCAAGGCGAGTTGCAAGGCGCGTTGACGAGCCTGATGAGCCTGACTTCAATTTTTGGTCCGCCTATCATGACCAATTTATTTTCTTATTTCACAACGAATGCACCGATCATTTTTCCGGGCGCGCCCTTTGTGCTTGGGGGATTCCTGTTACTGATAAGCACATGGCTGGCATACAGAAGTTTGCACAGCGAAAAATTTAAAACTGCAGTGGTGCAAAAAGCTTGAGAATTTCAAACAGATATACTCACAGATTAGGATAATCAAAATAATCATGTATCTTTGCGGCGAATCTAAGTTGATACAGCATTTAGTAATTGAACGATCATTTCTGCTACGCAATCTTCTGTAATAGTTTAATCTTCTTTACTCTGCTTTTTAGTCAGCTTGTTATTAGTAATTTTTAATCATTTATTTGAGTATGAACATTTATGTTTCGAATTTAAGTTTTAATGTCAAAGACGAAGACTTACAAGAGTATTTTGCAGAGTACGGAGAAGTAACTTCTGCAAAAGTTATTATGGACAAATTCACTAACAAATCCCGTGGATTTGCATTTGTTGAAATGCCCAATGAAGAAGCCGCTAAAAAAGCGATCCAGGAATTGGATGGCGCTTCTGTCGACGGAAGAACTATTGGAGTGTCTGTGGCAAGACCAAGAGAAGAGCGCAGCGACAAAGGTTCATTTAAGCGCAGGAGCAATTTTAGCAACAGCAGATATTAAGACTTTTTTAAATTTTGTTGGATAAGAGGGTTCATAGCAACCCTCTTTTTATTTTTAAAAATGAATACAGAAATAAGAGTTTTCCTATTTTTAAATGAGGATTTATCCTGTTCTATAGGTTAATTCTATAAAGAGCTTTTAAAAATGAACTTTTTAGGAAATATTATCTGGCTTTTATTCGGAGGATTGGCTGCCGCATTGGGATATATTTTTGGAGGATTTGTTTTATGCATCTCCATTGTTGGAATTCCCTGGGGCATGCAGTGTTTTAAATTGGCCGGACTTGTATTATGGCCTTTTGGTAAGAAAGTAGTACCCATTGAAGGGTCCACTGGATGTTTATCTGTTTTTTGCAATATTGTGTGGCTGATTTTTGGAGGACTGTATACAGCCATTGTTCATCTCGTATTTGCTGCTATTTTATTTATTACAATTATTGGAATTCCCTTCGCACGTCAACATTTGAAATTGGTTGAACTATCATTCATGCCTTTCAGCAGGCAGGTCGTTAATTAATTATAAGTTCACGCAAAGACACCAGGTCAGATAATCCGCAAAGAAAATTTCACGTCTTATCCATTTTGGCGTCTTGCGTGAATAATCATATTCTACCAATGACCCTTATGCCATCTCCATCCACGATGTGAAGATTCCCAATGTCCATCGTGCCAGACATGCCCTTCTCTTCCTCTTTCCCATCTTCCTTCGCGCCAGACATAAGATCCATTTGTCCAAACCCAATCACCACTAATCCAAATATAATCAGGACCAGGAGCTACCGGTCTTGTATAAACAACATCTGCCGGACGTGATGCTACTACTTCAGCAGAGCATCCTGCAAGAACAATCGTAAAAACAATTATTAGTCCCATTAATAAGTTTTTCATACTTTTTCCTTTTGTTAATAATGTTGATTCTTTCGATCAATACAATTCTAAGATTGTGCCAGCAGGAAATTAACAGTCAAATCAATGAATTAGATAAAATAAAAAAGAAATCAGTCAAAACTGCGGAGCTTTTTCTACAAAATATTTTATTATCTGTTACTGATTTTTCCAGGAACTTATTTTTGTGCTATAATGTGTGGGATTATTTCCTATCAAAAAATCCCATTTGTCGCAAAAAAGAAACCTGGTCAAAATAGGTTGCCTGCCTGATAATTTTTCCATTTCGTATATCCATGCTTGTGCAATTGATAAGGATATATTTCTTGCCACGCATATAATCAGGAACATTCGGTTCATTATTTTTTAAGGTGCCCGATGAACGGTATTCAATCACTACAGCCGAGTCGTTGGCAACCATATGCAGTAATTCATGTGTCAGGTCGGGAGTAGAAGTAAAATAGCGGCTATAGATTTCCTTAGCTTCTTTCCTGCCTGTTTTAATTCCTTCCCAGTTGGGTGATTCCAGTTGAACATGTTCATCATAAAATAAAATCAGCGCATCGGTATCATGCCGGTTCAGGGTTTCAATCCATGAAAGAGCAATTTTTTTTGTGTCCTGAACGGATGAGCCCGATTGCGCTTCAGTCCGAAAACAGGAAAAACAAGTCAGTAAAGCAATCAATATAAAACCGGATTCCAATTTTGATTTGACATTTTTCATATGCCTTATGAATTTTGATATGAGCGGTTATTATTTACAAAATTATTAATAATCCTACCGGTCCGTCCCGGACAGGAATCCATATTCTCATAAAAAATTTACAAGAGCCAATATTTAGACCATGGCATCGTTTTAATTTTTTAGAATCAGTATTTGAAGAAAGTTTAGAAACAAATCGGTAAATTTGTTATTACCATGAACGAAATAACGATTACGCCTAAACCTGACTTAACGGCCAAAGATTTTGCTACAGATCAGGAAGTCAGGTGGTGCCCGGGTTGTGGTGATTATTCAATACTTGCCCAGGTACAAAAAATTATGCCCGCACTGGGTATTCCCCGGGAAAATATTGTGATTATTTCCGGAATCGGTTGCAGCAGCCGCTTCCCTTATTACATGAATACCTATGGTATGCATTCCATCCACGGAAGAGCAACTGCCATCGCTTCCGGATTGAAGGCAAGTCGTCCCGAATTGAGCGTATGGATTGTAACCGGAGACGGGGATGGATTGAGTATTGGAGGCAATCATACTATTCATCTTTTAAGGAGAAATTTTGACGTGAATATAATGTTGTTCAATAACCAGATTTATGGTTTGACCAAGGGACAATATTCACCTACATCTGAAGAAAACAAGATTACAAAATCTACTCCTTTTGGAAGTATCGATCATCCATTCAATCCCCTCGCATTAGCGATGGGAGCGGATGCCACTTTTGTTGCCCGCTCCATGGACCGTGATCCAAAGCATCTTCAACAATTGCTGATTAGAAGTCATCAACATAAGGGATCTTCCTTTCTGGAAATTTATCAGAACTGCAATATTTTTAATGACGGAGCTTTTGAAATGTTTACAGAAAAAGGAACTAAGGCAACAGAAACTTTATTCCTGGAGCATGGGAAGCCCCTGATATTTGGCGCTCAACAAAATAAAGGAATTAAACTGGATGGTTTCAAACCAGTTGTAGTTGAATTGGGAAATGGAATTACGGCAAATGAACTTTGGATTCATGATGAAAAAGATTTTTATAAAGCGCAGATACTGGTTCGGATGTTTGATGATCCGGACAGGGAAGGACATCTACCAAGACCCTTTGGTGTATTTTATGAAACAGAAAGACCCTGTTATGAAGAGGTTTTAGGTTTACAGATCGAAGAAGTAATCAACAGCAGGGGAAAAGGAGATTTGGATAAACTATTACGCGGAAATGAAACCTGGTCCATTTCATAATTGTATTGACCGGCTGATCATCATATTGATTGAATAAAAAAAATCCCGGAACTCCGGGATTTTTTTATTGGTTTTTTCACAGCGAAATTTTTTTTTCTTCAATTAGCACTGTAAAAAAAGAGCCAGCGATAGACATCGCCGGCCTGTGCTTACCTCTGAAACCACAAAAAGAAAGACGATTTAATATTTTTGATTAGATCTTGATTCATTTCCTTAGCCAATACTCCATGGTTAATTCCTGCCAATAACAATTTTTTATTAAAAGGCTTTTAACAAATTCCGATTGCAAAGACTATTTTAAAAGGGTATCGAAGACAGAGGGGTACATCAAACATTTCATAAATGTTCAACTTCACAATAATTCCGAGAATGGAGATTGGAATAAAGACCTGGAAATTGGATAGGCACGGCTTGCAGAGATACCTATTTTGTTAAATAAGTAGGATAAAAATAAAGACAGTTTTTTTAAAAAGCAATATTTTTTGAAATTATTAATCTGAAATTACACCAAATGTTTGGAAGAAATATGCTGAAACCCCCGCCCGTTCTGCATTTTACCCATCTTAATTTCTTTATCTGCGGCTGCAAATGTTTTGTCTTTTTTGTAGTTATACCACCATTCCGGGGCTGTTTTTTTCATAAGGGTATCAATATTACGCATTCCAAAAAGATACCAGGCTCCCTTTAATTTGCCGGAAACAGCCGATTGTAAGGCCCTCAGACTGGTGGCAAAACCGCTATCTATATATTCCATATGATGCCAGTAGCCCGCAGGCATAAAGAGGGTGTCACCATGTTCTAAAATGACTTCGTATCCCCTGGCTAATTCAAGAGCCGGATATTTCTGAGTATCGATCTTATTTGAATTTTCATCGAAATATTTTTCAAAATTTACAAGGCTTAGTACTTCCCATGGCTTCCGGTAAAGTTTATGTTGTTCCTTAAAGGGGAAGAGCAGGACCCTTTTTTTACCTATAAATTGAGTATGAAAAATATGTGAGAGGTCTATATCAAAATGCATGTGGGTAACAGATCCCTTGCCGCCCACAAATAACATCGGATATTTTTTTACAAATCCACGGGCCAGATGGTCCGGCCATATGAAATCCCCCGTCATTTGAGGAGCGTGTTCGAAAAGGTTGAACAAAAAAATGCGCCATTGAGCAGGACCTTTCCGGATCATATCAATATATTCACCAAACTTCATGTAGCTATCAGCAGTATTAATCGGAGTATAAGGATCACTTTTGGTATTATTATAAAGACCAACTTCTACTTCTCCCAAAATCGATTTAAAATAATCCCAATTCCATTTAGTGAACGCAGGCCATTGTGAAGCCAGGTTTTTAATCACCAGCGGCTTCATCGGAGTATAATAATTTATTCGGAAATTTTCAGGACTGATATCATTCATTTTATCAACTGATCGCAGTTCCATAACACGAAATTTCTGCAAACTTACTATTAAATGCTACTGGTGGAAGGCGGGTGAGCAGTTATTAACAGGAATTTTATAATAAGGAAAAAAGAAAGTTAATTTCCCAAATATTAGGATTTAATTTTACCTGTTGAGAATATGTATTAGCCCATTCATCATGGTTTATGCTTCTATATCTTCATCCTGATAATCCCCAGCCAAGAACCATCAATACCATCGTAGATTGTTTGCAGGATGGAGGCCTTATCATTTATCCCACTGATACCATTTACGGATTAGGCTGTGATATTTTTCATCAGAAAGCAATTATGAAATTATGCAGGATTAAAAAACTGGATCCTGCTACTGCAAAATTATCTTTCATCTGCAATGATCTCAGTGACCTGAGTCATTATACCAAGACTATTTCAACACCGTTGTTCCGTGTGTTAAAAAATTATCTTCCAGGTCCATATACTTTCGTTCTTCCTGCAAGCAAAGAGGTTCCAAAAATATTCAAGAACAAAAAAAATACAATTGGTCTTCGGATTCCTGATAATCTGATTGCACGGACAATTGTAAAAGAATTAGGGCATCCGATACTTAGCTCTTCTTTACCCGGCAATGATGTGGAAGAATATACCGATCCGGAATTGATGCATGAAAATTTTAAACACCTTGTAGATATTGTAGTGGATGGAGGCATTGGTGGCACAAAACCTTCCACAGTGATTGATTACACATCAGAAAATCCGATAGTATTAAGAAGAGGACTTGGAGTTTGGCCGGAGGATGGAAGTCTGGAGAATGAAGTCGGAGGATGAAATTGGTTTATACTTTCATGAATATATTTTTTTCACCAGGTCTTCTTTTACTCCATTGAACCATTCATCTTTTAGTATCGAAAGAATGATTGAATCTCTTCTTCCGACTGTATCAATTGCATTGCTTCTTAAAATTCCTTCTACCGTGCATCCGATTGCTTTCATTGCATTGACTGATCGTTCATTTTTTGCATTTGCTCTGAATTCAACTCTTTCCATTCCCCAGGTCTCAAAAGCATATGTAAGCATCAAAAGTTTGCAATGACGGTTCAAACCCGTGCGTTGAAATTGTTTTCCATACCAGGTATATCCCAACTGGGTCGTTAAATTTTCCAGTTGAATATCATAAAATCTGGAACTTCCCGCGTAAGCATTTGCAAGCTTATCGAATATAATAAATGGAAATTCTTTTTTTGCGTTTCGCTGTTCAATTGTAGTGCGAATGTATTGTTGCATTCCATTTTCACCAGCGGGAACAGTCATAGAGTATGACCAAATATCCTGTTCTTTTTCCGCGAAATAAAGTAATAATTCGAGATCGGTTTCCTGTAATGGCCTCAACAATGCTCTTTCATTTTCTAAAATAAGATTTTCGGGAAATAAGATCATGAGTTTAGTTTCGGGTCTGAAGTTTTGACTTTGAGGTTTAGATCAGACCTGCTCGTCTTTGAATATATTTAATTGTAAAGGATCGATATTAAAACTTTTGCGATGATATTTACAAAGACCAAATTCCTCAATGCCTTTCCGATGTTCTTCCGTTCCATATCCTTTATTGTTATACCAGTTGTAGTGAGGAAACTCTTCATGCAATTTTTGCATATACTGGTCGCGATAAGTTTTTGCCAATATGCTTGCAGCGGCAATGGAGGCATATATGCCATCTCCTTTGATCACACATTGATATGGAATTTTTTGAAATGATCTGAAAATATGTCCATCAATCAATAAAAACTCCGGTTTATTTTTTAGCTGATTAATAGCCTGATGCATGGCTTTGAAAGATGCTTTGAGAATATTGATGCGGTCAATCTCCCTGTTATCTACCATTGCTACGGCGTAGTCGATTGCATTTTGTTCGATAAAGGTTCTCAATTCATTTCGTATGTCAGGGGGTACCTGCTTTGAATCGTTTAGCAAAGGATGAAAAAAATCTTTCGATAAGACTACGGCAGCAGCAAATACAGGACCGGCAAAACATCCGCGACCCGCTTCATCACATCCGGCTTCCAAAAGCTTGGTTTGATAGAATGGTTTCAGCAAAAGCATTGGTTTGTTCAAAAATACGGCAATGGATCTTTGTGTTGGTGCTGTCGGTACTATTATTTATCTACATTTATTTCCACTGGAATTATTGTTAACTTCATAAATAGTCGTGAAAAGTTAAAAGGGAAACGTGAAAAATATTTTTTTGGAGGAACCATTTCCGGCCTCCGTGGCTGCCACAAGAAATTTCTCACAGATCTTGCTGATTTGCACAGATTTTTTGTTATGATGTCTGTATAGACTTGTGAAATCTGTGAAAAATATTAAGCCACGGAAATGCCATCCTAATTGGAAAGATTCCTACGGAACATTTTTATATTTGACAATTATCTTTTCATCTTTCATATAATCAGGAAATACATCAATATGAATTTCATTCAATCGCTCAGTCAGCCCTGGCCCTGGTATGTAGCTGGTCCCTTAATCGGATTAGTGGTACCTGCTTTACTCATTATGGGAAATAAAAGATTTGGTGTTTCATCCTCTTTACGTCACATATGTGCGGCCTGCTTTCCGTCCGGTATTTCTTTTTTTAAATATGACTGGAAAAAAGAGATATGGAATATTTTTTTTGTAGTGGGGATATTGATTGGAGGATTTGTGGCTGTTGCTTTATTCAATAATCCCGAACCCATGAAATTGAATCAATCGCTGGTCAATCAATTGCAAGGTTATGGTATAAAAGATTTCCGGGGATTGATGCCCGAAGATCTTTTTAACTGGCATTCTCTCCTTACTATCAAAGGATTGATAGTAACAGTATTTGGCGGACTGCTGGTGGGATTCGGAACGCGGTATGCAGGCGGCTGTACGTCGGGACATTCGATCATGGGATTATCCAATTTGCAATGGCCTTCCCTGGTAGCGACCTGTTGTTTTATGGCTGGTGGTATTATTATGGCAAACTTTATACTGCCCTTTATTTTGCGCATGTAAACAATTGAATATGGAACGGACAGAATTAAGAGAACCAGTATTGATTGAAAAGAACACCGATTTTGAAGTACGTTCATTGGATTCAGACTGCATTAATGAATCAGGATTGCGTCATCCAGGCTGGCATAACCTGAAATATATAGTAACCGGTATTTTGTTTGGGATCATTCTGGTAAAAGCGGAAGTTGTTTCCTGGTTTCGGATTCAGGAAATGTTCAGGTTCCAAAGTTTTCATATGTATGGAGTGATCGGTTCAGCAGTTGTAGTCGGTGTGGTTTCTGTATGGCTGATTAAGAAATTCAGGATCAGGACAATTTATGGTGAGCCCATTATTTTAAGACCTAAAAAATTTAATAAAGGACAGATTTTCGGAGGAATTTTATTTGGGTTGGGATGGGCAATCACAGGTGCATGTCCCGGTCCCTTGTTCGCTCAAATCGGAGCGGGATTCACTGTAGTTATCATAACTTTATCGGGTGCGATCGCAGGAACCTGGCTGTATGGCAGAATAAGAGAAAAAATACCTCATTGAAAATTTATTGCAGATTCAACTAAATGATTTACCTTAACCGCCCCAACGCTGCGACAGAGTTCCCGTCCTGTTAAAACACCATCAGATAAAAACCTGGGCATATGTTCCTGTCAATTTCCAGACTAACCTCCTTCTACATGAATGTATTTAAGTTGCAATTTCATCATTGAAATAAATGGTAATTTTTTATTCATTCACCTAAACTTGATAATATGGAAGACAAAAGTCAAAAGCAAACTACACATCGCAGGGGCTTTCTCGGATCTATTGCAGCGAGCGCTGCAGCACTGGGAATTGCTACCCTTGGAACACCCGCTCAACTTGCAGCAGAGAATTTTTCGCCTTTTGGGAACACCAATGACGCCGACGAATGGTTTAATCAAATAAAAGGAAAACATCGTATCGTTTATGATGTCGTGGAACCAACTAATCCAATTCTCATGCCCTTTGCCTGGTCGAGAGTATTCCTGGCAACCAATGGTGCAACAGGTACCCCAGAGAAGGACGTAAATGTAGTGGTAGTCCTTCGACATAACGCCATTCCATTCGCAATGAATCATGATCTATGGGCTAAATATAAGTTCGGGGAAATGTTTAAGATTAACGACCCTGCCACAAATGCTGCTTCTGTTCGTAATCCATTCTGGCAACCAAAACCTGGAGAATATAAGATGCCGGGATTTGGTCCTTTACCAATAGGAATTAATGAACTGCAGGCGAGTGGTGTGATGTTTTGTGTGTGCAATGCAGCACTTACTGTGTACAGCGCAGTTGTTGCAGATGGCATGAAAGCAAATTCCGCAGATATCTTGAAGGAATGGACTGCGGGTGTTCTGCAGGGAATACAGGTTGTTCCTTCTGGCGTATGGGCCGTGGGCCGTGCCCAGGAACATAGCTGCGCTTATTGCTATGCCGGCTAAAATAAAACAATCAAATCTTTATAACAGGCAGAGAAGCGTTTATCCCTGCCTGTTATTTTTATTTTTTTCGATGAATAAATATTTTTTCTTTTTAAGATTTCTGCTGATTGTCGCAACGGGAACTATTTTTTTTGGCTGCAGGGAAAAGGAGAAACAAGCAGAGAAACCTATAGCAAAATCGACTATCACACCAGCCATTGCATTGTGGACAGCTCCAGACTCGAGTCTGATTCCTGATTCAAAAGAAGGGGAGATGATCCGGTATGGAAAGGCATTGATTGCAAATACTTCTCTTTACTTTGGTCCGCATGGTAAGATCAGCCATGAGGCCAATGGTTTGAACTGCCAGAACTGTCACCTGGATGCAGGCACCAAACCATGGGGAAATAATTATGGAGGTGTTTTTTCAACATACCCGAAATTTCGTGAACGGCGAGGCGCTCTGGAAACCGTAATACAACGCGTGAATGACTGCTTCCAGAGAAGTCTTAACGGGAAAGCGCCTGACAGTAGCAGTTATGAAATGCAATCGATACTGGCTTATATGAAATGGGTTGGAAGCAATGTTGACAAAGGAAAAAAGCCTGCGGGTTCAGGCTTGCAGCAACCGGCCCTGCTCAACAGGTCAGCCGATCCTCAAAGAGGTAAACTCGTTTATGAATCCACCTGCATGCGATGTCATGGAAAAGATGGACAGGGAACGCTCAAGCCCGATAGCATGTATTATTTATATCCGCCATTGTGGGGACCTCATAGCTATAATACAGGAGCGGGATTATACAGGCTTTCAAGGTTTGCGGGATATGTCAGAGATAATATGCCATTCGGGACATCTTATAAGGTGCCCCTTTTGAAAGATGAAGACGCCTGGGATGTAGCTGCTTTCGTAAATTCCCAGCCAAGGCCCGGAAAAACTTTTAAAAATGACTGGCCGGACATTTCATTAAAACCTTTTGATCATCCTTTTGGTCCATACAAGGATAGTTTTTCAGAACAACAGCATAAATATGGTCCATTTATTCTGATTCTACAGGTGAAATCAAAAATCCCGGGCAAGAAAACAGGATAAAAGCTAAATTCACGTCGATCATTTTTGTTATACATCAATCGCGCTGAATAATCCTCGTTCTTTTATCTTTGCCCGTTATGAACTCGTTTCCTACCCGGTCTTCTTCCCGTGCTGTTGCTTATTGGATCTTGCTTGGAGTAATAATGCTTGTTGTGCAGGTTATCCTGGGAGGGATTACGCGCCTGACAGGTTCAGGGTTGTCAATTACAGAATGGAATATAGCCACCGGTATTCTTCCGCCGCTGAACCAACAGCAATGGATAACCGAATTTGACAAATACAAACAAACGCCGCAATTTCATTTGTTAAACTCCGGCTTCGGTTTACCAGATTTCAAATTTATTTTTTTCTGGGAATGGTTTCATCGCTTATGGGCAAGGTTGGTGGGAGTTGTGTTTTTAATAGGATTCGTTTGGCTTTTGCTGAAGAAAGAATTGAAGCAGGAAATGATCAGGCCATTGCTGATACTTTTTTTACTGGGGGCCCTCCAGGGAGCCGTAGGCTGGATTATGGTGATGAGCGGATTGAGCGGAGATGCGATCTATGTAAAACCAACCAGGCTGGCTCTGCATTTTATTTTTGCCCTTGGATTAATATGTTATGCATTTTGGTTTGGATTGGAATTGCTGATTCCCAAACAACAAATCACGTATAACAAAAATATGCGGGGATGGATATGGACTATTCTGATCGTTCTTTTCTTTCAATTGATATTCGGAGCCCTCATGGCAGGTCATAAGGCGGCAGCATCAGCCCCGACCTGGCCGACCATCAATGGCGACTGGTTCCCTTCTTCAATATTCAAAGAAAGTCCGTGGATATTGAATTTTATCGATAACCCCATTACCGTTCATTTTGTTCATCGAACATTAGCATATCTGCTTTTCATTGTTGTATGCATCTGGTTGGTAAAAGTTTACCGGCTTCAATCTTTTACTGGTTATTTATTAAAGACCCGATGGATTCCTTTTGCTTTGATCTTTCTTCAAATCATACTGGGGATAGCGACAGTATTGACAAGCCCCGGAATTATTCCCAATCATTGGGTTTTCTTTGACTGGCTGGCTCAGTTGCATCAGTTAACAGGAATGTTATTTTTATTGTCGATGCTATTGATGCTGTATTTGATCAGAACTAAATCAGCTCATGTATAATTTTCCTTTTCTATTTCCGTTTCAAATAGAAAAATAAGCATCTTATCAATTGCTTATTTTCGTATACGATTTCTGAAACTCATGATTGAATATATAAAAGCGACTTATTATTCCTTTCCTGTTCAGTTGGTATTGCTGCATTTTAAAAAATTCCAGGTATTGCTTGTATTCTGGTACATTTTATTCAGTACCATTAATGGTCAGTTTATGCGGTCATTTGGCGCTGATGCTTTGTTTTTGGCACCCGAATACCTGAATAATGTGAATGCATTGAGCACCGGCATCGTGGGAGCAGCTATGGGTGCTTTTATTATGAGTTGGAATATTACTACTTTCATTCTGTTTAGTCGTCATTTTCGCTTTCTTGCAACTGCAACAAAGCCCTTTTTAAAATATTGTATCAACAATTTCGTACTTCCCCTTTTTCTGCTGTTGTTCTACTTTTTTAAAGCTGTCCAGTTCGATAAGACCAAGGAATTGCTAACCAGTGGCGATATTCTTTTATTAACCATTGGATTTTTAATCGGATTTTTTTTAGTGATCTCTATTTCATTCCTGTATTTCTTTAGCGCCGACAAATCAATCATTCGACAGATGACTCCGTTGATCAGCAATCCTCAATTATTTAAATCACAATTCCGTCACAGTGAAATCAAATTGAGTGAAAGCCGGATCATTAAAGTGAAATGGTATCTGAACACACCTGTTTCGGTAAAAAAAGTAAGAGATGTTTCACATTATAGCCGGGAATTTGTTGAGAGTATTTTTAACAGGCATCATTTTTCAGCCATCCTGTCCATATTCGTTGCTTTTATTTTTCTGGTTGTGGTGGGATTTTTTATGGATAAGCCTTTTTTCCAGCTTCCGGCTGCTGCGAGCATCCTGATTTTTTTTGCGATCTTAATTTCAATATCTGGAGCTTTTTCCTATTTTCTTCAAAGCTGGAGTATTCCTTTTCTCGTGGTTCTTTTTATTGTATTGAATCTTTTGTATAAGTATGATGTCATCGATCCTACCAATAAGGCATATGGATTGAATTATACTAATCGGAATGAGCGCCCTTCTTATAACCGTGAAACTTTATTACGGCTATGCTCACCCGATAAATGGGAAAGAGATAAAGAAAATATGCTGACTATTCTGGAGAACTGGAAGAGAAAACAAAAAGTAGAAAAACCGATTCTTTTTATCCTGAATACGAGTGGTGGTGGTAATCGCAGCGCGACTTTTACAATGAATGTGCTGCAGCACCTTGACCAGATATGCAATGGTCAGTTAATGAACAGAACATTCCTGGTAACCGG
>Ga0335083_10007829_pt1 | contig 13131 bp, 11 predicted proteins | sample Lox_Sample_42_FD_206716 | JGI IMG/M metagenome (GOLD analysis project Ga0335083, IMG submission 206716) | Soil microbial communities from Loxahatchee National Wildlife Refuge, Florida, United States - Lox_Sample_4.2 | ecosystem: Environmental > Terrestrial > Soil > Wetlands | place: USA...
GCCCCGAGGCACAAGCGACCTTGATGCGCGCCCTTGCCGCGACCGGGCGCGACGCCGAGGCGCTTCGCGTGTTCCAGGCTCACCGGCAACATCTGGTCGAAGAGCTGGGTTTGGAGCCCTCACCACGACTCCGGCGATTGGAAGCGGAGATCTTGCGTGGTGACGTGGACAGGATCGCCGAGGCCATCGCCGCGGCGGGCGGGCGCGGTGAACGGACGCCCATCGACCGTTTGTCACTCAAACGTCTGACCGGCAAGGAAATCGATCTCGCTTGGGGTGATCTCGGAGTCGGATCCGCGGTGATCGTGGTCCCGGCGTGGGTTTCCAATCTCGAAGTAATCGCCGAAGGCGGCGATCCTCGGTCGTCGCTGATCGAGCATCTCGCGCGAAATCGCCGTGCGATCACCTACGACCGGCGCGGCACGGGTCTGACGGGGGGCGCGGTTCGCGACTTCGGTGTCGATGCCGCGGTCGACGAGCTCGAGGCCGTGCTGGAACATCTCGGTGAACCGGCTGCGCTGTTCGCGATGTCGGGGGCGGGGCCGATCGCGCTGGCGTGCGCGGCCCGCAGGCCTGATCGGGTGACTCACCTCGTGCTGTTCGGGACGTACGCGAGCGGGCCCAAGACGTTCGGTGACGTCGGTCGACCGATCCTGGACCTGTTGCGTCAGCGCCCGAACATCGCGACCGAACTGTTGGCCGGTCTGTATCGCCCGGGAGCGTCGGCGGCCGCGACGCTGCACTTTGCGCGGATCTTGCGGGAGAGTGCTCCGGCGGACGTCGCTGCGGGCTATCTCGAAGCGATCTACGACACCGACGTCACCGATCTGGTCGAGGAGGTCCGAGCGCCGGCACTGGTGTTGCACTACCGCGGTGACCGCGTGATCCCGTTCGCAGGTGGTGAGGCCCTCGCCGCCGCGTTGCCCTCGGCCCGTTTCGTCGCGAAGGACGGCGCCTGGCATCTGCCCGATGCCCGTGACGTCGGCGACATCATCGACGCCGTCGAGCAGCTGTTGAGCTCGTAAGCCGGCGTCCACAGCCATCTGAAGTCGAGGACTCCGCTTTGGGAACGGCCACGCGAGCGCGACGCGAGCGGTCTTCGCGATCTTGCGTCAGCAAGCCCTCGCAAGACCCTGGAGACATGAAATGACCGAGACAGTGCACCTCGCGCGCCCCGAGCCCGTCCGTCATCCGCACCCAGTGCGCGCCTGGGCCAACGCCAAGTTCTTCGAGTCGCTGGACTGGTATCTCCATCGACGCCTCGGTGCCCGCAAGAAAGCGCTCCTCGCAGACCTCCCGCCGCTCGTGGTCGAGCTCGGCTCCGGCTCGGGTGCTTCGATGCGCTACCTCGCGCCCGGTAGCCGCCTCCTCGCCGTCGAACCGAACCCGCACGCGCACGCCGCGTTGCGCCGCAAGGCTGCTCGTTACGGGATCGATCTCGAGATTTGCGGGGTAGGTGCCGAGTCGACTGGTCTCGCGACCGCGAGCGTGGATGCGGTGATCTGCACACTCGTGCTGTGCACGGTGGAGGACCAAGTGGCTGTGCTCACGGAAGTGCGCCGAATCCTTCGTCCCGGAGGGCGTTTCGTGTTCATCGAGCACGTCGGGTCCGGCCCGGGTCCGATCCGAGCTGTGCAGCGGCTGTTGCGTCGCCCGTGGCGATACGTCTTCGACGGTTGCTGCCTCGACCGCGACACCGCGGCCACGATCGCGGCGGCCGGGTTCGCGGACGCGCGGATCGACCAGTACCGACTGGGTGGGTTGTTCGTGCCCGTGTGGCCCCAGATCAGTGGCGTGGCCGTCGCGTGAGCGCCGAACCGAGGAGTTACCGATGCTGTCTTTAGGCATGGCCGCGATCACCCCGGACGCGACGCCTTCAACATCGACACGTGCGATTGCCGCGGCCGGGCTCGACCACGTCGTGTGCGGCGACCACGTCAGCTTCATCGTCGGCACCGGCTTCGACGGTCTCATCGGAGCGACCCACGAACTCGCAACCGAACCCTCGCTGCGAGCGTTCGTGGCGGTGTATCTGCTTCCGCTGCGTCATCCCGTACTGGTAGCCCGTCAGCTCTCATCCGTTTCCGAGCGGTACCCGGGCCGGCTCACATTCGGCGTCGGTGTCGGGGGCGAGGACCCCCACGAGTTCGAGATCTGCGGTATCGATCCCCGTTCTCGCGGACGCCGCATGGACGAATCCCTCGGCGTCCTTCGCGCGTTGCTCGCAGGAGAACCGGTGACTCACCACGGCGAATTCTTCGACCTCGACGAAGCCTTGATCCGGCCCGCGCCGCAACCAGCCATCCCCATCATCGTCGGAGGTCGCTCCGACTTCGCACTACGCCGCGCCGGGCGCCTCTCCGACGGCTGGATCGGAATCTGGAACTCCGCGCGACGGTTCGAGGAAGCGACAGCCATCGTCGACGATGCGGCCGAGGCAGCCGGCCGGCGAAACGTCGAATGGCAACACGCGATGCAAGTCTGGTGCGGCATCGGGAACGATCCCGCCGCGGGGCGCGCGTCGCTCGCTCCCGCGATGGAAGGCATGTACAACATCCCGTTCGAACGATTCGAGCGCTACAGCCCTTGCGGCACGGCCGAGACCATCGCGGAATTCCTGGCACCGTACGTCGCCGCCGGTTGTCGTCGGTTCAACCTTCTCGCGTGTGCCGCGCACCAGGACACAGCGGTCGCCGGCGTCTCCGAGATCCGCCGCCGGCTGATCGACATCCCGTCACTGGTGAGACCGTCATGATTCTGGACCCCGAGTGGAGACCACAGTCTGGTGACGGATGTCTGGCGCCGCCGGAGACTCGAACCCGGGAACCGTCTGCAAGGCCGGGCCGATGATCCTCGGCTCAGTCGATGTGGGCAGTGAAGGATCCCATGAGGTTCCACCCCGATGCCGGAGCACTCCCTGCGCTGGAGGCGCGGACGAGTGAAGAACACTGGAGCGGATTGCACCTCATTTTGGCGCATTGGAGGTCGAGACAGACCGACAGTCTCGGGCACTCCTTGCTGTGACCAACGACTTCGGCGTCGCCGGCTTCCAGGGTGCGTAGCAGGGCACTCAGCGCGGCTTGCTGCTCGGCGGTGAGATCGACATCGTCACCACACGCCATGTAGAGCGACACCTCTCCGGGTCCGGGCGGCGGATCGACGATCCATTGCCGGCCCTCGGTCTCATCCGGCACGGCACACCTCCTCGGTACCAATCGGCGGCGTCACGCCACGCCCGGCCTGAACGAGCCCATGAGATCCCACGACACGCTCCCGCTTCCCGCCGACGCCGCGGCTTTGAGGGAGAGAGAGGTGCATATGAGGCCGCCGCAGGTGACTTTGCCACATTGGAGGGCGGGATGGCAGACGGAGTATTCGGAGCAACCGGCCCGGGAAGGGCATGGTTGGCCGTACCCGATGACTTCGGCGTCGTCGACCTCCAGACTGCGAAGCAGTGCCGAGAGCGCGGCCTCTTGTTCGTCGGTGAACTCCACTCCGTCGCCGACCGCCAGGTAGAGAGAGACCTCGTCCGGTGCGGGCGGCGGTTCGACGATCCACTGCCTACCGTCATTGTCGTCGGGCACCGGGCCCCCTTTCCGTGGTCGCTGAACGTCGGCCGGCGACCGAGTTCAGCGTGTGTCCATCCGGGGCCCGGACGGAGCCGCGACGACAAGCTCGCCGAGGCCCGACCCGACTGTGCGTGCCATCAGCGTGATCCGGTCCTGGTAGTTGTGCCGGAAGGTGTCGCAACGGTTCTCGTACTGCATCACGTCCATACCGTGGTGTGCGCACCCACCCATGCACACGGGCAGCGCCGGGCAGGACCGGCATTCGTCGTTCGTGAACGGGTCGTAGCTGATCCAGCGCCGGAGGCGGCCATTCGTGTTGTGGTAGTCCCGGATGTTCCCGATGACGTGCGACGGGTTCCCGACCGACTCCCAGCACTTGTAGAGCTCACCGTCGCTGCCGACTATGAACTCGTTGGACCTGACTGCGGTGCAGGGCGCGCCGACCGGCCCGGGGACGCTCGGGCCCGCGAAGCCGTAGTACATCGCCATTTCCGTGAAGGCCGTCTCCGCCGCGGCGAACTCCGCGTTGGTGAAGCACGGCGTGCGGTACGTCGACGATGGCGCTGAACCTCCGTCGTCGACCGCGACGAGTTGGCCGAGGTAGACCTGAAGCCGGCCCGAAAGACCATTGGCGGCGAGGATCTTCAGCAGCTCCTCGACCCGCACGTAGTTGTCGGCGTCGACGTTCACCCGTACCGCCACAGACATGAAGTCGACCGCGTGACGAAGGTTCTCCACGATGCGATCGAACGTCGGGCCGCCTCCCGCGAGCGGCCGCATGAGGTTGTGGATGTCGGGTGGGCCGTCGAGCGTGATCTGAGCCGAGGCGACCCGGCACTCCTGTAGTTCGCGGCACGTCGGCTCGTCGAGCATGTAGCCGTTGGTGATGATGTCGGCCGAGTAGCCGACACCGGCTTCGTCGCACAGCGAGATGAAGGCCTTGGACAGCGAAACCAACGGTCGTTTGCCGACGAGCGGCTCGCCGCCGTACCAACAGACATTGAAATTGTTGATCGTCGGGAGCTGGTCCCTCAGGAGCTGAAGGACTGCGGTCTCGACCTCGCCGTTCAGAATCGACGGGTGTTTGTCCTCGAAGCAGTAGGGGCAATCGAAGTTGCAACCCAGGCTCGTCACGATGGTCAACGCGAGCCGGCTCGTATCGCCACGCGACAGCGCGTAGCGCGTCGCGAGCAGTTGCAACTCGTCAGTCTCGTCGGAGACGAGCATGCGTCCTCGCGCGAGGGATTCCAACAGAGATGCCGAACATCCCGTGCCGTTCCCGTCGGCGAGATATCGCTCGACGGAGTCGCGCTCCCCGGCCGCGAGCTTGAGGAGGGCGCCTGACATCCCGTTGTAGACGAAGTCGGCGCCGCCCTCGTCGACCCAGATGTTGTACCGAGACGCCTTCATTGGAGTCCCCGACTGAAACTCCCCATGAGGTTCCAGCCCCCGGCAGTCTGCGCCAAGCCGCTCAGGGTGCCGCACTTCAAGTTGCAGACGACGGGGTCACAGGTGAGCTTGGTGCATGTCGACTGCTGCGTGCACTTCGCGTGTCCCGTCACCTCCGCGTCGACAGCTTCGAGACTACGGAGCAGCTCGGAAACGGCAGCCTCCTGCTCCTTGGTCAGCTGCACTCCCTCTCCAAACGCCATGTGGAGCGAGACCTCGCCCGGTCCGGGCGGCTCGACGATCCACTGACGCGTACTCTCGTTCTCAGCCATGATGCGCTCCCCTACGTGCCGCTGGTGACGTGTTCACGCGGGACCGGTGCTGAACGAACCCATGAGGCTCCACGAAGAACCTCCCGCGCTGAGGTTGGCCGTCAGGCCGTGGCATACGAACGTGCTGCACCTGACGGGCTTGCACGACTTGTCAGTGCACGACGAATACGCAGTGCACTTGCCGGCCATCGCGTGCCCCGTCACCTCGGCATCGCTCGATTCGAGGGCGCGCATCAGTTCACTGAGTGCAGCCTCCTGCTCTTCGGTGAGATCGACGCCTTCGCCGAATTCCATATGGAAGGAGATCTCGCCTGCGGCGGGCGGCTTGACGACCCACCGCCGGCCCGCCTCGTTCTCGTCGGGCATGATGCCCCCCTCTCGCGTCACCGCGTCGGCGTGAACTTAGATCCTCGGGCTCGGACCGTCCACCACTTGCACGCCATTGCAGGGTCGTGCCGGGAGGGGTGCGATCGGCTGACGCTCGCGTTACGGTCGAAGCGTGACCCGCGGCTATCGGATCGTCATCCACGAGCCCGGCCGCGAACCGGCGCAGCTGGTCGTAGACACCACGCTCGAGGTCGGTCGCGAGTGCGACGGGCTCACGCTCGACGACCCCAAGATCTCACGGCGCCACGTCGTGCTGGAAGCGACCTCGGACGGGCTTCTGGTCCGCGACACGGGCAGCACCAATGGCACATTCGTCGACGGAACGCGTATCACTGTGCCGACGACCGCGGCGGTCGGCGCCACGATCCGCATCGGTTCGACCGACATCGTGGTCGACGGGGCTGCAGGCGATGCCTCGGAGGTGGCTCCCGCCGACGGAACCGCATCCGCCGCGGTGCCCGCCCGGCCCGCGCTCGACGCGCTCTCCGCCCGTGACGTCGGGGGCGCCACCCTCCGTTTCGCGCCCGGGACCGCCGGTGAACAGGCGGCCGTTCGGTTCGCGTCGACGGTGAACCGGGCGCGCCGCCGCCTCGGTGGTCTCGGCTCCGAGCCGTGGGGGACGAAGCCGCAGATCTGTTTCGTCGATCCGTTCCCCGATCCCACGGGAGACGGGTCGGTCGTCACCGGCGGGACCATCGTGGACACCGACCGCCACGAGATCTGGATGGTCGTGACTCCGGAGTCGCCGCCCGAACCTCCCGAACGCGCGCTCGCGCTGGTCTTCGGCGCCGCGCTCCCGGCCGCGGCCGACCTCGAGCTGTTGCTCGAGGGATACGGGTTGTTCGTCGCCGAGACCGCCGATCCCGACCCGCAGCTGCGCGAGATGGATCTGCCCCCGCTGCACGCCGCCGATGGCGAGCTCCGAACCGCGATGGCCCTCTCGTTTGTTCGGTACCTGATCGATCGGGACGGTGTGGCAACGTTCCGGCGTCTGCTCGCCGAGAGCCAGCCGCATCGCGTCGATGCGACCGCGCAGGAGTTGTACGGCGACACGATGGCCGCGCTCGAAGAGTCGTGGCTGCAGAAGCTGCGGATGGGAGCACCCGGCATCAAGGTGTCGGAGTTCGTACGGCTCAACCTCCGTTACCTGCGCCCCCACAAGCGACGCGAGATCGAGATCTTCGTCTACATGCTGCTCGGCCTCGCGTTCACGATGGTGTTCCCGTTCGCGATCCGACGCCTCTTCGACTCGGCGATCCCGAGCGGCCAGTTCCACCAGGTGGTCGGGATCCTCAGTGTCCTCGCGTTCGCGTTCGTTGTGTCGCTGCTCGCGAATCTCCGTCAGGCGTACCTCTCCGCTTACGTCAGCAGCTCCGTCGTGCGCCAGCTCCGCACCGAGATGTTCACCCGCCTTCAGGAGCTTCACGCCGGCTGGTACAACGAGCAGTCGCAGGGCGACATCCTTTCTCGCCTGTTCTCCGACGTCTATATCCTCGAACAAGGGCTCTCCGTCACCCTGCGCGAGGGCCTCTTCCAGATCCTCTCGCTCGCGGTGGCGTCGATCATCTTGCTCACGCTCAACCCGCTCCTGGGCGTCATCGTGCTCGTGGGCGCGCCGCTCATCGCGGTCGTATACAAGGCGATGACCAAGGGGGCCCAGAGGCGCAGCACCGCGGTGCAGGATCAGACGGGCGGCCTGTACGACGTCGTCACCGAGAACTACAACGCGCAGTCGGTCATCCGAGCGTTCTCGTTGCAATCGCGCGAGCTCGCACGGTTCGGTCGCTCATCTCAGCGCCTGTTCGACTCGGAAGTGCGATTGCAGCTCTTCAGCGGGTTCTTCGGTCTCTCGGTGAACATGATCGTCACTGCGCTGCGCATCTTCGTCATCGGGCTCGGCTCGTGGTTGATCCTCCACGGTCATCTCACGGTGGGTGGCCTCGTCGCGTTCATGAGCATCATGGGCGAGGTACTCAGTCCCGTCACGTCGCTCACGTCCCTCGGCCAGCAGATCCAGGCGGGCAGTGGTGCTTTGGCGCGCGTGAACCAGGTGCTCGACGCAGAGCCGCAGATCGTCGACGCGCCGGGTGCCGCGCCCGCCGCCCCGCTTGTGAGCGAGATCCGGCTCGACGAGGTCGACTTCGCGTACACCTCCGAGCGACCGACGCTCGAGGATGTGTCCGCCGTGATCCGAGCGGGCGACCGCGTTGCCTTCGTCGGCCCGACGGGCGCGGGCAAGTCGTCGGTGCTGCAGCTCGTCATGCGCTTCTACGACCCGACGGCAGGCGCGGTCTTGATCGACGGCACCGACCTGCGCACGGTGGCGGTGGCGTCGTGGCGTGCACAGCTCGGTGTTGTGTTCCAAGACACTTTCCTGTTCGACACGACGATCCGCGAGAACATCGAGATGGCGCGGCCCGGCGCAACCGACGCGGAGATCGAAGCGGCAGCCCGCGCGGCGGAGCTGCACGACTTCGTCGTCAACGAGCTTCCGCGCGGGTACGAGACCCTGGTCGGCGAGCGCGGCGCCCGGCTGTCCGGAGGCCAGCGCCAACGGCTCGCGATCGCGAGGGCGCTGCTGCGCGATCCGCGTGTCCTCGTCCTCGACGAAGCAACGTCCGCGCTCGACCCCCGCACCGAACGGCTCATCGCGCGCACGCTGGATCACGTCGGCGCAGGCCGCACGACGATCGCGGTGACGCACCGGCTGACCTCGGTCACCGACTACGACTGTGTCTTCGTCGTGGGAGGCGGGCGCATCGTCGAGCGAGGAACGCACGACGAACTCGTCCGTGCCGGCGGAATGTACGCGCAGCTCTGGGCCGAACAGACGGGCGGCGTCGCCGCGGAGATCCCGTTCGACGCGCCGGCGGCGCTCGCGCGGGTGCCCATCTTCTCGGGCCTGAATCCGGACGAGCTCGGACTCGTTGCGACACGGCTGCGCGCCGAGAACCTCGCGCCGGGCGGACGCCTCGCCGAAGGTGGCGGCTGCCTAGTGCTGATGCGACAAGGTCGCGCGCGGGTGCTGGTGCCCGCGCTTGACGGCCAGCTGGTCGCGGCCGCAGAGCTCGGGCCGGGCGACGCCTTTGGGCTCAGCGCCCTGCTCGGGCGAGCAACGGGAGCATTGTTGGAGGCGACCGAGCACGCGAGCTTGCTCGTGCTCGACGACGAAACGATCGCGGGCCTCGCCGCGACCTACCCGGCGGTCGCGGTCGCGCTAGAAGGGCGCAGCGCGGTCGCGCCCGTCGGTGGTCAACGACTCAGCCGGATGACGATCGCACCACGCGCGCGCGCGTTCGATGCGCCGCGAGCGGCCGTTCCGGCATCGATGGCCAACGACGTACGCCGCGCGTCCGGCGCGTACGGCGCGATCGAGCGCTGAGCCTGCACGCTAGTGTGACCTGATGGCGGGCTCGCCCGATCCAGTGCTCCAGTCCGTGCTCGATGCCGCCCTCGACGCAACCGGGGCGACTCGTGGCTGGGTGCTCGCGATCGATGACGACGCGTTGGCGCTCTGTGCGATCGCCGGCGCCGGTGCCGATCTCCTCGGGCATCGCGTTGGTGTCAACTCGGGCTTCGCGGGGTTCGTCGCGTCATCGGGCCAGCCCGTCGCGATGCGGCCGCGCAGTGACGACCCGCGCGGCGTCGAGGGCGTCGCCGCACTGGTAGGGGAACGGCCCTTGAGCGTCCTCGCCGTTCCGGCCGGGAGCGGTGAGGCCGTCCACGGCGTCATCGAGCTCGTTGACAAGCATGGCGGCGGACCGTTCTCGTTCGACGATGTCGAGATCGCGACGTTGTTGGGCAACGTCGCAGGTACGGCCCTCGTCGCCGCGTCCGCCGCGCCGGTAGCCGCGCCGTCGCCGACCGAGCTCGGTAGCCGGCTCGCGCGCCTCGCCGCTTCCGATCCTGCCCGTTACCTCCCGCTCGCTCAGTTCCTCGCCGACGTCCTCGCCGATGACTGACACCCGATGAAGGACGAAGACCCGGCGCCGGCGTACTCGCGCGACTCGCAGGTTCTGCAACTGTCGGGCCGCGTCTCGCTCGACCACCTGTCCCCTGAGTGGGCCTGGGGCGGCGCGACCGGTGCGGGCGTCCGCGTCGCGGTCGTCGACAGCGGCATCGACGCCGGTCATCCCGCGCTCGGGGACTGCATCGACGTCGACAAGTGCGTCGAGCTGCGCGACGTCGACGGGACTGTCGAGGAGATCCACGGGTCGCACGGCGACGCGTACGGCCACGGCACCGCATGCGCGGGGATCATCCATACGCTCGCACCCCAAGCGAGCATCACGAGCGTCCGAGTCCTTGGCGCGGGCCTGACCGGGAAGGCCGCAGTCTTCCTGCGCGGTCTCGCCTGGGCGGTCGAACAGGGCTTCGACGTCATCAACTTGTCGCTCGGTACGACGCGGCGCGAATGGGCATTGCCCTTTTACGAGGTGTGCGACGAGGCGTACTTCCGCAACTCGTTCGTCGTGACAGCTGCGAACAACATCATGCGACCGAGCTTCCCCTGCATGTTCGGCGCGGTGACAAGCGTCGCGTGCAACCTTTCCGACGACCCCTTGCGGTTTCACTACAACCCGCAGCCGCCGACGGAGTTCCTCGCGCGCGGCATCGACGTCGAGATCCCCTGGCTGGACCACGGCTGGATCTCCGGCACCGGCAACTCGTACGCGGCGCCGCACATCGCCGGCTTCGCCGCGCTGATCCGTTCGAAGCATCCGCAGTTGCGTCCCTTTCAGGTCAAGACGGTGCTGTGGGCGACTGCGGCAAATGTGCAGGACGCGCCGGAGATCGCCGGCCGGCTCAGCCGGGTCTTGCGACCCGCAACTCACTCGTCGGCGCGCGCGACATCCGCGCTGCGGAGATCCGGCCGATGACGATCGACCGGGAGCAGGTCGAGCACGCGTTGCCGAACTACGAGATCGGCGAGGAGATCGGACGCGGCGGATGGGGAGTGGTGCTCCACGGCCGGCACCGCCAGCTCGGACGGGAAGTCGCGATCAAGGAGCTACCGCGAGCGTTCGCCGCGGACCCCGGTGTGCAACGCCGGTTCGCGAGCGAAGCGAGGCTGCTCGCGACGCTGGACCATCCGCATATCGTGCCAATCTACGACTACGTCGAGAGCGCGGGGTTGTGCCTCCTCGTCATGGAGCTGCTCCCCGGCGGCACGGTCTGGCAACGCTTCAACCGCGAAGGCATCACGGCCGAAGCCGCGTGCAGCATCGTGATTGCCGCGTGCAGCGCGCTGCACTACGCGCACGGCAAGGGCGTCCTGCACCGGGACATCAAGCCGGACAACATCCTCTTCACGGCCGCGGGCACGATCAAGGTCTCCGACTTCGGTATCGCAAAGGTGGTCGGCGGCCAGGAATCGCTCGCGACGCGGACGGGCGAGGTGCTCGGTACGCCGGCCTACATGGCCCCGGAGCAGGCGCTCGGCGAGGAACTCACGCCCGCGACTGACATCTACGCGCTCGGCACCGTCCTCTACGAGTTACTGAGCGGCCACTTGCCCTTCGCAAGCGACGGCAACTCCATCGCGGTGCTGTACCGGCACGTGCACGAGCCCCCGGTGCCCCTCGGTCGGGTAGCTCCCGAGGTCTCCGACGCGCTCCAGGACGTGACGATGCGCGCGCTCGCAACCGACGTCGCCGACCGTTACGAATCCGCCGAGGAGTTCGGAGTCGCCGTCGCCGACGCAGCCACGACCGCGCTCGGGCGCGGTTGGCTGCAACGCGGCGGCGTGCCGGTGATGGCCAGCGGACAGATCGGCGCGCGCATCTCGGGCGGTGCCCCACCCGTCGCCGCGACGTCCGAACCAAGCGCCGCCGCAGCTCCCGTGCGCCGGGCCGAAGTCGCCGAGTCCGCACCCGCGACAGTGTTCGAAACGGCTCCGGAGCGCGCCGGCGCCGGGGGCCGTTCGTTGTTGCCGGACGAACTCGTGCCGGTCGCCGAGGTGGTCGCCGCCGCCGAACCGCTTCCTCCGCCGGTGCCCGCGCTCGTGCCTCCCATTTCCACGAGGCGCCGCCGATGGCCGCTGATCATCGCGGCGGTCGTGATCGTTGCGGCGGTCGTGGTCGGCGTCGTGATCACCGTCGGCGGTCGCGGTTCCTCGTCGAAGCCTGGCGCGACCTCGTCCGGTCGCCGAAACCCGGCCGTGATCGCAACGATCCCGCTCGGCACGCGTGGCGATCACGTCGCGTTCGTCGACGGGGCGCTCTACGTCAGCGAACCCGACGCGAACCGGTTGGCACGGATAGACCCGAACGGAAATCGGGTCGTGCCGGCGGCGACCTTTCCCAGCACTCCCCACTCGATCGCGGCCGATGGTGCGAACCTCTTCGTGAGTGCGAGCAACGCGCCCACTGTGTTCCGGACCCAAGCGGCCGCGACATCCGCCTCGGTGACGGTCGCGCCGATCGACCTTCCCCGCAAGTTGAACGAGATTGCGTTCGGCGACCAGGCGCTCTGGGGCACGGATGGCACCCTGTTGCAGATCGACCCCGCGGTCGACAAGGTTGTTGCAAGCATCCCCGCCGGTGCTTCGCTCGACTCGGTGGTGGCCGGCAACGGTGACGTCTGGGTCGCGAACCGGCAGTCGGGCACCGTCACGCGCGTCGATGCGGGAACGGGCAAGGTCACCGCGACCATCCGGGTCGGCGTGACTCCAGAACAGTTGGCGCTCGGTGCGGGCTCGGTGTGGGTCGCGAACAGCGGCGGGACGGTTTCTCGCATTGACCCGGCAACGAACACGGTGACCGCGACCATTTCCACCGGCCGTCATCCGGTGTGGGTGGTGGTCGGCTTCGGTTCGGTATGGGTGACCGACAGCGGCGGAGACCGTCTCCTCCGAATCGATCCGGCCACAAATCGCGTCGTCGCGAGCGTGCAGATCGGTCGCAATCCGGAGTCCGCTGCCATCGGTGCGGGCAGCGTCTGGGTCGTGAATCGCGGCGACCAGTCGTTGTCGCGCGTCGATCCTGGTTCCTGAACCGCGAACCTCGCGCGAGTTCCACCGGTGTCGCCTGACGCGCCCGTTAGGTTTGAAAACGCCCCACGCAATGCCCTCGCATCGCGCGTCATGATCACGGGCCTGACCGGCGGAAACGTTGTGATTTCCACTACTGGTGGAGACGATGGGACTCGAACCCACGACCCCCTGCTTGCAAACTGCGTGAGGACGGCCTGGCTACGAGGCCGAATTCGCGACGGCGCAGGTAGCGGGTCCGTCGAGTACCGCCGAGGTTCGCCGAGTACCGCTCAGTTTCCATCCGTAGTGGCACGGAAGTGGCACGACACGCACTCGTTTGTCGCGCGCGCACCCTCGCGCGCGCCATTCCTCGAGTGCACCGTCACTTCGACCACCGGAGCGCACTCATGCACCCGAATCGCGATCACCCGCAATCCTCCTCACGCGAACCCGTCAATGCCTTACCAAACGATCAGAACCG
>Ga0335083_10007830_pt1 | contig 13131 bp, 13 predicted proteins | sample Lox_Sample_42_FD_206716 | JGI IMG/M metagenome (GOLD analysis project Ga0335083, IMG submission 206716) | Soil microbial communities from Loxahatchee National Wildlife Refuge, Florida, United States - Lox_Sample_4.2 | ecosystem: Environmental > Terrestrial > Soil > Wetlands | place: USA...
TGGCGGCGTCTCCGGATGCGAAGAGGCGCATCGGGCTGGTGACGAACCAGACCGGCGTTGACGCGCTGGGCATACGAACGATCGATGTGCTGGCCAAGGCTCCGGGAGTTTCTCTGGAAGCGATTTTCAGCCCGGAGCACGGAGTCACCGGCACGCTCGACACGACCGATATCAATAACTCCAAGGACGCGGCGACGGGGATTCCCGTGTATAGCGTGTACGGGGGGACGGATGCGGCGCGGCGTCCGGCGGCGGATGTGATGAAGAATCTGGATGCGGTGGTGTTCGACATTCAGGACGCGGGAGTTCGCTTTTATACGTACGAGACGACGCTGGGATATTTTCTGGAGGCGGCGGCGAAGGCGGGAATTGAACTGATCGTGCTCGACCGGCCGGATCCGGTGACGGGATCGTTTGTACAAGGTCCGGTGGCGGACGCGGGGCGCGAGAGCTTTACGAATTACTGGGCCGTGCCGGTGCGGCATGGGATGACGATGGGCGAATTGGCGAAGATGTTCAACGCCGAGCGCAACATCAACGCAAAGCTGACCGTCGTTCCGATGGAGGGATGGCAGCGCGGGGATTGGTTCGATTCGACCGGGCTGGCGTGGGTGAATCCGTCGCCGAACCTGCGGAGCGTGACCGAGGCGGCGTTGTATCCGGGCGTGGCTCTGATTGAAGGCACGAACGTGTCCGTGGGACGTGGTACTGACACTCCGTTTGAGCTGGTGGGTGCACCGTGGATCAAGAGCAAAGAGTTCGCGGCCTATTTGAATGCGCGCGGGATCGCGGGGGTTCGTTTTGTTCCGGTGACCTTCACGCCGAACTCGAGTGTGTACAGCGGGCAAACTTGCTCGGGGGTGAACATTCTGCTGACGGATCGGAATGGGTTCGATGCGCCGGAGCTGGGGATCGAGTTGGCGGCGGCCCTGCACAAGCTGTATGCGTCGGATTTCAAGATTGAGAAGATGGACGGGCTGCTCGTGAATCAGAGCGCCTTCGATGCTCTGATGGCTGGGCAGGATCCGCGGAGGATCGCGCAGGAGTGGCAGGAAGGGCTAGAGAAGTTCGGGAAAGTGCGCGAGAAGTATTTGATTTACAAGTGAGGGAGTGAATTTCCCACCCTTTGACAGGATCAGGGCAGGTTTTCCAAGGCAAAAGATGCGCGAGAAATGGGGCGCCGGGCCTCAATACAGAAGTGGATCGAAGATTTTGGGAACTCGGGAGTCAGAATCCACGCCTGACAAGTCATATTTCCCGCACAGGCACTTGTCCGTAAACGTGAGTGCGACATTCCATCCGATCCCCTGAACAAAGACGTAGTGCCAGATCTCGGTGGGTGGTGCGAACGCGGGCTTCGCGTCAACCGAGTCTGGCGGTCCGAAGGTGATGTAGAAGCGACCCCGATCGGTTCTCCAGCCTGGGACGCCGGCGGCGAAGTTCGAATTCGCATAGGCCAGGCGCCGATAGTGTTCTTCTTTGTAAGCGTTCCGAGCCGATCCGGGTGTCGGATTCTTGCGCTCCCAGAACTCGACGACAAAGTTATCGCGCTGCTGGTCGCTCCCCAGTTTCTTGAAATCAGCGCGCTCCTCGTCGGAGATGATGTACACGACATCTTCTCGAAGCCATTGCTTATACTCCTCTTTGACATCGGGATCGTGCAGCCAACTGAGGCGCGGTGCGGAATTGGAGGTCGGACTTTGTGCAAGGACGGACCCGACTGGAAAAGAAAGCCAAGCAAGAATGACGGCTGGCAACAGAGTGTTTCGACGGCCTGTCGAGGACATGGAGGCGACCTCCAGATTGTTCCTAATGAGCGTGATCGATCCTAAATCGTAGGATGCGACGGATCAAGTTCGGGTTCGCGCCGGGGCAGCGCGATCTGGAAAAGCTGCATCTCAGGCTGGTAGTTGCGTACCCGCGCTTGGCGGACTACGCTTATTCGAACACCGATGTTTGGTTGTGTCGGAAGGAGCGAGATGCGAGCACTATTCACGGTATTGCTGGCGTCAGGCGTAGCTTTGGGGCAGGCTGCGGATACTGCGAAGCCAGCGGATGCAACCACTCCAATTGCACCCACGGCTCAATCGAGCACCGCCGCTCCGATGCAGTCGAATTCTCTTCCGACTGTTGCGACGCCGGCGCAGACCTCGGATCCCAATGCCGTGGTTATTCCTGCCGGGACGAAGCTGCCTCTGCTGCTGAAGCAGGCAATCTCCACCAAGAACGCTCGCGAGGGCGACGCAGTGTATGCCGAGACGGCGTTTCCATTCGTGATGAACGACCGCATCCTGGTGCCCGCTGGAACATACGTCCAGGGCAAGATCATGCATACGGAGCACCCGGGACGATCGTCGAAGCGAGCGGAAATCCTGATTCACTTTACTTCGATGATTTACCCCACCGGCTACACGGTGATGCTGCCGGCGTCGGTGGAGAACACGCCGGGGAACGACAGCAACAGCGTGAAGGATAAAGAAGGCACGATCCAGGCGGACAAAGACACCGGCAAGAGGGTCGAGGATGCGGCGAAGGGCGGCGCTGTCGGCGGCACTGTCGGAAGCATCGGCGGCCTGGCGGCCGGGGGCTTGAACGGTGCGCGATACGGCGGCCTCGCGGGATTGGCGGGTGGCGTTGCCTGGGCCTTGCTCAAACATGGTCCCGACGTGAAGCTAGACGTGGGAACGTCGCTCGAGATGGAAGTTCAGCGGCCCATCCCGATCGATACCAGCCGGATTCAGTTAGCGCGAGCGGCGCGGTAAGAGGTCAAACCTCGACCACGAAGGACACGAAGGTTCACGAAGGAAAACCAAGCGAAATCTCCTTCGTCGCTCTCATCGAAAGCGACAACCCTGCCTGTTAAACTTCCGTCCATGCAGCGGGCGGACGTGTCTGCGATGCGGGGAATTCTGCACCAGCTTTGTCCTCGCTGCCGCACCGGAAAAATCTTTCGCACATCGGTATGGCTGTTTCCACGAATGTTCGAACGCTGTCCGGCGTGCGGGCTGAAGTTCGAGCGCGAGGACGGATACTTCCTGGGAGCGATGTACATTGGCTACGGGCTGGGCCTGGGAGCAATTGCCGTGCTTTCGGCGCTGGTGTGGGAAGTCTTCCGTTGGTCTCTGATGAAGAGCGTGGTCGGCGGCATTGTGCTCTTCCTGCCCCTGGCGCCGGTGCTGACCTGGATGGCTCGCGTTCTGTGGATCTATATGGACCAGGGGATTGATCCCGACCGGAATTGATGGCTCTCGCGGCGTTGGCTGGCGCATCAAGCCAAGCAACGGTCGTGACCGCGATTTGCGCGCCGGCTTGTTCTAGCTGCTATACAATCCGCGGTAGGAGTGTTTGTTGGCGCTCCGACTCGTGGAGGTTCCCGTGGAAGCTTTCGGTTTCGGCTTTACATCGATCGTCATCGTTATTGTCGTTATCTATCTTCTCAGTTCTATCAAGATTCTGGCCGAGTATGAACGCGGCGTCATCTTCCGCCTGGGCCGGCTGTTGGCCACCGCCAAGGGGCCGGGCGTAACTCTGGTGTTCGCGCCCATTGACCGCATCGTGCGCGTGTCACTTCGGCAGGAAGCTCTTGAAGTTCCTCCGCAAGACATCATCACTCGCGACAACGTCACTTTGAAAGTGAACGCCGTCATCTTTTTGCGTGTGATTGATCCGAACAAAGCGGTGGTGGAAGTTTCGAACTACGTTTATCAGACGTCGCAATTTGCGCAGACTACGCTGCGTTCCGTGTTGGGCGAGCAGGAACTCGACGAACTGCTCTCGCACCGGGAAAAAATCAATCTGCGGTTGCAGAGTATTCTCGATACCCACACCTCGCCCTGGGGAGTGAAGGTTACCAACGTCGAGGTCAAGCAGGTCGATATGCCGGAGTCGATGCTGCGTGCCATGGCGAAGCAGGCTGAGGCCGAGCGCGAAAAGCGGTCGAAGATTATTCACGCCGAGGGCGAATTCTCGGCGGCGCAGAGACTGGTGGATGCGGCTCATCTGCTGGCGACCGAACCAGTCAGCGTGCAGCTGCGCTACTTGCAGACTCTGACTGAGATCGGTGTGGAAAAAAATACGACGGTGATCTTTCCGGTTCCGGTGGACTTCTTCTCTGGCCTGCAGAAGCTGTTAGGAAAAGGAGACGACCCGGCGCCGGCGAAGACGGCATAAGGGGAAGAATCAAAGCGCGCCAAGAATTGTTGGGAGTTGAACTATGGCTTCGTCAGAAGATACAGAAATAACGCTGGGAACAGGCAAGCTGCTGGTCCTGTTTTTCGGTCTGGTCGGGATTTGCGCGCTGTTTTTTGCGCTGGGCTACTCGCTCGGCCGCAAGTCGGAGCCGGCGATTACAACGGCAAGTGCCGCGGTTGGTCCGCAGACCGTTCCGGGGACAAGCAAAGCGAGCAGCGGTTCGGCGCCTGCGCCACCCATGACGTTCTATAAGTCGGTGGAGCAGAAGGATGCCAATCCTGAGCTGACGCCCGCCCCCGACGCAAAAACTGACGCGACGGCAACAGCGCCGAACGCCGCTCCCGCGCAAGCGCCGCCCCCCAATACACCTGACCCAACGACAACATTGCCGACGGGAACTTCCTACTTTGTGCAGGTGGCTGCGGTCAGCAAACAGGAAGACGCAGATTCTCTGGTGGACGCGCTCAAGAAGAAACAATATCCGGCGCTGATTGCGGCTCCGGTGCCAACCGACAAGCTTTTCCGCGTCCAAGTGGGACCCTTCACGGATATCAAAGACGCCGAGGCGATGCGCACGAAGCTGATTGCGGATGGATATAGCCCGATCCTGAAGAAGTAGAAGCTCACAACCCGCGGGGAACGAGTACGAATCGATCGATGGCGATCTTGGGGCTGGTGTCCGCACGCGCCCTATCCAGACGAAAGACGATCATCACCTCGTCAAAACGCCGGATGGATGCGTGTCCGGGAATCGTAAAGTTCAATGTCTCGCTCGCAGGCTTTGCCGGTTTGTCGTAAAGCTTCCAGGGGCGGGTCGACTTGACCATCATGCTTCCCAGGGATTGCGACGGTTTGCCCGGGGCACTCGAGTTGACCAGGATGAGCTCCAGCGAGACTGTTTCGGGGTAGTGGTCTGCGTTCTTAATCGCAACCTGAATCTTGCTGCAGCAATTGAGGCTGAGCATGCTGCCCAGGTGCTCGTGCGCTTCCATCGAAAGCGGGCGTCGGTCTGTGGAGCGGATGTTCACCAGCTCGGGACTTCCGTGGGCCTGAAGGGAAGTCCTGGGCGGATACTGATCGGGCGCTTTGAAAAACCAATAGACGCCCTCGAAAGGGATTTCTAAAGGTTTCGCACCGCGCTGATTCGTCTGAAGCCCGTTTCCAACGAGTGGCACGGGCGCGATCAGCCTGGTGAGCCTCTGCTTTTCGGACCAAAGGATGATTCCGGGATCGCCCTGGCCTGCGGCCAGCACAGAACCTTCGGATTTTTTCTGGCGTTCGGGCGCTCCGCTTCGTTCGGGCTTGGGAAATCCCTGACGCGCGTGATGCCGCGAGGGGACGCCAAATCCATGAAGGCCGAAGAACATGTGCGGCAGGTACGGCAGCAGTCCGGCCGCTGTGACTAGGACTGCGAGAGCAATCATGGTCAGAGGGCTTGAAAGGAATGGCAACGACCGTCCGGGTCGAGCGTCGGGCTGCGTGCCTTTCGTGTAGGACCAAGTCCAGATCGCTGCAGCGATGCCGACGAGAAGGACCGAGGCGAGGGAGTATCCCGCAAACGCGGCAATCGTACCTGTTTCAGCGCACAGGGTCGCGGCGGCGCCCGAGGCTTGCTGCCAGAAGGCCGAGGATTGGCGCGCGCCAAACTCGTATTGATGAGCGGGCAGCAGGGACTCTTCGGATTTTCCGAGTCCGGGCTCGTCTTGCGGCAAACGGAGCGATTTCACCACGCGGGTCACGAACACGGCCGCGATGACCATTGCCCACGGCGAGTTCTCACCAATGAGAACGGCGAGAGGGGCAAGCCAGACAGCGTCGAGCGACGTGCGCAGGATCAGGCGGCGCCGGTTTAGCCCTGTGGGCAGCGGCCGGATTGCGCACAGGGCCCACACTGCGGCGGCTGTTATCAGCAGTATTTCTAGGACGTTCTCAACAGACAGGACGAATATTTCGCCCGGAGAAAGGGTGTAGACGTGTGGAAGTTGGTTTACAAAGGCCGCGATAAACACGGCTGCCAGTAGGCCAGCCGCCGGCAGCAGCCATCTTGGAAATGGCCTAGGCGCCGACGTTCCAACCAAGTCAAACGCGTTCATCGTGAGCTCGACCTCGCAGAAAATACATTCGTTATCGAGCCGGACAGATCAGAGGGACCGAAGACCAAGTGTACCAACTGATGGTTTTGACACCAGGGTGAGGACAATAGTTCCCCTGAAAGCGAGTGGGGCCCGGCGCGACAGCCGTGGTCCAGGGACTTCTTATATTGACACCCATCAATTTCCACGCTATTCCTAGTTCATCCATGTCGTCTACAGACTTATCTCTCGACCGCGTTCTGCACGCCGTTGCCGATCCCACCCGGCGCCGAATCCTGCAAGCTCTGAAGGAAGGCGAGGCTGAGGCAAGAGCTAAGGGATTGAAGGCAGCTGAGTCTTGTCTTTGCGCGGGCGACATTGAAGAACGCGTCCACTTGTCCCAGCCCACGATATCTCATCACATGGCCATCCTGACGAAAGCCGGTCTGGTGGAGGCAACCAAGAAGGGTCAATGGCGCTGGTACCGGCGCGATGAGAAGGCGATTCGGTCGATGCTGAAGGCTCTGCGGGGGAAGCTGTAGACCCTCAGCGGCTAATGCCGGCAATCCATTCGTGCATTTTACGGCCCGAGTGAAGTCGGGCCTTCCCATTTTCGGCGCCCCCAAAATTCGGGCGCATCTTCAACTGTCCGCCAATCCTTGGCCTTTCTGCCTAGATCAATATCCCTACGGCATGCCCAGCGCCCATTTCTCCAGGTCTCCGGTGGAGCGCAGGACGCCGAGTTGGCTGCGCTCGAGTTCGAACGCCACGTCCTGGAGGGCGATGAATCGTTCACTGGCTTGCGAGCGGGCATCGTCGAGATCGTGCAGCGTGGCCGAGCCGGCGTCGATGCGAGTTTGGACCGCAGTCAGATTCTTCTCGGCGATTTCATATTCGAGTTGCGCTACATCGCGGGCTGCCTGCATCTGGGCGACGGAGCGCTGCAGTCGCAGCGTCTCTTCCGACACCTGATTTCGCGCCGCTTCCGCCTGTTTGGTCGCTTTCAGAGCGTCGGCATCGGCAGCCTGCGCGCGCGACCGTTGTGGCGCGTTGAATAGGGGAAAGCGGATGCTCACGCCGACGGTGGCATTGTTCTGTTGAAATTGGTTTGTGACACACAGAAATTCACCGAGAGGCGTGGTGCAGGGTTTCGACGGAATGTAGTAGTTCTGATAGTTGTTGAACTTCGAAAGCAAGGCGTATTGCGCGGCGAAATCGACGCTGGGCCACAGAGATTTGTGTTCTCCCTGGGCCCGTAGATATTGCGCCCGGGCGTGTTCGACGGCGGCTTCCACCGAGGGATTGGAGGAGGCGGTATCCTTTGCAGTTGTCTCGTTCGGAACGGTCGCAGGAGGCGCGGGGATCGAGTCAGGATCTGTCTGAATGCTCGCGGCTGGAAGCCCGGTGAGTTTCGAGAGATGTTCGCGGAGCACGTCGGCTGCGCCTTGCGCCTCGGCGATGCGCAAGCGCACGCGCGCCGTCGACAGACGGGCCCGGGTGCCGTCGATCTCGGTGTCGACGCCTTCTTTCACCCGCTCGGCGACTGCCGTCTGCATTTTGGTGGCGGCGGCTTCTGTGTCCTGCAGCTTGACCAGACGCTGCTCCCACTTTGCGAGTTCGGCATAACTCAGAGCGGCGTCCTGGATGATCTGGTTGCGCTGGTCTTTCGTCTTTAAGGACGCGACTTGCGAGTCGGCCTTCGCGGCCTTCATGAAATCTCGCAATGCAGGATTCAGCAGAGCGGACTGCGTGTTGATGTTGAACAGAGCGGGTGCCGATCCCTCCAGCGCCAGCGGAAAGCCGTAGGAGTAGCCGAGACCTGCGCCGGTCGAGAGCTGAGGAATGTAGTTATTGTGCAACTCGCGATAGTTGGCGGCGGCGCGCTGTTCGTCGGCGGCGGCAATGCCCGCGCTGGTGGCGTGAACCAGGGCGAGTTCGACGACGCGCTTCAGAGAAACGGGCTCGCCGAACAGTGAGCTGGGCAATAGCACGATAGCCAGAATCCACTTTGCGGTGCGCGCACCATGGCACGAGGTTTTCATTGCGTCCCTTTCAGAGTGATCTGGAAATGAATTCATGTGTAATTGGATGCCAGCGAGATTTTAAATGTCCGGTGGGCGACGTTGTCGGTGAAAATCCGTGCCCATCCTTCGTTTAGAGCCTCAATGCTCGACTCGCTTCAAGTCTTCCTGAGCCCGGGTGTAGCTGTGACACAAGGCCAGGGCGGCGCGGAATTCTTCGGCGGCGGCGTGCCGATTACCCTGCTTTTCGAGCAACTGGCCCAAATAATCGTGCGCTTTGAACGCCGGGCCTTCCTCGACGGGTGTTTCCAGATAGCGCCGGCAGAGCCGCACCGCCATCGGATAGTCTCGACCGGTGCGGAGCAGAAGGCTGGCGCCGTCCATCAGGGAATCCGAACGGCCCACCGGACTGGACTCCATGGTGCGGAGAGCTTGTTCCATCTCGTCAAGACGGTTGGAATGGAAAAGAAACAGAGCGAATTCGAACCAAGCGCGGGCATCGGAATGACTTGCGTCGATATAGGCGCGGTACTCGCGCTCGGCGACGGCGGCGTTTTTCTCCTTGGCAGCGATTCGAGCCAAGACCCAGTGGGCAATCGCGGGATTGAAAGCCATCAGCGCATCGGCTTGGGTACGGGCCTTATCCTTGCCGCCTCCGACAACCCCCGGGGCTTCCAAGTAAAAGTCTGCAAGATCGCTGCGGGCCTCCCAACTCTTCGGGTCCAATTCGACAGCACGTTCAAATGACACGCGGACTTTCTTGGCCATGCCTGCGGCCGACAAGAAGCTCACGCGGGCGGCCTTCTCTCCATAAATGCGGCCCAACCATAAATGGTAAAGGCTCTTCTGCGGATCGAGGGTTTTCGCACGTTCGCAGGCGGTGATGCCATGGTCCCACTCTTCGGCCATGAAATAGGCGCGGCAGAGCAGGTTGTAAGCCTCGGCATCGGAGGGAGATCGGCCGATCAGCTCTTGCAGGGTCTGTATTGCGTCATCCGCGCGTCCGCCCGCCAGCAGCTCTTTGGCAGAGGGGACTGCATATGCCGGGAGAAGAAACACGGAAGAGAGCAAGAGCGACGAAAGGATTCGCAATGTCATCGGCGGCGGAGTTCGTATGGAACCGACTTTATGCCCTGCCCGGAGCTTACGGAACCACCTTGACGGCAGCACCGTCGACAAGCGGCTTGTCTTCCGCCGGCAGGGCCACCGAGTCTCCTTCGGCGAGGCCCGAGGTGATCTCGACGCGGGTCAGATTCTGCAAGGAGAATTCAATCGTCTGGCGTTTCAGGTGATTCTCGACGATCCGAAAAACATAAGGCTTGCTGTCGTCGATGCGCAGAGCATCACGCTGCAGCGTCAGAACGTTGCTGTGCTCGGCAACCACGATGGTTACGCCAACATTAATGTTGGGCAGCAGCCGGATATCTTTGTTGTCGACCACACAAGTAGTTTCGCCCACATTTCTCGAACCACGCAATTTCACAGTGGACGGTACGGTATTGACGGTTCCGGTCCACATGCGACCGGGGACTGCGTCCCATGTAACCTCGACTTTTTGACCTGCCTGGAGACGGCCCACGTCCGGTTCATCGACGAAGGCGCGAACCAAGACGCGCGACAGATCGGCTTCCTGCAGGAGCAGTTCGCCAGCCTGGACGAAGGCTCCTTGCTTGACGGGAAGGGAATAGACGATGCCGTCGAACGGTGCGCGCACGCTGGACTTGAGCAGTGCGTCTTCCGCGGCGTCATAGGCGGCCTGAGCTTCCGCGCCCTGTGCCTCGATCCGCGCCTCCTCCGGCTTGGAATAACGGTCTTTCTGTTTCTGCTCGAACAAAGTGACGTCCGCTTGAGCCCGTTGCAGGGCGTCTTCGGCCTGGCGGACTTCGCCCGGGGATGCAGCGCCATCCTGCTGCAGGCGGCGCAAAGCTTCGAGATTGTGCTGCGCCAGATCGCGCGCGCTGCGAGCTTTGACCAGCTGGGAATTCACCGTCAGCACTTCTTCCTGCGTGCCACCCTTGGTGATGGCCGATTGATCGGCCTGCGCCGCTTTCACCTGGGCCTGGGCGCGAGCGGCTTGTGAGCGGATGTCGGCGTCATCGAGTTGGAGCAGCAGTTGTCCCTTGCGCACACGGTCGCCTTCCTTAACCAGGAGGTGCTTCACCGTGGTCGCGATGGGAGCGTGCGCCTCAAAGTTCTGGATCGGCTCAATCTTGCCGTTCGTCGAAACCAGGCTGCGGATGGGGCCGCGCTGAACTGTAACGGAGCGCACTTTGAGGGGTGTCTGGTGAAAATAGGAATAGAGGACTGCCAGAACCGCCAGCACTGCCAACGCGAGCCAAATCCACCGCCCTCGAGACGGCGAGTTCGAATTGTTCGTCAATGCCAACCAGTTTGTCTTTCAGGCTGCGGCAGGAATAACTGTAAGTAACAATTTATCATTCCAGAGGCCGCGACAGATACAACAGGACTCTCCGAGCACGTATCTGTTTGGATGCGGGTCGAGGAGCATTCGGTGCATCTTCACTCGCAAAGAGCGGCGGACGCTACAATACTGTCATGGCTAAATCGCCTCGCTATACGCCAGAGCACGCCGCTGCGGGTCTTGATGCGAAGTTTCCAGAGATTGAGATCTGGCCCAACCAGTTTCCCGGCTACGAGATTGTGGTAGACGATCCTGAGTTCACGTCGGTGTGTCCGAAGACCGGGCTGCCGGATTTTGGAGTGCTGGCGATCCGCTACATGCCGGACAAGAGTTGCCTGGAGTTGAAATCGCTCAAAGAATATCTGCACTGCTATCGGAATCTTGGGATTTTTCAGGAGAACGTCGTCAACCAGGTACTGGAAGACGTGGTGAAATGGGCGAAACCAGTGTGGGCGGAAGTGCGAGGAGAATTCCGGCCGCGCGGCGGAATTTCGACGACGATTGTGGCGAAGTGGCCAAGACCGAAAACAAACGGAAAGTAGAGTCGCCTCTGTCAGCGTGATGCGGATGCTGCTCGCGGCCGGATCCGTTCAATCTCTTCGGCTTGCTCCGCTAAAACGCGGCTGACCTCATAGGCACTTTGCAAGCTCAACCAGAACTGCTCGGTCGTTCCGAAGAAGCGGGACAAGCGGACAGCCGTGTCGGCGCTCACGCCGCGACGCTCAAGGACGATATCGTTGACGCGGGGAGCGGGAACGTGAAGGCGTTTCGCCAGTTCGTATGCCGAGATGCCGAGAGGCTTCAGAAACTGCTCCCTCAGAATTTCTCCCGGGTGAACCTTCCAGTGCGATATTTTCTTCGCTCTCATCCCAATCTTCACGTATCCAGAATAACAATCCTCTGTAAGGCCTTCCCAGACTAATCTAGCTCATCGTCATGCTATATTCGCTGGACCCGTGGCCCAGACCGATCTCCAACCCCGCACCGCGCTGATTCTTCTGACAGCGCTCAATCTGCTCAATTATGTGGATCGCAACGTGCTGTTTGCGGTGCAGCCGCTGGTGCAGGATGAGTTTCACGTTACGAATGCGCAGATTGGCTACCTGACCAGCGCCTTTCTGGGCTTCTACATGATCGCGGCGCCGTTTGTGGGTCCGTTGGCGGACCGCTACTCGCGCAAGCTGATCATCGTTTTGGGCGCTCTGTTCTGGAGCGGTCTCACGCTTCTCACGGCGGTCACGCATACTTACACGGAGTTGCTGATCCGGCACACACTGGTGGGGGTGGGCGAAGCGACGTTCGTCACCATCGCTCCCACTTTCGTCGCGGACTTATTCGCGGAAAAGATACGCGGCCGGATTCTCGGCGTGTTTTATCTGGCGATTCCTGTGGGATCGGCGGCGGGGTATCTGCTGGGTGGGAATCTCGCGCCTCACTATGGATGGCGTTTCCCGTTTTATGTCGCGGCCGCTCCAGGCTTCGTGCTGGCGCTGGCGGTCTTGTTCCTCAAAGAGCCGGAGCGCGGACAGTTTGATTCCCTGAAGGAAACGCCCGAGCGCGGAACAATTCTTGGCCTGGCGCGCAATCCGGCGTTTCTCACCTCGACCCTCGGCATGGCGGCCATGACATTCTCGCTGGGCGGAATTCAGGTGTGGATGCCGAAGTTCCTCTATAGCGAACGAGGCTACACGCTGGAGGCGGCGAACTTTGCCTTTGGCATCATTATTGTTGTCGACGGCATCCTGGCCTCTCTGGCCGGCGGATGGCTGGGAGACTATCTGCTACCTCGGATGAAGAGTTCCTACTACCTGATTTCAGCCGCCAGTATGCTGCTGGGCGTGCCGGTGATGATTGTGGCGTTGTTCGTCCGAGGGCCATTGATGATTCCCGCGATTGGTGTTGCAGCGTTTTTCTTATTACTCAATACTGCGCCACTGAACGCGGCCGTCATCAACTCGGTGGGAGCGCACATTCGGGCCACGGCGTTGGCGGTCAACATCTTCATCATTCACATCCTGGGCGACGTGCCTTCGCCGACGATGATGGGATGGGTAGCCGACAAGCGGTCGCTGCAGGCCGCGTTCGTTCTGCCGGTCATCGCGATGGCGGTTTCCTCTGCGATACTGTTCTACGGGATGAAGTTTGCACCGCAGGTTGCCGTCGACGGCGCGTCCTCTGGGGCAGGGAACTGAGGAAGCGAGCCAACCGCATGATTTGTGCGTCGCAAAGAACGCGACGCTTCGTGCGGCTCGCCTAGATCCTTCGGCGGGCAAAGGACGCTCGCCTCAGGATGACAATTTGATGTTCTATTTTTATTGGATTGCGGGAACGATTCTCGCGCTGGCTTGGTTTTCCCGCATTGTGGATGCCGCCCTTGGCATGCCCAGCGTGGCCGATGTTTCGCGTCCGGAGTGGGATCGGAATC
>Ga0335083_10007832_pt1 | contig 13130 bp, 11 predicted proteins | sample Lox_Sample_42_FD_206716 | JGI IMG/M metagenome (GOLD analysis project Ga0335083, IMG submission 206716) | Soil microbial communities from Loxahatchee National Wildlife Refuge, Florida, United States - Lox_Sample_4.2 | ecosystem: Environmental > Terrestrial > Soil > Wetlands | place: USA...
GAGCGCGCTGGTGAAGGCGGCGCTGGGGTGAGCCCCCGGGATAGTCAAATCGCGCAGATCTTCTCCCCTCCCGCGTGCGGGAGGGGTCGGGGGAGGGCATGAACTGGCCCAACCGCCGGAATACCAATCTCGCGCGCGATCTGCGCAACAATGCGACTGATGCCGAGCGGACACTCTGGAATGCTCTCAGCAACCGCAAGGTCGAAGGCGTTCGCTTCAATCGGCAGGTTTGCGTCGGGCCCTATGTTTGCGACTTCGTGGCGCGAACCGCGCGCCTGATCGTCGAGGTCGATGGCGGGCAACATGCCACGAATGGCGGAGATGCAGCGCGAACCGCATGGCTAGAGAAGCAGGGCTATCACGTTCTTCGCTTCTGGAATCATGACGTGCTGGCCGACGTCGAAGGCGTGGCGGTCAAAATAGCGGAAGTGCTTGCTGCCCTCCCCCGACCCCTCCCGCAAGCGGGAGGGGAGATTGACGGTGTTGCCTCCCTTGGAAGGGAGGGGCTTTCAAAGTGACCCTCACGCCCCAATGGCTGGACGAGCTACGCGCGCGAACCTCGCTCTCGACCCTGATCGGCAAGACGATCAAGGTCACCAAGGCCGGGCGCGAGTACAAGGCCTGCTGCCCGTTCCACAACGAGAAGACGCCGAGCTTCACGATCAACGACGAGAAGGGCTTCTACCACTGCTTCGGTTGCGGGGCGCATGGCGACGCGATCCGCTGGATGACCGACCAGCGCGGCTTGCCCTTCATGGATGCGATCAAGGAGCTGGCGGCCAACGCGGGCATGGAAGTGCCCGCGCCCGATCCGCGCGCGGCGAAGCGCGCCGAGAAGGCGCAATCGCTGCATGATGTGACAGCGGCGGCGCAGGCCTGGTTCGTCGAGCAGCTGGGCGGCATCGAGGGCGCCGAAGCGCGCGCCTATATCGCCAAACGCGGGATCAATGCGGCGACGCAGGCCGCGTTCGGCATCGGCTTCGCGCCCGACAGCCGGGGGAAGCTCAAGGCGGCGCTGAAGGCTTTCCCTGAAGAGATGGTCATTGAATCCGGGATGCTGATCCAGCCTGAGGATGAGAAACGCGAGAGCTACGACCGCTTCCGGGGCCGGCTGATGATCCCGATCCGCGACCAGCGCGGGCGCGTCATCGCATTCGGCGGCCGCATTCTGGCGCAAGGCGAGCCCAAATATCTGAACTCCCCCGAGACGCCGATCTTCGACAAGGGCCGCACGCTCTACAATCTCGACAAGGCCGCGCCGAGCGCGCGCAAGTCCGGCCGGATGATCGTGGTCGAGGGCTATATGGATGCGATCGCGATCGCACAGGCGGGCATCGCCGAAGTCGTCGCGCCGCTCGGCACCGCGCTCACCGAAGCGCAGATCGAGAGGCTGTGGGTCATGGTCGAGACCCCGATCCTCTGCTTCGACGGCGACAGCGCGGGCCAGCGCGCCGCGCTGCGGGCTGCCCATCGCGCGCTGGCTCTGCTGAAACCCGGTCACAGCCTTGCCTTCGCCACGCTTCCCGCCGGGCAGGACCCGGACGACCTCATCCGCGCCTCGGGCGTCAAGGCGTTCGAGACGGTGCTGGAAGGCGCCATCCCGCTGATCGAGCTGCTCTGGCGCAGCGAGGCGGCCGCCGGTCCGCTCTCCACCCCCGAACAGCGCGCGGGGCTCAAGCAGCGCCTCAAGGCCCTCACCGACCAGATCGCCGACAATGACATCCGCGCCCATTATGTCCGGCAGTTGCGCGAGCGGCATGACGCGCTGTTCTTCGGCACGTCGTCCGATCCGGATCGGCGTCCGTTCCCGACGCAATCGGGCCGGCCATCCCCGCGCGGCGCGATGAAAAACGGCCGCTGGACTCCCACCCCGCCCCCGCCAACCGACGATGCGCGCGCGGTCAGCGCAAGCGGCAGCGACACGCTTCTCCTGCGCGCCGTTCTGGCCGGGCTACTGCGCTTTCCCGCCGAGATTCTCGTGCATCGCGAATCGCTTGCGGGACTCGACCCGTCCGATCGCGGCCTCGCCCGGTTGCTCGATGCGCTGCTCGAAGCGGCCGACCGCGAAGAAACGGTTGAAACAGGCCGCCTTCTTACCATATTGGGCGATAGTGACGTGTATAATATGGCGAAGGGGTTGCTCCGGGCCGATGCGTTGCATTTCACTTTCACTGGGGACGAAGCGGATCGACGGCGCGCACAGCGTGACCTGGCAGAAGCGATCGCAGTGATTGTGGCAATGCCGCGGATCGAGGCGGAGCTGGCGGCGGTAACGAGGGCAATGAGGGATGAACTGGCGGATGCGGCCTTTGGGGCAGCTTATGACCGTCAGCAGGCTCTGCTCAAGCTCAAGACGGATTTGGCCGCACGCGCGGCGGAGCTGACGCAGCCCCAGGACGATTGAACCCATTGGCCGGAGCGACGGCGCGCTCCCGGCACGGAGTAGAGCATTAGATGGCAACCAAGGTAAGCAAGGGCGCGGCAGCTGCCGGCGGCAATGATGGCGGCGACGAGGGCGGCGATGCGCCTCTCCTCGATCTCAACGAAGCCTCGATCAAGAAGCTGATCGCCCGCGCCAAGAAGCGCGGCTACATCACCTATGATGAGCTGAACAATGCCCTGCCGCAGGACCAGATGTCTTCCGAGCAGATCGAGGACGTCATGTCCGCGCTCAACGACATGGGCGTCAACATCGTCGAGAATGACGAGCAGGGCGAGGAAGGCGAAGAGCCGGTCGTCGACGATGTCGACACGATGGACGGCGGCGCCGAGGACGACGACGGCTCGGGCAATGTCGCCGAAAAGAAGCGCGAGACCGTCGACCGCACCGACGATCCGGTCCGCATGTACCTGCGCGAGATGGGCGCGGTGGAACTGCTCAGCCGCGAGGGCGAGATCGCCATCGCCAAGCGCATCGAGGCGGGCCGCGACACCATGATCCTGGGCCTCTGCGAGAGCCCGACCACCTTCAACGCCATCATCGAATGGTCGACCGCGCTCAACAATGGCGAGATGCAGTTGCGCGAGATTCTCGATCTCGACGCCATGCTCTCCAAGGACCCGGCGCCCGAGAGCCTCTCCGACGAGGATGAGGACGATGACGGCGAGATCAGCGAGAAGACCGCCGGCCCCAGCTTCAAGGATGAGGACGAGGTCGAGGAGGAGCCGGAAGCCGAGGACGAGGACGAGGAGTCCATGGTCGAGCGCCGCGCGCCGCGCCAGGAAGAGGATGACGAGGACGACAACACCCTCTCGCTCGCCGCGATGGAAGAGCTGCTCAAGCCCGACGCGCTCGCCAAGTTCGCGCAGATCAGCGAGCTCTTCACCAAATTCACCAAGGTGCAGCAGGCGCGGCTGGTCGCGCTCGGCAATGGTACGGAGCTCTCCGCCAAGGATGAGGCCAACTATCAGAAGCTGCGCGAAGACCTGACCGCGGAAGTGGAGAGCGTCCAGTTCCACCAGCAGAAGATCGAATATCTCGTCGACCAGCTTTACGCGTTCAACCGCCGTCTGACGACCCTCGGCGGGCAGATGCTGCGCCTCGCCGAGCGCCACAAAGTGCCGCGCAAGGATTTCCTCGACCAATATGTCGGCCATGAGCTGGACGACGGCTGGCTGGAAAAGGTCGCCAGGATCGACAAGAAATGGTCGAGCTTCGCCCAGGCCGAGACCGAGGCCGTCGACCGCATCCGCACCGAAGTGGGCGAGATCGCGCAGGCGACCGGCACCTCCCTCCCCGAGTTCCGCCGCATCGTGAACATGGTGCAGAAGGGCGAGCGCGAGGCGCGCATCGCCAAGAAGGAGATGGTCGAGGCGAACCTGCGCCTGGTGATCTCGATCGCGAAAAAGTACACCAACCGCGGTCTGCAGTTCCTGGACCTCATCCAGGAGGGCAATATCGGCCTCATGAAGGCGGTCGACAAATTCGAGTATCGCCGCGGCTACAAATTCTCGACCTACGCGACCTGGTGGATCCGCCAGGCGATCACCCGCTCGATCGCGGACCAGGCGCGCACCATCCGCATCCCGGTCCACATGATCGAGACGATCAACAAGCTGGTCCGCACCAGCCGCCAGTTCCTGCATGAGCAGGGCCGCGAGCCCACGCCCGAGGAAATGGCCGAGCGCCTCTCCATGCCGCTGGAGAAGGTGCGCAAGGTGATGAAGATCGCCAAGGAACCGATCAGCCTCGAAACGCCGATCGGCGACGAGGAGGATTCGCACCTGGGCGACTTCATCGAGGACAAGAACGCGATCATCCCTGTGGATGCGGCCATCCAGGCCAATCTCAAGGAGACGGTGACGCGGGTGCTGGCATCGCTCACCCCGCGCGAGGAGCGCGTGCTGCGCATGCGCTTCGGCATCGGCATGAACACCGATCATACGCTCGAAGAGGTCGGGCAGCAGTTCTCCGTGACGCGCGAGCGTATTCGCCAGATCGAGGCGAAGGCGCTGCGGAAGCTGAAGCATCCGAGCAGAAGCAGGAAGATGCGGAGCTTCCTGGATCAGTAAACTCGACCAGAGGGGGGGAAAGCATGAGGGGCATTTGGAAGTCGGCTATCTGCGCCTCGTTCTTGCTTTCATTGCCAGTGGCCGCTTCGGCTCAAGGAGCGCCGACTACTTCTTCGCCATCCGATGAAGCGGCGAGACTGACCGAAGCGCGCGCAATCATGGCGATCAGATTCCCGCCCGAAGACCGCGACGCAATGTTCAGCACACTTTTCGGTCAGGCACGGGATCAGATTGCGCGTGGCTTTCCAGCAAACCTGACTGGCGTGGATGATCCGGGGCTGAACGCTATTATGGAAGACTTCCGGCGGGCCGTCACGGAGCACGCCTCGCCGATATATCGCCAGCACGCTGCGGAATTCGTCGAAGCGCTGGCGGCGGCCTATGCTCGGGAATTCAGCCTCGATGAACTCAAGGCGCTTCATGACTTTGCAAGGACGCCCGCTGGCCGGCACTATTTGTCGAGCGCAGCCCGGCTAGCCGCCGATCCAGCTTACGCGGCCGCCTATACCGCAATGGCAAGGGACATCGGAACGATTGCGCAGGCGGATTACAAGCCGTTCGCCGCCAAGTTAGACGCCTATCTGAGGACGCACCCAGAAGTGAATCAAAAGCTGATTGCTGCCCACACTGCAAAGTGAGCGGTGACACGCATCCGCCAGATTGAACCAAAGGCGCCACAATGATCCACGCCATCAGCGGCATCGGCCTGATCGCGCATCTCGCGACCTATGGCCTGGCGGGCGCCTTCCTGCTCGCGCTGCTGGAGCGGCTGATCCCGGTCGTGCCGTCCTACGGCCTGTTCATTTTCCTCGGCACGGCGCTGGTCGCGCATCCCATCGATCTCGTGCCGCTGACCATCGTCACGACGGTCGCCTCCACGCTGAGCGCGATCTGCTGGTACGGCATCGGCCACGCCCTGGGCGAGGCGCGCACCCATGAGGCGGTGAAGCGCTTCGGGCGCTATGTGGGGCTCAGGGAAGCGCTCTATCTCTCGCTCGCCGGTCGCTACAGCCGCAATGCCTTCGTCGCGACCTTCATGGGCCAGATCGTTCCGGTGGTGCGCTGCTACCTCTCGCTGCCGGCGGGCATTCTCGCCCTGCCGCTCGGCAGCTTCGCCCTCGCCGTGCTGAGCGGCAGCGCGATCTGGGCGGGCGGATTCATTTCGCTCGGCTATGGCCTGCACGAGCTGGGCTGGAACCCGCTGACCGCGACCTTGCTGGCGGTCCTGGCGCTGCTTGCGATCGAAGGCGGCCTCGGCTGGCTGCTGCATCGGCGCGCAAGCCGGGGCTGAGTCCATGCGGCGTCGGTCGGTCTGGCGCAGGCCCGCCACGCTTCATCCCAATGTCCCATAATCGGTCAGCTTTTCGGCTGATTCACGCGGTTACGTGACATAAGTCTCAATGCCTTCTTAACCGCGCGCGCGATATCCCTGCCCGCGGGGACGACTTCGGGCCGGCAACGGCCGAAGGAACTGATGAAGGTTCGCAATGGACAGACTGTCCCGTTCGTCCGACCAGTCGGACGTCGCCAATCTTTTCGCCGACCTCCTCGTCCGCGAAGGCACTGCCGCGCATCCCTATTGCGCGCCTGTCGTCCTGGGCGACCGGCAGTCTTTTGTGCGTGACCTCATCGATTTTGCCGATTTCGTCCATCTGGTGACGCTGCTGCACGGGCAAGTCCCCGGCCTCATCGACCATGCCGCCTCGCGCACGGTCGAGGTCGCGGCGCGCGCCTGGCTGCTGCAATCGCTGGAGGCCTTTGCCGTCGAGCGCGAATATCTCGCGCGCCTGTGCGTCGCGGTGGGTCCGCTGCCCAGCACCGCCGGTCATCACGAGACCAGCACGATCATTGCCCAGCAGCGCCACGCTGTCGAGATGCTGGCCCAGTCGGACCGCCGCGGCTGCGCGCTCGGCACGGCGGTCGCCATGATCCTCGAATGGGAAGATATCCGCGCCATTCTCGACGCCGGCGCCGTCCGCCTCGGCATCGAGCCCCCTGCCCGGCGCCTGCCGACCCGCGGCGAGACGCTGCGGCTGCTCGACTCCTTGCCCGAGCCGGAGCGCATCTCGCGCGCCATGCTGTTCGGCGCCAGCCAGTTGCTCGGCCAGCATCGCGGCATGTGGGACCTGCTCGAAGCGCGCGCGGACGTCCGCCGGGATTATTGAAGCTCTATCTCCCTCTCCCGTTTACGGGAGAGGGCTTGAAGTTCAGATCAGATAGCCCAGCTCGTAGAGGCCCCAGCGGCGGCCGGCGAAATGCATCGGCACCAGCACGCTGCGCAGCGCCCGGTAGCGCCCGTCGCCCAGGTCCTGGCGATAGGTGTAGAGGAAATAGTCGCCTTCGGTGTCGAGCGCGTGGCGGGTCTGGCCGTCCATGAAAATCTGCCGGTTGCGGCAGAATTCGACATTCCATTCACGCTTGCCGGCCTGCTGGACCTGGCTGCGCTCGCTGATATGGGTGGGCAGGAAGCCGTTCATGTCGACGAGGCAGCAGCCGACGATCGCCTTGTCCCAGCCGGTCTGCGCGTCGAAGATCGGGCGTAGCGTGGCGTCGGCAAAGGGCACGAAGCGCGTCATATACTGGACCGGATCGGTGCCGCCGATCGGCCGGTAGTCGGTGTCGAACAGATCGGCCTGGGTCAGGCCGCCCTTCCTGAGCGCATCGCCGACCAGCGCCGAGACGTCCGCCGCGCCTTTCAGCGCAAGATCGATGAACGGCGTGTTGCGCGTCTGCACGGCCTGATGGGCGATGCGGTTGAGCATGTCATTGGCGTGGCTTTCGAGCCGGTCGAGCCGGTCATGCGCGGTCTGCGCCTCGCGGGCATTCTTGCTCGCGTCGAGACAGAATTGCGCGAAGCCCTCGCCGAGCATCGTCACCTTGCGCGCGCCTTCGTCATTGCATTTGGCGATGGCGGCAGAGCCGCTCTGGAATTCGGTCACGAGCACGGAAATCTGGCCGACCGCGTCGCGCAGCTTGTCGATCTGGCCGCCGGTCTCGCGGCTCATGGCGATACTCGCTGCCACGCCGGAAATGAGTTCGCGCGCGCTCATGTCGAGCTCGCCGAGCTGCTCGGAGACCGAGGCGGTGGAATCGGTCGCCCGGTTCGCCAGATGCCGGATTTCATCGGCGACGACGGCAAATCCCCTGGTGGCCTCGCCGCCGCGCGCCGCCTCGACCGCGGCATTGATGCCCAGCATGCGGGTCTGCCGCGCAATCGCGCCCAGTTCCTCCGAGATGGTCCCCACGGTTCCGATGATGTCGAGGAAGACATGCAGCTTCTCTTCGAGGCCGGTCACATAGGAGACCAGTGCCGAAAAATCATCGAGGCTTGCCGCCATGATCGCATTGCCCTGCGCGATTACCGACTGGGCCTGTGTGGCGGTGCGCTGCAGGGCGCTGTCGGCGGCATTGCTCTCGGCCTGGTTGCCGGCGAGCAGCGCCATGGAATCCTGCAGCTCGGTCAGACGCCTTGCGCCCTGCTGGATGCGCTGGTTCAGCGTGCTGATGAAGCCGGCGGCGTCACTGCACTGCAGTGCCATGTCGCCACTGCGTTCGCCCAGATCAGCGAGGGCGCGGTTGCCCTCATAGTCGCTGCTGGCTTCGCCGATCCGGTCCAACCTCGTCACCAATCCTCGCAATCGCAGCATCGATCATGTTGCTTCGCACAAGAAGAATTGGAAGTCGGTTAAATTGCAAATGAAAAAATCAGAATCGCAATTCTAAGCACGCAAAGGGAATATATTGTGCCCTTGCCGCTCCTGCCGAAGCGCCCTAGCCTTGTTGAGCTGCGACAGGAGAGAGCGCGCTCGCCATGACCGAACCGGCCGATTGCGCGCCTGATCTTCAAACCTCAGTTTCGCCCGGTGCGACGCGCTTCGCCCGCGTCCGCGCGCGTCTCGAAGCCTTCGAGCCCAGGCCCGGTCCGCCGCGATGGATCTATGAGTTCCTGCTGTTCGGGTTCAAGCAGGGTTGGGCCTGCCTGTTCGGCGCGCTGATGCTGACGCTCCTGCTCGGCACCCATTATGTCTGGCCAAAACATGCGCCGCTCGCCCGCTATGATTTCCTGACGCTGAGCGCCGTCACCATCCAGGCTTGCATGCTGATCTTCCGCCTCGAGACCTGGCGCGAGGCCAGGGTCATCGCCGTCTTCCATGTCGTCGGCACGATCATGGAACTGTTCAAGACCAGGGCCGGCTCATGGGCGTATCCGGAAGGCGGCCTGCTTCACATCGGCGCCGTGCCGCTCTTCTCCGGCTTCATGTATGCCGCGGTCGGCAGCTATATCGCGCGCATCTGGCGCATCTTCCGCATCCGCCTGATCCGCTTCCCGCCGCGCTGGGCGATGGCGCTGCTCGCCGCCGCCATCTATGTGAACTTCTTCTCGCACCATTGGCTGCCCGATATCCGCATTGGATTGTTCGCGGTCATCATCCTCATGTTCTGGCGCTCGCGCTTCACCTTCACGCCGTTTCGCGAAGAGCGCTGGATGCCGACGCTGGTCGGTTTCTTCCTGGTCGCCCTGTTCATCTGGTTCGCCGAGAATATCGGCACCTTCGCCCAGGCCTGGGCCTATCCCAGCCAGCGCGACGGCTGGCATCTGGTGCCGATCACCAAGCTCGGCGCCTGGTATCTGCTGATGATCATCAGCTTCGTTCTGGTCTCGCTGCTTCACCCCGAGCGCGACGAAATGCCGCAAAAGGTCGCTCTCTAGGGACGAATCGAGGCACGGCTGCGACGAAATGCAACCCTTTCGACTCAACTGGTCTGAATCCTGATTCGATTCGTCGCAAAGCGGCACTCGGCGGGATTCGCGCGATTCCACTCCTGTGATAGCCATTCTGTATCAAAAGAGGACGCCTGACGGACGCTAGAAGGAGCCATTCGAAGTCGCAACAGGGGGACAGCATGAAGCATGACCGTTCGCACCGCCGGGACGTCCGACGACACGCCGACCCATCGGTGATCTGCCTGCCGGGCCCGAAACCGGCCCTGGCGATGCCGCGCAAGGAACCGGAAGCGTCCCCCGCCCCGCCGCTGCCGATCCCCGACGACGAGATGCTCGACGCCGAACTCCTCGCCCACAAGAATATCTTCGAGGTGCCGCCGCGCATGAGCCGGCAGGCCCGCCGCAAGGCGCTGCGCGCCGAGCGAAAGGCCGCCCGCCGCGCCGTCACCGAGCGCTTCATCGCCGGCGCGCCGTCACTGGGCGAGGCGGCGGCACAGTTCTCGGTCGCCGCCATGCCGGTCGCGCTCGCGGAGGACATGGTCGGCGATGCGGTCATGGAAGCCGGGACGCCCGACGAAGGCGAAGTCATGATCGCGGAACGGCCGGACTCCGAGGCGACAGAGGAGACCGAAGAGATAGAGGTCGCCCGGGCCGAGAAGCATGAAGACATGATGGCCGAGGCGGAACTGCTGGAGCCGGCCTGGACGGAGGAGGCAGAAGAGCCCATCGCGCTCGAGGAGATCGCCCAGCTCATCTCGGCGAGCGGCCCGCTGATCATCGAGAGGATCGAGCCGAAGGAAGTGCCGGTCGTGCAAAAGCACGCGCCGTCGTCCGAAATGCAGCCATCCCCCGCCATGGAAGAGGCAGCGGAGGAGATGGAGGACGAGCCGCCCGAATGGCTGGTGCGGACATCCGCCGCCCCGGCCGTGCCCATCGAGGCGATGACCACGCCGCTGCCGCGCAACCGCGCGCTCGTGCCCGCGAAGCGCAGCTGGCTCATGCGTCTCATGCCCTGGCGCCGCAGCCGCAATGTTCGCGCGCCCGAACCCGCGCTCGCCGAGCTTCATGAACTGCGCTTCGAGCTGGTCAGCGTGTTGCAAAGGCTGGATCAGATCATCGACCGGCTGCCGGAGGGTGCGCGCTGACCTAGATAGCGTTTCTTCGTCACCCCGGGCTTGACCCGCGGTCCCACTGCCTTGGCAACGCCGCTGAAGAAGAAGCGGGACCCCGGATCAAGTCCGGGGCGACGTTCCTACGAACGTCAGTAAAGCAGATACCTCGCCCGTTCCTCGGCCCAGCTCGCCTCGTCGGGAAGGGTTATCGCATCGAGGTCGCCGGGCGTTGCCGCCGCATCGTCGACCCACTCCCGCAGCAATGGCGAGCCGTTGATCACGTCGATGGCGAGGACTTCGTCGGTATATTCATATTTGAAGTCCTTGCCGCGCCACAGCGGATAATCAGGCCAGAGCCGCCGGATCGCCTTGAACGCCAGCGCCTGCAATCGCCACGGCTTGAAGGCAGCCGGATCATATTGCGGCCCATCGGCATGGATATGCACGCCTGCGCACAGCGTCTTCACATGCTTGTGAAAAGTCGGTTCGAACCAGCAGTCGCGCAGGATGCAGCCGCCAAGCCAGTGCGGCGCCTGGCGGCGCATCTCGGCGATGAGCGCGCGCGCGTCGATATCCGGCGCGCCGAACAGCTCCAGCGGCCGCGTCGTGCCGCGCCCCTCGGAGAGCGTCGCGCCCTCGAGCAGCACCGTGCCGGCATAGCAGCGCGCCATGTTGAGATTGGCGGCGTTGGGGCTGGGATTGACCCAGATGCGCTGCGCCGGCCAGCCGAAGCCCGGCCCGGCCGCCGGATCATAGCCGTCCATGGCGATGACGCGATAATCGACGTCGAGCCCGAACCGGGCGATGAACCAGTGGCCGAGTTCGCCCAGCGTCAGGCCGTGGCGCATCGGCAGCGGGCCGGCACCGACGAAGCTTTCCCAGCCTTCGCGCAGCTTCAGCCCCTCTACCGGTCGCCCGGCGGGGTTGGGCCGATCCAGCACCCATACGCTCTTGCCCGTCCCCGATGCCGCTTCGAGCAAGTAAAGCAAGGTCGTCACGAAGGTGTAGATGCGGCAGCCAAGATCCTGCAGGTCGACGAGAAAGATGTCGGCAGCGCTCATCATCTGGCCGGTCGGGCGGCGTACATCGCCATATAGGCTAAAGATGGGAATACCATGAACCGGATCGGTAAAATCCGGCGATTCGATCATATTGTCCTGCTTGTCGCCGCGCAGGCCGTGTTGCGGGCCCATGGCGGCCGTCAGGTTGAGATCATCCAGAGCGGCAAGGGCATCCAGGGCGTGGATCAGGTCGGCCGTTACCGAAGCCGGATGCGCAAGCAGGCAGACGCGCTTGCCCGCCAGCGGCCGGCGCAATTCCGGATCGGCGATGAGACGATCGAGACCCGTCCTGAAGCTCATGCCCGGAAACTCATGACCTGCTCAGTGGCGGAAGCTTGAGCGCGAAGCAATCATGATGATGGAAGTCGGGGCGGCCCGGCGGATGGGCAAGCGCCCAGTAGCTGACCGTGCCGGCCTTGTCAGCAATCACCGCGCTGACACCAAGGCGCCCGGTACGGTCCCAGGGCAGGTCATCCTCGTCGAGATGCGCTGTCATCGTCAGCCGCTCATGACCGGCTTCGAGGGCGATCTCTGGCCGCGGCAGGTCGATGGCACGCATGCCGGTGCGGTAATGATCGAAATGATAGGCCGCGAAGGCGCCGGAAGGCGACAGGTTCAGCTCGACATAGGCGCCGCCGGGCTGGGCGAAGAACAGCTCGAAGCAGGTCGTCCGCCACAGGCCATCGGTGTGCACGGGCGGCGCGGGCGCGGGTAAATCGATCTCGCCGGGCCGACCGACCGCGACGAACGAAACCGCCCAGCCGCCGCCCGGCGCCGCCTCGATCTGCGCGCCGACCGCAGCGATCGCCGCACAGGGCGTATCCGGATGGCATACGAGGCTGGTTCTGGCCAAAATACTACTCACGGGCACTTTCCCATGCTAAGCGCGCGCCGATTTTCGAAATGTGTAGCGCAATGACCCAGTACAAGTCCGACCTGCTGAACCTGCTCGACCAGCGGGGCTATATCCACCAGATCACCGACGCAAGCGCGCTGGACGCGCTCGCGGCACGCCAGGTCGTGCCCGTCTATATCGGCTTCGACGCGACGGCGCCGTCGCTCCATGTCGGCAATCTCGTCTCCATCATGCTGCTGCGCCGCGTGCAGCAGGCCGGGCACAAGCCGATCGTCATCATGGGCGGCGGCACGACCAAGATCGGCGACCCCTCGGGCCGCGACGAAGTGCGCAAGATGCTGACCGAAGACGGCATCAAGGCCAATATCGCGTCGATCCTGACGGCGTTCGAGCGGCTGCTGACCTTCGGCGACGGACCGACTGACGCGATCATGGTCAACAATGACGATTGGCTGAGCCAGCTGGGTTATATCGATCTGCTGCGTGACGTCGGCTCGCATTTCACGATCAACCGCATGCTGACCTTCGATTCGGTCAAGCTGCGGCTCGACCGCGAGCAGCCGCTGACCTTCCTCGAATTCAACTACATGATTCTCCAGGCCTATGATTTCCTGGAGCTGTCGCGCCGCCATGGCTGCCGCGTGCAGATGGGCGGATCGGACCAATGGGGCAACATCGTCAACGGCATCGAGCTGGCGCGCCGTATCGACGGCACCGAGCTTTATGGCGTGACGACGCCGCTCATCACCAAGGCGGACGGCTCGAAAATGGGCAAGTCGGTCTCGGGTGCGGTCTGGTTGAACCCCGACCAGCTTTCCGATTTCGATTATTGGCAATTCTGGCGAAACACCGACGACCGCGAC
>Ga0335083_10007833_pt1 | contig 13128 bp, 9 predicted proteins | sample Lox_Sample_42_FD_206716 | JGI IMG/M metagenome (GOLD analysis project Ga0335083, IMG submission 206716) | Soil microbial communities from Loxahatchee National Wildlife Refuge, Florida, United States - Lox_Sample_4.2 | ecosystem: Environmental > Terrestrial > Soil > Wetlands | place: USA: Florida...
CCGGAGACGCCGCCGACGAGCGCGAAGGACCACTCCGGGTGGCGCCGCGCCGCGTCGGCCACCGCCGGCGCGTCGAACCAGGCCGCGATCGCCCCGTAATAGCCGACGACGGGCCGCGGCAGCGCCGCGAGCGGGCTCGCCGCGCGCGCGGGCAGCGCCTCGAAATGCGCCGGATCGCCCGCGTTGGGTACCGCGAGCACGTCGGGTCGAACCCGGCGGACTTTTTCGAGGAGGAGGCGCGACGTGGCGGCGACGAGGTTCGCCTCCGCGACGAGCCGGCGTTCGTCGCTCTCCGTCTCCGGGCCGTGCGTGCCGAACCCCGTGTGCTCGTCCATACAGTCGTAGACGACGCGCCAGCCGAAGCGCTCCCGCAGCGCCCGGGCGAGCGGCTCCCATGACGGGTACTCGACGAAGACGACGAGATCGTCGGTGAAGCCGAACCGCTCGGCGAGCGCCTCGATCGCCGCGAGCGCCTGCGAGAGCGTTTCGCCCGAGAGCGAGGAGGCGTAGACGTCGAAGTCGTGCTCGCCCGGAAGCCTCACTTCGAAGACGCGCTCGGCCGCCGCCGTCACCGCGGGCTCGCGGTCGAGGCCCGCAAACCCGGTCGCGGCGTAGAAGACACGGTGTCCGTCGGCCGCGAAGCGCGACAGGAGCTGCTGGGGCCGCTGGAACCGGAAGCCCCAGTCGATGATCGGAAGGCAGAGGAGGTCGAACCGGCCGGAATTCGGCGGTCCAACGGCGGTTTCGGCGGCGGCGCGGCTCAGGCGCCGTATCTTGCCACGGGCCGCGTCCCGCCGAAAAAGTCCGGCGGGCCTTTCGGCCCGCCGGCAACCGGACGGAGGAACGGCGACGCGTCAGAAGGACAGCCGCGCGCCGAAGCGCACGACGCGCGGGCTCTGCATCTCGATGATCTGGTTGTAGACGCCGGGGCCCAGGTCGACGCGCGCGTTGCGCTGGAGCACGGTGCCCGAGTTCGCCGCGTTGAAGACGTCCGCGGCGATCGTGATCTCGAGCGGCTTGACCGTGATGACTTTCTCCAGGCGCAGATCCAGCTCGTAAACGTTGCCATAGCGGTACGTCGAGAGCTGCGTGAGGATGTTGTCGCGCGGGCCGAGACCGTCGCCCGGGTCGAACCGGTAGTAGTTGACGTACGGGTAGCCTTCGCGGCCGAAGAAGTTGGCGGCGACGGCGAAGCCCGCCGGGAGCTGGTAGAGCCCGCTGACGTTGAAGAGCCAGCGCGCGTTCAGGAAGACCTCGTTGCGCGCGCCGCTGGCGGCGCCGGCGGGAAGCGCGGCAATGTCGTTGCCCGCGCAGGTGGAGCCGGTCTGGATGCCGATCGGCGTGCCGGGCCAGAGCTCGTTGTTGCCGCCGCGGTCGCTCGTCGGGTCGTAGCAGGACCCGGCGCCGCCGTGCTGATTCCACGTCTGGTACGTCGCGCCGCCGCGCACCAGCCATTTGTCGGAGAGCCGCTTCTGGAAGGTCAGGTCGACGCCGTTGTACGTCGTGTTCCAGTCGGGGCGGTTCGAGAGGGTCAGACCCGCCGGAACGTCCACGCCCGGCTTGAGCTGGTAGTACGGAACCTGGAAGGGAACTCCGTTGAAGAGCGTGCCGGTCAGCTCGCCGCCGACCTCGTAGTCGTTCTCGGTCAGCCCCGTGCGATGGGGCCAAAGCGCGCCGTCGTACTTGCGGTACGTGTAGGCCACGCCGACCACCAGACCGTCGAGCAGCTCGTGCTCGATGCCCGCGATGACTTCGGTCGTCTTCCCGGCCTTGAAGTTGGGGTCGACGACGTTGGGGGACGTGGAAGAACCCGGGTTGGCGGGGTCGACGCCGTAGTGCGAGACCAGGGTGTTCAGGTTCAGCTCGTTGCGCGTGATGACGTGGTCCCCGTTGGCGTCGTTCCAGTAGTAGTAGAGCCCGGCGAGCGCCCCGGCGTTGGTGAACGCCACGGCGTTCGCCCCGAGCTGGTCCGCGTACTGCGAATAGCTCGCCCGCAGGAGCGTCTTCTTGTCCTGGCCGAGCGCGTACGTCGCGCCGATGCGCGGGACGACGTTCTCCCAGGTGAACGGCGCCGGCTGGTCGGTGGTCGTGATGCCGGGCAGCAGATCCGGGATGACCGGGTTCGCCGGCGTCGTCGAGGCGAGGTTGTGTCCCTGTTGGTTGTCGTACCGCACGCCGGCGTTGATCGTGAGGTTCCCGAACGTCAGCGTGTCGGAGAGATACCCGCTGTAGTACCGCAGCCGCGTGTTCAGGACCGCGTTGCGGGTCATGATGGCGACCGGCGAGTTGAAGTCCGCGAGGTCCCCGTAGTTGCCGTTGCCGGGCCACGAGGAGACGGAGTCGACGTCGGTCGTCCGGTAGTTGAACCCGTACTTGAGCTCGTTGCCGACCGAGCCCGTGTTGAAGAAGTAGGACCCGCTCGCGGTCGCCTGCTTCTGCGGGCGGACCGTGTCGGCGTAGAGGTAGCTGCCGATGAACTGCCCCTGCTCGTTGATGTAGAGATCGTTCACGTCCGTGCCGCCCTGCGGCGTCAGCGAGAACCCGGCCGAGACGGACGAGTAGGACGCCGTGAAGAACAGCGACGACGAGAAGATCTGCGAGATCTCGCCGCGCCAGATCGTCGTCGGGCCGGTCTGGTCCCACGACGCGGGCGGCGGCCGCGAGAAAGACACGTTGCGGCCGAACTTCTCCTTGTTGCCGTTGGAGAAGGTGCCCGCGAGCGAGGTCGAGTCGAACAACTGCCAGTTGATCTTGGCGTTGTAGTCGATCAGCGTCGTGTTGTCGGGGTTGCCCTGGGCGTTGAAGAGGTTGATCTGGTTGCGGCCGTAGGCGCCCCACGCCCAGATCTTGTCCCGCCACAGCGGGCCGCCGATCTCGATGCCGTAGTCCTGCACCTCGTTGATCCGGTTGCCGCCGTTGACGACGCCTTCGGCCTGGTCCTCCGGCGTGACGTTGTTCCACTGCAGGTCGCTGTTGGCGAGGAAGTAGCGGGCCGAGCCGTGGACGTCGTTGGTCCCGCGCTTGGTCACGAGGTTCAGCTGCACGCCCGGCGAAGCGGCCGTCACGTCGCTGCCGCCCGTCGATGCCTGCATCTCCTGGAAGGAATCGAAGTCGTAGTAGTTGGGCGACGAACCGAGAGCGCCCATGTCGGTGATCGTGACGCCGTCCACGTTCCACGTGTTCTGACTCGAGTCGGCGCCCTTGCCGACGTACGTCGACTGCTGGCCGCTCTCGTTGCCGCCGACGTTGACGCGGTCGAGCTGCACGCCGGGTACGGTCGACAGGATGACCCACGGGTCGCGGGCCGTCGGGATCTGCGTCAGCTCGGTCTGATCGACGACGGCTCCCGTCTGGACCTGCCGCGTGTCGAGCAGGGCCGGCGCGCCTTCGACGACGACCGTCGCCTCGACGCTCGAGATCTTCAGCGTCGCGTTCGTCTCCGTGTTCTGGCCGACGGAGACCTTCACGTCGCTGTTGGTGACCCTCGTGAATGCCTGGAGCTCGTAGGTCAGCGTGTAGACGCCGGGAGCGAGGTTCGGGAAGCGGAACTCGCCGCGGGCGTCGGTCGTCTGCGTCTTCGCGGCGCCGATGCCGGAGAGCGTGACCGTCACGCCCGGCAGCTTGCCGCCCTGCTCGTCGACGACTTTGCCGAAGATGTTGCCGGTGAGCTGTTGCGCGGAGACGAGCGGCGCGAGGGCCAGCGCGGCGGTGAGGGCCGCCGCCCAGAGCCAGGCCGCTTTCCGGCGCGTCGGTCGGTGACAGTTCATTCTCGTCATTCCTCCTTACGCCGGCGAGGCGTCGGCGCAACGGATGCGGAGAGCAACGCGGGTGCCACGCGTCCGAAACCGTGGAGCGCGGCCGCTCGGGGCCGAGCGCCGCGCGCGAGCGGACGAAGCGTGCGCCGCGCGGGACCGCGGACGTCGCCGCACGAGGCCGCGCGTCGCCCCATTCAGAATCGTGGACGCGCGGTCGGTTCACCGAAGCGGCGGGACGAAACCGGAACGGCGGACGAGCCCCGCGTCGCCGATGACGAGCCGCTCGCGGGACGGGATTCGCGAAACGCGGCCGGACCCGCACGGATCGCGGTTCCGGAGTTTTGAACCGGGAAAGCCGGGGAACGCCCAAAAAGCCGAACGCCGGCCCGGAGCGGGGCGGCTTCGGACGAAAATTCTCGGAAAGTTCGTGAGGCCGAGTCGGCCGCTACCCCTTCTCTTCCCGCTCGAGGCGCCTGGCGAAGAAAGCATCGAGCGAAATCGGGCCCGCGCCGTAGGCTCCGAGCCAGAGCAGGATCACGATGTAGAGGTACTCGGCCATCGCGAAGAGGTCCGAAAGCTCGTGGATGTCGCCCCGGCGGGCCGTGAGGATCGCGACGGCCATCACGCCGAGGAGCGGCAGCGTCGCGACGCGCGTGCCGAGGCCGACCAGGATCAGGAGGCCACAGAGAAACTCCGATGCGGCCGCCAGGCGCGCCTGGATCTCCGGGGCCGGAATCCCCAGCTCGGTGAAGAACCCGACGACCTTTGCCAGGTTCGTGAGCTTGCCCCAGCCCGACTGCAGGAAGATCCAGCCGATCGTGACGCGCGCGACGGTCGGCGGCAGCCACCGCAGCCGGTTCGACACCGCGTGCACGAGACGGCGCAGCCGCGAGGCCCGGTCCATGAACGGCATGTCGGCTCCTTCCCGTTTCAGCCTATACCGCGGCGCGGCGTCGCCCCGTCAGAACCAGTGGTGCTGAAACGTCAGGCCGACGGTCGTGAAGTTCTGTCCGAAGCGAGTCGTCGCGCCCCGGGCCCCGGCGAGCTTGATGTCGTTGCCGTGCCCGAGCGGCACGGCGAACGTCGCCCCGACGCGCGTGTTCTTCAGCCGGTCGTCGTCCAACACGCCCGCCGTCGTGGTCTGGCCGCCCGAGTACCAGGTCCCGTCGATCGATAGCCAGAGCCCCGGCTTGAACGTATAGCCGACGTGGCCCTGAAACTCGGGAATCGGATCCTGGGTGCGGCGACGCCCGCCGAAGAAGTCGTCATTCGGGGTGTAGAACCAGGCGCCGGCGTAGGCCTCGAACGTCCAGGGACCCGTCGGCACCGAAAGCCCCACCTCCGGCTTGAAGCCCCAACGGTTCGTGCCGATGTTGATCAGTTTCGTGCCATCGTACTGGCCGGTCGGCGCCGTGACGGTCAGGCTCGCCCCCAGGGTCGGCTTGATCGGCGTCTTCGCGAACTCCTGCGGCGTGAGGGCCGGCGAACCGAGGATGTTCGCGCTGAAGCGCATGGACATGTCGGCCAGACCGGACCGCGTCACCCGCCGGGCCTGCTCGAACACCTCCCCCGACACCTGCGCCCAGACCCAGGGCACGGAGACGAGCGCCGTGGCCGAGTGGCCGAAGAACGCGAAGCTCCGGTCGTAGAACGCGGCGAGCGTCTCGACGTGGGCGTCGATGTTCGAGAACGGGAGCGACGGATCCGTCACGACCGCGCCGGTCTGGTAGACGAACGGCATTCCGGCGACATTGACGTCGACGGGGACGGGCACATACGCGCGCGGCTCGAGCTGCTGCGCGGAGGCCGCGCCCAGTCCCGTGGCCAGGAGGAGGCCGGCCCAGACCGCAAGTCGTCTGATCAAGCGGCGCGAATCCTAGCAGCGTGTCGAGGGCCGTCCCAGAATCACCTTCTCGATCCGGATCAGCTCTCCCACCGACCAGGCCTGGAACGGACACCCGCGCGGCGTGTGCGGGGCGTCCCCGTCGGCGATCTCCGAGACGTGCCCGAGGCCGGCTTCGCCGAGGTGCGCGCGCAAGGGCTCGAGGAAGCGGCGCCGCGCCTCGTCCTTCGCCGCCTCCGTTTCACCGCGCACACGGACCCAGGCGTCCACGAACGCTCCCGCCAGGAACGGCCACACGGTGCCCTGGTGGTAGGCGCCGTCCCGCTGCCGAGGCCCGCCCTCGTAGCGTCCGGTGTAGGCGGGGTCGCCCGGGTCGAGCGACCGCAGGCCGAGCGGCGTCGACAGCCTGGCCTCGACCGCGTCGACGACGCGCCGCGCGCGCTCCCCTTCGAGCACCGGGAACGGCAGGCCGCCCACCGCGAAGATCTGGTTGGGGCGAAACGTCGGGTCGGCGGTTCCCGGGTCGTGGTCGACGTCGACGACGTCGTGGAGGTAGCCGCCGGCCTCGTTCCAGAACCGGGCCCCAAACGCCGCGAACGCGCGGTCGTGGAGCGGCCGCCACTGCTCCGAGAACGCGGTCGCGATCCACAGCGCGTTCAGCCACAGGGCCTGCACCTCGACGGGCTTGCCGATCCGCGGCGTGACGACCCAGTCGCCGACTTTCGCATCCATCCACGTCAGCTGGACGCCGCGCTTCCCGGCCGCGAGAAGACCGTCGCCGTCGGCACGGATCCCGAAGCGGGTGCCGTTCGCGTAGCCCGTCAGGATCGCTTCGACCGCCGCCTGGAGCTTCGCCACCGACGCCCGCGCGGCGACGCGGCCCGTCGAGGCCATCGCTTCCAGGTACTCATAGACCGCGATCACGTACCAGAGCGACGCGTCGACCGCGTTGAACTCGGGCTCGGCGTCCGCGTCCGGAAAAAAGTTCGGCAGCATGCCCTCCGAAACCGCGCCCGCCCACTCGACGAGGATGCCTTCGGCTTCCGCAAGACGGCCCGTCGCCAGGCACAGGCCTCGCAGCGCGATGAACGTGTCGCGCCCCCAGTCGGTGAACCAGGGGTAGCCGGCGACGATCGTGCGGCCGCTCCCCCGGCGGACGAGGTAGGCGTCGGCCGACCGGTCCAGGCGGTCGACGAAACGGGCCCGCCGGCTGCGCTCGGCGAGGCGCAGGGCTTCCAGCGCCGCCGCGGCGCCGCCGGACCCGAGAGCCGCCTCGTGGCCCTCCGCCGCGGCGAGCCAGACCGCCTCGCCGGCCGCGAGGTCGAAGCGGAAGAGCGCCGGGGACGCGAGGTCCTCCTCGAAGTCGAGTCCGCGCGCTTCTTCCTCGGCGTACGCGAAACGGCGATACCAGTCGCGCGCCGGCGCGAAGGCGCCGTTCGAGCGGACGGACACCGACGGCATGTCCGGATAGGGCCGGAACCGGACGAGGCCGGCGTCGCCCTCCGCGGCGTCGAAGCGGAAGGCGGGGTTCTCGTGGTGCAGCGCGTGGTAGTCGCGCCCCGCGAAGAACGGGCGCACCTCGAGGCGCACGGGACCGGCTCCGGTCAGCAGCTTCCAGGAGACCGCGACCGCCGACGCGTCCTTCGGGACGAAGATCTCCTGCGCCACGCGGGTGCCGTCCGGCAGCGCGAAGACCCAGCGCGGCCAGGGCTCCTGGTCGAACGACTCGGCCCGCCCGGCGCCGTCGGGAGAAACGACGTCGGGCGCGTAGCGCTGCGACGAGATCGCGAAGCGCCCCGACGCCGTCTCGACGAAGGCGTCGAAGCCGCTGACGAGCACGACCCGACCGGTCGGCGGATTCTTCGCGGTCAGCAGCAGCGCGTGGTAGCGCCGGGTCCGGAGGCCGTCGGCGGTCCCGGACGCGAACCCGCCGAGGCCGTCGGCCTCGAGCCACTCGCGCATCGCGGCAGAGCCTATCGTGATCGCGCGCTTGGGCTCAGCCCGCCGTCTGGACGCCTTCGAACATCCCCTCGGCGACCCAGTCGCGCAGCCAGCGGAAGAGCTGCTCGCCGGGGTTCCCCTGCAGGCCGCGGGCGGCGGCGACGACGGCCTTGCCGAACGGACGCCCCTTGGCGAGCGAGGCGAGAAAATCGAAGGCCGGCTTCGAGAGCTCGAGGCGCCACACTTCGTAGCGTTTGCGCCACACGACGACGCGGGTCGCCTGGCGGCCCACGCCCGGATGGTCGTGGTTCTCCTCCTTGACCGACTGCAGGTAGGCGTTGACGGGATGGGCGTAGCTCCCGAGCCGGAACGCGGCGATCGGCTTGAGCACGGCCGACGCCCAGGCCTCCTTCGGGAGGCGGGCCACCGCGTCGTCCGGCCACGCCGGCGACTCGGGCGCGTCGAAGACCTCCGTCACGGAAAGCTCCAGGCGCGCGAGATCGGCGACGAAGCCCTTCTTCCGGACGCCGCGCGCTTCCTGGATGAACTCGGGGAATCGCTTTCCGAGGCGGTTGAACGTGTAGCTCGTCGACGGGTGCGCCGCGACGTAGCGGGTCACGAGGTCGGCGAACTCCTCGGCGCCGAGGAAGTGCGCGACGGCCGGATAGTCGCCCTCGAGCGCTTCGATCATCCGGAGGAGATACATGCCCTGGTACACGCCGACGCGCTCGACCGACGTGAGCGTCTTCGACGGGAGAACCACGCGGCCGATCCGGACGGGGTCGAGCTCGCGGCGCGCCGCGGGCGAGACGACCGCGTCGTCGACGGTGCCCGGCTGCTCGATCACCGCCTGCATCCACCGCTGCAAGTGCGGCAGGCCGAGATCAAGAGGCGGCGGCGGCAACCTTCTTGTCCCTCTTCTCCGCGCGCCGGTGCGCGCGGGCCTTCAGGGCCTCGGCGTGGACGACGTCGAAGGCCGGGATGTCGGCATCCCACTCGAGGAGCGTCGAGACGTTGCCCGTCCTCGCCGAGGACCGCGCGTAGAGCTCCCAGACGCGGTCGATCACGTGGTCGTTGTGCGTGTCGATGATGTGCGTGCCCTTGTTGGTGTGCCCGGCGAGGTGGTACTGCGTCACGCGCGCCGGGTCGATCGCGTCCACGTACCGCTCGGGGTCGAAGCCGTGGTTGAAGGAGCTGACGTAGACGTTGTTGACGTCGAGGAGCATGCCGCAGTCGGCCGCCTCCATCAGGCGACCGAAGAACTCCCACTCGGGCATGGAGGAGGCCGCGAACTCGGCGTAGGTCGAAGCGTTCTCGAGCATCAGCGGGCGCTCGAGAATCTCCGAGACCTGGCGGACCCGCGCGGCCACATGCGCGAGCGCCTCTTCGGTCAGCGGCATCGGCAGGAGGTCGTGCGTGTTGCGGCCGGCGACGCCGGTCCAGCAGAGATGGTCCGACACCCAGCGCGCCCTGGTGCGCCCGGCGAGGGCTTTCAACTTCGCCAGGTGCTCGCGGTCGAGCGGATCGGCGCTGCCGATGTTCATCGAGACGCCGTGCATCACGATCGGGTAGCGCTCCGCGACCTGGTCGAGCACCCAGAGAGGGCGGCCGCCCGTGTCCATGTAGTTCTCCGAGAGGATCTCGAAGAAGTCCACGTCGGGCCGGTTCTCGAGGATGTGCGGATAGTGAATGGTCCGGAGGCCCACGCCGATGCCGAGGTCTTCGAAGCCCCAGCGGTTCCGGACGGCGGGGACGCGGGAGGCAGCGTTCGGGGTCATGGAGTCGTCAAAGAGAAATGCCCGGGGGCCGCGAGGACCCCCGGGCAGAACGGATCCGACTTACGCCGCCTTCTTGACCGGGACCGCGCAGCCGCCCTTGCCCTTGCAGGAGTTCTTGCCCGCGCAGCCGCCGTCGCCCGTCTTGCAGCCGCCGTGACCCTTGCAGGAGTTCATGCCCTTGCAGGAGTGCTTCATGTCGGCCGAGGCGCAGCCACCCTTGCCCTTGCAGGAATTCTTGCCCGCGCAGCCGGCGTCGCCGCTCTTGCAGCCGCCCTTGCCCTTGCAGGAGTTCTGGCCCTTGCAGACGTGCTTGTCCGACGCGGCCTTCGTGTCCTTGGCCTTCTCGTCGCCGGCGGTCGTCTTCGCGCTCGCGTTCTTGGCAGGAATCGCGCTCGCCAGGCCCGAGCCCGCGAGCACGCCGGCGATCGCCAACCCGATCGCCTTCGTCGTCAGGTCACCCTTCTTCATCCCCAGTCTCCTTTTCTTGCCCCGACGGGGCGTCATCGAATTCGGTCCAGCCGACATGGCCGTGCCGAGCTACGCCTGCGATCGACCGGTTTGCCTCGCGCTCCTCCCGCGGGGAGCGCCATTGGCGCCGAATCTTACCTCCGCCTCCCCGCCGCGACGTCAAGATTCATGCGGCCTTCGAGGACCTCCAGACACGAATACGAGAAACCGGACGTCCCGGATCTCATCCCGCCGGAGATTCGATGCCGCCCCCGGGCGAGGGTTACGACCGCGAGGGAAAGCGCCCCGCCTCGACGTCCAGCAGGAAGGGGATCAGGGCCCGAAAATAGGCCTCCTGGTCGTCCCACATCGCCAGGTGGCTGCCGTTCGGGCAGATCGCGACCCGCGAGTCGGGGATCAGGCGGCCCATCTTCTCGATGTCCTCGGGATTCATCTCGTCGTGGGTCGCCCCGATCAGGAGCGTCGGGGTCTGGATCTTCGGCAGGTCCTTCCAGCGGTCCCAGTCCTTGAACGTCCCCGTCACCACGAACTCGTTCGGCCCCTGCATCGTGTTGTAGACCTGCGGATTCAAATGCTTGAACGCCCGGGCGACCGGGTCCGGCCAGGGGTCGAGCCGGCAGACGTGCCGGCCGTAGACCTCCTTGAACATCACTTCCTGGTACTCGGGCGCGTCGAATTGGCCCTGGCTCTCGTACCTGACGAGCACCGCGAGAACCTCGGGCGGCAGCCGCGCCCGCAGCTTGTTGACGTACTCGACGTAGGAAGCGATCGAGGCCGTCATGCTCGAGAGGACCAGGCCCTTCAGGTGGCTCTGGTACTTCAGCGCGTAGTCGATCGCGAGCATGCTTCCCCAAGACTGCCCGTAGAGGAAGAAGTGGTCGAGCCCGAGGGCGAGGCGCACCTGCTCGACCTCGTCGCGAAAGCGCTCGATCGTCCACAGGCTCTTGTCCTCCGGCTGATCGGAGTAGAAGGAGCCGAGCTGGTCGTAGTAGTAGAACTCGATCCCCGCCTGCGGCAGGAAGTCCTCGAAGCACTCGAAGTACTCGTGCGTGACGCCCGGACCGCCGTGCAGCGTGAGCACCTTGATCTTCCCGGCGCCGAGCTTCTTGGTCCAGACCTTGTACTTGCCGCCCTCGACCGGGATCATCCGGATGCCGGCGGTCTTGACCTCCGCCGCGGGCGTGGGCGCCGGGGGCGCGGGTTGCCGCCAGCGCAGCGCGGCGAGCGACCCGGCGGACAGGGCGACGAACCGGCGGCGATCGAGAGTCGTCATGGGGTGCAATTTACCGCCTTTCAAGCCCCGGCCTCCCCACTGGCGCGCCGGGCCTTTTTTGACATAATCCGCCCCGTTCCAATGGACCTGACGACAAGCGAAGACGGCGACGTCACGATTCTGACGGTGGTTGGAGACCTCGTCATCGGCGAGCCCGAGACGACGTTCAAGAAGACGGTCACGCGTCTGCTCGAAGAGGGCAAGACCAACCTGCTCGTCGACTTGAAGGCGGTCGGCTTCCTCGACAGCTCCGGCCTCGGCGCGCTCGTGCGGGCGCTCACGCTCGCCCAGAAGGAGGGCGGTCAGGCCAAGCTCCTCCACGCCGGCCAGCAGGTCCGCAAGCTCCTCCAGATGACCAAGCTCGACTCCGTCTTCGAGATCCACGAGGATCTCGAGGCGGCAGTCTCCAGCTTCTAGGCCGGCCGACCGGGCACGGCCCACGCTCGGCGAGGACAAGTTGGCGGACGAACCCGAGGATCCGGAGGACGAACCGGTCGACGGGGAGGACGGCGACGCGGCCGAGGAGGCCGACACCTCGGCGGCGGAGGCGGAGGTCACGGCGCTCGCCGAGCTGGCCCTCTGCGAGAACCTGTCCCAGACTTCCGGCTGGGCGGCCCGGTGGAGCACGGTCATGGCCGGCGCCGACGCGACGCTGCTCTGGGCGCCCGACACCGTCAACCCGCTCTTTCTCTGCATCGGCGCCTCCGGCGAGGGCGTCGACAAATTCCTGAGGCGTTCGGCGCCTCGAGAGACCGGTTTCGTCCACGACCTCGTCCGCGACCGGCAGCCGATCGTGCTGACGGGTGCGGAGCTCACGGACGGCGACCCGTTCGTCCGCGGCCTGCCGCCCGGCTTCCGCGCGTGCCTCGCGGTGCCGCTCGAAGCCGAGAACCTCGTCGTCGGACTCCTGGCGCTCTTTTTCACCGAGATGCCCGACGCCGACGAGGCGCTCGCGCGGCTCGAGCGCTTTCTCGAGCAGGCGGCGCCGGCCCTCGGCCGGGCCCTGCGCTCCGAGCGCAAGACCGTCGGCATGCTCCACGCCATCGAGCGCCTGACGAATCTTTACGACCTCTCGAAGGCGTTCGGGTCGACCATCGACGAGCAAGAGCTCTCGGACCTCATCGTGCGCAAAGCGGCCGACTTCCTGACCGCCGAGGTCGCGTCCCTCTGGCGGCTCGACGGCGAGGACGTGACGCTCGCCGCGACCGCTCTCAACGAGAACTACGACGTCGAGAACGCGCCCGAGGCCGTCGGGAGCCCGGTCGTCGGCGACCTCCTGGCCGACCAGGCGCCGCTGCGGCGCAACCGGATCCCCGAAGGTGATCCCGTCGCCACGGAGAACGACGGCTACCTCGCGCGCTCGGTGCTCGGCATCGCGCTCGTGGAGGACGAGATCCCCGTGGGCGCGCTCGTCCTCGTCAACAAGCGCGGCCGCCACCCCGAGTTCTCGGCGGAAGACGAGGAGCTCCTCGCCGACCTGTCGCGCCAGGCGGTGCGCGCGCTCCGCACCGCGCGGCAGCACGAGGCCGAGAAGAAAGTCGAAGAGCTCGACGCCCTGCTCGCCGTCAGCCGCGAGATCACGGCGACCCTCGACCTCGACAAGGTCATGGCCACGGTCGTCAACGCCACGTCCGCGCTGATCCCGTACGACCGGTGCGCCATCGGCATTTTCGAGAAGGGGCGGTTCCGCCTCGGCGCCGTCTCGGGGGCCAAGGAGATCGACCGCAAGGACCCGAACGTCCGGCGCCTGGACGATCTGCTCAACTGGGTCTTCCTCTCCGGCACCGACGTCGCCGTCACCCAGACCGAGGACGGCGAGATCACGGCCGAGCGGCCGGAGACGGTCGAGAAGTTCCGGGCAATCTTCGCCGAGACGGGCCTCAAGTCGTTCTTCGGCGTCCTCCTCAAGGACGAGGAGGGAAAACTCGGCGCGCTCGGCTTCGTGAGCGCCGAGCCCCTCGCCTTCGACGAAGGGAACCGCGACCTGCTCGCGATCCTCGTCAACCAGGCCACCGTCGCCGTCCGCAACGCCCAGCTCTATCAGCAGGTCCCGCTCGCCGGGTTCCTGGC
>Ga0335083_10007835_pt1 | contig 13125 bp, 7 predicted proteins | sample Lox_Sample_42_FD_206716 | JGI IMG/M metagenome (GOLD analysis project Ga0335083, IMG submission 206716) | Soil microbial communities from Loxahatchee National Wildlife Refuge, Florida, United States - Lox_Sample_4.2 | ecosystem: Environmental > Terrestrial > Soil > Wetlands | place: USA: Florida...
CGGAATTCAACCCAACCTGAAGCCCATCCTCGCGAGTGGTGACGGCGTTGGCGGCACCCAAGGCGCGATTTATGCCGACCTCGGTGGATTGGCTCAGGGGAACTCGCAAACGCGCCTCAGCATCGGCTTGCTCAACAACCCGAGTCCGGCCATGACGTTGCTCGGCGACACCACCATTCGAGTGGATGGAACCAACAGCAGCGCCCTCTCGGCCACAATGCTGATTGGCCATATCACCACCTCGAATGCGCTTACCGGCACCCCGGCTAATTTTACTGGCTACACTTTGACCAAGGCTGGCACCGGCCAGTTGAGAATTGACCCCGCCACGGGATATAGCGGAGGAAACATTCATATAGCCGGAGGCACCCTGTCATGGGGGAACAATAATGATCTCCTCGCCTCTCAAACCGTGACCGTTGATGCCGGCACCGCCTTGCACTGCCGGAACGTCAATTCCATGAACTCGTCCAATTCCTCGCTGGTCGTCAACGGCGTTCTGGAAATGAACGCTCGCGGCAACGGGACCGGCGGCAGCGATGCCACGGTTGCGGTGCAAACCATCGGCTATTTGTCCGGCAGCGGCGTTGTGACCAATGGCAGCGCCGGCAACATCGGAGCGTCAACATTGGTGATTGCCGGCACCAACGGCACGGCCACCACTTTCAGCGGAATAATTCCCCAATGTTTGAATGGCAGTATAGGGCTTCGGATTCAAAATACGAATAGCGTGCTTCGGTTGGTGGGAAATAACACTTATCAAGGGATAACTGCGGTTATTGCTGGAACTTTGCTCGTGGACGGTTCGCACCTCGGCGGAGGAGCATACACTGTGGCTGCCGGCGCAACTTTGGGCGGCGCTGGGACCATTTCGGCGCCCATCACGCTTACCGGGCTGTTGCAGGCAGGTGACCCTGCCGGCACCCTCACGGTTAGCAACGTAACCGGCGCCGGGGACGTGGTGGTCTCGAATGCCAATCTCACGGTGCTTGGCCAGCTTAACAATTCCACGAGTGGCAATCTGAATTCCCTGTACCTCAATAATAGCGTCACGACGTTCAACCTGCAGGGTGGCTTGGAAGCTTCCATTTATGCGGCCACTGTCACTGTGGATGGCCCCACGAACCTTCTCAACGTGCTTATTGCCAATCCCAAGCTGGGCCAGTTCCCATTAATTGGCGGCGTCTCCAGCCTCGGCGGCCTGAACGGCTTCAGCGGACTTGAGTTGGAGGTGCCCGTTGGTGTCGGGGCCTATCTCTCCAACAACTCCGGCTCAATTGACATCGTCGTCACCAACATCCCATCAGTCGTCTGGCGCGGCACGCCCACGGGCGATTGGTCTATCGGCGGCTCCTCCAACTGGCTCAAGGGTATAACTCCCACCGCCTACACCGAAACCGCCGGCCTCGGCCCGTTCGTTATCTTCGACGACACGGCGTCCGGCTCTGCCTCGGTCAATCTCAGTGCCAATGTGAGCCCCAGGGGCGTTACGGTTAGCTCCAGTTCTAAGACTTACACCTTGAGCGGCACCGGAGGCGTCGGTGGTCAGGGAAGCTGGGTGAAGGATGGGTCGAGCACGTTCATCGTGGCGAACAGTGGCCCCAATAGCTTCCTTGGCCCTGTCTCGATCCTTGGCGGAACGATTCAAATTGGCAACGGCGGCACGACGGGTGACCTCGGCGCGGCTGCGATCCTCAATTCTGGTTCGTTGGCGTTCAATCGCAGTGATGACGTCACGTTTCCCAATGCTATCTCCGGCAGCGGAACTCTAGTCAAACAGGCGCCAGACATCGTTACCCTCACCGGCATCGGCGACGTTGCCGGCGCGATTACGGTCAGCGCAGGCACGCTGGCTCTGGCTCCTGCGGGCTCGAACACCGTTTCCGGCGATGTTACTGGCAACGGCGCTTTCGGTATGACTGGCCCGGGGACCCTGGTTTTGACGAGTGGCACCATCACTTATGCCAGCGGGACGGTCATTTCCAACGGGACTCTGCAATTCAACGCCACGTTCCCGCCCGCCGGCAATATCACCGACAACGGCACGCTCGCCCTCGCCGTGGGTGGAACACTCGCGAACGTCTCCGGTTCAGGCGGCATCTCGCTCATTAACGGCGCCTCTGGAACCCTTGGCGGCGCGAATACCTACGCCGGGCCGACTGTGGTGCTCGGCGGCTCGGTTAGTGCCACGGCTGGAACCTTTCCCACCAGAAGCGTGTTGAGGCTGGGCAGTCAGACCGGCAGCGCGGAGGTCGGCACGGCCGAGTTCACGGCGGGCAACCCGGTGATTGGCGGTCTAACCGCCGGCGGAAACACCTCCACGCCCAACTCAGTGGACTTGAGCAGCGGTGGGCAAACTCTCATAATCAACGGTAACGTGAGCGTTGGCAACATCAGTCCACCGTTGGCAACGGCGATCTTGCAGGTCACTGGAACGGGTGCTTCCGTCATCCTCAACACAAACGGGGGCACCATTCAGATCGGGCTGGGGACTGCCGGCACGGGTGTCAACCCGGACAACGTCCTATTTGACCTCTCTCATATTGACAACTTCGTGGCCAACTTGGGGGCAACGGGTTTGGTCAATCTTGGAACACTCGACGGCAGCCCTGGACCGCCGGCGGGTGCGACTGCGGTCAACTTATTGTATTTGGCGGCGGTCTCCAACTCGATCACTGCTGGCACTGTCACCATCGGCGCCGGCGGACGTCAGCTTATTCCTGAACTGCGTCTCGGTGCCGGCACCAACATAATCAATACCGACAATTTAAGGCTTGGCGCTGGCAGTCGCGACGGCGGTTTTCTGGGATTCCTTGGAGGGACAGGCGGCGTCCGGGTGCGAGCCAGCGATGGGGTTTCCCGCGCTAACCTGGATATTGGTGCTGCCTCCATCAACACGAGCGCCAGCATCACCGCCACAGTAGATTTAACCGGACACAGTGCGGATCTTCTGCTCAATGCTCTGGTGATGGGGAGTCTGAGCAACGTGGGTCCGTATGTATGCACGCTCTCATTTGATCAAGGTGTGCTCGATGCATTGTCCACCAGCCTCGCCGTTCTGCGCACTGACAACGGAAATCCCGGCGTCTGCACCTTGAACATCGGCGGGGGCACGGCGTCGCTGGGCGCGGTCAGCCTCACGACCAGCGCGGGACAGGGCAAGTTGAACATTAATAACGCCAGCGTCACGGTGTCGAACATCACCTCGGCGGGCACGGGCGCGGCCGATTTGGATATCAACAATTCCACACTCACCTTGGCCCTCGGCGCAGCGGCCAATCCGGTCACCGCGCCGGTGGCTGTGGATACGTTCAACCCGAACGGCACAGTTAACCTCGGTATCTCCGGCAGCGGGTTCACCGTTGGGCAGTTCCCTTTCATTAGCTACGCAGGCGCGATTGGCGGCAGCGGATTCTCCGCCCTCAACCTGACCAGTCTGCCGTTCGGCGTCTCGGCAACTTTATCAAACAATGTTGCAAACCTTTCGGTGGACGTAGTCATCACCGCCGCGCCGCCGGTTGTGAACACCCAACCAACGAACCTCACGTTCAGCCTTTCTGGCGGCGCGCTCCATCTGTCGTGGCCGCCGGATCACAAAGGCTGGACGTTGCAGACCAACGCTACCGCAATCACCGCGACGAACGCGTGGTTCGCCTATCCGGGGTCGAGCACCAACACAAATGTGGCCGTCATGATCGACCCGTTCAAGACGAACGTCTTCTTTCGGATGGCGTATCCCTAACCCCCAGCGCTGGACTTGATGTTAATGGCGCGAAGGTAAAATGATGGAACGCGAATCCAGGAAATCAAAACGGAACTCGGGAGGGTTCACTCTGATTGAACTCCTGGTAGTCATTGGCATCATCGCGATTCTCGCCGCCATGTTGCTGCCGGCTTTGGCCAGCGCAAAACGCAGGGCCTACAACATCAACTGCACCTCCAATATGAAACAGGTCGGCGCGGCTATCCAGATGTTCGATGATGACCACAGTGATATTCTTCCAAACGGCGAGGATGGCATCGTTACAGGCCGCGGGATGAGCGTGGGCCAGAAAGCCACTTATTGCTACCAATACGACAACCCTAACCAAAACGATTGGCTGGTCTATGCCATCCAGCCTTACATGGCGGCGCCTGCGCCGCGAACCTCGGGTAGTATTATCATTATTACCAACCTGATCAAACAGATGTTCTGTCCTGCTAATGAAAAATATAACCGCAAGGTCAGCAGTGCCGGCGCTATCGGTGGCTTTATCTGTTACCAGATGGTGGAAGGCGTTCCTGGCGGCAATAACGATTATTGCAGCCTCCCATGGCGGCCATTCGGTTACAACGGAGCTGCTGGTCCCAATTTAACCGATCCGCCAAAAAAAATCCAAGCCGTAGGCGCTGTCAAAGGCTTTTCTTCGATTTGGGCGATGGTGGATGCGGATCGCATGGCCAATGTAGGAATAGGTAATTCAGAAGATCTCCCCGACACGCCCGCCCACGGCAAGTGCCGCAATTACCTCTGGTTCGACTGGCACGTCTCCAGCGAAAACGTTTCCGCATCGCCACCCAACCGATACTTTTCTCCTACTCCGCCGCCATGAGACGGAGTAGAATGAGCCCCCTGCATTTATCCGCGGTTAGCCTGCTTTGTTTTTCTCTTTCGTGGGCTTCGTCCGGTACGCAACTGACCTCGCCCGACGCACACGTCCGCCTCAAATTCCACCTTCAAACTGATGGTTCACCCTCCTACCGCATATCGTTCTTCGGCAAGCCTATCATCCTCGAATCCCGCCTTGGCTTCGACCCAGCCCTCACCCACCACTTTCAGGTCCTCCGACAATCCTGGGCCCAACACGAAGGCCAATGGACAAACATTCTCGGCGAACGCAGCCTCGTTCCCGACAACTACCGCGAGCTTACCGTCGAACTGAAACACGAATCCGGTCTGCTCCTTCGGCTTGCTTTCCGCGCATACAACGAAGGTGCTGCACTGCGTTACGAATTTCCCGCTCAGGCCGAGAAGGAGTTCCGCTTTGCCGGCGAACAAACCGAGTTCCGCTTTCCCACGAACACCTTCTCCTGGGAAGAACATGGCACCGAAGGTGAATATCGCCGCGTCAGAACTCCCGAGATTCAGCCATGGTGCGAACGCCCGCTAACGCTCGAATATGCCAGCGGTTTGTTCGCCAGCCTCACCGAAGCCGCCAATGAACACTACCCGCGTATGTTGCTGTCCCCTCTCTCGGGCGCAGCCGGCGTGTTGGTGACCGCCCTCGGAGGCACATCCGCCAATACGGCCGCCTCCACCCAGCGCCGCGATCCCACAGCAACCCTCGCGCCCGGCGAATCAACCCCCTGGCGGGTGTTCGTTCTCGGTCAAAAGCCCGGCGATCTCCTCGAAAGAGATTATCTGCTCCTCAACCTTAATCCGCCCGCCGCCCCACTCGACTTCTCCTGGGTTAAACCTGGGAAAGTCATGCGCGACATCACGCTCACCACCACCAACTCCAAAGCCATCATTGATTTCGCGCAAACCGCCGGTCTCGAGTACGTGCTGCTTGATGCCGGTTGGTACGGAACCGAGGACCCCGCCCGGGGGGACGCCACTACCGTCCGCGTGCCAAATCTCGATATCCCCGAAATCATTCGGTATGGCTGCGAAGAACAGGTGGGCCTGATCCTCTACGTCGATCGCCGCCAGATCAAAAAGCAGCGCGACGTTCTCTTCCCGCTTTACCAAAAATGGGGTGTTAAGGGCGTTAAACTCGGCTTCGTTGACGTCGGCCCACAAACCGAGAGCGCCTGGATGACTGAAACCATCCAAAAAGCCGCCGAGCATCACCTCTTCCTCAACATCCACGATGGTTACCGTCCCACCGGCCTCAGCCGCAATTGGCCGAACCTGCTCACCGTTGAAGGCATCCGTGGCAACGAACACATGCCCACCCCCGAGCACAACTGCGCCCTTCCATTCACCCGTTATATCGCCGGCCGGGGCGATTACACCATCTGCTATTACGACCACCGCCTGAAAACTACTCACGCCCACCAACTCGCGATGTCCGTCATCTCGTTCAGTCCCTTGCAAACGCTCTTTTGGTACGACAAACCTTCCAATTACGGTGGCGAACCGGAAATCGAATTCTTCCGGCGCCTCCCAACCATCTGGGACGAAACCAAGGTAATCGACGGAAAAATCAGCCAATACGCCGTTGTTGCCCGACGAAACGGAGAGAATTGGTTCATTGGAGCAATCAACGACGGCCAGGAACGACACGTGAAAATTCCTCTCGATTTCCTACCCAAGGGCAAGAACTACGTTGCACATATTTATTCGGACGACAACACAGTTCATACTCGCACCAAAGTCGGAATCGAAAGTCGGACTGCGAATTGCAGCACCAAGCTGGATGTGCTTTTACGCGCTGCCGGCGGGCAGGCCATTTGGCTTAGCCCTTTGACGGGAACACGTTAGCGACGAAGCAAGCATCAGAGCGCCTCGCCCTGCGACCCGGCAGCGAAAGGCAGAGGTGGGGATGGCTCGTCCTGTAGCTCACCCGCAATCACGGAAATACGGGGATCAGCCAGCGGCCCTCCGGCGACGAGGGTTCGACGCCCTGTTGAACTGCCGACAGAATTTGCCGGCTCTAAAGTAATTCGCGATGACCGGCCTTTCTCGAATCACTTCGGTAGGTCGTTGATTCGACGAGTCTTCCAAATCGTTCCACATGCTGCTCCAGCGATTGGCCCGGCATATGCAAAGCCCCATCAGCTATGAACAGAACGAATCAACTTAAGCCTGATTGCAGGAGGCGACGTGAGGAGATTCGAGATACCCCACGGAGAGCCACAAAAGAAGATCCGGCTGCAGGGGAAAGCCCCAGGCCGTGTTTCAGGAGGAGAATATGGAGTCTCATTGTGTCGCCTACATTTCGAGAGCTTTCGGGTGCATCGAGGTTCCGATGATCGAAGTCGAAACAGCAGCAACAAAAAAATGAATAGCAATCGGGTGAACGGCGCTGTTCGTGTGGAAGCGGACGCCCTCGGCAATGTCGAGGTTCCGCTGGATCATTTGTGGGGAGCCCAAACAGAGCGGTCCCGCCACAATTTCCCTATTGGTGTCGAGCGCTACCGCTGGGGACGTCCGGTGATCCGGGCGCTGGGCATCCTCAAGAAATGCGCGGCGCTCGCAAACGAAGAATTGGGACAGCTTCCCCACCAAAAGGTGGAACTGATCGTCCGTGCCGCGCAGGAGGTCATTGAGGGGAAGCTGGACGGGGAGTTCCCGCTCGTTGTCTTCCAGACCGGATCGGGCACCCAAACGAACATGAACGCAAACGAGGTGATCGCTAATCGCGCGATCCAGCTTGCGGGCGGACTCGTCGGCTCGAAAAAGCCGGTCCATCCGAATGACGACGTCAACCACAGTCAGTCGTCCAACGACACCTTTCCCACCGCGATGCACATCGCGGCGGTTGAGGAGACAGAAAACCTGTTGGTCCCTGCCATGCGCGGGCTGCGCGACACACTCGAAGCCAAGTCGCGCCTGTTTGCCAAGACGGTGATGGTGGGCCGGACACATCTCCAGGACGCGACACCGCTGACGCTTGGCCAGGTGATATCCGGCTGGGTTGCACAACTGGACGAGGCGCTGGACTGTGTCTGCGCCGGGCTGATTCCCGCTTATGCGCTCGCCATCGGCGGGACCGCGGTCGGCACGGGGCTCAACGCAGATCCGCATTTCGGGGAAGTCGCCGCCCGAAAGATCTCGGAGGAAACCGCAAAACCGTTCCGCTCTGCGCCGAACAAGTTTGCAGCCCTCTCAGCCCACGATGGAATGGTAAACCTAAGTGGCGCATTGCGGACGCTCGCCGGAGCGTTGATGAAAATCGCGAACGATGTGCGCTGGTATGCGTGTGGTCCACGGGCCGGCTTCGCAGAACTCAAGCTCCCGGAAAACGAGCCTGGTTCCTCCATCATGCCTGGAAAGATCAACCCCACTCAATGCGAGGCAATGACCATGGTAGCGGTGCAGGTCTTCGGCAACGACCATGCCGTCGCCTTCGCCGGTTCTCAAGGAAATTTCCAACTCAACGTGTATAAGCCAGTGATGCTTCACAACGTGCTCCAATCCATACAACTCCTGGCGGAAGGTGCAGGCTCGTTCAACCACCGTTGCGCGGTCGGAATCGAGCCGAACGAAAAGCGGATCCGGGAACATCTGGACAAGTCGTTAATGCTGGTGACAGCACTGAATCCGCACATTGGCTACGAAAAGGCCGCCCAGATTTCTCTCAAGGCGTACCGCGAAGATCTCACCCTGCGGGAAGCCGCATTGAATTTGGGTTTTGTGGCCTCCGAACAGTTCGATCAATGGGTCCTCCCCGAAGAGATGACGCACCCACTTCACCAATGAAAAGACCATGCAAGAACTCGACCTCATTACCAACAAGACACGCCAGGGCAATGACGGCCATTGCGCTGTGTCGAACTGGCGACGTTCTCCTCCAATCCGGCGCGGCTCTTCACAACTCAGAACTTACATTCGGCGCCAACGACAATGTTCCAGCCTAAAGGCACTTCGACCAACGCGAGCGAGGCAAGGCAACGGTTGGCATCGTTCATGCAAAACAGCCAAAAGTCTATGACCAAACTTTCAAGGGATAGATTCGTAGCTCGAGCATTCAAAGTGAAGGCAAGCGCCCATGAATCTTCCACGCGCAGTTAACTGAAACTCAAACATATATTGATAATGAAAACGAAAATCACTTCACGCTCAAAATATTTTCACAGACTTTGCATGGCTTTGCTATCCGCTGCCATGTTGACCGTCCAGGTCTGTCAGGCCACCGCGCAAACCGACCAGGACATGATTGAAGTCGCGCGCAGCGTCGTGGCCGCCGATCGGAAGGCGGTCGTGGTGGCGGCGATGGAACTCACCGAAAAGGAAGGAACGGGCTTCTGGCCCCTTTATGACCAGTACCGGAATGAGATGGGGAAAATCACCGACGATCTCCTAAAACTGGTGCGCGATTACGCGAAGCTCTACCCAACTGTTCCTGACGAGCAGGCCAAAGAAATGCTAGACACCTACACCCGTTTGCAGCGAAAGCAGGTGGACAAGCGCACAGAGCATTTAAAGAACTTTGCCAGAATCCTGCCGCCCGCGAAGGCCTTAAGGTTCGCCCAGGTTGAGACCCGTCTGGATCTGCTCTACCAACTGCAGCTCGCCGCCGCAGTCCCCTTAACTCCCGTTGTTGCGGAGATTCCAGTCCCGGCTTCCGTTCCTTCCGAAGCCATTACCGCAGAAGCCGAGCACGCCATCGAGGCTTTCAAGAGCGCCGATACGGGATTAATCACTCTTTTCAACAATTCGGCTGGTTTCGCAGTGTTCCCGAGCGTTGGCAAAGGGGGGCTTGTCTTCGGTGGTGAGCACGGAAAAGGTCTGGTCTATCAAAGCGGCAGTCCTGTCGGGGAAGCCACGCTGACGGAAGTAAACTTCGGGCCGCAGGTTGGCGGCGGGACCTTCTACGAAGCGATTTTCTTCGAGACCGCCGAGTCGCTCGCAAACTTTAAAGAAGGCCATTTTGAAATGAGCGCAAAGGTTGACGCTATTGCGGCAGGGGAGGGCGCTGCGCTGAACGCTAAATATCGGGAGGGCGTCATCATCTTCACCCTTCCACGAAACGGCCTCATGGCCCAGGCGGCCATCGGTGGCCAAAAGTTCAGCTACAAGCCACTGGAGTGATCCCTCCGGCTTATTATTAAAGCAAACACAAGCCTCAATCCTATGCCAAGCCAGGTCCTCGAGTGGGAAATCAGCCGTTGCCGCAAAGGCGTCTTTTGCCAGCAGATCCTGGACACGAGTCACATAAGCAGGGCGACGACGACCATTCGTCGCTGTGTCGAACTGGCGACGTTCCCTTCCAGACCGGCGTGGCCCTTTACAACTCAGAACCTACATTCGGCGCCAACGACAACGTTCTAGCCTAAAGGCACTTCGACCAACACGAGCGAGGCAAGGCAACGGTTGGCACCGTTCATGCAAAAGGGAGCAAACAATATGAGAGAGTTTTTGAACCAAGCCGGAGCTAAGCGAACGCGACTGTTTATCCCGGTAGTGGAATTTGGCCTGACTGAATTCACAATCAGCGTTCGGCAAATCGTATCCAAACCGCATTTAAATCTTCGGGGCACTTTTCGACTGAGTCGAGGAACGCAAGGAGGCGTCCTGGGCTCGCCGGAACTACAACCGGTTTCGTCCCGGAGGGGTGGTCGAGTCCCCACGCTCCAACGGGAGCGTGGGGCGCTCGTCGCCAGACTCATTTGCCCCTCACCGGGCCAATTCTGAACACATACAAAACAAGTAAAGAAAAGGAGCAGCTATGAACATGGTATCGAAGATTGACCAGTCCATATCAGATTCGAACGCGGCGGTCGCGGTTTATAATACCCACTTGGAGGCCGAGGCTGGAGTGAAGGAACTCCAGAAGGGCGGCTTCGACATGAAGAAACTGTCGGTCGTCGGCAAAGACTATCACACCGAGGAACAAGTGGTGGGCTATTACAACGCCGGAGACCGGATGAAGTATTGGGGCAAGATGGGCGCATTGTGGGGCGGGCTTTGGGGCTTACTTTTTGGTGCGGCTTTTTTCTGGGTGCCGGGAGTCGGTCCGCTCCTCGTTGCCGGTCCTCTGTCGGCCGCCATCGTTGCTGGGTTGGAAAGTGCGGTCGTGGTTGGCGGATTGAGCACCCTGGGAGCCGCCCTTTACAGCATCGGCATACCCAAAGACAGTGTCTTGAGTTACGAAACCGCCCTCAAGGTGGACAAGTATCTCCTCGTAGTCCATGGGACCGCCGCTGAGGTTGCCAAGGCGAAAGACATCCTCAAGACAACAAAACCAGCCCAACTCGATGAGCATGTTTTGGGGACGGCCGAGCCAGCGGTAGCGGCTTGATGAACATGCAAGACGGCAAAAGCACATGGGAAAAGCGTCGAATTATGAAGATCAAGTTGAACGGTCCGGATCTCCTGAACAATCCCCGGCTCAACAAAGGCACCGCCTTTACCGAGGGCGAACGGGACAAATTCGCTCTGCACGGTCTGCTCCCGCCGCACATCGGGAACCTCGAGGAGCAGCGCTTGCGCCGGGGCAAGTGGTTGGTAAGTCTGGCGACACCGATCGAAAAATACCGTTTCATGCGCGATCTCCAGGAATCCAATGAGACGCTTTTTTACTCGCTGATCACTCAGCATGTCGAGGAGACCCTTCCTATCGTTTACACGCCCACGGTGGGCGAAGCCTGCCAGCAGTTCAGCGAGCTTTGGCGCAGGCCGCGCGGCCTCTTTCTCAGCTATCCCAACAAGGATCGCATCGAGCAGATTCTGTCGGACCCGCGTTACGATGACATCCGGTGCATTGTCGTAAGTGATGGCGAACGCATCCTGGGATTGGGCGACCAGGGCGCCGGCGGCATGGGCATTCCCATCGGCAAGATGGCCCTCTACACCGCCCTGGGCGGCATCCGCCCCGAATGGTGTCTGCCGATTCTGCTCGATGTCGGCACCGACAACGAGGATCGCCTCGCTGATCCGCTCTACATTGGCTGGCGCAACAAACGCGTGCGCGGCGCCGAGTACGAGGATTTTGTCGATACGTTCGTCACGGCAGTCAAGCGCCGGTGGCCGCATGTGTTGCTTCAGTGGGAAGATTTCGCGGGCGGCAACGCGGCCAAATTTCTCGACCGTTACCGGAACGAACTTTGCACTTTCAACGACGACATTCAGGGCACGGCAGCCGTCGCCACCGCCACCCTCCTCTCCGCTATCAATGTCACGGGCCTGCCGTTAACGGAACAGCGAATCGCAGTCTTTGGTTTCGGGGGCGCGGGGATCGGAATTTCGCAGCTTATACTCTCAGCTATGTGTGATGCGGGCCTTGAGGAGAAGGAAGCCCGCTCGCGATTTTACGCGCTCGATCGTTACGGATTGATCGTCGAAGGCGGCCAGGGCGTGCGTCCCGAACAGGAGCCGTTTGCCCGCCGACGAGCCGAGCTGTCCGCGTGGCCCGTTGACAACCAGAAAACCATCGGGCTACTCGACGTCATCAGGAATGCCAAGCCCACGGTTCTTATTGGGGTCTCAGGCCAGCCCAATACGTTTACCGAAGAGGCGGTTCGCACGATGGCGAAATTTGTCGAACGGCCCATTGTCTTCCCGCTTTCCAATCCCGTCACGCGTTGCGAGGCCACACCTCAACAACTCGCCGACTGGACGGAAGGCCGCGCGTTGATCGGGACGGGCAGTCCATTCCCGCCTGCCAGTTACCAGAACAGGCCGGTGCCATTCGCCCAGACCAACAACTCCTACATCTTTCCGGGGCTGGCTCTCGGCATCATTTCCTCCCGCGCTCGCCGCGTCTCCGACGCGATGATCAAGGCGGCAACCCTCGGCCTGGCGGACCTTGTTCCCACTCGCCGGGACAAAACGGCGGGGCTTCTCCCGGCACTGAAGGAAATCCGCGCTGTCAGCCAGAGAGTCGCCAAAGCGGTGGGACTCCAGGCGATCAAAGACGGTCTAGCGGAAGTCGATGCCACCGGACTGGAAAAGGAACTCGCTGGCAATTTCTGGGATCCGGTTTACGAGCCATACGAATATGCCGCCCCCACCCCGAAACCCACTGACACTCGCACAGATGGAGGGGTTCGGGTCCGGCAAAGTGCCTCCGCTAGAACAGACCGGCCGGTACGGCCTTCCGGGCCATCGGTCACCCGAACCCGAGGCTAACCGCAGAACTTCTGGAGCCGGATCTCAACCCAATGCTCATGAGAAGCATGAAAACCTTTAGTGCAGAAATCATTAAATCGCTAACCGTACTCGTATTACTTGCCGTTTTTACCGGATGCACAACTTCAAATGGCAGTCCGGCAGGCAGGTCCTCCCTCAAGCAACCCGAAGCGACTGCACCGGGACAGATCGACACCGGCCTTTCTGATTATCGTCAGATTCTGTCGGACCCAGGCCCATTTTAATCTAAGTCCTTATATTTATGAAAAGAATAAAAAGCAAACCGAGAACTGTGCACAACAAACCAAACGGGTCGTTTCAATATAATCCAGCACTGGCACGGCCCA
>Ga0335083_10007836_pt1 | contig 13125 bp, 10 predicted proteins | sample Lox_Sample_42_FD_206716 | JGI IMG/M metagenome (GOLD analysis project Ga0335083, IMG submission 206716) | Soil microbial communities from Loxahatchee National Wildlife Refuge, Florida, United States - Lox_Sample_4.2 | ecosystem: Environmental > Terrestrial > Soil > Wetlands | place: USA...
TCGGCGCGATCGGTCCTCCGCGCGGCGGAGCGGCTCCACCGGGAGCGCGTGCGCGCGGTGTGGCTCGTCGACCGTCCGGTGGTCTCGCTGGCCCATGCCGTTCTGCACGCCGCCGGCGTGCGCCGCGTGGTGGTGCACGATCACAGCTCGGGCGCGCGCCAACTGCCCCGCGGGCTCCGGCGGATGGCCCGGCAGGTCGCCACCCGCGTTCCCTGGGTGGCGGCCGACGCCGTGGTCGCGGTCAGCGCCTACGTCGCCGCGCGGCAGCGCGAAGCCGGACGGGTCCCGCCGGCACGGATCCACACCGTGCCGAACCCGGTGTCGATCCCCGACCGCTCCGCTCCCTCCGAGACGCGCTCCCGCCTCGGGCTCGCCCCCGGGCGCCGGTGGGTCGCCGCCGCGGGCCGCCTGACCCCGGAGAAGGGCTTCGCCGATCTGCTCGAGGCCGCCGACGCGCTTCCCCCCGACGTCGAGCTCTGGTTGTTCGGCGACGGTCCCGAGCGGGCCCGGCTGGAGGCGCTGCGGGGCCGGCTCGCGACCGGAGAGCGCGTCCACCTCGCCGGTGCGCGCGCGGATGCCGCGGAGTGCGTCGCCGCGGCCGACGTCTGCGTCGTGCCCTCCCGGTGGCAGGAGGCCTTCTGCCTCGCCGCCGCCGAGCCGCTGGCCCGGGGGCGCCCGGTGGTCGCCACCGGCGTGGGCGCCGTTCCCGAGCTGGTGCAGGACGGAGTCACCGGCCTGCTGGTACCACCAGCGTCACCCGCGGCGCTCGCGAGCGCCATCACCCGGCTGCTCCACGCCCCCGAGCTCGGGGCCGCGCTGGGCCGCGCCGGACGCGCTCGGGTCGCCCGGAACTACGGGTGGCCTCGCGCCATCGCCGGGATGCTCTCGGTGCTCGCGCCGGCGTTCGCTGGCCGGCTGCGTGTGGGTGGCGGCTCACCCGTTCCCAAACGTTGACGACGATGCCGAAAGGGGGTGTCGTCTGCCCTCCTCGAACGAGAGAGAGCATGCGCATCCCGCTCGCGGTGTCCCTCGCCCCCCTCGCCCTCGCGCTCGCCTGCAGCGACGAGGGGCCCCTCCAGCCCGGCGGACCCAGCCTGGCCATCGTGCCCGCGACGGTGAGCGTGGAGACCGGCGCGGATCCGATCACGCTCCAGGCCTCGCCACAGAACGGCAATCTCACCGGCAGCGTGAGCTGGGAGCTGCTCAGCGGCCAGGGCGCCGGCGCGCTCGGGTCGAGCACCGGGAGCACCGTGAGCTTCACCCCCTCCGGGCTCGGCACCTCGGGGGGCAACGCCCTGGTGAAGGCCACCGCCACCGTCGGCGGGTCGACGCAGGTGGGCACCGCGGCGGTGACGGTCACCCCGTCCACCCACGGGCGCATCGCCCTGAGCATCGACCCAGGTGAGGCCACCGCCTGGGTCGACATCCTGGATCCCTCCGCCGGGACGAAGGCCACCTTCGTCGCCAACGCGCCCACGCTCCTCCGCAGCGGCATCATCGACGCCGGGACGTACGTGGTGACGGCCGATGCGGGAATCCTGGTTCCGGGGACGGTGGTCGACGGGACCTGGGACGGCACCGCCTCGTTCGACGGAGGCACTTTCCTTCCGTCGATCTCCGTTCCGGTGAAGCCGAACCTCGAGTCCAGCGTGCTGGTGCGCTTCACCCTGCGGGGCGGCCTCGGCCGGCTCTGGCTACCCGGCAACGGCGCGATCCGCGGCTACGCCGAGAGCGAGCTCCTGGTGGACCACGACACCCAGACCGGCTTCGCGGCCGCCGGCGCGCGGGCCATCGCCTTCGATGCCTCGGGGAACCTCTGGGCCACGTTCTCCGACGGCGTGCGGATGTACACGCCGGACACGCTCGCCCTCGCCTCGCCCTCACCGGCGAGGACGGTCTCCCTCGCCGACGCGACCGGCATCGCCGTCAACGGCGACACCGTCGCGGTGGCCAGCTGCGCGGGGAACTCGGTGTCCACCTTCTCGCGGAGCGCCGCGAACCCGACGCCGGCGCAGATCATCACCGTCACCTGCCCCTGGGGCATCAGCTTCGACGGCAACGGCACCGGGAAGCTCTGGGTGACCCAGAGGGTGAACGGCCCGAATGGACACGTCTTCCGCTTTCCGGCGGGCGGCGGCACGGCCGAGACAGGGGCGGCGGTGGTCGACGCCTACGGGGTGGTGGTCGATGCGAACAACCCGCCCAACGTCTGGGTGAGCAGCTGCGCGGGGAACTTCGTCCAGCAGGTGAGCCCCACGGTCGGGAGCCAGCTCGCCTTCGCGGACCTCGCCTGCCCCGGGGGATTGGCCTTCGACAAGAAGTTCGACCTCTGGGTGCTCTCGGCGGGGACCGGGACCTCGCCCAGCGGAAACCTCCTGGTGTTCACCCCGGACGCCGGCAGCGGCCCCGGGCCGGATCAGATCCAGCTGAGCACGCTGACCCAGGTGACCTTCGGCGGGATCGCCTTCGACCCCGCGGGGGCAGGGCTCCCCGTCCACCAGTGACGGTCCTCGTGGGCTACCGGGCGTGCCGGGGGCCACCGGTCGGCCGGCGGCCGGGCTGCACCCGGAACCGCAGCGAGTACTGGCGCGCGCAGGCGGTGGAGCAGAACCACCCGGCCAGCGGATCGAGCACCGCGCCGGCGAGGAACAGCTCCTCGCTGGTGACCGCCCGGATGATGCTGCGGCACCACTGACAGGTGGTGCCCTCGACCTCCTCGGACCTCGCCGACCGCCGCCTCAGGAACCGGAGCATGGCCCGGGCGAGGCTGTTGTCCTGCCGCACCGGCGGCAAGCGGCCCCCGGTCCACCTTGCTCAGTGGTGGACGCTAGGGTTGACCCTCGGGTCCGGGGCCGGGCGAGCGCGACCGGTTCCAGGCGACCACGACCCGCACCGCCAGCGCACCGAGGACCAGCGCGAAGAGGAATCGCCCGGCAGGCCCGCGCGGGACGAGGACGACGGCGAGGACGCCGAGGAGCGCCAGCGCGGCGCCCAGCCGCGCCGAGAGGCCGAGGTCGAGGCCTCGCTCGCGAGCGGCGACCTCGCGGGCGATCGACTCGCCGAGCGCCTGACGCTGGTCATGCAGCCGGCGCGCCTCCTCGATGCCGGCCTCGCGGGTGTGGCGCGTCCGCGCCTCCTCCTCCGCGCGCTCGGCCCGGTGGCGGTCCCAGAGCTCGGTGTTGAAGGCGACGACCTCCAGCGTATCCAGCGCTCGCCCGCACTGACACCGCCGCGTCCCCAGCGCCGAATCGACGCCGCACGCCGGGCAGCGCACGAAGGGCTGCGCGTCGGACGGCTCGGCCAGCTGGGGCGGTGCCTCCGCCGGGGGGGCGAAGCGGTCCAGCGACCCCGGCTGCGCGTCGGGCAGGGGCGCGGCGGGCTCGAGCGCCTCGAAGCGCTCGCCGGTGGCGGACCGGGCCGGGCCCTGCGCTACGCGCGAGCGCTCGAGCCGCTGGAAGCGGGTCAGGAACCTCACCGGGTGACCCGCGAGGCTGGGCGGGTGCGATCGCGCGCCCACTCGCGGATGCGGGAGATCTCCTCGCGCAGCGTGACCGCGAGCGGAACCGTCTCCGAGACGGCCTGCACCAGGTGCGCGTCCGCCAGCTCGCGCCCGGCCCCGAACGCGTAGTAGAGCGCCGCGATGATGCACTGCTCGATCTCGGAGCCGGAGAATCCCTCGGTGGCGTGGGCGAGCGCGTCGAGATCGAACCCGGCCGGATCGCGCCCCCGCCGCGCGAGGTGGATGCGGAAGATCTCGCGCCGCTCGGCCATCGAGGGCAGGTCGATGAAGAAGATGTCGTCGAAGCGGCCCTTCCGGAGGAGCTCCGGCGGCAGCTGCTCGATCCGGTTCGCGGTCGCGACGACGAAGACCGGCGCGGTCTTCTCCTGCAGCCAGGTGAGGAAGGTGCCCAGCACGCGCGCCGTCGTCCCGCCGTCGCTGACGTTGGAGGATGCCGACCCGGAGAGCGCCTTGTCGATCTCGTCGAGCCAGAGGACGGCCGGTGCCGCGCTCTCGGCGACGCGGATGGCCCGGCGCAGGTTCTCCTCGCTCGAACCCACCAGGCCGCTGAAGACCCGCCCCATGTCCAGCCGGAGCAGGGGGAGCGCCCACTGCGACGCGATGGCCTTGGCGGTCAGGCTCTTCCCGCACCCCTGCACCCCGAGGAGGAGGAGGCCCCGCGGGTCGGGCAGCCCGAAGGCGTGGGCCTCGGCGGAGAAGGCGCGCGCGCGCCGGTGCAGCCAGTCCTTCAGGTTCTGCAGCCCGCCCACGGCCGCGAGCGCGTGGTCCACCGGATAGTACTCGAGGAGCCCGCTCTTGCGGATGACCTGGCGCTTCTCGTCCATCACCCGCTGGATGTCGGACGCGTCGAGCCGGTCGTCGTCGGCGATGGCCTTGGCGAAGGCGTTCTCCGCCTCCTGCAGCGTCAGCCCCAGGGCGGCCTTGACCAGCTGCTCGCCCTCCTCGCGCTTGAGGTCCACCGTGACGCGGCCGGCCTTCCGGAGCACGCCGACGATGTCCCGGAGGAGGTCCGCCAGCTCGGCGAAGGTGGGGAGCGGGACGTCGAGGACCGCGATCTCCTTCTCCAGCTCGACCGGGAGCTGGAGCACCGGGGCGAGGATGAGGAGCGTGGTGTAGCTGCTCTTCAGCGCCTGCCCGAGCTCGCGGATCGATCGGACCAGGCGGCGGTCGTCCAGCCAGGCGTGGAGGTCCTTGAGGACGACCAGCGCCGGCTCCTGGAGGCCCCGCAGCGCCTGGAGCGCGGCGTACGGATCCTCGGTCCGGTCCGGAAGAACGACTCCCCGGGTCTCGTCCAGCCGGTGCAGCCCGCGGACGGCGGACCAGCCGATGAGCGACTTGCCGTGGGCGCTGGCGATGCCGCGGAGCAGCTCGTCGACCCGCGATTCCTCGGAGGAGACGAGGTAGACCAGCGGGTACCGGGCACGGATGAGCGTGTCCAGCTCGCCGACGAATCTGGGTCGGCGAGGCGGTGCGGCGGGGCGCTCGGCGGTCTGCGGCACGATGTCCCCGCAGCATAGACGACGGCGACCGGGCGCAAAGCGTGCGGGGCGCCGTTCGGACGTTGAGACCGCGACCACATCTCGCTACCTAGCCGGAGGTGGGTCCGATGGAGACCGAGATCCTCATCGTGGGGGCAGGCCCCGCGGGCGCGGCGGCGGCGGTGCAGCTCGGCCAGCTGGGAATTCGAGACGTGCTGCTGCTCGACCGGGACCGCTTCCCCCGCGACAAGACGTGCGGGAGCGGACTGTCACCGGCGGCGCTCCACGCGGCCGAAGCGCTGGGCATCGGGCCGGAGCTTCGCCGGCGCGCCAATCCGGTGCTCACCGTGCGCCTGGTGACACCGGCGGGCGAGGAGCTGCGCGTGCCGGCGAACTCGGCGGCGGTGATCCTCCTTCGCCGGGACTTCGACGCCCTCCTCGTGGAGCGGGCGCGCGCGCTCGGGGTGCGCTTCCGTGACCACTGGCGGGCCATCGAGGCGATCGAGGAGGGCGGCCGGGTGGTGGGCGTGCGCGGGCTCGAGGGCGAGGAGATCCGCGCGCGCTGGGTGCTGTTCGCCGATGGAGCGCAGAGCCTCTTCAGCCGGGACGACCGGGATCGACGGTCCATCGACACGCTGATGGGCTGGTGGGAGGGCCCAGACTTCGAGCCCGGCCGGCTGGACATGGTGTTCGACCGGGAGCTCTCGCCGCTCTACGGCTGGCTGTTCCCGGAGACGGCGGCGCGGGTGAACATCGGAATCTGCATCGACGCGCAGGACGAGTACGGGCGGAAGGTGTCGCACGACCTCCGGGCGGTCTTCCAGGGGTTCCTGGACCGGCACTACCGGGAGCTGCTCTCCACCGCCCGGCAGGTCGGCGGGCTCCGGGGGCACCCCATCGTCCACACCACGTGGATCGCCCACGTCACGCGGCCGGGCGCTCTGCTGCTCGGGGAGGCGGCGCGGCTCACGCACCTCGGGACGGGCGAGGGCATCAGCCAGGCGATGCGGTCCGGCATGCTCGCCGCGGGGGCGGTGGCACGGGTGGTCCGCGGCGAGGCGAGCGAGCCGGTGGCGTGGCGCGGATACCTGCGCGCGCTTCGGCGGCGCTTCACCCCGGAGTTCGTGGCCGGCCATCTGCTGCGCGACCTCGTCGCATCCGAAATGCTCGACCGGCTGGTGCGTACCTACAACGGCGAGGCGTTCCAGCACGTGATCCGGTGGATCGTCGGTGCCGCGCTGACCGGGACCCCCTCGCAGGAGGCGCCTGCTCCCCATGCCGGGTCGAGAGACGAGAGGAACGAGCCGCCGCGCAGCGAGCCCCCCCTGGCCTGACGGAGCGCGGCCGCTGATCGCCGCGCTGGTCCTCCTCGGTGCCGGGGCACGCGCCGGAGAGAGCCTGGCCATCGAGCACGCGCGGGTGATTCCGTCCGCGAAGGCCGCGGCGATCGAGGACGCGACGGTGGTCATCCGGGACGGACGGGTCGCGGCGCTCGGCCCGTCGGCCTCGGTGAAGGTCCCGGACGGGGCTCGGCGGGTGGACGGCCGGGGCGGGACGGTGCTCCCCGGCTTCTGGAACGTCCACGTGCACTTCACCGAGGAGCGCTTCGCCGGCGCGGAGCACCGGCCCGCGGAGGCGCTGAGCCAGGCATGCCGGGACATGCTCACCTCGCACGGATTCACCACGGTCGTCGACCTGAGCTCTTACCCCGAGAACACGGTCGCCCTTCGCGAGCGCGCGCCGAGGCTCGATTGCCCGCGGATCCTGACCACCGGCATCTCGATGTTCCCGGTGAACCAGGTCCCGATCTACGTCAGGAAGGCGCTGGGAGAGGAGCTGGCGGCGCGGCTCGCCCAGCCGAAGACCGCGGCCGAGGCGGCGGCGATCGTGCGGAAGGACGTCGCGCTCGGCGCCCGGGGGGTGAAGCTCTTCGTGGGGACCTGGCTGGGGGACGGGAAGACCGGCCTGATGTCGCTCGACGTGGTGAAGGCCGCCACGGCCGAGGCCCACCGCCACGGCCTGGTGGTGTTCGCCCATCCGCAGTCGGCGCAGGGGATCGAGGAATCCATCGTGGGAGGGGTGGACGTGCTCGGGCACACCGCGCCCGACGCCGGCCCCTGGACGCCCGAGCTGCTCGCACGGATGCGGTCCCGGCACATGGGCCTGGCACCGACCCTGAGCCTGTGGCGCGTCGAGATGGACCGCGCCGGGCTGCCGGCGAGCGTGCGCGAGGATTTCGTCCGCGCCGGGGCGGACCAGCTGCGGGCCTTCGCCGCGTCGGGCGGAGAGGTCCTGTTCGGGACGGACGTGGGCTACATCCCGGAGAAGGACGCCGACGAGGAGGTGGGTCGGATGGCCGGTGCTGGCCTCGACTGGCGAGCGATCCTCGCGAGCCTCACCTCGGCTCCGGCGCACCGGATGAAGGACGGCACGCGAGGAGCGCTCGCGGCGGGGGCTCCGGCGGACCTGGTGCTCGTGGACGGCGACCCGCGCTCGGACGCGCAGGCCCTGACCCGCGTCCGGGAGACCTGGGTCGCAGGGAAAACCGTCTTCACTCGGTAGTCGCGTCTCCGGGTCCGGGCAAGTGCCGCAAAAAACTTGGGGTGTCGCTACAGACCGGTAGTCTGCTGGCGGGCGATGTACGGGAGGAGCAGTCGGTGGACGACCTCGACAGGGCCAGGCTTCAGGACTTCTACGACGAGCTCGAGCGCTTCCGGGCGGTGTTCGCGAAGGCGCAGGCGCTGGTGGCGCCGATGATCGGCGAGGACGCCGGCCGTCTCGAGGCGATGGGGAAGGCCATCCGGAAGCTGTACGGGCCCTCGGTGGAGCCGCTGATGGCGCACGTGGACGAGGTGCTCGGCCACGCCAAGCGGATGATCGAGCCGCTGCCGGAGAATCCGCTCCACCGCGCGTTCGAGCGGCGGAGCGGGGGCGATCGCCGCAAGGTCGACCGCGCGCTGCTGGGGCCGTCGTTCCGGGCGCCTCCGGGCATCTCGATTCCGGTGGCAGAGCCGGTTCCCCTGCCCGCCCCGGATCGCCGGATGAGCGAGGCCGAGTTGCCGACGCTGCGGACGCGGGCGCTCCGGGCGCGCGACGTCCCGATCACGCCGCCGCGGACCGCGAACGGTCACCTGGAGGATGAGAGCCCGGCGCGGGCGGCGATCCGCGGATTCGCGGCGAGCACGGCCGAGCCCCGCGCCCCCCGCCCGCCGAGCGTCTCCCAGACCGCGCCCAGCGTTCGCCGTGAGGTTCCCCGGCCGCCCTCGCCGGAGGCGGACATCCGCATCACCTACGAGGACCCCGGCGGCTGGGGCGTCCTCTAGGTCCCTCTGGTCAATGGACGATCGGCCGGTCCACCAGATCGGGCGCGAGCGGTCCGTTCAGCACGTCGTGGAACGGGGTCTGTAGCAACGGGTCCCCGGGGACGCGCATCTCGACGGAGCCGTCGGAGGTGGTCTCGTCCCACCAGGCGAAGCCGTGGATCTCCGGCCAGCGCCCACCGAGCAGGTCCTGGAGCGTCTGCTGGACCCACGCGCCCGGATCGCACTGGGTCGAGTTCACCGACGTGCCCAGCTCGAAGAAGAAGAGCGGCCTGGTCGTCGCCGCCGCCCCCAGCTCCGCCTCCCGCGCCTTGAGCAGCGCGTCGATGTCCCGGCAGCGCGGATCGCCGAGGTAGTAGTTCTGGTAGAGCGAGAACCCGATCCAGTCGACCACGTCGTCGCCGGGATAGTACGCGCCGGCGTTGTTGCGCGGGTCGTCCCCCGGCCAGTTCTCCCCGTTGAGGTGCAGCGCCCAGGTGATGTTGCTCGCCCCCTCGGCGCGCATCACCTCGACGATGTGGCGAAACGCCTGCCGGAACTTCGCCGGACCGACGCCCAGCCCGCCGTTGTACTCGGCGCTCCAGGGGTTCCAGTCGCCGTTCACCTCGGTGCCGTACTGCACCACCAGCGCCGTTCCGAACGCCTTCGCTCCGTCCGCCCAGGCGCGCAGGTCGGCGTCGAACTCGCCGGCGTTGATGTTGTCCAGGGTGTACACCGGGTCTGCCACCAGCTGCTTCTGCTGGCTCCGCATGTGCAGCCGGATGAAGGGAACCGCCCCGCGCGCGCGAATCGCCTCGGCGGTCACCTCAGGGAAATGCCTGGTCACGTACCACTCGTTGCTGAAGTAGACGTAGGCGAGCGGACGGCCCACCGCGGCGACGTAGGCGTCGGCGGCCTGCATCGAGATGTCGGCGTCGGGCTGGGTGCTGCCCGCCGGAAACACGCCGTGGTAGAGGCGCCCCGCCGGCGGCACCTCGATGCGCATTCCGCCATCTGGCGCGGGACCTGCGTCGAGCCCCCCGTCGACCGCCCCCGCATCCGGAAGGAGACGACCGCCGTCGGCGATCCCCGCGTCGACCGGGCCGTGGCCGCGCCCGCCGCCGCAGGCGAGCGCGAGCACCAAAGCCCCGATGCCCCAACGCCCCCGCCGGCTCCGACTCGACGCCAAGTTCCCTCCACGGGACGCTGCGGGGCGAAGCTGTGGCGTGTGCCTTGGTGCCGCCACCCTGCCCGCCAGGGGGCCGGTGCGCCACGGACTCGAGCGACCTCGCGTCGTGCCGGGGCTTTCGCTCGACGACAGGAGGGCTGATCCCGGGGACAGCCGTTTGTGGGGCGCACCCTGGGTCGGTGCGCTAGAAGACCTCCCCTCCGTCGTTCAGTGAGGTCGCACGTGAAGGTTCTGGTCGTGGTCCAGGCGCGCACCGGCTCCACCCGGCTGCCCGGGAAGGTGCTCATGCCGCTTGCCGGCAAGCCCCTGCTCGTCCGGATGCTGGAGCGGCTCCAGGCCGCGCGCACCCCGGCGAAGATCGTCGTGGCGACCACCACCGCCACCTCGGACGATCCGGTGGCCGAGCTGGCGCGGCAGGCCGGGGTCGAGTGCGTGCGGGGCCATCCCACCGACCTGCTCGACCGGCACATCGCCGCGGTGCGCACCACCGACTGCGACGCGGTCTCCAAGATCCCCTCGGACCAGCCCCTCCTCGACCCGGCACTGGTGGATCGGATCCTCGGCACCTTCCTCGAGGACCCCACGTACGACTACGTCTCCAACCTCCATCCGAGCACCTGGCCAGACGGGTACGACGTGGAGGTCATGAAGCGCGAGGTGCTGGAGACCGCCTGGCGCGAGGCCACGAAGCCGATGGAGCGGGAGCACACCACGCCGTTCATCTGGGAGCGCCCCGAGCGCTTCAAGCTGAAGAACGTGGCCTGGGATCGCGACCTCTCGATGACCCACCGGCTGACCATCGACTACGCCGAGGACTACGAGCTGATCCGCCGCGTGTACGACGCGCTGTACGTCGAGGGGAAGCCGCCCTTCGGGCTCCAGGCCATCCTCGACTACCTCGACGCGCACCCCGAGGTGTTCGCCCTGAACCAGAAGTTCGCCGGGGTGAACTGGTACCGCCACCACCTGGGCGAGCTGAAGACGGTGGACGCCTCGCGCACCCGGATCCCCGAGCACGAGCTCAAGGCGCCGCCGAAGGGCTGATTCCCGCCCGCTACGCGAGCCGGGCGAAGCCGGTGTGCTTCACCGGCCCGAGCAACCGCGAGCGCACGTCGCCCTTCTTCCGGGCGTCGGCCACCTTGCCGAAGGCCACCTCGACGGCCTCGAGGTAGGCCCGGACGTGCTGCTCCTCGTGGCGCACCGTCGGATAGAAGCGGTCCGAGGCGAGGAAGCCGCGGCCCAGCATCTCCTGGATGAAGAGCGTCATGTACGCCGGGGCCTCGCCGTCCTGGAAGCCGAAGCTGGCCAGCGCCGGGATGCCGGTGACGCTGATGGGAACACCGGTGCGCTCGGCGATCTTCTTCCAGCCCTCCTGGACGCGGGTGCCGATCTCGGTGAGCGTCTTCCCGGCGTCGATGCGCCGGTGCTTCGCGGTGGTGGCCAGCGCCGCCGCCGGGCCGACCCGCTCGGTGAAGTAGGCGCTGGAGATGAAGGTCTTCTGCACCGCCTCCATCACCGACTTGCGGCCCACGATGGCCGCCATGGCGAAGCCGTTGGAGAGCGCCTTGGCGTAGGTCGCGAGGTCCGGCTCGATGCCATAGGCCAGGTGAGCGCCGCCGGTGTTCATCCGGAAGCCGGAGGTGATCTCGTCGAAGAGGAGCACCGAGCCATTCTTGGTGGCGATCTCCCGAGCACCTTCGAGGAACCCGGGGATCCGGCCCGCGCCGCGGACCGGCTCCATGACGATGGCCGCGAGCTTGTTGCCGCGCTGCTCGACGATCTTCCGGAGCGCGTCCAGGTTACCGTAGGCGAAGGGGTGGGTGGTGCCGGCGAGCCCGCGCGGAACGCCGTTCGGCTCGAGGCCCGGGAGCAGATGGCCCTGCAGCCCGTCGGCGCCGCTGCCGAGGTTCACCGAGATGTACCAGTCGTGCCAGCCGTGGTAGCCGCAGAAGGCGATCTCGTCCCGACCGGTGGCGGCCCGCGCGATGCGCACTGCCTTGGCCATCACCTCGCCGCCGGTCCGGGCGTAGCTCACCATGTCCGCCCAGGGGTGAAGGTCGAGGAGCAGCTCGGCCAGGGCCACGTCCTCCGGCGGGTTGAGCGTGCACATCGGGGCGGACTTGACCGCGTCGATGACCGCCTTCTCCACGTCCGGGTCGGCGTAGCCGAGCGTCTGCGCGCCGATGCCCACCATCGTGAAGTCGAGGAAGCGGTGCCCGTCCAGATCCCACACCTCGCAGCCCGAGGCGCGCGCGTAGTAGGCCGGCCAGAGGTCCGGCAGGTACATCTCGGCCCGCTTGCCGAGCAGCTGCGCTCCGCCGGGGAGAATCTGCTTCGCCCGGGCGTACAGCCGCTGTCCGGTGCCGTTCTTGAAATCCTCGATGCCCATCGTCTCTCCGTCTCCGTCTAGGACGCCTTGCGCTGAGCGCCGGCCCCGATCTGCGGCGCCCGGCCCCGGGCGCGAAGGACTCCCCGTATCACGTCGGCGATCTCGTCGGCGGCGCGCCGGTTCTGTACCGGGAGCAGCGCCTCCACCTGTTCCAGGGGGAGGTTGGTGTGAACTTCCTTGCCCAGGGCGAGACCGCAGAAGGTGAGCGAGCTGTGCTCGGTGATCAGCACGTCGCAGTTGGCCACCATCTCCTCGGCGTTGCCGCCGGCGAAGACCAGGGCCGTGGGTGCGACGGCGAGGATCTCGCGGGTCGCCCGCTCCACGTTCTCGTTGGGGTGGAGCTTGAAGATCAGCTGCCGCCCGGCGGCGAGCTCCACCGAACGCTTCAGCAAGGCCGGCCGGTCCACCTTCATCATCGTCTCGCGGCCGTCACTGGTGCAGACCAGGACGTAGCCGTGGTGGGGGAAGTCGTTGTCCCGGAACCGGGCGAAGTCGTCGAAGTTGGGGATGCCGGTCACCACCAGCTTCTCCGGCGCGATGTGCTCGGCGAGGAACTGCTTCCGGTACCCCTCGCTGGCGATGCAGAAGCGGTCGTAGCGCTTGGTGAGGCCGAAGGTCGCCGTGGTGGCCAGGGGCCGGGGCATGAGGCGGGTGTGGCGCCACAGCCAGGTCCGCCAGTTGGGCTGCTCCATGATGCCCTCCTGGACGAGGACCCAGGGGGTGCGGGCGAGCGCGACGGGGATGATGGCGTCGTTGGGACAGACCCAGAGGTCGTAGGTGTTCCGCTCGGCACCGAGGTCGATGCGTAGCCCGCGAGCGTTCAGCTCGTCGGCGCAGATGCCGCGGCGCTTGTGCCCGTTGATCGCCGGCTCGAGCCAGCCGATCTTGGTCAGCACCAGGTGGTGAGGCCAGTCCGAGAAGTACGGCGTGAACCAGGCCTCGACCTCGGGGAGCGCCTTGGCGATCTGCAGCATCTGGCCCGTCTGGTTGGGAGAGCCACAGATGAAGAGCACCCGGGGAACGCGCCCCACCGGTGTGCTCCGGCGCCGTGGCAGCATCCGCATCGCTCCGGGGCCCACCCGCAGCATGCGGCGCGCGACCCGGAGCGCGAGGGCCGCTCCGAGGGGGACTCCCACCGCCGGCGCGAGCCAGGCACGACCCGGAGCGAGGAGCGACACCACCGCCCCGCCCACCCCGAGCCCGAGCGCGACGACCGCCCAGAAGAGGAGCGTCCCCAGCCCGTGCCGCAG
>Ga0335083_10007837_pt1 | contig 13123 bp, 12 predicted proteins | sample Lox_Sample_42_FD_206716 | JGI IMG/M metagenome (GOLD analysis project Ga0335083, IMG submission 206716) | Soil microbial communities from Loxahatchee National Wildlife Refuge, Florida, United States - Lox_Sample_4.2 | ecosystem: Environmental > Terrestrial > Soil > Wetlands | place: USA...
CCTCCTCACGTCCGGTCAGCGCCGGCGCCGACTGCAGGTGTCTTTCCCGCCACCACCAGTTGAGCTCGGCACCGAACACGATCACGTTCGCCATCACGTAGAGCCAGACGATGAGGATCGCCGGCCCGCCGAGTGTCCGCAGCGTCACGTTGACGCTGGCGTGGCGGACGAAGAACGGCAGCGCCAGGAACGACGCCTCGAGCACGACCGAACCCAAGATGGCCCCCGGAAGCGCTTCCTGAAAGCTGACGTGTGTATTCGGCAGCCAGCGGTAGACGACCAGGAGAAACACGAAGACGCCCGTGAGCGAGGCTCCGAAGGAGACGATGTCGGCGACGGCGGTGCTGTCTGCAAACCGGAGGTGGTGCTTGAGCACGCTCCCGCCGAATGCACCGACCACGAGGCTGACGAAGAGCGTGGTCAGGACGCCGGCCATCAACGCGGCTGCGATTCCCTTCCCGTGCAAGAAGCGCCGGTTCGGCAGCTCGTAGACGATGTTGAAGGCCGACTCGAGCGCGCTGACGAACGACAGCGACGACCAGAGCAGGCCGACGGCGCCGATGATCCCGAGGGCCGCGGCGTTGTTCTGCACGTGGTGGACGAGCCTGATGATTCTGTCGAGCGACGTCCCGGGGAAAACGTGCTTCAGCTCCTTGATGAAGAAGTCGGACGCCTCGGCGCGATGGGCGAGGCCGAAGAGCGAGAGCGCGAGGAAGACGAGGGGCACGAACGAGAGGAGCGCGAAGTACGCGACCATCGCCGCCAGGTGCGTACCGCGGTCGGCGAAAAACTTGTGCACGAGGGAGCGGCGGCGAATCGTCACGGACGAATCCTCGCTGATAGCCTCGACGGCGTATGGAGGCTGCGCGGGCGCTCGCGGATCTCGTCGAGATCTCGCCGCAGATCGAGGCGGCTGCCGTCGTGGCCCGCGACGGCGAATTGGTCGGCTCGGTGGGCGTGCCCGACGGGCGGGCGGGTCTCCTCGCGCGGGCCGTGCGCGAGCTCCTGGACGGTGCCGCGACCTTCCGCAGCGAGGGCCACGTCACCCAGCTCCACGCGTCGCTCGCCGGAGGAGAGGTCTTCGCTGTCACCGGCGCCGAGGACCGGACCGCCGTCGCCGTCACGAGTGAGCGCGCGGCGCCGGGCCTCGTCTTCTACGACCTGAAGCGCTGCCTCGCAGCGGTTGCGGATGAGACCTAGGCTGCTCGCGCTGGCCGGCTTCGCGAGCGGTGCGCTCGCCGGAACGGCTCTCTACCGGCACTGGTTCGGCGCAGGCCGCGAGCGGCTCGACCTCTACTTCGACGACGGCTCCTTCGTCACGTATGGAGCGGGCTCGTCGGCGGCAGAGCGGCTGCTTCCACTCGCACAACAGGTGCTCACGACTGCGCGAAGGGCATGAGCGACGCCGACCTCCGGGAGGCGCTCGTCTCGGCCGCCTACCTCGAGGGCGACTTCGTCCTGCGTTCGGGCAAGCGCTCGCGCTACTACCTCGACAAGTTCCGCTTCGAGACACGCCCGGACCTGCTGGCCGCGCTCGGCGAGGCGATCGCGGCCGCCGCCCGGCAGTTCGAGCCGGAGGCCGTGCGACTCGCCGCGCCGGTGCTCGGTGCCGTCCCGCTCGCCGCCGCCGCCTCGCTCGCCGGCGGCTTGCCGTTCGTGATCGTGCGCGACGAGGCCAAGTCCTACGGCACCGCGAACCGGCTCGAAGGCGCGTACGAGGAGGGTGAGCTCGTGTGCCTCGTCGAGGACATCGTCACCTCGGGCGGCGCCCTGCTCGAGGCGATCGCGGCGGTCCGCGAGGCCGGGCTCGTCGTCCGCACGGCCGTCTGCGTGATCGACCGGGAGGAGGGCGGAGCCGACGCTCTCGCGCGTCACGCCGTCCGCCTGCGACCGCTTTTCAGGGCGGGAGAGCTGCTGCAAGGCGACAAAACCCCCGCAAAACCGCATGGTTGAGCCGCAAACATGGAGTTGGTAGGGTCGTTCAGGCCCAGCAAGCGATCTAACGACTGGAGGAGAGAGTGACGAAGCAGGAGTTCGTATCCGAGGTGGCCCGCCGCGCGCAGCTGTCCAATCGCGACGCAGGCAAGGCCGTCGACGCGTTCCTCGAAGCCATCACGGACACGCTGAAGGGCAGAGGCGAGGTCACGTTCACAGGATTCGGAAAGTTCTCGACCGCGAATCGCGCGGCCCGGACGGGGGTCAATCCGCGCAACCCGAGTGAGAAGGTGCACATCCCCGCAGCGACAGTTCCGAAGTTCTCCGCCGGCAGCGGCCTCAAGTCGGCCGTCAAGAGCGGGGGATCGTCCTACTAGCGGCAACCCAAGTCTCCTCCGAGGATCGAGAGGCCGCCTTCGGGCGGCCTCTTCGTTTGCGGGATGCCCTTTCCGCAGGTCCCCGTATCCTCATTGCGATGAGCGACGCGGGTCATTTCGGAGATCGCCTCGCTGCGGCCGTGGAGCGCAAGGGTGCCTCTGTCTGCGTCGGGCTCGACCCCGACCCGGCGCTCATGCCGAAGGGGCTCGGAGTCGTCGAGTTCTGCCGCGGCATCGTCGATGCCGTCGCCGGAGTCGCGGTCGCCGTCAAGCCGCAGACGGCCTTCTTCGAGGCACTGGGAGCAACAGGCTGGGCTGCATTGATCGAGGTGTGCGACTACGCCCGCGAGGCCGGGCTGCTGGTGATCGCCGACGCCAAGCGCGGCGACGTCCCCTCGACTGCCCGTGCGTACGCGGCGGCGTTCGCTCCGCACGCGGACGCGGTCACCGTCAACCCGTACCTGGGCCACGACTCGCTCGAGCCGTTCTTCGCGCGCGACGGGCTCGGCGTCTTCGTCGTCCTCCGGACCTCGAACCCGGGCAGCGTCGACGTCCAGGATCTGCCGCTCGCCGACGGGCAGCCCGTGTGGCAGCACGTCGCTGGTCTCGTCGACAGGTGGGGAGCCGACCTGGTCGGCGAGAGCGGACTGTCGTCGGTCGGCGCCGTCGTCGGAGCGACCTTTCCGCAAGAGGTGGCCGAGGCGCGGCGGCTGCTGCCGCGCTCCGTCCTCCTCCTTCCCGGTGTCGGAGCCCAGGGCGGCAGGGCCGAGGAGCTCGCCGCCGCGTTCTCCGTCGGGCCGGCAGGTGCGCTCGTCTCCGCCTCGCGCTCCGTCCTCTACGCCGATCCCGGCGCCGGCTGGCAGGAGGCCGCGGCGGCCGAGGCCGAGCGCCTCGCGCACGAGCTGCGCTCTCTCGCCCTCGCGGGTTGAGACGTGGATCGACGCGTCACGCGCTGGGCCGCACCCGTCGCCTTCCTCGCTGCGGTCACGATCGGCGCGCTCGTCGTCCGGGCGGGGCTCGAGCAGGGCCGGCATCACTCCGGAGGGGCAGCGACGACGGTGGCCTCGAAGAAGAAGCACAAGACCCACGGACACGGCGACAGGCGCCGTGGCGCGCGGACCTACACCGTCCAGTCGGGAGACACGCTCGGATCGATCGCGGCCAAGACGGGGACGACGGTCGCGACGCTCGAGCGGCTCAATCCCGGCATCAACCCGACCGCGCTTCGCGTCGGTCAGAAGATCCGCGTCCAGTAACCTGCGCCCGGCGTGGTGCACCGGCAGTGATCGTCACCGTAACCCTCAACGCCGCGGTCGACCGGACGCTGACCGTTCCGAACTTCCAGTTCGGCCACCGGCATCGCGCATCGAGCAGCCTCACCGGCGCGGGTGGCAAGGGCATCAACGTCGCGCGCGCCCTCAAGCGGCTGGAGACCCCTGTCATCGCGTCCGGTCTCGCCGGCGGCCGCACGGGGGACCGCATCGTCGAGGACCTCGGCCTGGAGGGGATCCTCAGCGACTTCGTCCACATTTCCGACGAGTCGCGCACCTCGATCGCGGTCGTCGACCCCACGGCGGGTGCGCTCACGGAGGTCTACGAATGGGGCCCGGCCGTGAGAGCCGACGAGTTGCAGATGCTCTCGGACAAGCTCCACTACCTCTCGCGCGTCGCGAGCTACGTCGTCTTCTGCGGCTCGCTGCCCCGCGACGTCGAGAACGACTTCTACGCCGACGCGATCCACGATCTGACCCGGCGGGGCATCAAGTGCGTCCTCGACTGCGAGGGAGAGCCGCTGCGCCTCGGCGTCGAGGCCGAGCCCTACCTCGTCTCGCCGAACCAGCAGGAAGCCGAGAGCCTCGTCGGCCAGGAGTTCATGGACGAGGAGGACTTCGTGATGGCGCTCGACACGATCGCCGACCTCGGCGCGCGCAACGTGCTCATCACGCAGGAGACGGCGTGCTTCGCGCTCGTCCGCGAGGAGCGGCGGGTGCAGCGCTTCCGGGCGTCGATTCCCCGCGTCGAGCCGATCGCTGCCGTCGGCGCCGGAGACGTCCTGCTCGGGGGCTATCTCTCCGAGCGCTTCAACGGCCGCCCCGTCGGAGACGCGCTGCGGAAGGCTGTCGGCTGCGCGGCCGCCTCGGTGGTCGAGCTCGGAGCGGGACGCTTCGACCCGCGCGAGGCCGCCCGTCTCGCCGGCGGCGTCGAGGTCATCGAGTTGGAACCTGTAGAGGCGGCCTAGGAGCTAGCCGACGGCGAGGGCGCGAAGCCGGCCCGTGTCGCCGTGGTTCTCCGCCCAGACGAGCCGGCCCCGTGAGAGCGAGAGGCCGATCGGGCCGTGGGCCGTCTTGGCGAGCTTCGCGATGTGCTTGTTGGCGACGGCGACGCCGAGCAGCTGACGGCCGATGCGGTAGACGATGAGCCGGTCGTTCGCCGCGAGCTCCAGTGCCGCCTGGAGGCTGACCGAGATGCTGCCGCGCTTCGAGCAGTCGGTTGGCGAGTACCACGCGATCGTGTCGTGCACCCCCACTGTCCTTCCGCCGCCGTTCTCCGACAGCACGGCGAGGACGTGGGGAGAGAGCGCGACTGCCGCCGGGACTCCGTGCACTGCCGCGCGGCAGATGAGATTCCCGCCGGCGGCGTCCACGACGGAGACCGGGCTGTTGTTGCTCGGAGAAGGCCGGTTGCCGTGGAAGATCGCCGCAGGGATGAACGCGATGCGTCCGGCCGATGCGGCGAGCTGGAGCGCCGGCTGCACGCCGGGCAGCGGCGTGTCCGTCGGCGGCGTACCCGTCGTCTGCGTGACGATCTTGATTCCGCCGTCGGCGATCTTCTTCTTGCACGCACCGGGCGAGCCCGTCGAGAGGCACTTGGTCGGGTTGACGTACTCGACGTCGGCCCACGAGTAGGCGAGTGTCTGACCTGCTCCCGCCACGCCGCCGAGCCACTTGCCGGTCCCGTCGCTCGCGTGGGCGAACCGGTCGAGCTGCTGCTCGGGGCCGCCGAACGCGGCCGCCATGACGAGGTCATTCGGCGCGGGCCCACCCTCGTAGCGCGTCCACAGGGCCGCGGACATCCGCGCCGCCACAGCGAGCTGCGGCTGGCCCTCGTCGAGAATGAAGTTGCAGGTCAGGCTCGTCGACGCCGGCTGGGGAAGGGTCTGGTCGTGCTTGCCCGGTGTGGTCACGTGCACAAGGTCGCAGCCCGGATGCTGGAGGGTGAAGGAGGTGAACCACGCGGCGACGCCGTTGTCCTGTGCGACTGCGACGATCGGACCGCTCGGGCTCTTGCGCAGGGTGTGGGTGGTCGGCTTGGCGGCGCCCGCCGAGCCGACACCGGTCAGGACCAGCAGTCCTGCAGCGACTAGGAGCGCCCGCACGGGGGAGGACGGTAGCTGCGCGCTGTTAGGACGTTGTCAAATTCGTGTCCTGCGCGGTTGGTACCCTGCCCTTCTTGACGGAGCCCACAGCAGCCGAGCTGAGCGCCGACGACGTCCAGCGGCTGCTGGAGCTCGACCGGAAGTTCGGCCGAGAGGGCCTGACCTTCGACGACGTGCTCCTCGTCCCCGCCGAGTCGCACGTCCTGCCGAACGACGTCTCGACCCGCGCCCGGCTCACGCGCTCGATCGACCTCGCGATCCCGATCGTCTCCGCGGCGATGGACACGGTGACCGAGGCGCGCCTCGCGATCGCGCTCGCCCGCGAGGGCGGGCTCGGCATCGTCCACCGCAACCTCTCGATCGAGGCGCAGGTGGCCGAGATCGACAAGGTGAAGCGCTCGGAATCGGGGATGATCGTCGAGCCGGTCACGCTGCCCCCCGACGCGCCGGTGCGCTCGGCGCTCGAGCTGATGGAGCGGTACAAGGTCTCGGGAGTCCCGATCACCGACGACGCAGGAATCCTCGTCGGCATCCTCACGAACCGCGACCTCCGCTTCGAGAACGACGTCGACCAGCCCATCTCGGCTCTCATGACCGCGCGCAACCTCGTCACCGCCCCGATCGGGACGACGCTCGCGGAGGCGGAGGAGATCCTCCACCGGAACAAGATCGAGAAGCTTCCGGTCGTCGACGCAGACGGGCGGCTTCGTGGGCTGATCACGGTCAAGGACATCCAGAAGAAGATCGAGTTTCCCGAGGCGACGAAGGACGATCAGGGGCGGCTCCGCGTCGGCGCCGCCGTCGGCGTCGGCCCGGATGCGCTCGAGCGCGCGCAGGCGCTTGCCGGCGCGGGGGCGGACGTGATCGTCGTCGACACCGCCCACGGCCACTCCGTCGGCGTGGTCGAGATGGTGCGGCGGATCAAGTCGAGCGTCGACGTCGAGCTGATCGCCGGCAACGTCGCGACGGGCGAGGCGTCGCGCGCGCTGATCGATGCCGGCGCAGACGGTGTCAAGCCGGGCGTGGGGCCGGGAGCGACCTGCACGACGCGCGTCGTGGCCGGCGTCGGCGTGCCACAGGTGACGGCCGTCTACGAGGTGGCACAGGTCGCCGCCGCTGAGGGCGTCTCGGTGGTTGCCGACGGCGGGCTCACCTCGTCCGGCGACGTGGCGAAGGCGATCGCGGCCGGGGCCGACGTCGTCATGACAGGCTCGATGCTGGCCGGCACCGACGAGGCGCCGGGCGACGTGATCGTCGTCCAGGGCGAGCGCTTCAAGGAGTACCGCGGCATGGGCTCGCTCGGAGCGATGAAGGCGCGCGGCTACTCGAAGGACCGCTACTTCCAGAATGACGTCGAGGACGTCGAGAAGCTCGTCCCCGAAGGCATCGAGGGCCGGGTGGCGTACAAGGGCCCGCTCGCCCCGATCGTCCACCAGCTGGTCGGCGGGTTGCGGCAGGCGATGGGCTACTGCGGGGCGGCGACGATCGAGGAGATGAAGCAGGCGCGCTTCGTCCGCATCACCGGCGCAGGGCTGCGGGAATCGCATCCGCACGACATGACGATCACGAAGGAGGCGCCGAACTATCGGCGCTGAGGAGGCCCGCGTCGTCGAGCTCCCGGCCCGTGAGGACCGGCCCGTGTTGGTGCTCGACCTCGGCGGGCAATACTCCCAGCTGATCGCGCGTCGCGTTCGCGAGTGCCGCGTCTACTCGGAGCTCGTAGGCCACACGATCACGCCCGAGGCGGTGCGCGCCCGGAACCCGTACGCCCTCGTCCTGAGCGGCGGCCCGGCATCTGTGTACTCCGACGACGCGCCGCGTGTCGATCCGGCTCTTTTCGAGCTCGGTGTCCCGACGCTCGGGATCTGCTACGGCGCCCAGCTCATGGCGCTCGAGCTCGGCGGCCGCGTCGATCGCACCGGCGTCTCCGAGTTCGGGCGGACGTCGATGGACGTGACCGAGTCGCAGCTGCTCGCCGACACGCCTGCCGAGCAGACCGTCTGGATGTCGCATCGCGACACGGTCGTGAACGCCCCCGAGGGCGCGCGGGTCGTCGCGAGCTCTCCGGCCACGCCGGTCGCCGCGTTCGAGGCGACCGAGCGCGGGCTGTACGGCGTTCAGTTCCATCCGGAGGTCGTCCACACGCCGCACGGCATGGACGTGCTGAAGAACTTCCTCTACGGCGCGGCCGGCGCGCCGCCGGCCTGGACCCCGGCCGCCGTGATCGAGGAGCAGGTGGCGCGGATCCGGGCTCAGGTCGGGCACGAGCGCGTGCTCTGTGCCCTGTCCGGCGGCGTCGACTCGGCGGTCGCGGCGCTGCTCGTGCACAAGGCGGTCGGCGAGCAGCTCACGTGCGTCTTCGTCGACCACGGCCTGCTGCGCCAGGACGAGGCCGAGCAGGTCGTCGAGACGTTCGCCGAGCACTTTCAGGTCCCGCTCGTCCACGTCCAGGCGCAGGAGCGGTTTCTCGAGCTGCTCGACGGGGTCGAGGAGCCGGAGGAGAAGCGCAAGATCATCGGCCGCGAGTTCATCCGCGTCTTCGAGGAGGAGGCGCGGAAGCTGAGCAGTCAAAGTGGCAGCGACGTCCGTTGGCTCGTGCAGGGGACGCTCTACTCCGACGTGATCGAGTCGGGCGGCACCGAGGGTGTCGCGGCGACGATCAAGTCGCACCACAACGTCGGCGGCCTGCCCGAGGACATGAAGATGCGGCTCGTCGAGCCGCTGCGGCTGCTGTTCAAGGACGAAGTGCGGCGCGTCGGGGAGGAGCTTGGGATGCCCGAGCGGATGGTCTGGCGCCAGCCGTTTCCCGGGCCAGGCCTCGCGATCCGGATCATCGGCGCCGTCACGGCCGAGAGGCTCGAGATCTTGCGCCAGGCCGACGCTGTGCTGCAGGAGGAGGTTCGGCGCGCCGGTCTTTACGGCGAGCTGTGGCAATCGTTCGCGGTGCTGCCCGCGGTGCGCTCGGTCGGCGTGCAGGGTGACGAGCGCACGTACGGCTACCCGATCGTGATCCGCGCGGTGACGAGCGACGACGCGATGACGGCCGACTGGGCGCGGCTCCCGTACGACCTCGTGGAGACGATCTCGGCGCGGATCGTGAACGAGATCCCGGGCGTCAACCGCGTCGTGCTCGACGTGACGTCGAAGCCGCCGGCCACGATCGAGTGGGAGTAGCCTCCGGGGCCGAGATGGCCTCCTTCTACGACCTGCTCAAGAAGCGGCGCGCCGTGCGCAGCTACACGGGCGAGCCGGTGTCGCGCGAGACGCTCGAGCGCATCGCGCGGGCCGCGCGGCGCGGGCCGAACGCGGGCTACAGCCAGGGGCTGCGGCTCCTGGTCATCGATGATCCGGCGACGATCGAGACGCTCGCCGGGTGGCAGGAGGACGAGCGCTCGCAGGCGTGGTTCGGGAAAGCCGGCGCGCACATCCTCGTCCTCACGCGCGAGCAGGACTACCACGACCGTTACACCCAGGCCGACAAGCTCGCGGTGACGGGCGGCGTCGAGGTCGTGTGGCCGGTGCCGTTCTGGCACGTCGACGCGGGAGCGGCACTGATGCTCGTCCTGCTCGCCGCGCTCGAGGAGGGCCTGGGCGCCGGGGTCTACGGCGTGCCGGTGGAGGAGGACGCCGGCTGGCGCGAGCTGCTCGCGATTCCCGACGACCTGACGATCGTCACGGGCGTGACCGTCGGCCACCCGGCCGAGGATCCGGATTGGGACCGGGCGACCAGCGCCTTCTCGCAACGCCGCCGCGCGAACGAGGAGGTCGTGCGCTGGAACCGCTGGTAGCCCGGCTCAGAGCGGACTAGGCTCTGTTCGTGGTTGTTTGCGCCTCCTGCGGACGCGAGAATCGCGAGGGCCGGAAGTTCTGCGTCGGCTGCGGCCAACCCCTCGCCGTCGAGCTCACGTGCCCTTCCTGCGGCGCGCCCTACGAGCCCGACGAGAGCTTCTGCGGCGAATGCGGGACGGCCCTGACCGCCGCGCCGGCGCCCGCGCCGCACGTCGCGCCCCCGCCCGTCGAGACGGCCGTCGCAGAGCGTCGGCTCGTCTCGGTGCTGTTCGCCGACCTCGTCGGGTTCACCACGCTCTCCGAGTCGCGGGACCCGGAGGAGGTGCGCGAGCTCCTGTCCCGCTACTTCGATACGTGTCGGCGTCTCGTCGGACTGTACGGCGGCGTGGTGGAGAAGTTCATCGGCGACGCGGTGATGGCGGTGTGGGGGACGCCCGTGGCGACTGAGGACGACGCCGAGCGCGCGGTTCGCACCGCGCTCGATCTCGTCGCGGCGGTGCAGGCGCTCGGGCAGGAGGCCGGGATCGACGGTCTGCGCGCCCGCGCCGGCGTCCTGACCGGCGAGGCGGCGGTCAACATGGCAGCGGTCGGCGAGGGGATGGTGGCCGGCGACATCGTGAACACCGCTTCGCGCGTGCAGTCGGTCGCGGAGCCCGGCTCGGTCTTCGTGGGCGAGGCGACGAGGAGGTCGACCGAGGGAACGGTCGTCTACGAGGCGGCCGGCAGCTTCGAGCTCAAGGGCAAGGAAGGCGAAACGCCGTTGTGGCGCGCGGTCCGGGTCGTGTCGGGGCGCGGCGGCGCGCTCAAGTCGGAAGGCCTCGAAGCGCCGTTCGTCGGCCGCGACCGCGAGCTGCGCCAGATCAAGGATCTGTTCCACGTTGCGGCGGAGGAGAAGCGCGCGCAGCTCGTCTCGGTGACCGGGATCGCGGGCATCGGCAAGTCGCGTCTCGCCTGGGAGTTCTACAAGTACTTCGACGGGATCGTCGAGACGATCTACTGGCATCGCGGTCGCTGTCTCGCCTACGGCGAAGGGGTGACGTACTGGGCGCTGGCGGACATGGTGCGGTGGCGGTGTGGGATCGCCGAGGACGACGAGTCCGAGGAGGCGTTGAAGAAGCTGCAGGCGGCCCTGGAGGAGCATCTCCTCGACCCGGAGGAGCGGCGGTTCGTGGAGCCGAGGCTCGCTCAGCTGCTCGCGCTCGCGGAGGGTGCTACACACGACCGGCAGGACCTGTTCGCCGCCTGGCGGCTCTTCTTCGAGCGGCTCGCCGACACGTATCCGACCGTGCTCGCCTTCGAGGACATGCAGTGGGCCGACGCGTCGCTCCTCGACTTCGTCGAGTACCTGCTGGAATGGTCGCGCAACAGTCCCCTGTTCGTGATCACGCTGGCGCGGCCGGAGCTGCTCGAGAAGCGGCCGACCTGGGGAGCGGGCCACAGGAACTTCACCTCGCTCTACCTCGAGCCGCTGGCCGAGGAGGCGATGGAGGAACTCCTCGTCGGCCTCGTGCCGGGGCTGCCCTCCGGGTTGCGCGAGCAGATCCTCGAACGGGCGGAGGGTGTGCCGCTGTATGCGGTCGAGACGGTTCGGATGCTCCTCGATCGCGGCCTGCTGGTGGAGGACGGCTCGGCCTACAAGGTCGTCGGCGAGGTCGCGACGCTCGAGGTGCCCGAGACCCTGCATGCGCTGATTGCAGCGCGGCTGGACGGGCTCGCACCGGACGAGCGGCGGCTGCTCGGCGACGCGGCCGTGCTCGGCAAGACGTTCTCGCCGCAGGCGCTTGCCGCCCTGAGCGGTCTCGAGCTCGACCGGCTGGAACCGCTCTTGACCGGGATGGTGCGGCGCGAGGTGCTGGGACTTCAGTCCGACCCACGCTCGCCGGAGCAGGGCCAGTACACGTTCCTCCAGGACTTGCTGCGCCATGTCGCGTACGAGACCCTGCCAAGGCGGGAACGGCGCGAGAAGCACCTCGCCGCCGCCGATCACCTCTCTACGACGCTGGGTGAGGAGGAGGTCTCCGAGGTGATCGCCTCCCACCTCCTCGATGCCTACCGGCTCGACCCCGAGGCGGACGACAGCGAGATCCTTCGCAGCCAGGCGCACGAGGCTCTGGTGCGCGCAGGCTCGCGCGCGGGGTCGCTGGGCGCCTCGACCGAGGCGCGACGCTATTTCGAGCAGGCCGCCGAGCTCGCTGTCGAGCCGCCGCAGCAGGCCGCCGCGCTGAGCCAGGCCGGCCAGATGGCGCTGGCGGCAGGGGACAGCGGCGGCGCGTACGAATTCTTCGAGCGTTCCATCGGCCTCTACGAGTCCGTCGGGGACACGCACGCAGCCGCCCGGGTCTACCGGTGGCTCGGCACTGTCCTGAACCGGCTGGGCCGCCAGGAGGAGGCGATCGAGCGTCTCGAGCAGGCTTATGCGGCCATCGGCAGCGACGAGCCCGACGCCGATCTCGCCTTCCTGCTCACGGGCCTCGCGGCAGCTCATTACTTCGCCGGGAATCTCGAACGTGCAGGCGAGCTGATCGAGCGCGGGCTCGACATATCCGAGGCGCTGGAACTCCCCGATATGCTGGCTCGCGGCTGGAACGGGAAGGCGCTTCAGCTTCTGATGCGTCGGCCCCAGGAGGCGCGAAGCCTCTTGCAGCTTGCACTCGAGACGAATCTGGCGAACGAGCTCTACTCAAATGCGAGCGTCGTCTGCATCAATCTCTCCGATCTCGGCTTTCGACGTGACCGCTATGTCGAGTCACTGAACCACCTCGAGCAGGGGATCGACCTAACGCGCCGGATCGGAGACCGCGCCCTCGAGTGGTCGATTCTCGGCGAGATGACCTTCGCGCTCGCCATGCTCGGCCGTTGGGACGAGGCGCTTGCGCGAATGGCCGAGATCCCGGACGAGCAGATGGACGGAACGACACAGGTCAGCAGCGTGGTGAACGGCGTGCTGGAGTTTCAGCTTCATCGGGGCCGGCTCGAGGAAGCCCGATCGCTCCTCGACCGCTTCGAGGAGCTCGGCCGGTCGGACGAGGTTCAGATGCAGGGTGGCTACCAAGCAGCCGTGGCGGCGCTCCGTCTTGTCGAGGGAGACCACCAGGCGGCACTCGTGGCCGCCGAGCAGGCCATCGCGACCGGAGAGGCGACCGGGATCGACAGCCAGGGGCCCAAGCTCGGCCTCGTACACGCGCTCGAAGCCGCCCATGCGCTGGGGCGGGACGGCAGGATGAATGAGCTCCTCGAGCTCATCGACGACCTGCCGCAGGGTCTGCGCCCGCCGTTCCTCGAGGCAACCGCCCACCGCTTCCGGGCGCGGCTCGCCGGCGACGACCCCGGAGCGGACCGCCACTTCACCGCGGCGGCCGCCCAGCTGCGCGCGCTCGACCTCCCCTTCTACCTCGCGGTCGTGCAGCTCGAGCACGGCGAGTGGCTCGCTGCCCGCGGGCGGCCGGAGGACGCGCAACCACTGCTGGCCGAGGCGCGCGACACGTTCGAGCGTCTCGACGCGGTCCCGTGGCTCGAGCGGGTCGACGCCCTCGAGTCGGGCACGACGGCCGAAGTCGGCGTCTGAGGCGTGTCCGGCGATCTCGTCCGCCGGCTCGCCGCAGCGAGCATCGGCGAGACGTACAACCAGTACGCGCGCTCGCCGCTG
>Ga0335083_10007838_pt1 | contig 13123 bp, 16 predicted proteins | sample Lox_Sample_42_FD_206716 | JGI IMG/M metagenome (GOLD analysis project Ga0335083, IMG submission 206716) | Soil microbial communities from Loxahatchee National Wildlife Refuge, Florida, United States - Lox_Sample_4.2 | ecosystem: Environmental > Terrestrial > Soil > Wetlands | place: USA...
CATCGGGTTCATGCGCAGCGCAATCGCCTTGCTGCCCTCGAGGCGGTAGAACATCTCGACGTGCTCGAGTACCTCGAGCCCGGCGAGGGCGCGCCGCCGGAACGAGACGAAGCCGCGGTCGAAGCGCGGGCGCTCGATGGCCAGGACGGTGCCCAGGTGGAACACGTGGTTGACGCATGGCCGGATCACACCCAAATGGCCGAGCGCCTCGTCGAGCCAGCGGAAGGTGCGCCAAAGGGTGCGGTCGATTTCCTTGAGCGCCTCCTCCATTGGCTTGCGGGCGGCCTCGCCCCGGGCCCGCAGCACGGCGGACTTCTCCCGCAGCTGGTCGAGCAGCGACGGCGTGAATGAGTCGGCCTTGGCGGAGGTCTTCATGCGTCGTATTGCGGTCCCCCGACCGCGTTCCATGACAATAGCATGAGCAGTTCAGCGTACTTTGTGGCGCCCGAACGAGCCGGATGCAAAGCTCGTGCCCCGGATGTTGCGCGCCTCCACCCGCCGAGGGAAATCGGCCGTTCGGACGAACCTGCGTGAGCGTCCTAAAGCGTCACCGCGACTGCCCGCCCGCGGCGCTTCGGACGACCCCGCTCCGGCGGGAGCGGCCGATGCCGTACAATCCCTCGCTGTTTGCGTTTCCGCCCGACCGCTTGCCACATGGCGCTACTCGATATTGAGGATGTGACGCGCCGCTTCGGTGATTTTGTGGCGGTCGACGGCGTCAGCCTCTCGATCGAGGCGGGCGAGTTCTTCACCTTGCTCGGGCCGTCCGGTTGCGGCAAGACCACGCTCCTGCGCATGGTCGCCGGCTTCGACCTGCCCGACGGCGGCCGGATCGTGCTCGACGGGCAGGACCTGGCCGGCCGGCCGCCGGAGGTCCGGCCGGTGCGGACCGTGTTCCAGAGCTACGCCCTCTTCCCTCACATGACGGTGCAGGGCAACGTCGCCTTCCCCCTGCGCATGGCCAAGACGCCCGCCGCCGAGGCGGCGGCCAAGATCGCCGAAGCGCTTGCCGACGTCCGCCTGACCGGGTTCAACCACCGCTTTCCGCACGAGCTCTCGGGCGGGCAGCGGCAGCGGGTCGCCATCGCCCGCGCCCTCGTCACGCACCCCGCCGTGCTGCTGCTCGACGAGCCGCTCGCCGCCCTCGACGCCAAGCTGCGCGAGGAGATGCAGATCGAGCTCATCAACATGCAGAAGGAAATCGGCATCACGTTCGTGTACGTGACGCACGACCAGACCGAGGCGCTCGCGCTGTCGCATCGCATAGCGGTGATGAACCGCGGCCGCGTGGAGCAGGTCGACGCGCCCGACCGCCTGTACGGGCTGCCCAGGACCCGATTCGTCGCGGACTTCATCGGCACGTGCAACCTTCTCACCGGCCCGGTGATGGAAGCCTCCGGCGGAGCCGTGACGATTCGTGTTGCCGACCTCGGGCCGGTGCGCGTGGGCAGCGAGGCGCAACCCGCGTTGCAAAGCGACGGCGCCATCGCGCTGCGCCCGGAGAAGATCCGCATCGCCGCGGCCGGCAACGGCGGCACGGGCGGGAACCGCTTCGCGGGCAAGGTCACGGGCCTGCTCTACCAGGGCGATGTGACCGTGTACATGGTGCGCACCGAGCAGGGCCACGCGCTCGAGGCGCTGCTCGCGAACTCCGCCTCCGGGCTCGCCCGATTCTTCGAAGTGGGCGATGCGGTGGAGCTTTCGTGGCCGGCCGACGCCGGGCACTTCATCGACAGGTAGGCCTTGAAAGACCGCATCGGCAAGTGGCTCGTGAGCGGACCGCCGCTCCTGTACCTCATCGTCTTCTTCGCGGCGCCGTCGCTCATCATGGTGCTCGCGTCGTTCCGCTCACCGGGCGAGTTCGGCGGCCTCGCCCCGCTGCGCGACTCCGCCGGCCACCTCGACCTCAACCTCGAAAGCTACGCGCGGTTCTTCGGCGAGCCCCTGTACTGGGGCATCTTCCTCAAGTCGTTCTGGTACGCGCTCGCCACCACGCTCATCTGCCTGGTCCTGGCGTACCCGCTCGCCGCCCTCATCGCGCGCAGCGACAAGCGGCACCGCGATCTGCTGCTGCTCCTCGTGATCTTGCCGTTCTGGAGCAACTTCCTGATCCGCGTCTACGCATGGATGATCATCCTCGGGCCCAACGCCGCCCTCGCGCGCACCGTCAACGGGGTGCTGGCGCTGTTCGGGGCCGAGCCCGTGCCGCTCCTGTTCAGCGCCTTCGCGGTGCTCGTGTGCCTCGTCTACGTCCACCTCCCGTTCATGGTGCTGCCGCTGTACGCGAACCTCGAGAAGCACGACCAGACGCTCCTCGACGCCGCGCAGGACCTGGGCGCCAACGCGTGGCAGCGCTTCTGGCGCATCACCTTCCCGCTGTCGCTGCCGGGCGTTTACGCGGGCGCAGCACTCGTCTTCATCCCGGCGTTCGGCATCTTCGCCATCCCGGACATCCTGGGCGGCCCGGACGACAGCCTGATCGGCAACGTGATCAAGCAGCAGTTCCTCGAGACGCGCGACTGGCCCTTCGGCAGCGTGTTGTCGATCGTGCTGACGCTGTTGGCGCTGCTCCTCGCGGCGCTGGCGGCCTGGGTGGGGCGGCGCAGCGTCGGACGACTGGCGGGCGGCGATGCATAGTCCGAGGTTCCATGCGTAAGCGACCGGTCTCGCTCTGGGCGGCGGCGATCTTCGCCTACGCCTTCCTGTACCTGCCCCTCGTGATCGTCGTCGTCTACTCGTTCAACGACTCGAGGCTCAACGCCGAATGGGTCGGCTTCACGCTGGACTGGTACCGCAAGCTCGCCGAGAACAACGAGATGCTGCTCGCGGCCGGCAACTCGCTCATGATCGCGTTCGTCGCGAGCCTCGTGTCGACCGTGCTGGGGACCATGGCCGGCGTTGCGATGTATCGTTATCGTCTTCGCCTGCTGCCGATCCTGGTGCTGACCCCCATCGCCATTCCCGAGATCCTCATGGGCGTGTCGCTGCTCATCTTCTTCGTGATGCTCAACTTCACCCTGGGCCTCGTCTCCGTGGCGCTCGCCCACATCGCGTTCTGCATCGGCTTCGTCGCCATCGTGGTGCGCGCTCGTCTCGCCGGCATGGACGAAAGCCTGGTGGAGGCGGCGCGCGACTGCGGCGCGACGCCGTGGAAGGCGTTCGCCTACGTGACGCTGCCGCTCATCATGCCGGGCGTCATCGCCGGGGCGCTCATGGCGTTCACGCTTTCGATCGACGATTTCGTGATCACCTTCTTCACGGCGGGGGCGGGTACCGTGACGCTGCCGCTGCAGATCTACTCCATGATCAAGATCGCGGTGACGCCGGAGGTGAACGCGGTGTCAACGCTGCTTATGCTGCTCACGTTGATGTTGATCGTGATCGCGTCGAAGGTGAGCCCGACCCTTCTGCGCGCCGACTAGGAGAACATCCATGAAAAGGCTTCTCGCTGTCGTATTGCTCGTTGCGACGGTCCCGGCGCTCGCCGCCAAGGACCAGCTCCACCTCTACAACTGGAACAACTACATCGCGCCGGAGACGGTCAAGCGCTTCGAGGACTACTGCAAATGCGAGGTGGTCCAGACCTACTACTCCGACAACGAGGAGCTGCTGGCCAAGCTCGCCGCCGGCGCGAAGGGCTACGACGTGCTGGTGCCGACCAGCAACGCGGTGCAGGCGCTGATCCGCGGCAACCAGCTCCGGCCGCTCGACCAGAGCAAGCTGCCGAACATGAAGAACGTCGACCCGCAATACCTCAACACCAAGTTCGACCCGGGCAACAAGTACTCGGTCCCGTACGCGATGTCGACGACGATCATCGGCTACAACGAGCAGAAGATGAAGGAGCTCGGACTGCCGACCGACACCTGGGCGGTCATCTTCGAACCCAAGTACCTCGAGAAGGTGAAGGGCCGCGTCACGGTGCTCGACAGCAGCAACGAGCTTTTCGCCGCCGCGCTCAAGTACCTGGGCTACTCGGCCAACGACACCGACGAGAAGCACTGGAAGGAAGCCGCCGACCTCATCAAGAAAGCGAAGCCTTACTGGGCCGCGTTCAACGCGTCCTCCTACATCAAGGAGCTCACGGTCGGCAACATCTGGCTCGTGCACGGCTACAGCAACGACATCTTCCAAGCCAACCAGGACGCCAAGGCCGCGGGCCGGCCGTTCCAGATCCTGCAGGGCATGCCGAAGGAGGGCGCGGTGCTCGCCGTCGACAACATGGTGATTCACAAGGACGCGCCGCGGCCCGATCTCGCCAACCTGTTCATCAACTTCATGCTCGACGGGAAGAACTCGGCGGAGCTCACGAACCTCATCGGCTCGGGCAATCCGAACATGGACGCCGCGAAGTACATCAAGCCCGAGTTGAAGGCGCTGCCCGCGGTGTTCCCGCCCAAAGACGTGCAGGCGAAGCTCGAGCAGCTGCAAGACCTCACCGCGGCACAGCGGCGCTTGCGCAACCGCATGTGGACGGAGATCAAGGCCGGGAAGTAGGTCGCACGTGACCCAGATCGCGATCGAGCGGCTGACGCCTGCGCGCGCCGCCGATTACTTGCACTTCTTCGACCACGAGAAAGGCCCCGCATTCGCCGATAACCCCGAGTGGGCGACGTGCTACTGCCACTACTACGAGGTGCCCACGTCGCTTAAGTGGGGCGCCTTCGACGGCGACATGAACCGGCGGGCGATGGCCGCGCGAATCGACACCGGCGAGATGGAGGGATTTCTCGCCTACGACGGCGGCGAGGTCGTCGGCTGGATGAACGCGCAGCCGTATCACAAGCTGCGCTTCGCCTGCCCCCGCATGCGCATCCCGCAGCCCGACCTGCCGGTGCCGCCGCACGAGGCCGCGGCGATCGTGTGCTTCGTGGTCGCCCCGGCGCGACGCCGCCAGGGGATCTCGCGCGCGCTGCTCGCCGCCGGCCTCGCCGACTTCACGCAACGCGGCATCGCGCTCGTGGACGCCTTTCCGTGGAACGTCGGCGCCGGCGACGCCAAGGCCACCGACTTCTACCACGGCGCGCTGCCGATGTTCACGGCCGCCGGCTTCACTGCCATCGCCGCGCACGAGAACGTGACGGTACTGCGCAAGGCGTTGCGTTGACCGCCGGCCGGCACCGCACGCTGCTGCCCCATGCGATGGCGGTGCTGTACGCGATCGCGATCGTCTTCGCGAGCCTGCAGCCGTTCTCGCCATGGATCGCGCCGGAGCCGGACACGGCGTTTTGGCCGTTCGCTCCCTGGCCGCTGCGCTACACACGCTCCGACGTCGCGATCAACCTGATCGCCTACGTCCCCTTCGGCATGTTCGTCGCGCTCATCCCGCGCCGCGCCGCGCCGCGGGCGCGTGCCGCGCTGGCGTTCGCTGCCGGGCTCACGCTGTCGTTCGCAATGGAGACGCTGCAGATGTTCCTGCCGCCGCGCGACGCGAGCCTCGTCGACCTCGCGTCGAACACCGCAGGCGCGGTGATCGGCGGCCTCGCCGCGAGCTCGCTCGTGCGCGCCGAGCGCCTTCGCCACACGCTGTCGGCCGCGCGCGACCGCGTGTTCCTCGGCGGTAAGCTCGGCGACTTCGGCCTCGCGCTGCTGGCACTGTGGCTGGTGGCGCAGACCAATCCCGGCATCCCGCTCTTCGCGGTGACGTTCGACGCGGAGCGAGTGCTCGTCAACGGCGTGCCGGCGGTCTCGTCGGGGCCGGATTTCGCGCTGATCCTGATCGAGGCGGCCGAATCCGCATTCCAGCTGCTGGGCGTCTGCCTCTTCCTCGTTCTGCTCCTGCGCGAGCGCCGGTTCATCGGCGGCGCCGTGCTCGTGCTGGTCGGCCTCGCGCTGCTCGCCAAGGGCGCGGCGGCGATGGCCATGCTCAAGCCTCAGGTCTGGGAGACGTGGCTCAAGCCGGGCGTGTCGATCGGAATGACCGCGGGCCTTCTGATCTTCCTGGTCGTCGTGTTCCTGCCGCGGGCCGCGCAGGTCGCCGCGTGCGCGATCGCGCTCCTCGCCTCGCTCCTCCTCCCGCTCGTCGGCGTCGACCTCCCTTCCGCGCGCGCGCCGCTCACGCTCTTCAACTGGCGCTACGGGCATCTGCTCAACTTCAACGGGCTCACGCAGTCGGTGCTGCTCGCGTGGCCCTTCGCGGCCGCGGCGTGGCTGTTCGTGCTCGCCGGCCGCCCGCGCTGGGGAAGCCCCGAATGACGCCTGACGTATACTTCATGCTCCGATGAGCTACTACAAGCGCCACGTCTTCTTCTGCTGCAACAAGCGCGATCCGCCGGAGAAATGCTGCGCGGACGCCGGCGCGCAGGACATGCAGGCCTACGCGAAGGGCCGCATCAAGGCGCTCGGCCTCAACGGCAAGGGCAGCGTGCGCATCAACAAGGCCGGGTGCCTCGACCGCTGCGAGGAAGGCCCTTGCGTCGTGGTCTACCCCGACGCGGTCTGGTACACCTACGTCGACCGCGAAGACATCGACGAGATCATCGACCGTCACATCGTCAAGGGCGAGATCGTCGAGCGGCTGCTGATTTGACGCCCTCGACCACGCGACGCCTTGTCGTCGACGGCCCCGCCGGGCCGCTCGAGATCGTCTACAACGTTCCGCAGGCCGCGCCGCGAGGCCTCGCGCTGATCGCGCATCCCCTGCCCACGCACGGCGGCACGCTCGACAACAAGGTCGTGCAGACGCTCGCCAAGACGTTCTACGCGCTGGGCTACGCCGCGGTTCGCTTCAACTTCCGCGGCGTGGGCAAGTCGGCGGGGACGTTCGACGACGGCGAAGGCGAGACGGAAGACGCGCTCGCCGCCCTCGCCCGTGCGCGAGACGACTTCGGCGCCGAGCTTCCGGTCGTCCTTGCGGGCTTCTCGTTCGGCTCGTACGTGCAGACGCGCGTCGCGCAACGCGTGCACGCGCAGCGGCTCGTGCTGGTCGGACCCGCCGTGGGCCGCTTCGACGTCGCGGCGGTACGCGCGGACACCATCGTGATCCACGGCGAGGAGGACGAAGTGGTGTCGCTCGCCGCCGTGCTCGCGTGGGCGCGGCCGCAGGAATTGCCGATCGTCGTATTCCCGGGGTGCAGCCACTTCTTCCACGGGCGACTCGCGCAGTTGCAGCGGGTGATCACCGGGATGTGGGGCGATGGCGCTCGATAGCCCCCCATCCCAACCGTCTGCCCGCGAGGGCGGAGAGGACGTCGCGCGCAGGGGGGATGTGGTTCTGCGCGTCGACGGCTTGCGCAAGCGCTACGGCGAGCACGAAGTCGTGCGCGGTCTCTCGTTCACCATCCGTCGCGGCGATTGCTTCGGGCTCCTCGGTCCCAACGGCGCGGGCAAGACGACCACGCTTCGCTGCTGCCTCGGCCTCATCGAGCCCGACGCAGGGACGATCGAGATGGTCGGCGAGCCCGTGCCCAAGGCGGCGCGCGAAGCGCGCGTTCGCGTGGGTGTCGTGCCGCAGATGGATAACCTCGACCCCGATTTCACCGTGCGCGAGAACCTCCTGATCTACGGCAGCTACTTCGGGCTGTCGCGCGCCGTGCTCGAGGATCGCATCCCCAGCCTCCTCGAATTCGCGGGGCTCGCGAGCAAGCGCGACGTCGGCATCCGCACGCTGTCGGGCGGCATGAAGCGCCGGCTGACGCTCGCCCGCGCGCTCGTCAACGATCCGGAGCTGCTGATCCTCGATGAGCCGACCACGGGGCTCGATCCGCAGGCGCGACACCTCATCTGGGACGGCTTGCGGCAGCTCCTGTCGCAAGGCAAGACCATCCTCCTCACGACGCACTTCATGGACGAGGCGGAACGGCTCGCGACCCGCGTGGCCGTCATCGACCACGGCATGCTGATCGCGAGCGACTCGCCGCGCAACCTCCTCGCCAAGCACGTGGAGCCCGAAGTCATCGAGGTGTACGGCGACGAAGCCAAGGCGTGGGCCGACATCCACGGCCGGCGGCTCGCCAAGCGACTCGAGCTCGCCGGCGAGACCGCGTTCTGCTACGCCTACGACCCGCAGCCGATGCTGGCCGACCTCGCCAACCGCGCGGGCGTGCGGTATCTGCACCGCCCCGCCAACCTCGAGGACCTGTTCATCAAGCTGACCGGGCGCGAATTGCGCGATTAGCCATGGCTTACGCTGCGAAACTGCTTGCGCCCCCCACCTTCTCGCCGCGCTTCGCGCCGGTGTGGCGGCGCAACCTCCTCGTGTGGCGCAAGCTCGCCATCGCGAGCGTGCTCGGCAACATCGCCGACCCGCTCCTGTACATGCTGGCGCTGGGCTACGGCATCGGCTCCCTCGTCGGCAACGTGAGCGGCATGAGCTACATCGAGTTCATCGGCACCGGCATGGTCTGCCAGAGCGCCATGTTCACGGCGAGCTTCGAGGCGATGTACTCCGCCTTCTCGCGCATGCACGTGCAGCGCACGTGGGAGGGCATCATCAACGCGCCCATCGCGCTCGAAGACGTCGTGATGGCGGAATGGCTGTGGTGCGCCTCGAAGTCGGTGATCTCGACCGCGGCGATCCTGCTCGTCATCGTCGTGCTCGGCTACGGCCACACCTGGCTTGCGCTGTGGGTGCTGCCGGTGGGGCTCATGGTCGGGCTGTGCTTCGGCGCCGCCGGGCTCGTGATGAACGCGCTCGCGCCGAACTACGATTTCTTCACCTACTTCTTCACGCTCGTGCTGACGCCGATGCTGCTTCTCTCGGGCGTGTACTTCCCGGTCGACCAGATGCCGACATGGCTCGCGAACGTCACGCAGTTCCTTCCGCTCAAGCACGCGATCGACCTCGCGCGGCCGCTCATGCTCGGGCGCATTCCCGAGCAGGTGCCCTTCCACGTCGCCGTGCTGCTCTTCTATGCGGCGGTCGCGTACTACGCTGCACTCGTACTGACGCGGCGGCGCCTTCTCAAGTAGCAGAGCGGCCCCATGCTCGCCGTCAAGTCGCTTCACATCATCTTCATGGTCTCGTGGTTCGCGGGGCTCTTCTACCTGCCGCGGCTCTTCGTGTACCACGCCCTCGCGACCGACGCCGTCAGCATCGAGCGCTTCAAGGTGATGGAGCGCAGGCTCTATCGCGGCATCATGACCCCGAGCGCCGTGCTGACGATCGCGTTCGGCCTCTGGCTGTGGCTGGGCTACGGCATCACCGGCGGCTGGCTGCACGTCAAGCTCGTGCTGGTCGCGATCCTGGTCGCGCATCACATGTGGCTGGGCAAGCTCGCCGCCGACTTCGCCGCGGACCGCAACACGCACGGCGACCGCTTCTATCGATGGGTCAACGAGATTCCCGCGCTCCCGGTGCTCGTGCTGGTCGTGTTCCTGGTCGTGATGAAGCCGTTTTGATCCATCGATGAACGAGCGCTTCTTCGCGCCCTGCCCGCGCGGCCTCGAAGGCGTGCTCGCCGCGGAATTGAAGAGCCTCGGCGCGGAGGCGGTGGTCGCAGCCGAAGGCGGGCTCGGCTTCGCGGGACCGCTCGCGCTCGCGATGCGCGCCAACCTCGAGCTGCGCACGGCAAGCCGCGTGCTGTGGCGCGTCGGCGCCGGCCCGTACGGAGACGAGCAAGGGCTCTACGACCTCGTCAAGGGCATCGACTGGAAGCGCCTGTTCGCCGCCACCCGCACGCTGCGGGTGGATGTCGCGGCCACGCGCTCGCCGCTGACGAGCCTCGAGTTCGCGACGCTTCGCGTGAAGGATGCCGTATGCGACCGCTTCCGCGCCGACGTGAACGTGCGTCCCTCGATCGACAAGCGGGCACCCGACGTGCGCGTCCACGCCTACCTCACCGAGCGCGAGGCTACCATCTACGTCGACACGTCGGGCGAGCCGCTGTTCAAGCGCGGCTACCGCCGCGATGCCGAGGAGGCGCCGCTGCGCGAGAACCTGGCCGCCGGCCTTGTCGCGCTGACCGGATGGAGGCCCGGCGATGCGCTGCTCGATCCCATGTGCGGGAGCGGCACCATCGCCGCCGAAGCGGCGCTCATTGCGGCGGACCGTGCGCCGGGCCTCGCGCGTACGTTCGGCTTCCAGAAGCTCGCCTGGTTCGAAGGCCCGCCGTGGCAGCGCATGAAACAGGCGGCGCGCGACCGGGTCAACCCGGCGCCGCGCGCGCCGTTCGTCTTTGCGAGCGACATCGCGCCAGGCGCCGTGGCCAAGACGCAATCGAACCTGCGCGCGGCGCAAGTCGAGGCGTTCGTGCGCGTGGAGCAAGCCGACTTCCTGGCGCGCGCCGCACCCGCCTCGCACGGCGTCCTGCTCGCCAATCCGCCGTACGGCGTGCGGCTCGCCGACCTGGACGCGCTCGCGAAGCTCTACCCCCGCATCGGCGACGCGCTCAAGCAGCGCTTCGCCGGCTGGACCGCGTATCTGTTCACGGGCGACCTGCGGCTACCCAAGCTGATCCGCCTCCGGGTCGAGCGCAAGACACCGCTGTTCAACGGCGCGCTCGAATGCCGGCTCTTCGAGTTCCCGATGGTGAGCGGCTCAGCGCGGACCTGATCGAGCGACGAGATCGTCGAGGATCTCGCCGCGGTAGCGCGTTACGAGCGAGAGGTGGCCGTGTCCGGGCGCCATGTGCGCGCGCGCGTTCGGAAGCCGCCGCGCGAGCCAGCGGCCGTGCGCGAAAGGGACCATCAAGTCGAGGTCGCCCTGCCAGACGGTCACCGCCGCGCGCACGGCGGCCACGTCGAATCCCCACGGGCGTGCGAACGCGAGGTCGTCGTCGATCCAGCCGTCGAGCCCCTGCTCGAGCGCGCGCCGCATCACCGCGGCCATATGGTCGGCAAAGCCGCCGACCAGAACGTCCTTGTCGACCGGCGGCACAAGACCGCCGAACGCCTCGACGAGCGTGGCGCCGGTCACCTCACGCATCGGCTCGCCGTTGCGCTCCATCCATGTGCGCAGAGCTGTCTCGCCAGCCATGGCGGCGCCGAACTCCTCGACGTTCTCAGGACCCATGCCGGCCGTGAAGTCGAGATCGGGTTGCGCGTTGGGTCCCACGCCGGCCAGCGTTGCGACGGCGCGGCAGCGATCGGGGAGGAGCGCCGCGCAGGCGAGCGCGTGCGGACCGCCGCCGGACCAGCCCGCGGTCGCGAACGCGCGGTGGCCGAGCCGGTCGAGGATCTCCGCGCTGTCGCGCGCCGCGCTCGCGACGTCGCGGCCGGGATTGCGCGTGGACGCGGCGTAGCCGGGGCGGCTCGCGCAGACCAGGCGCAGCGCCCGATCGCGGCACGCGCCGTCCCAGTCCGAGAACGTGGTCGCGTCCGAGGGCGTGCCGTGATGCATCACGAGCGCGAATCCGCCGCTGTCTCCGCCGAGGAAGACGTCGACGGTACGTCCATCGTTCAGGACGAAGGCCTGGGCGGCTGCCTGCATTGCGCTAGAATAGCGCACCCCCAACGCGCACGAGCTTCGCCATGCCGATGCTGCCTTCCCGCCTCTACGTGTCGGATCACACGCAGTTCATCCGCGAGCTCCTCAAGCAGCAGCCGGACCTCGCGAAGAAGCAGGAGGAAGGGCGCGAGATCTGGTGGGACAAGACTCCCCAGGACCTCTCCGAGCGGCGGCGCATGGACGAGCGCCAAGTGCCCCAAGAGGCGTACGTCTACGGCAAGGATTAGTCCCTAGCCTGCCGCCGGCGCGACCAAGGCGTCGCGCTGCCCGCTGCGCGCAAGACCCTCGGCGACGAAGCCCCTCGCCTTGAGTTCCTCGATCATCGAGCGCAGGTAGCGCACGGCCTCGGTGCGGCCCTTCGGCACGCCGATCGCCTGCTCGATGACCATGAAGCGGCCGTCCATCACGCGCAAGTCCGGGCGCGACTGCGCGAAGCGTTCCAGCGGCGATTTGACACCGGCCACCGCATCGAGCTTGTCGCGCTCGAACATCGCGATCGCTTCGTTGCCGGTCGGCGCGCGCACGATCCGGGCGTGCTTGATCGTGCGCGAAAGGTAGAGCTCGTAGGCGCTGCCGTTGCCTACGGCGATGCGCACGCCGGGTCGGTCCACGTCGTCGACGACCTTCAACGGCGAGTCTGCCGGCACCATGTACGAGCCCTCGATGATGACGTACGGCGGCGTGAAGTCGATCTCGGTGGCGCGCTTGGGATCGATCGCGAGGAAGGCGACGTCCCACGCATCCCGCGAGAGCGCCTCGAACACCTTGCCCGCGGCGTCGAAGGCGACGAACGCGATCGGCAGGCCGAGGCGGCGGCCGAGCTCGTTCGCGATGTCGACCGACACGCCGCGCGGCGCGCCGCTCGCCGGATCCTTCTGGGCAAGCACCGGATTGCCGAAGTTGATCGCCGCGCGCAGCGTCCCGGACGGCGCGATCTCGCGCTTGACGTCCTCGCTCATCGCGGTCCCACCGGCCCGTGGATGAAGTAGCGCGGCGTGTGCACGATGTTCGATACGAAGCCGAGCGCACCGAGCCTTTGCGCGAGCGCGCCGGGATCATGGAAGATCTTCACGATGCGGTACTCGCTGCCGTCGTTCAACTTGCGCTCCGCGACACCGCCCTCGCGGTCGGGGCGCACATGGTCTTTCGCAGTCGACGTCATGTCCCACCCGGAGTCGATCACGTAGGCACTGCCGCCGTCGGCGAGCGACGCGCGCACCTTGGCCCAGAACGCGTCGAAGCGGTCGTCGGGCACGTGCGAGAGCCAGAAGCTCATGAACACGAGGTCGTAGCGTGCCGCGGGCTCCCAGGCAAACAGGTCGGCGACGGCATACTCGACGTTGCCGCCGCCGACGCGAGCGCGGTTGATCGCCTGCACTTCGGGCGACGCGTCGAGCGCGAGCAGCGTGCCTACGCGCGGCGCAACCCAGCGCGTGAACAGCCCGGTGCCGCACGCGAGCTCGAGCGCCCGGCGCGGGCGACGTGCGTCGAGCCATGCGCACAAGGCCGACTCGACCTCGGCGACGTCGGCGTTCCATGCTGCGTTGAGTTCCTCCCCGCGGTCGTAGCGGCCCGTCCGGAACCACCACTCGTCGTACTCTCCCGCACGCTTGCGGTAGTAGGCGACTTGCTCCGCGAGGATCGCCGGGTCGGTCGCGCGCGATGCGGTGACGTCCATGGCCGCCATCGTAGCAGACGGGCGAAGCTACAATGCGCGCCATGCGACGATCGCCACGA